>Ga0315276_10000838_pt1 | contig 26939 bp, 18 predicted proteins | sample YL17G05_0_MG_FD_204542 | JGI IMG/M metagenome (GOLD analysis project Ga0315276, IMG submission 204542) | Sediment microbial communities from Yellowstone Lake, YNP, Wyoming, USA - YL17G05_0 | ecosystem: Environmental > Aquatic > Freshwater > Lake > Sediment | place: USA: Wyoming | collected... | reverse complement strand
GAACTCCATATCAAGCCACCAGACCCGCCTGTTTCATCCATTCGCGGATGCGCTCCTTGGCTTCATCGTAGGATACTCTTGCCTTCCACCCGAGCTCGCGCCGGGCCTTTGACGTGTCCAGATCATTGTTGCGGCCGATCATTGCCACGCTGTGGCGGGTAAGTGAGGTCTTCAAGCCGAAAATGGAGGCCGCTCCCCCGATCAGGCCCGCCAGGGGCCATGCCACAGCGAAGGGAATCGGCAGGAACGTCGTCCTGGTGATCGGTTTCCCCATCATCTCCGCGATATCGGAGAAGTATTGCCGGAATGTGATGTCGTAATCATCCATGATGTGATAGGTCTGGCCCTTGGCTTCGTCTTTCGTTCCGGCCAGAAGAAACGCGTCCACAAGGTTCTCCACGTATACCAGGCTCGCGCTCCACCTTCCGCCGTCAACGAGCGGGAAGAAGGGTCTCTTCAGGGTGTCCACCGCATCACGAACCCAGACGCTACCCGGGCCGATCACATTGGTGGGACGTATGACCGTACCGTTGATCTTTCCGTCTCGATGGTACTGCCAGAGCAGTTTCTCTGCGTCCAGTTTCGCGTCCCCGTAGAATATGCCGGTCTTTTGGGTCGGATCCGCCTCGCGGTAACCGTTGAGATGCTTGTGTCCCAACCCGATGGCCACGACGGAACTGGCAAGGACAAACCGCCGGCCATTGCCGCTAGATTCCTCGAGTAGATGTTTCGTAGCCTCGTAGATGGCATCGAAGAAGTCTTTCAGTGTGCCCCAATATGTCACCCGAGCCGCCAGGTGATACACCAATTCAACATCTTCGCAGATGCCGCGGATGGAATCCGTCTTTGTCAGGTCGCCCCTGACAATGCTGCATCCCATTCTCTCCAGGTGATCTGCACTTTCCTCCGGCATGGCCAGGGCTTTCACGGAAAAACCTTCGTCGATAAGTCTCTTGCACAGGAACCCGCCGATGAATCCGCCCGCGCCGGTGACAAGGACTCTTTTGCTGCGCTCCTTCGTCATGACCGTTCTCCCAGAAGTTCTTTCTGTTTTCTATAGAATTCCACCTCCTGTTCGTATTGGTAAGGGAGAGCCGGAGATTCCCAATCGGCCACCGGCTTTCCAGGGTTCAAGCGCGTTTGCAGGTAGTCGGAACTCATTACCACAAAGGGCTTGGCGGTATCCAGCCCGAGCGCGCGGATATTCTCCGCCATGCGGTGCCTGTTGGGTCCGACTTTGACTTCGATCGACTTGCAGGTGCAGTTCTTGATCTTGCCGTCCACTTCGGTTACGACCCTGAAGATCGTGTCTTCGTAGTTGTTGAACGACACTAGATCAAATGCCTTGACCGAAAAGCCCGGGCCAATCTCCGCTTTCACGTCCACGATGGATTCATCTGTATCCGGATCCACCACGCCGAACTCGAAATGGTTCCCGGACAGTCGATACGGTATCTGGGTGAGGAACTTCGGGAAACCCCAGATTTCCCGTCCCGCGGCCCTCGCTCCGGGGATGGTCACCGGCATCTCGATGACATACATCCCCATGTTCTTCCACCGTTTCTCTTTCTTGGCAAACAGGAGCTTGGGAAACGGCATTGACGGCGGCCCCAGTGCCTCCGGATAGACGATGGCCGCCAGCACCACCTCCTCATAGGCGCCCACGGTCACCTTCTGGTAGTTGAAGAACGTCAGCGAGGCGACGGCCTTCCCATTGAAGAAGCGGACCGGCAGCAACCCGGTCCCCTTCAACACCGGCAGCAACCCGGTCCCCTTCAACACCGGCAGCACCCGGTCATACTCAACGAAGTAGTTGACGGCGCGCAACGCAGCCTTGTAGAAGAACATGGGGACCTGGGTCTTGGTGTATGACGTGGTGTAGTAGGTTCGCGGAACGTCGAAAAAATCCCTTTTCATAGCGGACCTCCTGTTGGTGGTGGAAGGCAGGCCAGAGGCGAGGTTGGCCGATAGCGACCGACCTATCGCGTCGCCGCTCACTCCCCGAACAAGGCACTTAGGATTAGCCTGAGGCTGACGTACGCCACAACTGCCGCTAGGCCAAATAGGAAGACTACCAAGAAGAGCCAGATCAGTAGCATATCCATGCGGCGTATCCTCCGCCTGGATTATAGCATCGCTTGACGAAGCCTCCGTTCACTACGCCCAGGGAAGACCTGGGGAGTGAGCCCCACAGATACGGATGAGGATTTGGTGCCCCACAGGAGGAAGTCAAGCCAAATCGAGGGAGATATGGCGGGAATATCGACGACGATAGCGCCCGGGATCATCAGTGAACGGACGTCTGCGGCAGCCATGGTGACAGCCACCGGGCAGGGCATGCCCGGTGGCTGGGTTAGACCGGCAAGACGATCGATCAATCCTCGGTCATGATGTTCCAGAAGTCCGGCCTAACCCAAGTTGACATCTGGGTTGATCTCCTCGGCGTCTCCGGATGGCTGCTCGTCGGACTCGGCGCCGGATTGCCGGATCATTCCCGCCAGCATCAGAAGCTCCGGGTCGCTATAGGTCGCCTCGCCGATCTCCGTGCCCCGCTTCAGGGCGCGTATCTGGGCTTTGGTAAGGGCCACGGCCAGCGCCGGCCTCGACGCGATCTTCTGGGCAAGGCCCTCCGCCGCCCCTATGAGATCGCCGTCGGGCAGCACATGGTTCACCATCCCCCATTCCAGAGCCTGCTGCGCGCTGAACCTGTCACATGTCGTGACCAGTTCCAGGGCGCGGGCTGGCCCGACCTCGCGCATCAAGCGTGGCAAGGCGTTCCAGGTCAAAGGGATGCCGAGGGATACCTCCGGGATCGAGAACCAGGCCGATTCCGCCGCAAGCCTGATGTCGCAGCAGAGCGCCAAGACAACCGCTCCTCCGACACACAAGCCGTTGATCGCCGCGATGGTGACCTGGTCCAGGCTCTCCCAGGCAGCCGCGGTTCGCGATCCCATCTGCGCCCCCAAGCGGGCCCTCATTGGGTCTCTCTGCTTCCCCAGGGCGCCACCCAACTCCTCGACGTCGACGCCGGCGCTGAAGGCACGTCCGGCGCCCGTTAGGATCACGACCCGCGTTTCCGTGTCGTCCCTCAGCTCAGCGCAAAGCTCCTGCATTCGCTTCTGCATGTGCCCGCTGATCGCGTTGAGCTTATCCGGCCGGCTGAAAGTGACTCTCACGACAGGGGGATCTCGCTCCACCGAAAGGGGCTGAACGGACACGACAACTCCTCACTATCCAGTCTCGATGGCAATCGCCATCATGCCTTCCCAAGTTCAAGATGTCAAGTTGACCTTGCCCCCGAAGTCGGGTCCAGGCCCAATGTTAGCAAACAGGGGGCTTGGACGTGTGGGAAGGGTTGGGGGCCAAAACCCCGTCCGTATCTGGAGAGCGGCGAGTGGCAAACCAGAACGGCCATCTCCGGGTCGTGATTCCAGACGGCGGCCACCGTTGTAATAGCGGGACTTAGCACATACAATTGCCGTATCGAGTCCGGTTCTCCGGAGGGCGCTTGAACCCGAGCACTGGACTCGACGAGAATTCAGCCGTGCCAGACGGTCAAAACGGCGGAACTTGAATACGATTCCCGTTGCTGTGAGCGTCTTCCTATTCCCCGGTGTCCCCTACGCTGAGTACCGGACCTTGACGCAAGAAGTGTTACAGTCTTCTGTCCCTTGGCCTCAATGAGTTCCCACACGCTACAGAATGGTCTGCTCTGCCTATGCCCCTGTCGTCGGGTCATGCCTACCTCTTCTACTAATTTGAGGCGCAAGTGAGAAAAGGTTCGACTCGGGAACGAAAGTATCGGATCTAGAGTCGGGCGCTGGAGGGCGGGTGCGAATGCGCCCCTTCGTGTTGCATCGCTAGCCCGTCCATCAGCGCTGGGCTGTCTCCATCGCAATCTCCCCCCAACTGAACAGCCGCTCGGGCTCGTGACGTAATGTGCTGATGTCCTTCAGGATGATCTCCAGTGGACAGCCTTCCCTCGCGCAGATGGCGCGCGTGGATTCGAGATCCTTTCGCACGGCGGCCGCATCGAAGTCGTCGAATGCGAGCAGGGCCGGGTTCGGCTTGCGAGAGAACACATAATCGTGCCCGATAGCGGCCGCGCCGCGTTCCTGGTTTACCCAGGGGCTCATCGAGACCTTGCGTACGTTCGGGATCTGCCGCACCAGTTCCATCTTGTTGTCGAGCGGCTCGCAGCACCCGTAGTACACGAGCCCAAATCGCTCTGCGATGCCTTTTACATAGTCGATTTCGAACTCCCGAAACATCCTCGGCGAGACTGTTCCCAGCATTTGGGCCCAGCCCATCATCCAGATGTCCTGCGTACGAGGCTTCTCGGGGTCGTAGCCGGACGCGGGCAGCTGGTCCGTCCAACCGCCCGTGCAGTGCACGATGCTCTGCGGCCCGCACAAGAGGCCCTGCTCCTCGAGCTGGTCCAGCGTTTGCACAAACGCCCCTGTCATCCTCGCGAGCAGCTTGTGCACGAACTCCGGCCTGTCGACAAGCGCCCACAGCGCGTTCTCGACCCCCATCAGCGTTGCGATCAGGTCCCAAAACGTCATCGGGAAGTTCGCGCCCAACTCACGCACCTCGAGCAGTCCGTCGAATAGCTCGTGCGCCACCGTCATCCGCCGTTCCGTCTCGTCTTCCATCTTCCAGACGACGGGTTTCTGGAACTTCTCGAGGTCGTCGTCTTTCTCGAGCTGATTGACGTACTTGTGCGCCACGATGTTGTTCGTCGGGTCCGTTGCCACCGTCTCTTCCTGCACCTGCATCCCGAACCAGTTGAATCCGAACGCCTTCGGCACCCAGGCAATCGGCTCGACCACCATATCGACAGGGAAGTGCTCCCACTGGAAGAGCGTTCGTCGGAGATGTCGCTCCCAATCGCGGCACTCGCGATCCTCGCATCGCGGCCGCAGCTCATCGAAGGCGCGAAACTCGGTCCAGCACACCTCGTCGACCATCACCATTGAGCGTTCGGGCTTCAGGGCGTTCAGTTTGCGCCAGAGCGATCGCTTCTCCTCCTGCACGGGCAGCGCCGCGATCTCCGCGACGCGAGCGGCCAGGTCGCGGATCATTGCGACGTCAGATTTCTTGGGCATACGAAAACACCTCCTTCAAAACGCGCTTCGCGTTACGAAAGCGCGTTCGCTGCGATCAGTCATCATGCCGTCCTTGACAGTCCCTTCTGGGCTGGCTATCAGCATGGACCGTGGAGACCGCAAGCAACGCATACGTGCCCATTGCCCTCATGTTCTCAACTGGAGTGTCCCGGGCCACTTCGCATCCGGCCCCGACAATACAGGGCGCTCCTGCCTGTCGATGGCACTCTGCAAGGGCGTCCTGAACCGATTCAGGGAGCCGTTACGCAAATGATGGTCAAGGGATGAGAAGAAGTAGCCATCCACATGAGGAGCATATGGAACGTGGTCGCAGGGCTCAGGATAGAAAGCGGCCCGTAGGCGCTCTCGGGGGCTCATCATTCCCCTCATGCCTCTTGTCCCCTCAACCCGCTATTCGAGGCAACAACAAGACGTTGGAGCCCAACCCCGCGAAAGGGTCAAACTGACGGCGTTGGGATCCGAAGGGGAGGACCATTGCACCGGCCTTATTGAATAGCGCTCAGACCCAGTAGCCGGCGCCCGATGACCAACCTCAACACGTTCTGTGTGCCCTCTGCGATGTGACCCACCGCGGCGTCGCGGTAGTAGCGCTCCAGCCGAAAGCCTTCATGGGTCGTGAGCCCGCGGGCGCCGTGGATCTGGATCGCCTTGTCGGTGACCCTCTTGCTCGCTTCCACCGTGAAGTATTTGCACATGTTCTGCTCGAGGTCACAGCGGACGCCGGCGTCCATCATCGCTGCCGCTCGGTAGGTGAGCATGCGGCTGCAGGACAGATCAGTCGCCATATCGGCGATCATCTCCTGCACAAGCTGGAAGCCGCCGATGGGACGGTCGAAGGCCATCCGCTTCTTGCACCACTCGATGGAGTCTTCAAGGGCGGCCTGCATGACGCCCAGACCCTGCGCGGCCACGTTGACCCGTGCCCAGCCGCGTACATTCAGCGCTTGTTGGTAGCCCATACCTGTTGGCCGCAGCACATTCTCCTTGGGTACCTTGCAGTTGTTGAATACGAAGTGGCCTGTCATGCCTGCCCGCAGGCCGATGAACGGCAGGTCGCGCACCTTCCAGCCTGATGATCTCTCAATGGCCAGGGTTATGACGCCCTCGCGGGGGTTCCTAGCATAGGCCTCAGGGTCGCCTATCGCCGTTAGCACGCCGACGTCAGACCAAGGCCCGTTCGTCTGCCACATCTTCTCGCCATTCACGATGTAGTAGTCGCCGTCGAGGATGGCGGTGGTCCTGAAGCCGCGAGTGTCGGAGCCGGCCTGGGGCTCGCTCACCATGTCACAGGCAATGACCTCGCCGACAAGGCCGGGCGGCACCAGCCGCTTCTTCATCTCTTCTGGCGCCGTTTGAGCGAGGAGACGCAGTGTGCCGGAGTGAGTGTCGACGGTCGCGCTTAAAGCGGGCCAGACGCGGCACATCTCCTCTGCCTCGATGACGTGTTCGAGGTAGGTCCGCGGCTTGCCTCCCCACTCCGCAGGCACCCAGGAGTAGACGTAGCCGACCTTGTTGCACTTTTGGATGATCTCTGCCAGTTCCTTCTTGGAAAGCGGCCCCTGCTGGTCGCGCACGTCAGCGATAGGGCGTATCTCCTTGGTCATGAAGTCGCGCAGCTCTATCTGCAGCTTCTCAACCTCGGCCGGTAGCTGGAAATCCATTGTCTCGATGTCCCCTTTCGTCTCTGCCTGCTCTCACGCGGAAGCCCGCTGAACGAACCCGCGCGGTTCCTGGGTCTTTCCTACACGACGGCGCTGATTCCAAGGATACGGCGTGCCATCACCAGTTTCACGATCTGTATCGTACCCTCGCCGATCTGGCCCGTCACCGCATCGCGATAATAGCGCTCCAAACGGAAGCCTTCTTGAGTCGTCAGGCCGCGGGCGCCGTGGATCTGGATCGCCTTGTCGGTGACTCTCTTGGCCACCTCGGTCACGAACGCTTTGGCCATGTTCTGCTCCAGGTCACAGCGGGCGCCGGAATCCATGAGCTCAGCCGCTAGGTACACGAGGAGGCGTGAGCATTCGAGGTCGGTAGCCATGTCGGCGATCATCTCCTGGACAAGCTGGAAGCCGCCGATGGGACGGCCGAAGGCGATGCGCTTCTTGCACCAGTCGATGGAGTCCTCAAGGGCCGCCTGCATGATCCCCAGGCCGTAGGCGGCGACGCCGATGCGCGCTCCACCGCGCCCCGCGAGGTTCTGCGAATAGCCCTTGCTGCTATCTGCGATTAGATTTTCCTTCGGGACCCTGCAATTCTCGAAGATGAAGTGACCGGTCGTGCCCGCTCGAAGCCCGATGAAGGGAAGGTCGCGAACCTGCCATGGGGAGACGGCCTTCTCCACGATGAGGTGGATGACGCCCTCCCGCCGATTCTTTGCGTAGGCCTCGGGGTCGGCGACCGCGCTGAGGATGCCTACGTCGGCCCAGGGACCATTCGTCGGCCACATCTTCTGACCGTTGACAACGTAGTAGTCTCCCTCGAGCCTCGCTGTCGTCTTCAGGTTGCCTGTGTCAGAACCAGCTTCCGGCTCGCTCATCATGTCACAGCCGATGATGTCGCCCTCGAGGCCTCCCTTTATCAGTCTGGCGCGCATGTGCTCGGGCGCGCGGCTCGCGAGGTAGAAGATCGTCCCGAGGCTCGTGGTAACGGTCACCGCAAGCGAAGTCCAGACCCGGGCCATCTCCTCTGAGAAGATCATCCAGGAGAGCATCCGGCGCTTGGTTGCGGCCTCGAGCTGCATTTGGGTTATGGGGGTCAGCTTGAGGAACAGATCTTTGAGCTCAGCGCGCGAGAGGGGCCCCTGCGCGTCGCGCACGTCGGCTATAGGCCTGATCTCGCGGTCGAGGAATTCCCTCAGGTCGCTTTGTAGCCTCTGCAATTCTTCCGGCAATTGGAAAAGCATTATCGTCATCCCCTTCTCCTTCCTTCTCCGCGAGGGGTCAGGCTCTCCTGCTATCTGATGGCGCTAATCCCCAGGAGCCGGCGGCCCATTACCAGCTTGACGATTTGTATCGTGCCCTCGGCGATCTGGCCGGTTACGGTATCGCGGTAGTAGCGCTCGAGGCGGAACCCTTCCTGGGTCGTTAGGCCGCGGGCGCCGTGGATCTGGATCGCCTTGTCAGTGACCCTCTTGCCCACCTCGGTCGCGAACGCCTTGGCCATGTTCTGTTCGAGGTCGCAGCGGATGCCGGCGTCCATCATCTCGGCAGCGCGATAGGTTAGCAGTCGGCTACATGCCAGGTCGGTGGCCATATCGGCGATCATCTCCTGGACAAGCTGGAAGCCGCCGATGGGCCGGCCGAAGGCGATGCGCTTCTTGCACCAGTCGATGGAGTCCTCCAGGGCCGCTTGCATCAGGCCGAGGCCCCAGGCCGCGACGGCTACCCGAGCCCAGCCACGGCCGATCAGGTTTTCTTTGTAGCCCTCTGTCGTTATGAGATTCTCCTTCGGCACGCTCACGTTCTCAAAGACGAAGTGGCCGGTCATGCCCGCCTTCAGTCCGATCAAAGGGAGGTCTCGCACCTTCCACGGGGATACCGACTTCTCAACCAGCAGGTTGACAGTTCCTTGACGGGGGTCCTTGGCGTATGCTTCTGGGTCGCTGATGGCGAGCAGGAGACCAACGTCCGCCCAGGGGCCGTTCGTCTGCCACATCTTCTGGCCGTTGACGATGTAGTAGTCTCCCTCCAAGATGGCGGTGCACCTGAAGTTCGTCGTGTCGGAGCCCGCCTGCGGCTCGCTCATCATGTCGCAGGCAATGATATCTCCGTCGTGCATCGGCTTGGTCAGCCGTGCTCGCATTTCCTCCGTCCCGGAGCGGATGATGTGAGCCGCCACGCCGCTGTGCGTGCCCACTGTTGCCGCCAGTCCCGGCCAAACGCGCGCCATCTCCTCTTCGTAGATCACCCGCTCAAGATAACCATGACCCAGTCCGCCGTACTGTCTGCGGGTGGGGCCGGTCACATACCCCATGTGCCTCAGCTTCAGTATGAAATCCTTCAGCTCTTCTCGGCTGAGGGGCCCCTGAGCGTCGCGCGCGTCCGCAACAGGGCGGATCTCCTTGTCCAAGAACTCACGGAGCTCCATCTGCTTCTTCTGCAGCTCTTCAGGTAGTTGGAATTGCATGCTGTCAGTCCTACCTCTCTCTATTTGACCTCTTGTTTGTGCTAGGTTGTCGTCTCATACGGTTGAATTGCCGGTGCTGCCTGTTCTGCCGTCACAACGGCCCCGCTCTCGATGAGCTTCTCGATGCGCGTGGGCTCGATGCCGTACTGGATTAGTACCTCGCGGCTATGCTGAGCGAACAGCGGTGCTGGTCTCTCCAATCGCATGCTGTGTTCACTCCACTTCACGGTTCGCCCGATCTGCTGGAAGGGCCCGAGCAGCTCATTCTCCGATCGCCACCAGAGGTCGTTCGCCTCCAGATGCGGGTCGACGAACACCTCTTCGAGGGTGAGGCAGGGGCAACACGGCACACCCTTTTCGCTCAAGATCTGTAGGATCTTGTCTCTCTTCTGACTGGCCAGGTGAGCTTCAATCGCCCGTGCCGCTGCACCGTCCCATGGCGCGTTCAGCAATTCGCTGCCGGTGCTGACAGGGAACCCCCCGATCAATTCCAGGATGGTCTCCGCTTGTTCGGCCGTGCGCGCCGCGACGAAGACCCAACCGTCGCTGCACTGATACAGCCGGTAGGCGGCGGAGATTCCCAAGACGTCGCGACCGCCCGGCACCACGGGAGGACGACCCTCGTAGCGGATGAACTCTGCCGCCTGAGCGACCATAGCGTTGTTGGCGAGGCAAGTCTCGACAAGCTGACCGTGACCGGTAAGCTCCCGCTGATAGAGGGCAGAGCACATGCCGAACGCAGCCATGAGTGCGGAGGTGAAGTCGATAATGGCCGCGTTGTGGTAGACAGGCTCATCGTCTTTACCGTTGCCACCCTGCGCCCGCTGCAGTCCCGAGCGAGCTCCGATGACGGGGTCGTAGCCCGGAAGATCGCTAAGAGGGCCACCAGAGCCGTAAGGCGTAACCGAGCAGCAGACGATGCGCGGGTTTATGGCGCTGAGGGTGTCATAGTCGATCTTGAGGCGCTTCGTGACACCGGCTCGATAGTTGTCGGCGACGACGTCGGCCTTGCGCACGAGGTCGTAGAAGGTCTGCAGACCCTCTTCCTTCTTGAGGTCTATTGCGAGGGCGCGCTTACCTCTATTGACGCCGATGAAGGCGACACCGAGGGCTCGGAAGGGGTCGCCGTCGAGGGGCTCGACCTTGGTTACATCGGCGCCGAGGTCGGCCAGGAGCATGCAACTAAAGGGGCCCGCGTAAGTCGTTCCCAGGTCGAGCACCCGGACGCCCTCCAGAGGGGCGCGATTTGGGGCAGCGCCCTTGCTTGGCCCGGCTACCACGTGGGGCCACAGTCGGGTGAGGGCGTCACTGTGCTGCCCAAGCAGCGGCGCTGGGCTCTTGATTGCGCCCGGCGCGGCGTGGAACTTCAGAGGGATGCCGATCTGCGTCGAGCGGCCGATCTCTGGGTCGTCGATTTCCACTCGCATCCCGTTGTGGATGATTTGCGGATCGTTCAGGAACTCGTCGCGGGTGAGGACAGGTCCAGCCGGGATGTCGGCCTCTTTCAGGTTATCCAGCCATTCCTGCCGGGGCCTCGATGCAAACGCTTCTTCGAGTCTGCGGCCGATTTCACTCAGGCCGTCCTCTTTCGGTATCGCGAAGGGAAAGCCCTCGAAACGTGGGTCAGCCAACAGGTCTTCGATTCCAGCTGTCATGAATAGCTTGATCATGAAGGCCGGGGTGAGTGCGCCGAGCATTAGCCACTCGCCGTCGCCCGCCTTGTAGACGCGGTAGTTGGGTGCGGCGCCCTTGGGATCGGGATTGAGCACGGAGAGGCGCTGAACGTCCATCGCCAGGAGGTTCACGAAGGAGGCGGTGGCAATGCTGAAGGCGCCGGAAAGCCCGGAGACCTCGACGAAATCGCCGCGGCCGGTGCGCGACCGCTCATAGAGAGTGGACGCCACAGCGCCGGCAGCCAGAACGGCAGTGGAGTAGGGGACAAACGGCGTTACAAAGAAGATAGGCGTGCCGCTGTAGGAGAACTGAATTCCGTAGATGCCCGACAGGGCTGCTACCATATTGTCGTCAGTAGGAAGATGGGCGTAGGGTCCCTTCGAGCCGTAGAGCGGTATGGAACAGTAGACCAGTCGAGAATTGAGCCGAGCCAGGCGCGAGTAGTCGATGCCCAGCTCAGCAGCCTGCTCCTGCAGGCCGTCAACCAGCACAACATCCGCTTCTGCCGCCAGCGTCTGCGCTTTCTCGCGACCGTCCTTCCCTGTTAGGTCGAGCACGATCCCGCGCTTGCTGCGATTGACGACGTAGAAGCCAGGCCGGCCGCGCGCGCGGTCGCCGGTTGGTGGTTCTACCTTTATGACATCGGCCCCCTGCTCGGCCAGAAGCATTCCAGCGAAGGGACCTGCGGTGTCTTGGGTGAAGTCGAGGATGCGGATTCCGTTGAAGACGCCAGCCATGTATGATTCCTCCGTGCTACGCGAAACGTTTCCTCCCGGACGGCCTGCCGGCTCGCTTTGGTGTCATCCCTTACCCTGAGGGGTAGGCTTTCAGCGAATGATACTATCGGCCCACCCCACGAACGAATGCCAGCGTGGCCAGCGGGCAGATATCCACGGGACACCTATAAACCGCACCTACGTGTCCAACTATCCCGCTGATCGCTGCCTCCCGTTGATGATTATCCGCTGTCAGGTGTCGGTTCCTCGAGTTGCATAATAGAATCTATTATGCTATGAAACAAGAGGTAGCTGGGACAGTAGTGGAGGAGGCAAGGTGCCTCTGCCCTTGAGAAGCCAGCCGAAGGAGAGAAGAGGTTATTGAAATGAAAGCAGCCGTTCTCTACGAACAGAGGAAACCCCTGGTGGTGGAGGATATCGAGATAGAAGACCCCAAACATGGTGAGGTTCTGGTGAAGATCGCCGCGGCCGGCGTCTGTCACAGTGACCTGCATTTCATCAATGGCATGTGGCCCGCCGCGCTGCCGCTGGTAATGGGGCATGAGGGTGCAGGGATCGTTGAGAAGATCGGCCCTGGTGTGACATCGGTGGCGCCGGGTGATCACGTGATCACCTCCTGGGTATCGCCTTGCGGTACCTGTCTTACCTGCCTCAGCGGAAAGCCTTACCTCTGCATGACTGCTTTGTTGCAGGGCGCAGTGATGCGGGATGGCACGTCACGCCTGAAGAAAGGAAGTCAGCAGCTCAACCATCAGAACCAGGTCTCCACCTTCGCGGAGTATTCAGTGCTCCCCGCCTCGGGGGCAGTCAAGATCCGGCCCGACATGCCACTGGACAAGGCAGTGCTTATCGGCTGCGGCGTAATGACCGGCGTAGGCGCTGTCTTCAACACGGCGAAGGTCACACCGGGCAGCAGCGTGGTTGTCTTCGGCTGCGGCGGCGTGGGATTGAACGTTATCCAGGGGGCCGCTCTGGCAAACGCGACCACCATCATCGCCGTTGACACGCTCGACAGCAAGCTCGATATCGCGAAGCAGTTCGGTGCGACACACGTAATCAATAGCTCGATGGGGGACCCTGTGCCCCAGGTCCAGGCGCTGACTGGTGGGCTCGGAGCGGAATTCGGGTTCGAAGTGGTAGGGAAGCCATCTGTCGTTACCCAGACCTACGAAGCCGTTCGCCCAACCGGCTTGGCGGTGATGGTGGGTATGCCGCCGGCGGCGTCCAACGTGGTGATTTCCACCCTTGGGCTCTTCCTGAACAAGACCCTGACCGGCTCGTTCTACGGCGCGGCCCGAATCCATACCGACATGCCGATGCTGGTCGAGTTGTACATGGCAGGGAAGCTGAAGCTGGACGAGCTTGTCAGCCGCACCTTTCCGCTCGAGAAGATCAACGAGGCCGTTGACCTGTTGAAGACGGGAGAGGTTGTACGGAGCATCATCAAGCCCTAGCTTACGGCTGCAGTGGTGCCGCACATGAGCGTCGGCGACTCACGGTTCTGTGACGGGAACAGGAGGGTAAACTCGTGGCTAGCGAGGAAAAGGCTTTCAACGGCAAGATTCTCAACGTAAACCTTTCAGATGGCTCCATAGAGTCGGAGACGATCGCACCCGAAGTCTATCGCAAGTTTTTTGGAGGCTACGGCCTGGGAGCGCGGCTCCTATTCGACCGCATCCCCAAGGGAGCGGACCCGCTGGGGCCGGACAACATCCTTGGCCTGGTGCCTGGTCTGCTCTCTGGGACCGCCTTCTTCGGCAGCCGCTTCCAAGCCGTCGCCAAGTCCCCCAAGACGGGCGGCTGGGGCGACGCTAACGGTGGCGGCGACTTTGGGCCCTGGCTGAAGAACGCCGGTTGGGACGGCGTCTTCCTCAGCGGTATCTCTCCTAAGCCTGTCTATCTGCTCATCAACGATGACAAGGCCGAGATCCTGGATGCCTCCGACCTCTGGGGCATGGATACCATCGTTGCCGAGGCGAAGCTGAAGGAGCGGCATGGTAAGAAGGCCGCTGTTGCCTGCATCGGCCCTGCGGGCGAGAAGCTGTCGTTGATGGCGATGATCAACAATGATCGCGGCCGGCCCGCCGCCCGCAGTGGTTTGGGCGCGGTAATGGGCTCCAAGAAGGTGAAGGCCGTCGTTGCCGTCTCCGGGCGAGCTGCCGTCCTCGCCAGAGACAAGGATGTACAGGCCGAGGTCAAGAAGGCGCTGGAGCAGTTCAACCCGGTGATCCGAGACAATCTTCATACTTATGGGACACCTGGTCTCACCAACATCTCCGCCACCTCCGGCGATGCCCCGATCAAGAATTGGGGCGGGTCGATCAACGATTTCTATGAGGCTGCGGAGATGTCGGGGATGGCGATCGGTGCGAACCAGGACAGGAGCTATGGCTGCTGGCATTGTCCGGTGGCCTGCGGCGCCGAGGACAAAGCGTCGGACAACCCGAAGTATCCCTTCCCGCTTCACACCCACCGTCCCGAATACGAGACAGACAATGCCTTTGGTGCCCTGATGATGAACGACAACATCGACTCTCTGCACTGCGTCAACCACCTCTGCAATGCCTACGGATTCGACACGATCGCGGCCGGCGCAACCATCGCCTTCGCGATGGAGTGCTACGAGAACGGCCTCATAACCAAAGAGGACACTGACGGGATCGAGCTACGCTGGCGCAATATCGACGCGGCTATCGCCATGCTCGAGAAAATGGCCAAACGAGAGGGTTTCGGCGACGTCCTTGCCGACGGCATTCGAAAGGCAGCCGAGCATATCGGCCCCGCGTCCAAGCCATTCGCAATGGAGATCGGGGGCGAGGAGCTGCCGATGCATGACCCCAAGCTCAACCCGGAGTTTTTCACCACGTACAAACTTGACGCGACACCTGCCCGCCACACGCAGTGGGATCCCAGTCCTCATCCGGGTTGGGGAGCCGCTCCTCGCGTCATGGACAGGGAGACGATGACCGGTCGGGGGCCGTTCCACAAGCTCTGCTCGGAGTACATGCACGTCGTCAACAGCGCGGGGCTTTGTTTCTTCGTGACGATGTGTGCGCCCAATGACCAGATGAATCAGTGGGTCAATGCCGTTACCGGCTGGGACATGACCATGGAGGAGTTGCGCACCGTCGGCGAGCGCATCGCCAACCTGCGCATGGCCTTCGAAGTACGCGAGGGGAACAACCCCGCCAAGCGCGAGATTCCTGGCCGGCTGATCGGCGACCCGCCGTTGATGGGCGGCGCCCACGCCGGTTTCACACTAGATGCCGATACGCTCCAGCGCGAGTTCCTCGCAGCCTGTGACTGGGATCAGGAGACGACCAAACCCAGCCGTGCCAAGCTTGAGGAGTTGGGCCTTGCCGATGTCGCCAAGGTGCTGTACGGCTAGCGTCAGAAGACGAATCCGGGGAGAACGAGATTGCGGTGGCCGATACGGCCAAGATGCGCCTCGTTCTCCAATGACGGCCGCGAAGGGGTGCCTATGAATTCGCGAGAACGGGTGCGAAAGACGCTCAACCATGAGGTGCCGGACAGAATCCCGCTCGACCTGGATGCCACAGCGGTTACCGGTATCTCTGCCAGCACCTACGGACACCTGCGACGAGCCCTCGGCCTGGAGTCCAAGCCGGTCAAGGTCTGGGAGCCCTTCCAGATGCTGGGTGAAGTCGAGCTCGACGTCAAAGAGGCGCTGGGTGTGGACGTGGTGGGCACCGACAGGCTGCTGACCGCCTTCGGTTTCGCCAACGTGAACTGGAAGCCCTGGCGTCCCTTTCATGGAGTAGACGTGCTGGTCGGTGAGGGCTTCGTTACGACTGAGGCAGAGAACGGCGATCTCCTTGTCTATCCCGGGGGTGACCTAACGGCGTCTCCCAGCGGCCGTATGCCCAAGAACGGTTTCTACTTCGACGCAATCGTTCGCCAAGAGCCCCTCGACTGGGATCATCTGAACGCCCAGGAGTGGGTGCGTAGCCGGTTCTTCATCTACCCGGACTTCTACCTGGAGTACATCCAGCGGGAGGTCGACAACCTGTACCGAAACACGTCCTTCTCGATAATGGGCTTCGGATTCGGTGGCAGCTTCGGTGACATAGCAGGGGTGCCCGCGCCCGGGAGCAGAGCCCCGAAGGGGATCAGCGACCCCGAGGACTGGTACCTTGTCCATGCCTCCCACCCCGAGTTCATTAAGGAGGCCTTCGACCTCGAGTGCGAGATCGCGCTCAAGAACCTAGACCTCTACAGGGAGGCCGTCGGCGACAAGATCGACGCCATATTCATTAGCGGCACGGACTTCGGTTCTCAGCGCGGCCCCATCATGTCGCCCAGAATGTACCGCCAGCTCTACAAGCCCTATCACCAGAAGATCAACGATTGGGTTCATGCCAACACGGGCTGGAAGACCTTCTACCACTGCTGTGGCAGCATTGTCGCCCTGCTGGACGACTTTGTGGAGGCAGGTGTGGACATCCTCAACCCTGTGCAGACCTCGGCGGAGGGAATGGACCCCGTCATGCTGAGAGAGAAGTACGGCGATAAGCTGGTCTTCTGGGGAGGCGGCGTCGATACGCAGCGGGTGTTGCCCTTCGGCACACCGGATGAAGTGCGCGAAGACGTCAGGCGAAGGCTAGAGGTCCTGGGTGAGGGTGGCGGCTTCGTCTTCGCGGCGATTCACAACATCCAGCACGGCGTTCCTGCTGAGAACCTGACCGCGATGTTTGAGACGTTGAAGGAGTGTGGGGGGCGAGCATCGCACCTCTAGTGCCCGCGTGGCAGTTGATCTGGCACAAGACAGCTATCAGTGGAGGTGATCACTTTATGGACAGCCCCCAGCTTCAGGCAATCATCCAGAAATTGCGCTCTCGCCCGGTCCCGGAATACCTGAGCGTGGAGCAGTCGCGTGCGGAGATGGAGCAGATGGCTGCTTCGCTCTTGCCCATTCCCCCAGACGTGCGCATCGAGCCGGTGGACGCGGGTGGGGTGCCTGGCGCCTGGGTCAGCGTTCCCGGGGCCGTGGACGACAGGGTGCTCTTCTATCTGCATGGTGGTGGCTATGGCGTCGGCTCCATCAAGACCCACACCGAGATGGTCTCACGGATGTGCCGGGCCTCCGGCTCCCGCGCCCTCGTCATCGACTATCGGCTGGCGCCGGAGCATCCCTATCCCGCGGCGGTCCAAGATTCACTTAGCGCCTACCGCTGGCTCGTAAAGAGCGGCGTCTCGCCCGCGCACGTCGTCATTGGGGGTGACTCGGCGGGCGGTGGCCTGGCGGTCGCGACCCTCGTCGCTCTCCGAGACGCGGGAGACCCGTTGCCCGCTGCTGCCGTGTGCCTCTCTCCCTGGGTCGACTTGGAGGCGCTCGGCGGTTCAATGGAGACCAAGGCTGAGCTGGACCCGATTATCCAGCGGGCAGATCTCCTGTTGTTTGCGGCTGCCTATCTTGGGGGAGCCGATCCCCGCACACCACTGGCTGCGCCGCTCCACGCCGACCTCAAGGGCCTGCCGCCGCTGTTGATCCAGGTAGGCACCGCCGAAACCCTGCTGGACGACGCCACCCGCATCGCTGAGAAGGCGAGGTCGGCTGGCGTCGAGGTCAGTCTGGAAGCGTGGGACGACATGATTCATGTCTGGCAGATCTTCGCGCCCCTGCTGCCGGAGGGACAGAAGGCAATCGACCGCATCGGCGAGTTCATCCGCGAACACGCGGGCTAGGGTCGAGAAGGCGTCGAGGTTAGCCCCCGCGTCCTGTCGCTGCGGTTGATGCTGGCTGCATGGCTATGCACGGCCGCTAGTCGACGGCGAAGCGCTCCGCCACTGCCTTCGCCGCCAACACACTCTCCGGCGGTGTACCGTAGGGAGTGGCATCGCCGCTGCCCAGTATGAACCCTCGCAGGTCCGGCTGCATCTGGGTCAGCAGCTCCTCCACGTATGCTTCCATCTCGGCTGGGGTGCCGCCGGAGAAGAGGGTGGGGTCGATGCCGCCCTTAAGCGTAAAATGCTTCGCCCACGTCCTCCGTGCCTCCGGAATATCCGCGTCTCCGGTGGGTAGCGGCGTGATCTCCCATATTCCGTCGTGGCGAGCCTCATCGAAGTCCGCCGCCAGCGCCGTGAGGCGGCCGCACCAGTGGGTATACAGCTTCTTTCCCGCTGCGTGCACGATATCCGCGTAGTCGTTGACATAGCGCCGGTCGTATCGTCGGTACTGGGCCCGTGACGTGGTTGTCGAGGAGAGGTTGTCATGGATAACGAAGATGTCCGTCGGGGCCTCCACCATCACCTTCCACATCTCGATCTGCTTGGCATGGAAGGTACTTAGCATTTCGTTCATCTCGTCTGGGTAGTCGGCGAGGAGGTAGGTAAGCGTCTCCATCCCGATGTCCTCGCAGATCATCTGCGCCAGTGGCGAGCTGGGAGCGATGGCAACGGCCAGCCCGCGGTCACCGATGATCTCCTGCTGCCGCTTGATCGACTTCGTAGTCAGCTCGAAATCGGTATGCTCTACTAGCCATTGGAACGTCTTGACATCCTCCACGGTGTGGATACGGTACTCCGTTATCCAGGGGATGAACGGGCTCTCAGGCGCGAAATGGGCGCGGCAGGTCAGGGCTCCCACCGGCGTCGCGACGCTGTGGGAGATCTGACCATTCTCCAAACCGACCTTGTGCTCAACATTGGGAGGAGGGTCTGCTGGATTCAGGAACTCGCCCCACAGCCAGAGAGCAGTGTTGAGGCGGATCACTGGTAAGCGGAGTATGACGTGCCCCGACAATTCGTACTGAACATCCACCTCATGGCGCTCCTTCATCTCCGGGGGCAGGGACGATATGAAGTAGCCGTCCAGGACCGGCGAGAAAGGGACATGGTCGCAGGGCTGCCTGTCAAGCGCTGCCAGCAACCTCTCCTGAGGACTCATATTTGACGCACCGCGTAATGTCATTCCAAACCTCGTTCTAGCGTGATCCTTGTCTCCGGTGGAAGCTCCCCCAAAGGAAGGGCTTTGGCTTTGGCCACGGAAGCGGCCATCAGCCTCCGTCGCCAGGGACGTGGCCATCCTACTGCTTGCTGATCCAATACCCTCTGAACTGCTGCTCGTAGCCGGGGCCACCCGGCTCTGACCTCGGAATATAGCCGCGGATCTCCTTCTTCATAACCACCACATCGGGCTGGCCAATGACCCAGATCTGGTAGAAGTTCTCGTTGATGATTCTCATCGCCGCCCAGTAGGTAGCCCGCCTCGTGGCAAAGTCGGCCTCGTCGTTCTTGCCCCTGTTGACGAGTTGATCGATGCGATCGTCTTTTGTCGCGCCGCCGTTGAAGAATCCACCTGTCGTAAAGATCGTCTCCATCACATAGTCGATGTCGCCGAGGGCAGCGCCGAAACTGCCGAAAGCGAAGTCGAATTCTCCGGCGTTGAGCTTCACCGCCGCAACCACCAGAGCAATGAACTCGAAGTTGGCCTTAACCCCGATCTTCGCCCACTGAGCCAGGAGGAGTTCGGCGTCTGATAGGTCGGTCGGGTCAGTGGTCGAATAGATGTTGATGGTGACGCCATCTTCCAGCCCCGCCAACTTCATCTCTTCCTTCGCCTTATCTAGATTGTACTCGGGGTCGGGCTCGTCAGGATTGTCCCAGGGGCTGCGTCTAGGCAGCGGCCCGGGAGAAACGAAGGCAAGGCCACTGTACTTGTCAACAAACTCGTCGCGGTTGATAGCCAGCGACATCGCCTTGCGCAGATGGATGTTGTCACCCGGCGGCCGGCTCTTGTTGATCCATATCTGCTTCATACCCGACGCCCCGCCCACGTAGACCTCGAACTTCGGATCATTCTGGAAGGAGGAGATGTCTTTCTGATCGAGTTCGGCCCCCGATGCCCCATCGATGTCGCCTGCCTTCAGCGCCGCCGCTGCCACCGCCTTGTCGGGGACGATCTTGATCTTGAAACCGTCGAGGAGCGGCTGCCCTTTTCGCCAGTAGTTGGGGTTCTTCTCAAACTCGTACAAGGCTCCCGGCTCCTGCCGCTTGAACATGAACGCCCCTGTCCCCGTCGGGTGGTTCGGGTAATCAACACCGTATTTGGCAACGGCGGTGGGAGAGGGGATGCTGGAACCCCAGCCCATTAAGGCCGAGACAAACAAAACGTTCTTGAATTTGAGGACGTATGTAGCGCTGAAGTCATCGACCTGCTCGACGTGATCGAGCATCTTGTAGTCGGCGATCCTTGTCGAATTCGTCTCAGGATTCAGAATGCGGTCGTAATGAGCTTTCGCAGCGCTGGCGTTGAAGTCCGTACCATCGTGGAATTCGACATCCTGACGGAATTTCATGGAGAGGTGCGTGTCATCGATCCATTCCCAGGACTCGGCTAGACTGGGCAGAAGAACGATCTCCCCCTCCGCGCTGTAGTCTCGGATGACGGGTGCATCGTACATGTTGTAGAGAGCAACCAGGTCCGAACCCCCTCCCCCAAACAGAGCCGGATCCATGCTGGAAGGAGCGCTGGCCGAACCCAACGTGAAAGACCCTCCGGGCACCGGCGTTTCCCCTGCCGCCGTTGGCCCTGTCGTGGTCTTCCCCCCTTCCCCCTCGTCGGTGCCACAACCCAGATAGGCGGCCGACACGGCGCCCGCGGTGCCCAAGGCGCCGATCTGGATGAGCCGCCGCCGGGATAAACGCTGCTTCATGATCCGGGGCCAGTACCTGTCGTTCCAGTAGTTCTCCGACATCGTTCTTCCTCCGTCTTCGCAACTGTATGAACAGATGGCTCCACTCTAATCAGGGCATAGTCCGGCGTCAATTCCTGCGAAGGCGGCGGCGTCACTCTCCTCAGCAAAGCTTGAGCCCTTCCAACTGCTTTACTCCCGAAGACCGGGGGTAGAGCAACAAATGGCCTGTCTGAGCCTGGGTAATGTCCCGGCGCAAGTGGCGTGTGCCCCAAGAATGAAATTGTCCGCCCTTTTCTCGCTGCCCCACTTGACAAAGGAGAAGTAGTATGGTCTATTATTACCCCATTGGTAGCGATAATACAATCTATTATCTCGCTACCGTCGGAGCTTTCAGGCAGCAGGCTGATCTCAGGGAATGGGACCGGAGCTGTGGCAGGCGGCGGGGCTGCGCAGCAGGGAAAGATATCCTCTGGTCTCAAAGGAAAGGAAGCCGACCCCGCGGGTCGGTCTTTGTTGTTTGGAAGCCATGCAGTAATTCGAAGAGCCTAAGCAGGAGGAGGGAAATGAAACATAGGTTAGGCCTACTGGCAGTAGTACTAGGAGCCGTAGCACTCGCGCTGGTGGGCGTGCTACGCGACAGCGGGACCAGCAATGCCTTGATGCCGCTGCCGATTAGCCCGTACGCCCCTAGTTCAATAGGCGGTCTCAGCACAACCCAACTGGGCGCCAACGTTGCCCAGAACAGCATCCTCCGTCAGGCGATCCGCGGTGAGCGGGTGGCGTCACCCTTCGGGTACATTGCACTAGGTACCGCCATGAAACCGGATAAGGATCTGGTGGACAACGTGGATTCCAGGGGGAGCATATACTCTGAGTTGGACGCTCTCTGTGATTCCACCAGCCCGGCCAACGTGGACTTCCTTGCCACCGCCGCCTCGGTGCCGCCCAACTGGATTCCGTTCCCGTACCTTGACCAGACGACGGCAGTTTCGGGAACCTCTGAGTCGTTTCTTCAGTCGGTGATTCCGCCGTTCCCCTGGTTGGCACGGGAGAGGGGCGATCTGAACAACGTTTGGCTGTTTGGCTCGATAGCGTTTAGTATCCCAGTCTTGCCGCTGAACGTTGTCTTCTTGACCATCCCCTGGTCACCCAACTCGGCGCTTACGACGTCGGCCAGCTATCTCGGTGGAAGCCCGGACTTTCCCACCCCGGCCGCCGCGTCTTGCACCGACAGCCCCCAGGTCACCACTTCTATCGGCACGCAAACCACCAACCCTCCCGCTGAGGGTGACAGCGGTGCCCCTTGCGACGCCGCCACAAAAGCCTGTGTTGACGCCTCGGTCTACGGCCCCTGGGCGCAGGGTATCGTGAACGTCGCCACCGGCACGCCGGCGACCGTCGCTGTGAACAAGGTCGTGCTGAACCACGGCCCTGAGGACGGTGCCTTCAGCGAACACTGGGAAGTAATGTCCACAGCCGCGAACATTACCGCCAACTGGTCCGGTGGCGGCGCCGCCATTGATGAGGCAGTCACGCTGAGCGCAGGCTCAAGCACATCTCAGTCCAAGAACCTTCAGATCGCCTGCAGCAGCGCCGGTGAGGGCCTGGTTGTTATCAAGAACATCCTCTGGCCCGTACCGATCGCCTCCGGCTCCATCACCCAGCCCACCGTCGAGAACTACCCCGACGACAACGCCGGCAAAGTCGCGATCCGCGTTGTCTGTGACTCCACACCGGGCAGTCCCTTGGTGGACAAGCAGGTGATCCATATCAACCCCACGGGTGTCACGGGTGCGGACTTCGCGTCAACCCCGACCCACATCGAGCTACTAAAGGGCGGTTCCGCCACCCTCAGCATCGACGAACTAAAGTCCAACCCCAGCACATCTGCTGTTGACGGCAAGGAGTGGCTGGTGGCTGAGGTCTCCGACGTCGACGGTGTTGTTGGCAATGACATCAGCGTTGCCTGGATCAACTCATCAGTTGAGGTAAACGGCGCGCCGGTCACAGCCAGCGACTGCGCCGTCGGTGACGACTGCGTTACCTTCACTGCCTCCGAACCCACGGGCCAGAGCGACGTGACGGCCGACATCACCGTCGCCTGTCCCGCCGACGTGGTCGAGGGCTCCTACTCGGTAGTTCTGAAGGCGGTCGACGCTCCAACGTCGCCCAACGGCGAGGCTCTTGCATCGAACAACGTTGCCCTGCGGACGATCAAGGTGTGGTGCTGGGCCAGCAGCGGCAACCACTCCGCGGCTCAGGACGGCATCGACGACGCCGCCGGTCTCTACGCAACGTTCACGGGTTTCAATAGCAGCGCCGACCTTCGCAAGCCGTTTAAGAGTCCCCCTAGCTTCCCGTCTGACACGGACTACCGCGAGCGCTTCGTCGATGACGCCTGTTACTGGATGGACGATGACGGCTGCCCGACCTGTGATGCCGATAGCGACGGCACCATCACACCCGCCGAAAGCATGAACGACCCCGACCTGGTAGCCCTCGGCGGAATAGCCACGATTGATCCCGACGGTGATTGCTTGCCCCTGCCGCAGTATGCCCAGCCCGGCCGGCCCGTCGACGACGCTTCTGTCGCCGGCACCTGCTCTGCTCTGCCCTGGCTCGAGGCTCCGGCTTCCGAGACCTACACCAAGAACCAGGACGCCGACTGCGACGGGCTGATCGACAGCATTGAGCGAACGTGGGGTTCTAACACCCAGGTTGCTGACACCGACAGCGATGGTTCGGAGGACTTCGCGGAGTTCGCCTCGCTCACCAACCCGGTCAACCCCGACACTGACGGTGATGGTCTCCGCGACAAGCCGGAGGACGACTACATCGCCGCCGCGGCGGGCGCCGCCGAGAGCGGTGAGGCGGTGAACGCCGACGACAACTGTCCGTTCATCTACAACCCCGACCAGGCGAACAACGACGGCAAGCGCCGCGCCAACGGCGCCGTTCTCCCCGGCTCCTGGGCGAGCAATCCCAACCAAGACAAGATGGGTGACGCCTGCGACCCGGACGACGACAACGACAAGGCAGTCGACGCTGCCGAGGCCACAAAGGGCACTAACCCTATGAACCCCGACTCCGATGGTGACCGCTGCCTTGACGGTGTTGAGGGCTACTTGGGTGTGGACCCGCTGCTTGGCACCGGCGCCGGCAAGTGCCCGGGCAGCCTTAGCACTGGCATGCTCGTCTATTCCCGCGCCTGCCGCTGGAACGTGGTGCAGGATGGCTACGATGGCGGTCTGTGGGATGCCGAGTACGATGGCACGAACGACGGTGTTGAGTGGGATGCCGACGGTGATGGGTTGAAGTGCCAGATCGGCAGCAGCATCGTCGACCTCGACAACGACAACGGCAAGGGCGTTGGCGTGGCGCCGGACGAGATCTCGGACAATATCGAGATCAAGGGCTACGGCACGATGGCCGCCAACAAGGACACCGACGGCGACGGCTGCGAGGACTGGGTCGAGATCGCGGACGTCAACGGTGACCGCGTGTCCAACATCATCGATGTTCAGTGGGTCGCCAAGAGGGTGTTCAACGTAGTCGGGGCTTCGGATTCTGACCCGATCTTCGACCTCGACAAGAACGGGGCGATCAACGTTCTCGATGTGCAGTTGGAAGCCAAGAACTCGAGCCTGGTGAAGGCCAACAACTGCGTCCCTTACCCGGAGGGTTAGAAGCTAGCGAAAACCCGGTCTCTCTGAGGCCGGACAATAGAAAAAGAGGAAGAGCGACTTGCCGACGGGCCAACCCGCCAGTAGGCCCAAGGCAAAACGAACGCGGCGCCGCCCGGGTATCCCGACCAACGAGGGACCCGGGCGGCGCCCTTCTACCCGGGCCCAAGTCTGGTCCCCGGCCAGGGAGGCGATGGGGGCTGGGCTTTCCTAAAGATGTGGTGCCGCAGTCCTCGCCGATCCCTCATCCGCAAGATCGCCTCCGAACGGGTGTGATGGATACGCTCGCAACGAGGCTCTCGCCGTCTGCTTGGAGTTGCATAATAGACTATATTATGCTATACCCAGGGAGTCTCCCCAAATGGCAGCGGAGCCGGGCTTTCGTTCAAGATGGCGGATGCAGAGCCAGAAGAGTTCACCTCAATGCTAGACGCCATAGACTCGTAGCCAGGCGGAATGAGGTTGGAGACGATGATCAGGACCAATACAGCTGCTGCACTCTACGGAATCAGGCAATTCCGGCTAGAGGAACGGCCGGTTCCCGCCCCGGCTATCGGCGAGGTGCTGGTGGCAGTGAAGTCAGTGGGCGTGTGCGGATCCGACGTTCACTATTGGGACAGGGGACGGATCGGACACTGGGTGCCTGACTGGCCATTTGTCGTCGGCCACGAGTGTGCGGGCATCGTGGAAGAGTTGGGGCCGGATGTCACAACTCTGAAAGTGGGCGACCGGGTGGCGCTTGAGCCTGGCATACCCTGTCGGCGGTGCTTGCTCTGCAAGTCCGGCCGCTACAATCTCTGCCCTGACCTCCGGTTCTGGGCAGCCCCGCCGATCGATGGAGCGCTGGCTCGTTATGTGACGCATGCGGCCGATTTCTGCTATCGTCTGCCCGACCACGTCTCGCTCGACGAGGGGGCGATCATAGAACCACTGTCGGTTGGGCTTCACGCCTGCCGGTTGGGTAGGGTATCGCCGGGTAGCCGGGTCTTGGTCACCGGCGTCGGCCCGATAGGGCTGGTGACGGTGCTTGCCGCGAAGGTCGCGGGAGCTTCGCTGGTCGTGGTGGCGGACCCGCGCGAAGACCGGTTGGCGGTGGCGAAGAGGCTGGGCGCGGATACTGCACTGTCGGCCGACCGCTTCAACTTGGCCGATGAAGTGAGACGTCAGGCTGACGGTGGGGTTGACATCTCTATCGAGTGCTCCGGTGCACCCACGGCGCTCAGTATCGCTCTAGAGTCCACACGGGCGGGCGGCGTTGTTGTTCTCGTGGGACAAGGCCCCGATGAGGTTCCGTTTCCGATCATCAACCTCATTTCGCGCGAAATAGAAGTTCGTGGCAGCTTCCGCTACGTGAACACCTACCCCACGGCAGTTAAACTGCTTGCCTCGGGCGGCATCGACGTGAAGCCGCTTATCACGCACCGATTTCCGCTTCAAGACGTGGGGACAGCATTCGAAGTGGCCCATTCGTCGCAAGATGCTATCAAGGTAATCGTAACGCTCGACTGACGGCCGGCGGCACATAATCCGCCGGCTACGCGCAGAGACACTTTGCCGCACGTGGCAGGAAACGCAAGCACAAGAATAGGAGCTTATCAGAACTAGGGGAACGGGGGAAAGCAATGGATCTTCGAGACACACCGGAAGAAGCGGCCTGGCGACAGGAAGTCCGCGCTTTCATCGATAAGGAACTGCCACAGCTATTCAGGGACGAGCCGATGGAATCGGAAGAGGTGGCCGCATTGTGGGGTCATCCCGACATGCTGGCGTGGCGCCGGAAGCTGGTGGAGCGGGGATGGATCGCGCCATCGTGGCCCAAGGAATACGGTGGCGCCGCCCTTTCTCTGATGCAGCAGTTCATCATGGGAGAGGAAATGGCGGAGGCGCACGCTCCCCCCGTCGGCGGCGCCGGCATATCGATGGTCGGGCCGACCCTCATCGTCCACGGGACAGAGGAGCAGAAGAAGGAGTTCCTGCCGCAGATCCTGTCCGGCGAGACCTTCTTCTGTCAGGGCTTCAGCGAGCCTGAAGCCGGCTCGGACCTGGCGTCGCTGCGCACGCGGGCCGTCCGCGACGGTGACGAGTACGTGATCAACGGACAGAAGACATGGACGAGCATGGCTCACCATGCCAACTGGATGTTCTTGCTGGCGCGGACGGACGCCGAAGCGCCGAAGCACAAGGGGATAAGCTACTTTCTGGTGGAGATGAAGACTCCGGGCATTGAAGTGCGGGCGCTGCCGGACATCACCGGCGACGTGATGTTCAACGAGGTCTTCTTCGACAACGTGCGGGTGCCGGCGACGAACATAGTAGGGGAGGAGAACCGGGGTTGGTACATTGCTACGACAACCCTTGACTTCGAGCGGGCATCTGCCATAGGTGCCGTCGTGGCGCTGCGGCAGCGGGTCGAGCAGCTGATTCGGATTGCCAAAGAGGGTGGCGAGATGAGTACCTTGGGCCGGAACCTCGGCCTGCGGCAAGAGCTGACCGACCGGATGATAGAGGTGCAGGTGACGCGGCTCATGGCCTACCAGATCGTTTCGATGCTGGGTCGAGGGCTGATACCCAACTACCAGGCGTCGATGCTGAAGACGTTCGCGACGGAGATGGCGCAGCGCGTTTCGGCCACGGGGATCAAGGTTCTGGGGCTCTATGGTGGTCTGTATGGGGAGAAGGCGCCGGAGAAAGGCGCTATAAGCCGTAGGTACCTTGATGATCTGGGGCTGACGATTGCCGCGGGGACATCAGAGATTCAGCGCAACATCATCGCGACGAGGGGGCTGGGCCTGCCACGACAGTAGTAACAGATGATGGAATTGGCATGGGATATGCCTTCAGTGAATCCTGAGTGGGCGACGCACGCGCGAAGATCTCTGCTGTTAACCCAACCGCCATCTAATCTCTAACGCGAGGCGGCGCGTACGATGC
>Ga0315276_10000835_pt1 | contig 26958 bp, 18 predicted proteins | sample YL17G05_0_MG_FD_204542 | JGI IMG/M metagenome (GOLD analysis project Ga0315276, IMG submission 204542) | Sediment microbial communities from Yellowstone Lake, YNP, Wyoming, USA - YL17G05_0 | ecosystem: Environmental > Aquatic > Freshwater > Lake > Sediment | place: USA: Wyoming | collected... | reverse complement strand
CAGCCGCTCTCCGGTCAGGTCCGACTCCGGGAGCATGACGGCGGCCCCGGCCTGTTCCAGCTTCTCGGCGTTCAGCCGCTGGTGGTCGGCCGCCGCCTTCGGGAAGGGGATCAGGATCGCCGCCTTCTGGCAGGCGGTCAGCTCCGCCACCGTGGTGGCCCCGGCCCTGCAGATCACCAGGTCGGCCCGGGCGTACTCCTCCGCCATCCTGTCCAGGTAAGCGACCACCCGGGCGTCCAGGCGGTTTTCCTGGTACGCGGCCTCCACCCGCTCGCGATCCTTCTCCCCCGTCATGTGCACGATCTTCAGCCCCAACCTCAGGTGCGACAGCCGGGGCAGCGCCTCCACCATTTTCTCGTTGATGGCCCGGGCCCCCTGGCTGCCTCCGAAGACCAGGAGGGCGAGGGTGGCGCCGCGCGGCCGCGGCTTCACCGCCGAGAACTCGGACCGGATGGGGTTCCCGGTCACCTCTCCGCGCCCTCCCATCTGCTCCCGGGTCTCCTCGAAGGAGACCGCGATCCGGTCCACCCACCGCGCCAGGATCCGGTTCGCCAGCCCGGGCGAGTAGTTCTGCTCCTGGATCATGGTGGGAATCCGCAGGAGGATCGCCGCGGCCACCACCGGTCCCGACGCGAAACCTCCCACCCCCACCACGACCCTGGGCTTCAGCCCATAGAGGATCCGGATGGACTGGAGCAACCCCGCCCCGGTCCAGAACAGGGCCCCGACCTTGGCCGCCGGGCTCCGGCCCAGAAGACGCCCGGATCTGACGCTCAGCAGCCGGAAGCCGTGGCCCTCCACGACCCGCTTCTCGAAGGGCGATCCGGTCCCGATGAACACCACTTCGAGGCCCCTGCGGCGCCGGGAAATCTCCTGGGCCACCGCCACCGCCGGGTAGACGTGCCCCCCGGTCCCTCCCCCCGCGAAGACGAGCCGCTCGGCCGATGCCGTCGGGTCCGTCACATCAATTGGAGTGCTGGGAGATGTTCAAGATCACTCCCACCGAGAGCAGTCCGATCAACAGGGACGATCCCCCGTACGAGATGAAGGGAAGCGGGAGCCCCTTCGTCGGCAGCAGTCCCAGCACCATGCCCATGTTGAGCGCGGCCTGGACCACGAGGAACAGGGTCAGCCCCATTCCCAGCAGGTAACCGAACCGATCCGGTGCCCTCAGCGCCGCCCGGATCCCCCGCCAGAGGAGAAAAGCGAACACCAGGACCACGAGGGAGGCCCCCAGGAGCCCCAGCTCCTCGCCGATGACCGCGTAGATGAAATCGGTGTGGGGCTCCGGCAGGAAGAAGAGCTTCTGCCGTCCCTCCCCCAGGTTCATCCCGTGGATCCCGCCGCTCCCGAAGGAGAGGAGGGACTGCTGGATCTGGTAGTTGGCGCCCAGGCGATCCTCGGAGGGATGGAGGAACGCCATGAGCCGCTGCACCCGGTAGTTGGCCTGGAAGATCATCACGACGAGGCCGATGAAGCCGAGGGCGCCCGCGGCGGCCAGATACCGGATCTTCAGCCCGGCCAGGTACAGGAGGATGCCCGCGCTCAGGCAGATGGCGGCGGCAGTCCCCAGGTCGGGCTGCAGATAGACGAGAAACGCGATGGCGCCCACCACGATGGCGCACGGGAGGAGCGTCCGGCGCCAGTCGTTGATCTCCTCGGCGCGCTTGTCCAGGAACGCGGCCAGGAAGAGGACCAGCACCGGCTTGGCCAGCTCCGAGGGCTGGAAGGAGAAGAAGCCCAGGGAGATCCAGCGCCGGACGGGGCCGGAAGGGGTGACCAGGGCGAGCATGAGCAGGGCGGCCACCGCCATCAGCGAGCCCAGGATGAACCAGCGGCTCCGCAGGCGCCGGTAGTCGAAGTGCATGGCAAAGAGCATCAGGGTGAATCCCGCCGCCAGCGCGGCCAGCTGCTTCCCCAGGTAATGGGAGGGGGACCCGTAGCGCTCCATGGAGATCACCGCCGAGGAGGAGTAGATCATCACGATCCCGAAGAGGGAAAGGACAACCGGAATGGAGAAGAGAATCCGGTCGAAGGCCAGCTTCCGGGACATCAGCGTCCTCCGCCCGGCGCGGGGGGTTCCCCCGCCAGGGACAGCGTCTTCCTGCGGAAATCCTCTCCCCGCTCCTCGTAGTTGCGATAGGCGTCGAAGGAGGCGCAGCCGGGCGCCAGGAGCACCACCTGCCCCGGCGCGGCCATCTCCTTCGCGGCGGCGACGGCTTCCGCCATGGTGACGACCGTCCGGGCCGGCACCGGCTCGCCCACCTGGGCGCGGATGGAGTCCCGGGCCTTCCCCATGAAGACGAGACCGGCCGCCCGCTCGCGAATCAGGGGAACGAGCGAGGCGAAGTCGCCCCCCTTGTCCTTCCCGCCCAGGATCAGGATGACGCCGCGGGGGAAGCCGGAGAGGGACTTGGCGGTGGCGGCCACGTTGGTGGCCTTGGAGTCGTCGTAGTAGCGGACCGAATCGATCTCCGCCACGAGCTCGATCCGGTGAGGAAGCCCGCGGAAGCGCCGGATGGCGGAGGCCATGGATCGGGGGGCGACGCCGCACAGGTCTGCGGCGGCCACCGAGGCCAGCACGTTCTCCAGGTTGTGCACCCCCACCAGGGGAACCTGGTCCACCGGGAGGACCTCCGCGGACCGCCCGGCATTCCGGATCACCACCCGCCCCTCCTGCACGCAGGCCCCGTCCTCGACCTCCTCCAGGCGGCTGAAGTAAGAGACCCCGGCGGCAATCCCGCCGGCGAACTCCAGGGTCGCGGCATCGTCCCGGTTCAGCAGAGCCCGGTCCTCCGGTCTCTGGTTCTCGAAGATCCTCCCCTTGGCCTTCCGGTAGTCGGCGTGGCCGGCATACCGGTCCTGGTGGTCCGGCGCGACGTTTAGGAGCGCCGCCACGTGGGGCCTGAAGGTCTCAATCGCCTCGAGCTGGAACGAAGAAAGCTCCACCACGTAATGGCGCGAAGGGGAGTCCAGGGAAGCCATCTCGATGAGGGGGGTCCCCAGGTTTCCGCATGCCACGGCGTCCAGCCCTCCCTCGGAAAGAAGGAGTCCAGTGAGGGTGGTCGTGGTGCTCTTGCCGTTGGTGCCGGTGATACCGATGATCCGCCCTTTCAGGAAGCGGGACGCGAACTCGATCTCGCCCCAGACGGCGACGCCGGCGCGCCGGGCCGACTCCAGGGCCGGCAGCGTCAGTGGCACCCCGGGGCTGACCAGCACCCGGTCCGCCCGGGTGAAGGCGGCTTCGTCGTGGCCCCCCAGGTCCAGGCGCGCCCCTCTGCGGCCCATCTCCCGGGCCTCGGGGTCGAGCCCTTCGGAGCGGTTGTCGGTCAGGACCACCTCGCCCCCCCGATCCAGAAGGAAGCGGGTGAGGGCGAGGCCGCTGCGCCCCGCCCCGACCACCACGAATCGGAGACCCGACACGCGCTCCATGTTCTCTTGTTCCGGCGTGAGGCCGGGCCCCGCTTTCGCGGGGAATAAGCCCGGGGCCGCTAACGCAGCTTCAGGGTCGAGAGGCTGATCAGGGCGAAGATGATGGCGATGATCCAGAAACGGATGATCACCTTGGGCTCCGGCCAGCCGCCAAGCTCGAAATGGTGGTGGAGGGGTGCCATCCGGAAGATCCGGCGGCCGCGCGTCTTGAACGAGGCGACCTGCAGGATCACCGAGAACGCTTCCATCACGAAGAGCCCGCCCACGAACACCAGGAGGACTTCCTGCTTGATGAGGACCGCCACGGTCCCGATGGCGCCTCCCAGCGCCATGGAGCCCACGTCCCCCATGAAGATCTCGGCGGGATTGCAGTTGAACCAGAGAAATCCCAGGGACGCCCCCACCAGGGCGCCGCAGAAGACCGTCAGCTCGCCGCTCCCCTTGACGTTGATGACGCCCAGATAGGTGGAAGCCACCGCGTTGCCGGCGATGTAGGTCAAAATGGCGAAGGTGGCCGAGGCGATGAGGACGGATCCCATGGCCAGGCCGTCCAGCCCGTCGGTGAGGTTCACCGCGTTGGCCGATCCGACGATCACCAGCATGATGAACGGGACGTAGAACCACCCCAGGTCGGGGGTCCAGCGCTTGAAGAACGGGAACGAGAACTGTGTCGTGAACAGATCGATCTGTGCCAGGTGCACCAGGTAGATGCCGATGATCCCGGCCACCACGATCTGCGCCGCCATCTTTCCACGAACGCTCAGCCCGAGGGACCTCATTTTTCGCAGCTTGAGGTAGTCATCAAGGAACCCGATGACACCGAAGGCGAGAGTGGATGCCACGGCAATCCACACGTATCGGTTGGTGAGGTCAGCCCAGAGAAGGGTGGGGAGCACCGCCGCCAGAATGATCAGCAGTCCCCCCATGGTGGGGGTGCCTTTCTTGGTGTGGTGGGTTTGAGGCCCCTCGGGTCTGATGTTCTGCCCTATCTGAAGATCCTTCAGCTTGCGGATCAACCAGGATCCGAGGCCGAAGGAGATCAGTAAAGCTGTCAGGGTGGCCAGCGCCGTCCGGAAGGTGATGTACCGGAAGACGTTGAAGACCGAGATGTATTCGTGAAGGGGATAGAGGAGACGAAAAAGCATCAGGCCTCCTCCATGCCCAGGAAAGAGCGGATCGCCTCGACGATCCTCTCCATGGCCATGCCGCGGGAGCCTTTCACCAGGACCAGGTCCCCCGGCCTCAGGGCGGCCGCCGTCCAGGCGGCCGCGGCGGCGGAGTCGGGGAAGTGCCGGACTTCCGCGAGCCCGGCCGCCCGTGCGCTTTCCGCCGCAAACCTTGAGAGATCTCCAACCGCCACGAAGAGGACGGCCCCGCTTCGGGCCACCTCCTCTCCCATGGCCCGGTGGGCCTCGTTCCCGGCGGGGCCCAGCTCCAGCATGTCGCCGGCGGCGACCACCTTCCGCGCCGCGGGCATCCGGGAAAGGGTCTCCAGGGTGCGCTCCAAGGCGATCGGGTTGCTGTTGTAGGTCTCATCCAGCACCCGCACGTCCCCCTTCATCCGGAGGAGGGCCCCCCGCATGGGAAGAGGCTTCGTCCGGGCCAGGCCGCGGAGGATCGCGGAAGCGTCCGCGCCGGCGGCGTGGGCAGCGGCCGCGGCCGCAAGCGCGTTGGCCACGTGATGCCGCCCTGGGAACGGGATCTCCGGCTCCAGATCCTCTCCGGTCCCGCTCAGGCGGAACCGGGTGGATCCGGACGGGAGGGAGGCGAGGCGGGTGGCGCGGACCTCCGCCTTCTCCGAGAAGCCGAAGCCGATCTTCCGGCCCGGGAACGGGAGGACGACCCGGGTCGCCTCGGGATCGTCGGCGTTGTAGACCGCCGCCGCGTCGTCCCGCATGCCGCGGAAGAGCTCTCCCTTGGCGTCGGCGATGGCCGCCAGCGACGGAAAGTGCTCCAGGTGGACCGGGTAGACGTTGGTGAGGACGCCCACGTCGGGATCGGCGATGGCCGCGAGTTTCGTCAGCTCCCCCGCGTAGCTCATCCCCATCTCCAGCACCGCCGCCCGGTGCCGAGGCTCCAGTTCCAGCAGGCACAGGGGCAGGCCGAAAGTGTTGTTCAGGTTTCCCGCGGACTTGAGAGTGGGCATCGCCTCTTCCATCACTGCCGCCGTCATCTCCTTGGTCGTCGTCTTCCCCGTGGAGCCGGTGATCCCCAGGACCTTGACCGGCTGCCGCCGCCTCACCCAGCCACCCAGGTCCTGGAGGGCCCGGGTCGTGTCCTGGACCCTGATGACCGCCGCCCCGGGGAAATCGCCGGCGCGGCCCCGGGAGATCACCACCGCCGCGGCCCCGTTCCGGAACGCCTCCGGCACGAAGCGATGGGCGTCGTGGTTCGGGCCCACCAGGGCGAAGAACAGGTCGCCGGGCTTCAGCGTCCGGGTGTCGATGGAGTAGGACTCCACCGCCGCCTCCGGATCGCCCCGCAGGAGCACGCCCTCCGTTCCCCGCGTCGCCTCAGCGAGGCTAATGCGGGCCACGGCCGGAGTTCGCCGGGACCCGGGCGCGCAGGATTTCCCGGGCCGCCTCCCGATCGTCGAACGGGATCGTCCGATCCCGCAGGATCTGGTAGGTTTCGTGCCCTTTCCCCGCGATCACCACCGCGTCGCCGTCGTCGGCCTCCAGGATGGCCGACCGGATCGCCTCCCGCCGGTCCGGAACCACGCGATACCGGACGGGATCGGATGTCACTTGCCGGATTCCCTTCTCCACCTCCGCCACGATGGCCAGCGGGTCCTCGCTGCGGGGATTGTCCGAGGTCAGGATGGCCAGGTCGGAGAGCCGCGCCGCGGCGGCCCCCATGAGGGGCCGCTTCGTCCGGTCCCGGTCGCCGCCGCAGCCGAACACCACGATGAGCCGGCGGGGCCGGAGCTCCCGCACGGTGTTCAGGGTGTTGGCGAGAGCGTCGTCGGTGTGGGCGTAGTCCACGTAGACCGAGAAGCCCTGTCCGGCCTCCACGCTCTCGAGGCGCCCGGGCACCCCCTTCAGGGCGGCGACGCCTTCCGCCGCCGCGTCCAGCTTTGTGCCCAGGGCGGCCGCGACGGCCACGGCCGCGGCGATGTTGCTGGCGTTGGGCCGCCCGAAGAGGTGGCTGCGCAGCGGGAGGGCCTTTCCCATCACCTGGAGGGAGAGATCGCAGCCCTTCCAGTCGGGCAGGAACGACTCGATCCGGACGTCGGCGCCGGAATGGAACCCGTACGTGATTTTCCGGCCGCGGGTGACGGAGAGGAAGTGCGACGAAGCCGGATCGTCGAGGTTCACGACCGCCGGGCACCCTTCGTCGAGGTCGCGGAAGAGCCGGGACTTTGCCTCGCGGTAGCGCTCCATGTCGCCGTGGAAGTCCAGATGATCCCGGGTGAGATTGGTGAAGACGGCCGCGGCGAAGCGGAGGCCCGCCACGCGCTTCAGGGCCAGGGAGTGGGAGGAGACCTCCATCACGGCGTGGCGGCATCCCCCGGCGGCGGCCCGGTCCAGGAGGCGGTAGAGGTCCACCGACTCGGGAGTGGTGCGCTCCGCCCGGATCTCCTCGCGTCCGATCCGGTAGGCCAGGGTCCCCAGGGCGCAGACCTTCTCTCCCGCGGCCCTCAGGATCGACTCCAGGAGGTGCACCACCGTGGTCTTCCCGTTGGTCCCGGTGACCCCCGCGACCCGAATCCTCTCGTCGGGCCGGGAGTAGTAGTTGCGCGCTGAGAGGGCCAGCGCCTCCCGGTCGTCGAAGACGCGCACCCAGGTGGCCGGCGGCGGATCCGGCGCCGGACAGGTCGAGAGGATGGCGCAGGCGCCGCGCTCGAGGGCGTCGGGGACGAAGCGGTTGCCGTCCTGCTTCTCGCCGGCGACGGCGGCGAAGAGGTAGCCTCGCTCCACCCGGCGCGAGTCGTAGGCGATTCCCAGCACGGCCGGATCGGGCGGCCCGGACACCCGGTCCACCACCACCTGTTCAAGGATGCGGGACAGGTTCAAGGCCGCTCCTCGGTGAGAGTCAGGCTGCAGAGGCTTCCCGGCCGGACCTCCTCGCCCGGCGCCGGATTCTGGCTTCCCACCAGCGCCCCGTGCCCCTGGATGCGGTGCGCGAGGCCCATCTGGGACAGCATGATGGTGGCCTCCCGGAGGCTGCGCCCGGAGAGGTCGGGCATCTCCGCCACCTCTCCCGGCTCTGCGGCGTTCCGGGCCCGGGTCTCGGCCCGGGCCAGGAGGAGGAAGCGGGCGGGCTGCTCGGCGCCCCTGCTCGGACGGCGTGTCGGCGCGCCGGGCGAGAGGGAAGGCATGGACTCGAAGCTGCGAAGCGAGGCCTGGATCTCGGCGCCGCGGTTCAGCACGACGCCCCCCTCCCCGGGCATCACGCCAAGGTACTGGAGGGAGGGGAGGGCGATCCGCGCGAAGACCGGGGCGGCGATCTCGCCGCCGTGATACCCGTTGTGGGGCTCGTCCACCACCACGATGATGACCAGGGCCGGGTCCCGGGCGGGGACGAAGCCCACGAACGAGGCGACGTATTTCCCTTTGCTGTAGCGGCCCGACTCGTCGATCTTCTGGGCCGTGCCGGTTTTCCCCGCCACCGGGTAGCCGGGGAGGGCCGCGGCCTTGCCGGTGCCGTCGGTCACCACTCTCTCCAGCATGGTGGTGAGGGCCGACGCCGTTTCGGAAGAGAGGATTCGGCGTCCGGGATCCGCGGAACGCACGCTGTGCGAGACGGTACCGTCCTCTCCCACGAGGCCCGCCACGATCCAGGGACGGCGGAGGATTCCGCCGTTGGCCACGGCGGCCACCGCGGTCACCGACTGAAGCGGCGTGACGCCCACCTCCTGGCCGATGGCCAGGGAGGCCTGGGAGAGACCGGACCAGTTCCGCGGCGGCCGGAGGATCCCGCGGGTCTCGCCCGGCAGATCAATCCCGGTGAGCTGGCCGAACCCGAAATCGGTGAGGTGCCGGTGGAAGGCCGAGGAGGACATCATGAGCGCCAGCTTGATGGCGCCCACGTTGCTCGACTTCTCCACGATCTGCTGCACCGTGAGGTAGTCGTAGGGGAGGCGGTCCTCCTTCATGGTGGTCCTCCCGATCCGGATGGCGCCATGCTCGCAATAGACCACCGTGGCGGGAGTGACTTTCTTCTCCTCGAGGGCGGCCCCCGCGGTGACCACCTTGAAAGTGGAGCCGGGCTCGTAGATTTCGGCGATGGCCCGGTTCCTGCGGGCCTCGCCGGAGTAGTCGAGGTAGGCATTGGGATCAAAAGTGGGCCGGTTGGCCAGGGCCAGAATCTCGCCGGTGTCGGGCCGCATCACGATGGCGGTCCCGCCCCGGGCCCGGTGCTCCGTCACCGCCGCATCCAGCTCCTTCTCGGAGATGTGCTGGATCACCTCGTCCAGGGACAGCACCACGGAGCGGCCCGCCCTGGGAGGACGCTCTCGGGTGGCCAGGGCGTGCCCGCCCCGGCCGTCCCTGAGCGCGTAGATCCTGCCCGGCTCGCCCCTGACCTCCCGGTCCTGGGAGGACTCGATCCCGGCGAGGCCCTGGTTGTCGATGCCGACATAGCCCAGCACGTGGGCGGCGAGGGATCCCTTGGGGTAATACCGCTTGCTCTCCTTGACGAAACCGATCCCCTGGATGCCGAGCCGCTCCACCGACTTCCGCTGGGCCGGGGTGATCTTCCGCCGGACCCAGACGAAGAACTTTCCGCTCTTGAGCTTCGCCCGAAGATCCTCGAACCCGACTCCCAGGACCCGGGAGAGGCTCCGGGCCGCCGTCGTGGGGTTGGCGATCCGGGTGGGCTCGGCGTAGACCGAGTCCACTTCCACCGAGAGGGCAAGCTCCTTGCCGTTGCGGTCGTAGATGGGGCCCCGCTTCGGATCGAGCGGGATCGAGGCCTCCTGCTGGGATTGCGCCGCTGCGCGCAGCCGGGGGGCCTGAAAGACCTGCAGCTGGATGAGCCGGAGCTGCACCGCCAGGAGGGCGCAGCCCAGGGCGCACACCAGGGTCGTCACCCGTCCGGGAATCCTTCCGCGCTGCCACATAACGGCCTCTCCTCTAGCGCTCGGCCGCGACCAGGCCGTCCACCGGGCCCTGGCGGCGGGCCACGTTCCCGGTACTTCCCGAGTCACCGCTCAGGCGGATCTTCACGGTGTTGTCGGGGGCGGGGGGGACGAGGCCCAGCCGGGCCGCCGCCTTCTCCACGCGCTTCAAGTCGAGCAGGGTTGCCCGCTCCAACCTCATCTGCCGGTTCCATTCCACCAGCCGGGCCTTCTCCGTGCGGAGCTGCTCCACCTGGTAGCCGTACCGCAGGTACTCCACCTGCTGCCAGACGTAGAACAGCACCGGCACCAGCATCGCGGCGCAGATCCAGACCACGCGCCGCAGCTCCCGTGCGCGGGCCAGATCCCGTTCCTTCACCAGGTGCTGGTTGAGGACGACGCGGCGGAAAGAGTCTGCAGATCTCATCCGCACCTCTCCGGATGGGGCCGCGGGTCGGGCAGCCGGCGGACCACCCTCAACCGTGCGCTGCGGGATCGGGGATTCGACAGGATCTCCTCCTCGCCCGGGCGCACGGCCTTCCGGGTCACGCGATCCACGATTCCCGGCCGGCCGCAGACGCAACGGGGCATCCCGGGAGGGCAGAGACAGCGCTCGGTGAGCGAAACCAGGGCCTGCTTGACGAGCCTGTCCTCCAGGGAGTGGAAGGAGATGAAAGCGGCACGGCCGGCGGGAATCAGGAGCCGGCAGCCTTCCTTCACGAAATCACCCAGCCCCTCCAGCTCCCGGTTCACCGCGATCCGCAGCGCCTGGAAGGTGCGGGTGGCCGGGTGGATCCGGCGGCCCCGACGGCCTCCGGCGGCCCGCTCCACGATCCGGGCCAGGTGGAGTGTGGTCCGGATGGGTTGACGCCGTCGCTCCAGGACAAGGGCGCGGGCGATCCGGCCGGCGGCGCGCTCCTCGGCGTACTCCCTCAGCGTCCTCGCGATCTCCTCTTCGTCCATCTCCGACAGGAGATCCGCGGCGGTGGGTCCCGAGGAGCGATCCATCCGCATGTCCAGCGGCCCATCGGAGGCGAAGGAGAAGCCCCGCCCGGGCGAGTCCATCTGGAAGGAAGAGAAGCCGAGATCCGCCAGCAGGAAGTCAACGGAGAGAATGTCCCGTGCGGCGAGGACACTTCGGAGGTCCCGGTAGTCGGCGTGCACCGGCAGGAAGCAGCCGCGGAATTCCTCGAGTTCCTTCGTTGCGCGCTTCAAGGACTCGGCATCCCGTTCCAGGCCCACCACCCGCCCGGAAGGCCCCACCGACTCCAGAAGCGCCCGGGAGTGGCCCCCCATCCCGACGGTGCAGTCCACACCGGTGGCTCCGCGCTCCGGCGCCAGAAGGGCCAGAGTCTCCCGGAGGAGGACCGGCCGATGCAGGGGGATGCTCTCCCGGGGCGGGTCTGGGATCACGGTGGAGGCCTCGGCGAGCATCCGGCTCTTTCCTCAGATCTTCAGGGAGGTGAGGACCTGCTGATCTTCCTCGGTCAGGGGGTTCGCTTCGATTCTGGCGTGGAACTTCTCGTGGTTCCAGACGTCCAGGTAACGCTGCTTTCCCAGGACCGAGACGTTCCCGGTCACCTCCGCGGAGCGGCGGAGCAGGGGATGGATGACCACGCGCCCCTGGACGTCCAGGCTCCCCACGGCGCCGTAGTAATTCACCAGGTCCAGGAAGCGCTGGATGGTGGGGCTCATGGAGGGAGCCTCGGCGATCTTTTTCTCGATCTCCAGCCACACCGGCATCGGGTAGATCCGGACGAACTCCCCAGAAAGGCTGGTGATGAAGACTTCCTTGCCGTATTGCTGTTCGATGAAGTTCCGGAAGGTGGTGGGGATCTTCAGGCGTCCCTTCTCATCGATCCTGGCGGGAGAGTTTCCTCTCAGCATGCGCCCGTCCCCGATGGGAAAGCCTGGAAGGTGCCCGAAAAAGCGCGCCCGAGTGTCCCGGAGGATTGCATTCCGGGACCCTTTTCCTTAGTCTCTGAGTGCTTTTGGAAAACAAAGGGAACGAGGAGGGCTGTTCCACTTCATTCCACTTTGTTCCACGAGCGCGGATGATATGGGACTCAGCAGCAAGGTGTCAAGCGAAAAGTTCAGATCGCCCGCCCGGAAGTATAGCCGCTTGAAGAAGAAGCAGAGTCACCCCGGCCGAAAAGCCCGTCCTACCGCATTCCTAGCGTTCAGCGGTTCCTAACCCACAAGATACAGTATGGCTTACAGGGAGGAGAGCACGGAGGAAGAGGGTGGGGCGGGGTGGAGATTCGGCCGATTGTGCTAGACTGCCCCGCGGCCATTCGATTCTCCACAGCAAGCCCGGTTTCCCAAGGGCATTCCTCAGACCGGAGACCTCGTGAAAGACGCCATCGGGCGCCGTCTGACCGACGACGTCGTCAGGGAAAAACTCCCCAACGGCCTCACCGTCCTGGTGAAGGAGATCCACGCCGCGCCCGTGGTGGCCATGAACATCTGGGTGAAGGCGGGCTACTTCAACGAGGAGGACGACGAGGTCGGGATCTCCCACGTCATCGAGCACATGTTCTTCAAGGGGACCCACCGCCGCCCCGCCCCCGATCGGATCGCCACGGAGATCAAGTCCCTGGGCGGCGAGCTCAACGCCGGGACGTACTACGATTCCACCCACTACTACTTCACCCTCCCCTCCGAGGCTTTCGCCCGGGGGCTGGAGGTCCAGGCCGACGCCCTGACCGACCCCCTGCTGGATCCGAAGGAGCTGGCCCGGGAGCTGGAGACCATCATCCAGGAGGCGCGCCGGAAAATGGACAACCCGGGCGCGTTCGCCGCCGAGAAGCTCAACGACCTTGCCTTCCGCGTCCACCGGATCCGGCGCTGGAGGATCGGGAATGAGGACGCGCTGCGCGGATTCACCCGCGAGAAGCTCCTGGACTTCTACCGGCGGCACTACTCCCCCGGCAACGTGATTCTCTCGGTGGTGGGGGACGTGGAGACCGGGAGGGTCGTGGAGGAGGCCCGGCGCCGCCTGGGTTCCATGCCCGCCCGGGAAGGGCGCATCCGGGGATCTCCGCCCGAGCCGGTCCAGGAAGATCTCCGGTTCCGGATCCTGGCCGGGGAGATCAAGCGGGCCCATCTCTTCGTGGGCTTCCGCACCGTGCCCCTCTTCCATCCTGACGATCTTCCGACGCGGGTCCTGGCGACGATTCTGGGAAAAGGGCGGAGCAGCCGCCTGTTCCAGGAAGTGAAGGAGAACCGCGGCCTGGTGGAGGGAATCGGCGCGGGCACGGAGGTCTTCGCCGATCTGGGGACCCTCTCCATCAGCGCGGAGATGGATCCCGCGCGGCTCCGCGAAGCGGCGGCCGCGGTCCTGGGAGTTCTGGAAGGGATCCGGACCGAGGGGCCCCGCCCGGGGGAGATCCTCAAGGCGCGCAGCGCCGTGGAGAGCCAGTACTACTTTGCACAGAGCGACGTGACGGGCCTCTCCTCCAACCTCGCCTACTACGAATCCCTGGGGGACTACCGCCTGGCCGATGAGTTCATCCGGAAGCTCCAGGAGGTCACGCCGGAAGCGGTCCTCCGCGCCGCGCGCAGTTTCCTGAGGCTCGAGGGCGCGGCGATCCTGGGATACCTGCCGGGGGAGGACGCGGCATCGGCGCCGGACTGTGAGGAATTCCGCCGGATGTTCCCGGGCGGGGGCGGCCCCCTCGTCCCCTCCCTCCCCGGGCTTCCGGAATCGATCCGCAGGTCGCCGCCGCCCGCCGCATTCTCGCGGGAGGCGCGGGGGCCGCAGCGCCTCCCGCTCCCGGGCGGGGCGACGCTGCTGGTGGAGGAGAACCCCCGGCTTCCCATCACCAGCGTGGTGGTCCTGTTCCGGGGCGGCCGGGTGCAGGAGACTGCGGAGAACACCGGAATCTCCCGCCTCACCCTGGCGACCATGGCCAAGGGGACCCACAGGCGGGACGCCCTCCGGATCGCCACGGAGATCGAATCCTTCGGCTGCTCCCTGGAACGGGTCTTCGACGACGACTACCTGGGATTCTCCATCGGGATCCTCACCCGCTTCCTCCCCGGCGGGCTGGATCTCCTGCTGGACGTCATCCGGAGCCCCCTGTTTCCCGAGGCCGAGCTGGAGCGGGAGCGCAGGGTGCAGCTCGCCGCCATCGAGGCCCTCCAGGACCAGTCCATGGGCTTCGCCCTGAACCTCTTCCGGGAAGCGGCCTATGCGGGGCACCCTTACTCCCTTCCGGCATACGGCGCTCCCGGGGCCCTCTCCCGACTTGTTCGGGAATCTCTTCTCCGATGGCACCTGAAGACCTTCCGGCCCGATCAGATGGTGGTGGCCGTGGCGGGAGATCTCTCCGCCGGGTCGGTTCAGGAGATCCTGGCCGGAAAGATGGAGGGATGGGTGGCGGACGGACCGCCGCCGGGCGACCCGGGTTTCGTCGCTTTGCTGACCGGGGTGGTGGAAAGAGCCGAGAGGCGCAAGCGGGCCCAGACCTTTCAGATCCTTGGCTTCCCGGCCTGCGATCTCCGCTCCGACGCCAAGTATTCGCTGGATCTCCTGCAGAACACCGTATCGGGGCTGGGCGGCGTTTTCTTCGAAGCCATCCGGGGAAAGCGAGGGCTTGCCTACGTCGTGGCGGCCATGAACTTTGCCAAGCGGCTGGGGGGATCGTTCGTGGTCTACCTGGGGACCTCGCCGGACAAGGAGGAGGAGGCGAGGAAGATTCTCCTGGAGGAAGTCGCCCGGATCCGGTCGGAAGGGCTGGGGCCCGAGGAGATCCGGCGGGCCCGATCCTTCACCCTGGGGACCTACCCCATCCTGCTCCAGACCAACCAGGCCCGGGCCCTGTCCTACGCGGCCGCGGAGCTTCAGGAGAAGGGAATGGAGGAGGTGCAGGCCTACCCCTCCCGGATTCGGGCGGTCACCGATCAGGACGTCGACCAGGCCGCGCGGGAGTTCCTGACGCCGGCCCGATACGCCCTGGGTGTCTTGAGGGGCTCCTGATGCACTCCGCCGGCACCCGGGAAATCCTGAAGGGATTCCGCACCTTCGCCGTCGTGGCACGGACGATTGAAGCTGTCCGCTGCCCCTCCGGCTCCCTCGGTCCGGGCCCACGGCGACACCCGCGGTACAACGCCCGAATTCCCTCAGAGCGCTCAGATCCACATCGATCCGGCGGGAAGCGGCCCCCTTTCCTGACGGCAGGAAGTCAGGCCCCGACCCCGGCAGCCGCGCGCCCTATTACGCGGCGCGCGGCGTAGCGAGAGAAGGTCCGCTCCCAGAGCCCCTGGTCAATGCGCTGATGTTCAACGCGGAACAGTGAGATGGGCTCCCGCTGCTAGGTGAGACGGCCGACTCGCCCGGTCCTGCCTCGAGTCGATCCTGAGCGCACAAAAAAACGGCCGGCGGGGTCGCCGGCCGTCTGAAGTCTGAACTTGCCCGCTGGATCAGGGCTGGGGAGGCGGAGGGGTCGCCGGCTCCTCGGGTTTAGCCTCCTCGGGCTTCGCCGGCTCCGCCGCCTTCTCCTCGGGCTTCGCCGGAGGTGCGATGGCGGCGGGGGGCGGAACGTAGGAAGAGAAAGGCGGGTGCATCGACTCGTCGCCGCCCAGCTTCTTCAGCTCCACGCGCCGGTTCTGCGACTGGCCGTCCGGCGTGTTGTTGTCGGCCACCGGGTTCTGGGAGCCGTAGCCCTTCACTTCGAGCCGCGAGGCATCGATCCCCTTCGTGACGAAGTAGGTCCTGACGGCCTTGGCCCTATCCAGGGAGAGCGCCCTGTTCTGGCCATCGGAACCGCGATTGTCTGTGTAGCCGCCGATCTCCACCTTCACGTCGGACCAGTAAATCAGGGATTCCGCCGCCTGGTCGAGTGACCTTGAGGCATCGGGCTCCAGCACCGAGCTGCCGGACTTGAAGAAGACCCGCTCCAGGATGACCAGCGAGAGCTTGTCCAGCCGCGGCGTCGGGCACCCCTTGTCGTCCAGGGTCCACCAGCCCGGCGTTCCGGAGCACTCATCGAGGCCGTCGTAGGTCTTGTCGCCGTCGGAATCCAGCGGACAGCCCTGATTGTCCACCACCGCCCCGAGGAGAGTCTTCGGGCACTGGTCGATGCCGTCGGGCACGACGTCCTTGTCCTCGTCCAGCGGGCACCCCTTGGCGTCCACCTTGGCGCCGAACGGTGTGTCGGCGCAATCGTCGAGTCCATCGAAGATCCCGTCGCCATCGGTGTCGAGCGGGCAACCGACGGCGTCCACCTTCGCGCCCTTCAAGGTGTCCGGGCACTTCTCGGCGCCGTCCGGGACTCCGTCGCCGTCCACGTCGGTCGGGCAACCCTTCTCTTCCACCGGCCACTTCTCGGGCGTATCCGGGCACTGGTCGATGCCGTCGAAGATGCCGTCAATGTCCTGGTCGTGGGGGCAGCCGTGCCGGTCCACGATGGCGCCCCTGGGCGTGTCGAGGCACTTGTCGTGGACGTCGCTGATGCCGTCGCCGTCCTTGTCGGACGGAGCGACGCCGCCGAAGACCCCCACCAGGCCCGCCGTCACCACCTTGTTCCAGTAGATGTCGCCGTAGGCGTACTCGATGGAGCCCTCCATCCGCGCCGCCAGACGGTCGGTGAAGAAGAAGCGGATCCCCGTGCCGAAGCCGACAGTGACCCCCCCCGTATTCCTCTCGAGGAGCCAGGACTGCTGCAGCTTGAGGTCATGGAGGCCCACCTGGGCGAAGATCAGCGGCTTCCACCGGCGCCAGTCGTTGGAGAAGTTCCCCACGGCGCGCAGGTTGTAGGAGGTTACCTTGGCCGTGTAATCGGTAAGGAAGACGAAGCTTGAGGAAGGATGCTCGAAAAGCAGGGTGCTGGAGGGCTGCTGGAGGTTGCTCTCTTCCGAGGTGGCGTAGGTCACCTCGACCTCGAGCCGCGGATTGATGTTGTACCCGAGGCGGATTCCGTAGGTGAAGGCATTGCCGATCTTGAGCTCGTTGCCGTAGAAATTGGCGCCGCCGAAATATCCCACTTCCCAGGAATCGTCCCGGGCCTGGGCGAACACGGATGGCGCGATGGAGAGAAACAGGAGAGTTACCGCGGCCGCGGAAAACGCCTTGCGGATCATCAGGCACTCCTCATTGATCTCACGCCGGGCGTGAAAAATCGCACGGTCGCGGCGCCAAGACTCTCTGGCCAGAAACGAGAGGGCATGTTGCTGCTCGGAGCGCGCAATCTAGCACAGGGGAAGAGACCAAGTCAACGCCCTCCGGACTTTAACCCTTCTGTCCTCTGCATTTCCACCGCATCCGCCTCCCGGGGCGCGCAATCGCTCAGAATCAGGGCACCTACGGGGGTCACGAGGACGTCGTCCTCGATGCGCACCCCGATCTCCCTCTCCGGGATGTAGATCCCCGGCTCCACCGTCAGGACCATGCCTGCCTCGAGCGGCCCCGAGCCTTCGCCGCCCTCATGCACGTCCAGACCGATGAAGTGGCTCGTCCCATGGATGATGTAGGGGCCGTATCCCGCCTCGGTGATCACCTTCCGGGCCGCCCTGTCGATCTCCTCGAAGGGCACCCCGGGGCGGATGACGCCGATGGCGGCTTTCTGGGCTTTCAGGACGACATCGTAGATTTTCCGCTGCTCCTCGGTGAACCGGCCGCTGACGGGAAAGGTCCGGGTCACGTCGGCGCTGTACCTCTTGAACTCCGCCCCCACGTCCAGGAGAAGAAGGTCGCCCTCCTTCAGCACCCCATCGTTGGCGTCGTAATGGAGGACGCAGGAGTTGGGTCCCGCGCCCACGATGGACGGATAGCCGGGGCGCCTCGCCCCCTCGGTGGTGAAGCGGTATTCCACGACGGCCTGGACCTGGTATTCCGCCATTCCGGATCGTGCCTGCCGGAGGGCGTCCCGCTGGGCCTGACAGGTGATCTCGATGGCGCGTCGCAGGAGTTCCACCTCGGCGGAGGACTTCAACCTCCTCATCCTCTCCAGCGCGGGCCCGGGATCCTTGAAGGCGAGCAGGGGGTATTGCTCCCGGATCTGCTTCAGGAAGGTCAGGTCGGGGGTAAGGGGTGCGCCGGGGGAGCCGGGCCCGGCAAGGTGGAAGAAGACCTCCGCATCGGGGAGGAACCGGCCCAGATGCGCGGCGAGGTCACAGCGCCGCTCCACCGGACCGCGGGGATACCCTCGGGGCGGGTAGTCCCCCTCGGGAATCCGGTCGAAGCCGGTGATTGCCATGGCCTTCAACCGCTCCTCGTCGGGCTGGAGGGTCTCCTGCTGAAGGCCGCCGGCCGCCGCACGGGCACCGGTCCAGCGCTCCCGGCGGTAGTCGCGCTCCGGAAGGTAGAAATACTCGGCGTAACGGCCCGCCGCCGCTTTCGCCCCCTTCCCGGGCCATCCGGCGGGGCGATCGAAGAGCAGGACCAGGGCGCTCTCGGGAATCTCGGTGCCCGCCAGATAGTAGAGATGGCTCTCCTGCCTGTAGGCGGTGTTTTCCGGCTCGGGAGCCGAATCCAGCATCAGGAGACCCGAGCCTCCCGGAGGAAGCTCCTTCCGGAGGATGTCGGCGAGGGCCATCCGCCGTGCCCGGAATTCCTCCCGGCCGATCCCGTCGGGGGACGGGCCCGGCGCCGCAGCGAGCAACGACGTGCCGAGAAGAAGCCACGGTAGAATCAGGCCCGCGCGACGGCAGCCGCCCATTTCCCCCTCCGCAGCAGGATCGTGGGTCGAGAAGGCGCATACCTTAGCACAGGCGCCGCGCGCGCGGCAACGGGAAAGGCGCCGGCGTTGTGGGCCCTATCTCCGTGCAACTCAAGGATTTCTAGGTCCTGCTCCTTTGACTGCCCCGGGGGCCTCTGCTATCATTCAGTCATTGCGGGGCCGTCCGATAACCATCCATCGGGTACCTGCCGTTGATGTCCAGAGACCGTGAAGGCCGAACCCAGCCCGCGTTTCGCCGCAGCTTCCTGATCTCGGCGGGACTCTTCGTCCTTCTGGTCCTGGCGACCCTGGCGGTGGTGGCCCACCTGATCTTCAAGGATCTCAGCCAGCAGGTGATCACCCGCAATCTCCTGAGCACCCTCTCCGACGTGAAGAAGCAGTGGTCGGAGCAGGAGGCGAAGCGGGCCCAGGACTCCGCTCCCCAGGAGTCCCGGGACCTCATGGGAGAGACGAAGCTCCCCGCGCCCGCCCCGGCCGCGCCTCCCCTCGACCCCCCCCAGGCCGCGAAGCACTACGTGGTGGCCATCCGGGGGATCACCGAGACCATCACCGTCCGGGATCCCGCCGGAAACGTGGTCGGCCGCACGTCCCGGACCCGCCTCGAGACCCGGGTCAGGCCGATCCAGGAGGTGACTCGCCACAGCAGTCACCCCGTCGAGGAGGAATGGGATCTCGGCGACAAGAAGCAGAAGGTGCTGACCATCCAGGAGCCGGTGGATCCCACCGGCAGGACGATCGCCGAGGTGGGAATCCCGGTGGAGCAGGTGGAGGAATCCCTGCGACCCCTGCGGAGGTCCCTCATCACCAAGACGCTGGTGGGGGCCGCGGCGACGCTCGTCATCCTGGGCTTTGCCTTCACCTACGTTCTCCGCCTGGTCCAGAAGACCCGGACGCTGGAAGCGGAGGCCCAGATGGCCGAGCGGTGCGCGCACGTCGCCACTCTGGCCCGGGAGATGGCCCACGAGATCCGGAATCCCCTGAATGCCATGTCCATGAACCTGGAGATGCTGGAGGAGGACCTCTCCTCCCGGACGTCCCCGGAGTGCGCCGAGATCGCCCCCTACCTCACCGGAATCAAGGGGGAGATCCGGCGGCTGAAGGACCTGGCCGAGAACTTCCTCTCCTACGCGCGCCCCCCCCAGCTCAACCCGGACGGCCGCGACCTGAACCGCTTCCTGGAGGAGATCTGCGTGTTCCTCCAGCCGGAGGCGGAGGCCAGGAAGATCACCATCTCCCGGAACCTGGACCCCCTGCTACCCTCGGTGGAGTTCGACTCCGCCCAGCTCCGGCAAGCGGTCCTGAACATCCTGAGCAACGCGCAGCAGGTGGTCGGAGAAGGGGAATCCATCGGAGTGCAGACCCGGGTGAGCTCCGGGGGCGAGATCCGAATTTCCATCAGCGACACGGGACCCGGGATGAACCCGGAGGTCCTGGCCAACATCTTCCAGCCTTTCTACTCCCACCGGGAGGGAGGCACCGGCCTGGGGCTCCCCATCGCCCGCCGGGCGGTGGAGGCGCACGGCGGCCGCATCGAGGTGGAAAGCGAGCCGGGCCACGGATCCACATTCCATATCCTCCTCCCCCGCGGCCGCCCCGGCGCCGCGCAGCCTTCCGAGCAGCCGGCCGCGGCCTGGCCCGCGCCCGAGGGTGCCGATGTCCTCCCCCGGGCCTGACACGAAGCGCGTGCGGGGGAGGATCGAAGAGCTGCGCCGATCGATCTGGTACCACCGCAAGCGCTACTACGTCGACAACGACCCCGAGATCAGCGATGCCGGGTACGACGCTCTCGAGCGGGAGCTCAGAGATCTCGAGGAAGCCCGCCCGGATCTGATCACCTCCGATTCCCCCACGCGCCGGGTGGGGACCGCCCCCGTGGAGTTCCTTCCCACACTCCGGCACTCGGTCCCCATGCTCAGCCTCGACAACACCTACTCCCTGGGGGAGATCGAGGAGTGGGAAGAGCGGCTGCGGAAGGTGCTGGACGACGAGGCGGTGGCGGGCAGGGGTTACGCCTGCGAGCTGAAGATCGACGGGGTCAGCCTCTCCCTCGTCTACGAGAAGGGGGTGCTGACCCGGGCCGTCACCCGCGGCGACGGGTTCCGGGGAGAGGAGGTGACCGCCGGCGCCCGGACCATCCGCAGCCTCCTTTCCCGGCTCCTGCGGCCCGTCGAGTATCTGGAGGTCCGGGGCGAGGTCTACTTCCCGCTCGAGGAATTCGCCCGGGTCAACCGCCAGCGGGAGAAGGCTGGAGAGCCGCTCTTCGCCAATCCCCGCAACGCCGCCGCCGGCGCACTGCGCCTGCTGGATCCGCGCCTGACGGCCGAGCGCCGCCTGGATCTCTTCGTCTGGCAGGTGGTGGAGGTCCGCGGGGAGGAATTGCCGCCGACCCACGCGGGCTGCCTGGACCTGGCCCGGGAGCTGGGGCTCAAGGTGAATCCCAACACCCGCCTCTGCGCGACCCTTGCCGAAGTGGAGCGCTACTGCCGGGAGATGCAGCAGAGGCGGGACGGCCTGAAGTACGAGGTGGACGGCTGCGTCATCAAGCTGGATTCGCTGGCCCTGCAGAGGCAGGCGGGCCAGACCGCCCGCGCTCCCCGGTGGGCCGTGGCCTACAAGTTCCCGGCGCGCCAGGCCACCACCCGGGTCGTGGCCATCGACGTCCAGGTGGGAAGGACGGGGGCCCTCACCCCGGTGGCGGTTCTGGAGCCGGTCCCCCTGGCGGGGATCACCATCTCCCGCTGCACCCTCCACAACGAGGAGGAGATCCGGCGCAAGGACGTGAACATCGGCGACACCGTCCTCATCGAGAGGGGCGGCGACGTGATCCCCAAGATCGTCAAGGTGACCCGCAAGGCGGACCCTCCCCCGGAGACGCTCTTCGCCTGGCCGGATCGCTGCCCCGTCTGCGACGGGAAGCTCTTCAAGGAGGAGGAAGAGGTCATCTCCCGCTGCACCAACGTCTCGTGCCCGGCGCGGCTGAGGGAATCTTTGCTACACTTCGCCTCCCGGCGGGCCATGGACATCGAGGGGCTGGGCGAAGCGCTGGTGGACCAGCTCGTGGCCAACGGGATGGTGGAGGACTTCGCCTCCCTCTACCGTCTGGAGCACGGGGCCCTGTCCTCCCTGGACCGGATGGCGGAGAAATCGGCCTCCAATCTCCTGGAGCAGATCGAGAAGTCCAAGGAGGCGGATCTCTCGCGGGTCATCTACGCCCTGGGGATCCGCTTCGTGGGGGAGAAGACGGCGGAGCTCCTCGCCGACGGGTATCCGGAGATCGGGGATCTGATGGAGGCCGGCGAGGAGGACCTGCAGCGGGTCCGTGAGGTGGGGCCCCGGGTGGCCGCCGCCATCCGCCAGTTCTTCCGGCAGCCCGGGAACCGGGAGGTGGTGAAGCGCCTCCGGGAAGCGGGGATCCGGATGCGGCACGCGGAGCGGTCCCGCCCCCCCGGCGCGGCGATCTTCGCCGGCAGGACCTTCGTCCTGACGGGCACCCTCCCCGGCCTCACCCGGGAGGAGGCGACGCGGATCATCGTTTCGCTCGGAGGAAAGGTGAGCACCGCCGTTTCCCGGAAGACGTCCTACCTCCTCGCGGGCTCGGATCCGGGGACGAAGCTGGACAAGGCGGAGGGGCTGGGCGTGCGCGTGCTGGACGAGAAGGCCTTCAGGGCCCTGGTGGAGGGGAGCGGCCGGTGAAATCGCGCCTTTCCAACGTCGTCTTCCTCGGGATCGTCGTCCTCCTTCTGGTCCTGCTGATCATCGGGCTCAGGCCGTATCTCACGGCCATTCTCTCCGCCCTGGTCTTCGGGCCTCTCTTCCTGCCCGTCTGCCGGAGGATCCGGCGGAAGGTGGGGCGTCCCTGGATGGCCGCCGCGGCGACCCTGGTGCTGATCCTGGCCGGCGTCATCGTTCCGCTGGGGATCCTCGGGACCCTGGCTTTCAACGAGGCGCAGGAAATCGCCGGGCACTACAAGGGGCTCGCCTCCAACGTGCCGGACGTCGTCATCTTCGGGAGGAACCTGGCGGATCTCTTCCGGGAGGCCGTGGGGAACCTCCTCTCCTGGATCCAGTCCTCCCTGGGGTCGATCTTCTCCGGGACGCTCCTGGCCCTCGTGAACTTTTTCGTCATGCTCTACCTGATCTACTACCTGCTGCTGGAGGAGGGATCGCTGGAGCGCCTGGCGATGGAGATGCTTCCCTTCCGGGAGGAGGACTCCCGGAGGCTCTTCGAGGACCTCCGCCGGATGGCCCGGGGCTTCATCTACGGGCAGGGGATCACGGCCCTCCTGCAGGGCTTTCTCGGCGGAATCGGCTTCCTGATCTTCGGCTTTCCCGGCGCGCTCCTGTGGGGCATGGTGATGGCCGTCCTGTCGCTCATCCCGGTGCTGGGATCCTTCCTGATCTGGGTCCCGGCGGGGATCCTGCAGATTCTCAGCGGCTCCAACGGATCCGGCCTGGGGATCCTGATCTGGGGTGCCCTGGTGGTGAGCATGGCCGACAACATCGTCCGCCCCCTGCTCATGAAGAACATGGCGGGGGTCCACCCGGTGGTCACCCTGCTGGGGGTCTTCGCGGGACTCTCCCTCTTCGGCCTCATCGGCATCATCATCGGTCCCATCCTCTTTTCCCTGGTCCTGGAGACCACCCGGATGTTCTACCGCGAGCAGAGGGAGGCGCCATGAGCACTGCGGGAAGGATCCTTCTCATCGAGGACCATGCCCCCTCCCGGGAGATCATGAAGAAGGCCCTCGAGAAGGTGGGCCACGTTGTGACCGATTTTCCCTCGGGGCGCGACGCTCTGGAGCACCTGCGCCAGGGAAACGAGGCCGACGTGGTCATCACGGATCTCATGATGCCCGGGATGGACGGCATGGGGGTGCTCCGGGAGATCAAGGGGATCGATCCCAGGCTGGGCGTCCTGCTGGTCACCGGCCACGGCACGGTGGAATCGGCGGTGGAGGCCATGAAGGCCGGCGCCGACGACTTCGTCCAGAAACCGGTGAACACCGCCGAGCTCAGGAAGCGCGTGGAAGCGGCCATCCAGAAGCGCAGCCTGCTCCGCGAAGTGGAGGAGCTGCGCGGCCGCCTGGACGAGAAGTACCGGCTCGGGAACATCCTCGGGAAGTCGAAGGCCATGAAGCAGCTCTTCGACCAGATCCAGCTGGTGGCCCCCACCCGGAGCAGCGTCCTGATCACCGGAGAGAGCGGCACCGGGAAGGAGCTCATCGCCAACGCCATCCACCAGAACTCGCCCCGCCGCAGCGAGCGCTTCCTGCCGGTGAACTGCGCCGCCATCCCCTCGGAGATCCTGGAGAGCGAGATGTTCGGCCACGAGAAGGGCTCCTTCACCGGGGCGGTGGGGCGGAAGATCGGGAAGTTCGAGCTGGCGGATCGGGGCACCCTCTTCCTGGACGAAGTGGGGGAGATCCCGCCGGACATCCAGGTGAAGCTCCTTCGCGTTCTGGAGGACCGCTCCTACATGCGGGTGGGGGGCTCGGAGACCCTCACCGCGGACGTCCGGATCATTGCCGCCACCAACGCCTTTCTGGAGCAGCGGGTCGCCCAGGGAAGGTTCCGGCCCGACCTCTATTACAGGCTCAAGGTGGTGACCCTCCACATCCCTCCGCTGCGGGAGCGCCGGGAGGACATCCCGCTCCTCGTCAAGCACTTTCTGGACCAGTTCATGCGCGAGAACGGACGCGAGGATCTTTCCCTCTCCCCCGCCGTCCTGCGCTGCCTGATCAACGCCCGGTGGGAAGGGAACGTCCGCGAGCTCCGGAACCTGATGGAGTCGCTGGTGGTCATGGCCGTGCGCCCGGTCCTTGAAGTCTGGGACCTTCCCGAGCTGTATCGCCAGGCCGGCGCGGCAGAGCCGGAGCCGATCGCCGGGGCTATGACCGCCCCCGGCCCCGCCGTCACCATGGACGAGATCGAGCGCGAGGCCATCCTCCGCACCCTCAAGGAGACGGGCGGCAACCGCACCCGCGCGGCGGAGATCCTCGGGATAGGCCTGCGGACCCTCCAGCGGAAGCTCAAGGAGTACGGCGAACCGGGCGAATGACGGCCCGGCCCGGGCCATTTTGACGCCGCCCCCCATCGGCCTGACGCACCGCCTTCCACGTAACGTCGCATCCGCCAAGGGTTTCCACCGGCACGCCCCCGTGGCCGTCGTGGCACGCTCATTGCTGACCATGCCGCAGGGAGCAGAGGGGGCGAGCGTGAAGGCAAGGGAAATCCTGATCATTGACGACGACCCCTCGGTGCGGGAGTGCTATGGGAGGCTTTTCCGCCGGGAAGGGTACGAGCCGAGGCTCGAGCCCGGCGGTGTTTCGGTGGAGAGGAATCTGGATGAATACCGGGACGTGCGGGTCGTGATCCTCGACTACCGGATGCCCGGGCTCAACGGCCTGGAGCTGCTGCGGAGGCTCCGGGGACGGGATTTCACCGCCGCGGTCGTCCTGGTGACCGCTTTCGCGACGCCGGAAATGATCGAGGAGGCGCGCCGGCTGGGAGTCCGCCGGGTCTTTTCAAAGCCGGTGGACATCTCCCGGCTCCTCCAGGCGGTGGAGGAGTTCTTCATCCCGCGAATGTCTGCCGGGGAGGAAGAAGGGGGCCGCCCGGGGGAAGGACTCCCGACGGGAGCCTTGACCTAAGCGTTGACGGAACTTATACTTGCACGGCAATTGCAGCGCAATGAACCATCCGAAGGAGCAGGCGTTTCCATGAAAAAGAGCGCGCAACTGGTGACATTCTCCCTGATCGCCGCGGCTTCCATCCTCTTCGGGATGGTGCTCTCCGGCGGCATTCGGCTGACTCCCGCCTCTTTGGCCGGACCGGAGATGCAGCCCGCTTCCCTGAAGCAGTCTCCGGCAACGGCCGCCACCGCCGGGAACCTCGCCGTCCGCCCGGGATACCCATCCTTCGCCGACATCGTGGAGAAGGTGAACCCTGCCGTGGTCAGCATCATCTCCACCGAGATGGTGGAGCCCGGGAAGGGGAACGCCCCCTTCCACAGCCCCTTCGAGTTCTTCTTCGGTCCCGACAGCCGGCGCCGGCAGGGACGGGACGAGCCGCGGCGCGAGGACTCCGGCGGATCCGGTTTCCTCATCAGCGAGGACGGCTACATCCTGACCAACTTCCACGTCATCGAGGGGGCCGACAAGATCCGGGTGAGCCTCACCGACGACGAGACCGACTACCGGGCGGAAGTGGTGGGGACCGATCCCGGCACCGACCTGGCCCTCATCAAGATCAATGCCGACCACGGGCTCCCCGCGGTTCCCATGGGCGATTCCGACAGCCTGCGGGTGGGGGAGTGGGTCATCGCGGTGGGGAACCCCTACTACTACGAGCACACCGTTACGGTTGGGGTGGTCTCCGCCAAGGGGCGCAAGCTCTCCGAGGTCTCCAAGGATTCTTCCCTGGATGAGTTTATCCAGACCGACGCCGCCATCAACTTCGGAAACAGCGGCGGCCCCCTCCTGAACGCCGACGGGGAAGTGGTGGGGGTCAACAGCGCCATCTCCAGCGTCGGACAGGGGATCGGTTTCGCGGTCCCCATCAACATCGCCAAGACGATTCTCCCGCAACTGAAGACCTCCGGGCACGTTTCCCGGGGCTACCTGGGCGTCAAGCTGTCGAACGTCACTCCAGACCTGAAGGATGGCTTCGGCCTCAAGGACACCAAGGGCGCGATGGTCCAGGACGTGGACAGGGGCCTTCCGGGCGACAAGGCCGGAATCCTCCCCGGCGACGTGATCGTCGGGGTGGATGGGAAGGCCGTGAACACCACCGATGATCTGGTCCGGATCATTTCCGCCCGCGAGCCGGGAAGCCGTGTCCGCCTCAACCTGATCCGGGACGGCCGCCCGGTGGTGGTGACCGCCCGGCTGGAAGACCGGGGCGAGTACATCAACGCCGCACAGCAGGGCCGCTCGCCGGAAGGCGAAGGGGAGGGGGTGCAGGGCGAGAGGCGCCTCGGGATCACCGTGGACAACCTCACGACCGACATCCGCCGGCAGCTGAATCTCGGCAACGATGTCGCCGGCGTGGTGGTCACCGACGTCTCCCAGGTCAGCGATGCCTTCGAGCAGGGGATTGGCCAGGGCTACATCATCACGGAAGTGAACCGTGTGCCGGTGAGGAGCGTGGCCGAGTACCGCCGGGAGATGTCCAAGGTGCGGTCGGGCTCGAAGGTCGTCTTCCGGACCTACGACGCCAACCGGAACGTTAAGCGCTACGTGGTGGTCAGGGCGACGGAGGAGTAGATCCGGCGCCAAGCGGGCCTCCCGAAAACCGGGAGCGCCCCCCGGCATCAGGAAAACGGGGGCGGGAAACGGGATGAAAGCCCGGTTTCCCGCCCCCGCCCTGTTTTGCGTTAGAATCCCCCGCCATGAAGCCCCGCATCCTGGTCGTTGACGACGAGGAAGACATCCGCAAATCTCTCCGGATGATCCTGGAGTACGAAGGATACGTCTGCTCCGCCGCGGCAACTCCCCAGGAGGGGCTGGACCTGGCCCGCAAGGAGGACCCGGACGTCATCCTCCTGGACATCAAGATGCCCCAGATGGACGGGCTGGAGGTCCTGGGCCGCCTGAAGGAACGGGGCGACCGGGGCGAAGTGGTGATGATCTCGGGGCACGGCACCGTGGCCACTGCGATTGAGGCCACACGGAAGGGGGCGTTCGATTTCCTGGAGAAGCCCCTGGAGGAGGGGCGGGTGCTGACCTCCGTCCGGAATGCCCTCCAGCAGCGCCGTCTCTCGGAGGAGAACCGGGAGCTGAAGGC
>Ga0315276_10000832_pt1 | contig 26993 bp, 24 predicted proteins | sample YL17G05_0_MG_FD_204542 | JGI IMG/M metagenome (GOLD analysis project Ga0315276, IMG submission 204542) | Sediment microbial communities from Yellowstone Lake, YNP, Wyoming, USA - YL17G05_0 | ecosystem: Environmental > Aquatic > Freshwater > Lake > Sediment | place: USA: Wyoming | collected... | reverse complement strand
GCCGCCGGGCGCGTAGGATGCGCCGGCGACCTCGAACGAGGCGGCGGGCGGCTGGGGAGGAGGGCGGGTCCGGGCGCGCATCGGCCGCGGCGCGCCGCACGGCGCCCGCTTCCATCTCCACCCCCACCTCCCGCTCACCTGGGCCGCCGTCGTGACCTGCGTGATCACGCTCTCGGACGCGGCCGACCCGGCGCGCCCGCCGTCGGACGACGAGGGCGCGGGCGGCCACGAGGCCGGCATGGTGGCGTGCGGGCGGTCACGGGCGGGCGTCGCGATGCATGAGAGGGGGCTCGGCGGGGGTCGCCCCGGAGTTGGGGGAGAGGAGGGGCGTGGACTGCGTGGCGGGCCGGCGCGCGCGTGCGCCTCTTCGCGCGTCCTTCCGCCGCTCCCGCCGCCAGCTCTCGCCGACAGACCGACACACAGAGAATCGCCATCCCAAAACGTGCGCCATGGATTCAGTCTCGCCGCCCCCGCCCCCGCCCGCGGCCGCCACCGCCCACGCCAAATGAACGCGGCAGCGCCGCTCTCGCCGCCGCGTCCGCCGCCCGCCGCTCCGCCGCCGGGTCGACGACGGGTAAAGGCGCCAATCCCAGCAGCGCCCGCTTGGCGGCTTCCGTGCGCTCCACGTTCCGCGCCGCGTCGTCGGCCGAGAGCACGACCTCCGCCACCGCCGCGCCGCCCGCCGCGCCCGCATCGGGGCCCACGTTGGACACTTGGCCGCGCAGTTCGTCCGGCACTGCATAGAGCGCGTCCCGCTCGCCGCGCCACGCGTCCGCGCCGCACGGCGCGGTGGTGCGTTCCGGCGGCGGCAGCCCCAGCCGGCGCGCCAGCTCTGCTTCGACGTACGCGTCCGCGTCGGCGGCCGCGGCGGCGGCGGCGGCGTCGGCGGCGGACGCGCGCACGTACGCGCCGGCGAGCGACCCCGCGGCGCCGGCGTCGGCGGCCGCCGCCTCCGCCGCCGCGTCGGCGGGCACGAGAAGTGCGTCGGTCCCGGCCTTGGCGCGGGCGGCGAGCGTGAGCAGGGCGTCGGCGGAGAGGCCCTGAAAGAGAAAGGGGTGGAGGCAGGGTCGGCGCGGGAGCGTCTGCAACCTCCTGGCCCTCACGCCCCCTCCCCAATCGCCACACACCGTCTTGCGCTCGCGCAGGCGGGCCAGCGCGCGCGCGTCGGCGAGCGCGGACGCCGCACCGCAGCCGTCGCCGTCGCTGGCGTCGCCCTCGTCGCCAGCCGGCCTCTGGCGAAGGTTGCGCTTGCGCTTGGGCGGCTTGGCGTCGCCGCCGCCGCTCCCGCCGGCGTCGGCCATGGCGCGAGCTGTGTGGCGCGGCAGCGCGCCGCATCGCTCACTCCCGGCCCGCGCCCAGGGCGTTTTTTTCGATGCCAGTGGCTTCCCTGGGCGGCGCCAATCCCTTGGCAGACCATGCCAAATACGAGAGAGTGTCAGACCTCGCCTCAGGCGCATTCGGCTGCGTCGTCCTGGCCCGCAACCGCGCGACCGGGCGCCAGGTGGCGGTCAAGCTGCTGGCGCGCGGAGACCGCATCGGGCGGGTGGGTGGTTGGTGGGGAGGTGGGTGGGGGCGGGGACGGCCGACAATCGTCGACGCGGCCCGACCGCCCCTCCTTTCTCCTCCCCCCTCTCCTCTCCCCCCTTCCCCCACAGTATGTCGAGCGCGAGATCGTCAACCACTCCAACTTCTGCCACCCGCACGTCATCCAGTTCAAAGAGGCGCGAGGAGGGGAGGGGCGGGGACGCGCGCGGCCGCCGCGGCGACCGCACACCCTCACCCACCCCACCCTCCCCGCTCCTCGCCAGGCCTTCCTCACGCCCACCCACCTGGGCATCGCCATGGAGTACGCCCCCGGCGGCGACCTGTTCGCCCACGTCTCGAGCCGGGGCGGCCTGCCCGAAGGCGACGCGCGCTTTTTCTTTCAACAGCTGGTGATGGGCCTCGACTACTGCCACCGCATGGGCGTCGTCAACAGGGACGTAAAGTTGGAGAACACGCTCCTCGACGGGTCGACCCCGCGCCCGCTCGTCAAGATTTGCGATTGGGGGTACTCGAAGAACGACGAAGACTCTCGCGCGAAGACCAAGGTGGGCACCCCGGGCTACACCGCGCCCGAAGTGGTGCGCGCGGGCGGCGGCGCCGCGTACGACGGGCGCGCGGCGGACGTGTGGTCCGCGGGCGTCATGCTCTTCACGATGGTCGCTTGCGCCTACCCGTTTGAGCGCGCGGGCGACGGCGTCGACACGGGCGGCGGGTTTGGCCCCGTGCTGGACCGCATCCTGCGCGTGGACTACGAGTGGCCGGCCGGGAAAGCGGTGAGCGACGGGCTCAAGGACCTGGTCTCCAAGATCCTGGTCGCCGACCCGCGCGCGCGCGCGACCCTGGCCGACGTCGTCGCCCACCCCTGGTTTGCGGTCGGCCTCCCCCCGGAAGCCCTGTCCATGAACGATGCCTGCCTCGCGCTGCGCCCGCACGCGCACCCGGGGTACCAGACCGTCGACGCGGTGCGCGCGGTCGTGCGCGACGCCGCGCGCGCGGCCCCCGCCGCCGCCGACGCGGACGACGCCATCATCGAGGACGTGCTGGGGGATGAGGACGGGCTCGAGGGGCGGCCGAGCGCGTTTTTGGAGCCCGAGTGACGGAGGGCGAGGGGGGTGGGCGGGCGTGTGAAACCGCTCTGTGCTTTGCCGCCGCCGTCCCTCGCCTCCCCTGGCCGGCGCACAGGACAGAGTGCAGGGATGCAGGGTGTCGCCCGGGGAGACGGGGGAGAGAGAAAGAGGGAGAAACCATGCACCGCGCGCGCCACCCCCGCGCGCGCCACCCCCTCCGCGTTCAGTCGACGTCCCCGAAATCCTCCTCCAGCGCTTCGTCGATGATCGCGTCGTACGTGGTGCCCCCCCCCGCGGGCCCTATCGCCTCCAGCACGACGCGCTGGATGTCGGCCTCGCTTTGCAGCCCCGCTGTTTGACCGCGCAGCGCGAGGCACGCCTCGTTCATGCTTGCCACGCCGGCGGGCAGGCCTTGGACGTACCAGGGGTGGGCCTGAATCTGGGGCACGGTCAGGCTGGGGAAGGGGGGGGAAGGGGCGAGGGGTGGGCGGTCTGCGCGCGCGGCCGCGGCGCGCCGCCCGCCACCCTCCCCCTCCCCTCGCACCGCTTGTTCACGTCGGCCACCAGGATCTTGGAGATGAGGTCTTTGCACTCGGCCGACACGGGCACCTCTGCCGGGAAGCGAAAGTCGACGCGGCGGATGCGGTCGAGCACTTTCTGAAACTTTTTGCCGCCCGCCGCGTCGCCCGCGCGCTCGAAAGGGTACTCGCAAAAGAGCATGACGTAGCTATGAAGAGGGGGTGGGGTCGTGGGCGACGCGCCCGGCGCCACGGCCCCGACTCCTCCCTCCCTCCCTTCTCCCCACTCACAGCATCACCCCCGACGACCACACGTCAGCCGCGCACCCGTCGTACGTGCGCGCGTTGGACAGCACTTCCGGCGCGGTGTAGCCCGGCGTGCCGACGCGCGACTTTGGGAGCGAGTCCTTTTCGTTTTTCGAGTATCCAAAATCACAGATCTTGACAAGGGGGCGAGCGCCCCCATCCAGCAGCGTGTTTTCCAGCTTAACGTCCCTGTTGACGACGCCCATCCTGTGGCAGTAGTCGATGCCGATCAGCAGCTGCTGAAAAAACCAGCGCGCGTCGCCCTCGTCGAGGCCGCCGCGCGCCTTGACGTACTGAAACATGTCGCCGCCCGCCGCATACTCCATGGCGATGGCCAGGTGCTGAAGCGAAAGAGGGGGGAGGGGCGTGGGGCGAGGTGGAGCGAGCGTCGCGCGCCTCGCGCCTCTCCTCTCCTGCCTTCTCTCACCTTGTCCGTCAGAAACACCTCCCGGAATTGGACAATGTGCGGGTGCAGCAGGCGGGAGTGGTTGACCAGTTCGCGGCCGACGTACTGAAGAGGAAGGAGGACAAGGAGAGAGAGGGGGTCGGGCACCGAGCAACGCGCGCCCCCGCGCAACCGCCAGTCGCCCGCAATGACCGCGCCCGCGCCCGCTCGCTCGCAATGCTCGGCGTGCGCGCCCAGGCGAGGGCGGGCGACACGCATCCGCCACGCCCGGGCCCCATCCCCTCGTTTCCCTACCTTTGTGATCTTGTTGCCGCGCTCCAGGAACTTGATGGCCCACCGCTCCTTGGTGGCGACCTCCTCGGCGAGCACGACAAAGCCAAAGGCGCCTGAAAGAGTAGGAGGGGGGACGGCGGAGATTGGCAGCCGCGCAGCGTCGCGCTCTGCCCGCGTCCCGAGGCATTCGCCCACGCGCACGCTCACCCTGGTTCAAGTGGCTGATGGTGCGGTAGCGGGGGTGGCCCGCGAGCGGGTCGACCGCGGGCACGGGCGCCGCCATCGCAGCAGGGGGGCGCGGCGAGGCGGCGCGGCGGCTTGCAGGTACGCGTGCGACGCCCTGCGTCTGACGGCGCGCGCGGAGGGCGCGCGCGGGAGTGGCGGCGGAGTCGCGGTCGCGCGCGCGCTTCACACCGCGCCCCCACTCGCGCCCCCCAACGCCGGCGCACGCCACCCCGCCCCCGCCCACGCGGGCGGCGGGCACTCAAACGCCCACCCGGGGCCGGCGTACGCGCGCGCGTGCAGCCACAGGGGGCGCAGTTCGTCGAGCGCCCACGGCCGCGCGGACGCGGGGCAAAAGGGGCACGCGGCCACGGCGGGGTGGGGAGGGAGGGGGGGTGCGGGTGCGGGCGTCGACGCGTCGCTGCCACCCTCTTCCTCCCCGGCCCAGCCGGCCTCGCGCGCGAGCGCGGCGACCGCGCCCGGACCGCCGCGGTCGCCGCCCGCGGCCCCCGCCCCGCCCTCCCCCGCGCCCTCTGCCCCACCATGCGCCGCCAACCGGGGCCGCGTCGGGCCGGGCCAAGGGCCGCCGTACAGGGCGTCGTTGGCGATCGGGTGCCCGGCGTGGCCGAGGTGGGCGCGGATCTGGTGCGGCCGCCCGGTGAGCGGCCGGCACTCCACGACCGACGTCGCGCCGTCGGGCGCGTGCGCGAGGAGGGAGACGAGCGTGACGCAGGGGCGGGGGGCGCCGCGGCCGCGCGCGAGGGCTGGCGGCGGCGCGTCCCCTTCCGCACCCCATTTCGGCCCGTCGGCGTGCGCCACCGCCGCGTGCGCGCCCCCGTCCCACGCCAGCGCGACGTCGATGCGAACGGGAGGCCCGGGAGGCCAAGCGCCCGCGACGCGGGCGATGTAGGTCTTGTCGACGGCACGCGAAGAAATTTCCGCACACGCGGCCACCGCGGCGTCCGCACTCTCTGCAAACAACAAGACCCCCGACACCGGCTTGTCCAGGCGGTGCAAGGGGTGGAGGTAGGCGGGCCAGGGCACGACGCCGGGCGGGGGAGGGGGGCGCGGGCCGGGCTCGTCTCCGTCCCGCGGCGGCCCGACGCCCGCCGCGCGCGCCGCAGCCTCGAGCGCGCCGCACACCGTGTTCTTGCGGTACCCCCCCGCCGCGTGCACCGGCATCCCGGGCGGCTTGCCCACGCCCCAGATGCCGGCGGGGGAGCGGCCGAGCACGGTCGGCGCGACCGCGAGCGCGGGGGGTTCGTGGCGGTGGAGGAGGTGGCGCACACAGTCGCTCGCCGCCAGCACGGCGTCGCCCGGGGCGGTGGCCGCGGCGGCCGCCATCGCCCTGCGCTTCTTGGCGGCGGGGCCTTCGCGGCCCTGGGGCTCTATGCGAAGGCGCCCGTCGGCCGCCGCTTTTTCATAGTAGCTCCGCGGCACGCTCGGAAACTCGGCCGCCATGAAGGCCACGAGGCGGGCGCCCTGGAAGCGGGGCTTGACGGTGCACTTGAACTCAAAGAGGTAGGGGACGACCTGAGAGGGAGAGGGAGAAGGAGAGGGGTGAGCGCCGGCTAGCCGCGGCGACGCGCTGCCGCCACGCCCCAACACCTCTCCCGCACCTGCCGCAGCCCGCCCTCGCACACAAACGCGGCCTGCGTGATCGGGGAGTCGCCCTGCTCGACCGCCGGCTCTGGCTCGGCGGCCGGCTCGGCGGCCATTGGCGCCTGCAAGCGGGGGCTCCGGCCGGGCCGCGGGAGGGGGTGTGCGAGGGAGAGAGACGGCAAGCGCCTCGCGCTGCCGCACGGGCCGCCCCGCGGCGAAGGCGTGTGCAGTGCGCTCGCCCGCTCCGTTGCAGACGCGCCGACGCGCTCCCCTCCCCCACGTCACTCCCCCGCCGCCTCCTGCTTCTGCCGCTTCCACCGCTGCGCCGCCTCCAGCAGCTTGAGCGACGCCGCCCCCGCTGCCGCGGGGCCGCCGTCGCCGGGGAACACGAAATCGTAAAACTCCTCCATCCCGCCCCCCTCAACGGGGCGCCGCCGTTTCACGCGTTGGGGGCGTTTGGCGTCGACGGCGGCGAGGGCGGTCGCGGCGGCGGTCGACCCGGCCGCGGCGGCGGCCGCCTCAAACGCGCGCCACGCGTCGAGGAGCATGGCCGCCTCCTCCTTGGCGTCCGGCGCGTCCGTGCGCAGCGTGGAGAAGCCGCGCTCGTATAAGGACCGGGCGGCGGCTTCCCGGGCGGCGGGCGGGTCGCCGCCGGCCGGTTCGGGCACGCCGTCGCCGAGCGGGAGCGGCGCGGCCTCGAAAGCGGCGGCCGAGAGCCACACGTTGACGTGCTGCGTGCGGTCCAGAAGGCGGGCGTACAGGGCGCGGGCGGCGGCGCGGTCGCCGAGGGACGCTTCCAGGTCGATCGCCGCCGTCCAGACCGTCTCGGGCGCGTCGAGCTCCTCGCGCTCGACAGCCAGACCCAGCAGCGCCCGCGCCCGCTCCGCTTCGCCGAGCGACGCCTCCAAGTCGGCGAAGCGGGTCCAGGCCGCGGCGGAAGAGGGGAACGTTTCGACCCACTTTTGGTGGAGCGCGCGCGCGCGGTCGACGCAGCCGAGGCCGAGCTCGAGCTCGACGTACCCCTTGAAGAGCTTTGGCGTGGCGCACATCCCGATCCCCATGCCCAGAATCTTGCGCGCGGCGGGCAGGCGCTTGGCGCGCACCTCCAGGCGGGCGGCGAGGAGCCACAGTTTGGCAAACGTGAACGCCGCGTGGGGGACCACTTTGAGCGCCGCCCGGTACACCTCGCGCGCCCGCCCGGCGTCCTTGGCGTCCACTTCTTCGAAGACGGCGTAGTAGATCCAGAGGTAGACGTAGCGCCGCCAGAGGCGTTTGTCGGACGGGCCGGAGGAAGGGGGCAACGCCGCGACCGCGCGCTCGTACACGTCCCGCACCTTGCCCGCGTCGCCGGCCGCCTCCTCCAGCCTCGCATACGCAAACCAGGCGTCGTAATCGGTGGGGTCGGCCTTGACACGGGCCTCGTACTCAAACCGGCGCTCGGCCGAGACGACCGCGTCGACGCCGGAGCGGTCGCCCGCCGCGCGCTCGAACGCGGAGTACGCGTCAAACACGGGCCCCACTTCCGCCTTGGGCACGTGGTCCAGAGCGTGGCGGTAGATGGCGCGCGCGCGCTCGGGCTCGCCGGCGCGCGTTTCGAACCGGGCAAAAGCCAGGAGTAGCGCGGCTTCGTCGCCCAGGGCCGCGACGCCGGCCTCGTAGACGGCACGGGCGGCGGCGACGTCGCCGGCTTCCGTCATTTCGAAGCGGGCGAACGCGACAAACGCTTTCGGCGACGGGAGCGTGCGGACGTACCGCTCGTACACACCCCGCGCCCGCCCCACCTCCCCCGCCGCCAGCTCCAGCCGCACGTACGCGGCCCACGCCGGGTGGTCGGGCTCAAAGGCGAGCCACCGCTCAAAGATTTGGCGCGCGCCGGCCGCGTTGCGCAGGACTTGCTCCATGTGAATGTACTTGAACCAGAGTTGGTCAACCCTGGGCAACAACGTCACCGCCCGGTCCCACACGTTGCGCGCGTGGTTGGGGGCCCGGTTGCGCATCTCCATTTCGGCATACTTGAGCCAGGTCGAGGACGCGGTCGGTTCGACGTCGAGCGCGCGCTCAAAGACAGACCGCGCCCGCCGCAAATCCCCCTGCCGCTCCTCCCACGCCGCGTATTTTGTCCAGGCGGCCACGTTCCAGCGCACGCGGCGCACGGTGTCTTCGAATTCCTGGCGCTTGCGCAGGCGGTAGGCCGCGAGCTCGTCAGGGTCGGTGATTTTTTGGTCGGGCGGCTTGAATTCTTGCTCGCGCAGCTCGTGCGCTTCGCGCAGAATCTGCTCGGCCGTGATCTAGGGGAAGGAAAGGGAGGGAGAGGGTGTGGGCGCCGGATGGCGGCGGGACGGCGGCGGAGCCCGCCCTCGAGCTCTCCTCTCTATCTCCTCTCCCTCCCTCCCATTTACCTGCTGATCCGACGGCGCCTTGTTCTTGACGCGCGTCGTGCGCGGCAGCGCGGCGCGCGCGGCGGGCGCGCCGGCGCCGGGCGTTGCGCCGCCCGCCATGGCGAGGGCGGGAGGGGAGGGGGCGGACGGGTGTGGCGCGCGGGCGAGCGCGGCGCTGGGCGGGCGCGCCGCCGGCGGCGGGTGGGGAGGAGTGGGGGCGGGGAGGCAGCAGCGGTGGCGTAGACCGGCGACCTGCCACTGTGCGCGCGTAGGGCGCAACGGGTGGCGCCACGCGGGCGTGGATGTGCGTGTGCGCCTGTGCAGGCCCCTGGAGGGGCAGGCAGGGCCGGGAGGGGGTGCGCGCGCAGGGAGCAGCGCGAGCCAGAACGCCTGCGCGGCGGCTGCTGGGTCTTAATCCCCTCCGCGATCGCGCATTTTGACAATGCGGCGTCCGGTGCATGGCGTCAGGCGCGGTGGGGAGGGCGGCCGCTGCGCACGCGTGCGGCGGCCGCGCGCCGCCGGCGCAGTCGAGGCGCTGGGCGCTCGATCCCCACCCCACTTGAACCCTGGGACGCGTCCGGACCGGCCCTGGGCGGGAGGCGCGCCCGGACGACCCCAAACAAATGATGCACGGGAACCTTTGGCCTGGTTCTCGAGCGAGCCGTGGCGCGCGACGTGACCACAACGTGACCTGGACCGTCATCCCGCGACCCGCCCGCCCCGAGCAAACCCCCTCGGCACGCCGCGCCGCCCCCGACAGCCCGCGAGGGACAGACTCGCGCCGCTCGGTGGACCCAGGTGCGCGCGCCCTAGGCGCACATGCCGCGAGCCGCCGCCAGCCTGCCCGCGGTCTGCCCGCACGTGCGGGCCCAACGCGGGGCTTGCCAGCCCGCCCGGGGGCTAGTGGGAGTTTCGGTTTGGCCAATTGGCGGGTGGCGCCGCGCTACGGCGCGCCGCCGCGCTGCGCCGTGTCGCTGCCGCGCCGCGTAGCCGCCATGCGCGCCGAGCGCCGCCCACACCTGCCCACAGATCGCCGCATGGCATCGGCACTGGCTGCAGCGCTCGCGCGGCGCTCTTGCGACGCGTGCCGCGCCAGCGACGCGCGCGCGTCGCCCGCGCTGGACGACCTCCTCCCCGAGTTTGAAACCCTCTTCCCACCGCTCGCCGGAGGCCGCGGCCTACAGCCGTCCCTCGTGGACGAGCTCCAAGAGTGGAACGCGTACTGGCGCGCTGCCAAGGAAGCGAAAGCTGCGCGCGGCGCCGCCGCGGGCGCCGCCGCACGCCTCTTTGTCTCGCGCGCGCCCGCCGCCCCCTGCACGACCAAGCACGGCCTTTTGCCCAACCCGCCTTCGCCCGCGTCGGTGCTGAACAGGGTCGGGAACGAGTCGGCCGCGTCGGCGGCGACCAGCGCCGACGAGAGCGACGGCGGTGGCCACGGCTGGCGCCCCGCCCACCGCCCCGTCGTGCTCGAGGCCGCGCCGTCGCCCCTGGACCTCATGCGCGGAGCCTGGTTTGGGCGCAGGCGCTGACGTTGCTGCCGCCTGGCGACCCCCCACTCCCTCACCCGGTGAGGGAGTGGGGGGTCGCTCTCTCACCCCCCCGCGGCCCCCAAAACACGACCACCCGGCTCCCCTCCCTCTCCCATGAACTGATCGACGCGCCCCTCTTCCCAAAGCGCCCGCCTCCGAAACCGCTCCCCCGAAAAAACTCGCCTCCGAAACTCGCCTCCCCGGAACCGCTCCCCCCTTCTTGCCCCGTGTGACGGTCCCCCACGTCTGCCCCGCATCCGCTCCGACACCCCCGACCCGCTGCACGCGCGCGCCACGGCAGAGATCACGCCGCGCGCCCGCGCCCTCGGCCGCAAGCCACAGTTTTTCGCGCGTCACACCCCGGCGCGCGCGCAGACACGCCCGCGCCCTCACCAGCCGCCGCCTCTGCCGCCCGCCCAAAACTCCTCCCCGAGGTCGAGCCGGCCTCCCCGCAGCAGCGCGTCGACCGCCCCCCCCCGCCCCTGCACCGCGGCCGCCCGTCTCAAATCCGGCAACCGCCACCCAAACTCGCCACCACCTCTCCCGTCGGCCGCCCAGGCGACGACAGGGTCGTCCGCGCGCCCCAGCAGAACAAACGGCGACCCCGACCTCCCCCCGCCGCGCGCGAGCCGCGCAAACAGGAGCACCGGCTCGCCCGGGTCGAGCAGGCGCGCGATCGTCGGGTGCCGGTCCGTTTGGCCGGGGCCGGGAAACCAGGCGAGGCGGAAATGAGAGGCGTCGGCGTCGACGGAGAAGGCGTTGGGGTAGGGGCCCGCGGCAACCCCGTCGGGGTCTAGATTCACCAGCAACAAGCAAGCGTCCGCCAGGCGGACGACGCCGCCCCGGTCGGCGCGGGGGGGAGGGGCGCCGGGCGCGAGGTTGGCCGCCGCGGCGACCGCCGCGGCGCGGCCGCCGGCGGGGAGCGGGGTGCCCAGATGAGAGAGCAGCGCTTCCAGGTCGAGGTCGAGGTCGGCGGCGTGCGCACCGGGGGGAGGGCGGCGGCAGGGCTCGTCGTCCGCGGTCGACGAGAGACGCCCCCCCCACCCCCGCCTTGGCGCGCTGCTGGCGCCGCTGGCGAGGGGCCGCGCCGCGCCGCGCGCCACGCCGCGCCGCTCCACTTGCGGCCGAAACCCGCCCGCCGCTTCCGTCACGCCCCCGTTGACGGACGCCCTCCCAGACACGCTCTCCAGCACGCGGGGCACGGCGGCGTTGAGCGCGTCGTGAAGAGACACGGCGGCGTGCGCGTCGCGCGCGGCATAAGCCACCTGCTCCTCGCTCAATGGCCTGGCCGCCCAATCCGTCAACCGCGCGCCTTTGGACAGGTGCGTCCCCAAGTAGAGCGAGGTCAGGGCGGCGAGCGAGCCGCCAAAGCGGAGGCGGGGAGGATACGCGTTGGGTGGCGTGTCCGGCGCGGCCGCCCACCGCGCGAGCGCGGCGACGTCGACCGCGGTGGCGGCCATGGTCGGCACGAAGAATGCAGGAGGGTCGTCGCCGTCGCCCGCGGCCGCAACCGCCACCGAGTGGAGCGTGCGCGCGAGCCGGGCCAAATCTTGCCGGTGCGAGTGGCCGACGAGGGCGACCCGGGGGTCGGCCGCGAGCGCGTCCAGGCCGGCCCGCAGGTCGGCGGCCGCGGCGGCCTGGTCGGCGGTGGGGGGCGCGGGCGGCGGCGCGCCCGGCGCGGCGGGCGGCGACGCGCCGGTCAACGTTTGGACGTCCACCACAAACGCCGCCCCCCGCGTCGCCAGCTGGAGCACGGCCACGGGGTGGCGCACGCGGGGCGCGGTCTCGGGGCGCCACTCGGCGTCGACGCCGACGGGCCACAGCGTGGGCGGCGCGCGCGCCGGCGGCGCGAGCGCGGCAAACGCGGCCGCCAGCGCCGCCCGGTCGGCCACGAGCACGGGCGGCCCCGGCAGCGTGTACGGCGCCGCGACCAGGCGCGCGACGGTGACGCCGGCGACGGCGGCGAGGGACGCGGGCCGGCGCAGGAGCAAGAGCGCGGGGGAGGGCGCGCCGGCGCCCGCGAGGGCAGGAGGAGAATCCTCGGCCACGACCCCCACATCCAGCACCGTTCGCAGCCCGTGCCCGACGGGCGGCACGGTGCCCGGCGGCGAGGGGAACCGCCCGCGCGGCGCGAGCCGCGCGGTCGCCCACCCGAGCGCGGCCGCCGCGGCCCGCAAGTCGATCGTGCACCCCGCGTTCAGCACGCACACCGCCGCCTCGTCGCCGTCGCCCACGACGCAGATGGAGTTGAGCTCGGACGTGACGCCTGGAGGAGGGGAGACGACAAAGGAGGCGCCGGCGGGCGCGGCGGCGGCCGCGACCGCGGCCGCCAGGTCGGCGGGGCCCGCCGGCGTCGCGCGCGCGGCCACCAGGCGCGGCGGCGCCCGGAGCGGCAGCCGCAGCATTGTGCGGCGGTCTTGTTGTCGCCGGCAGCACTCTTCGCAATGGCGGCCGGCGCCGCCCCTCTCGCCCGCGCCGCCGCCGGCGGGGTCGCCGCGTGGCTGGATGCGCTGCCCCCCGGCAGCGTCCGCAACACGTGCGCGCCAGGGAGGAGGGGCGGGCTCGCTGCCGATCGTTGGCGCAACCCCCACGCCTCCCCTGCCCTCTCCCTCACAGCGCTGCCACGCAGCGCGACACACTGCTGCGCCAAGCAGACGCACTGCAGGCGGCGGCCGCGACGCAGGCCGCCTTGAATGGGGGCGCCAACCCGCTCGCCGGCTGGGTGCCCGCCCCCCGCGCGCCGCGCGCCCCGGTGCTCGGCGTGCGCCTGGCGGCGTCGCCAAGCCCGCCGCCGTTGGAGTCGGATTCGGAGGCCAGCGCCGAGGAGTCGGACGGCGCGCTCCAAGCGCGCCGCGCCGAGCTCCCCGCCGGCGGCAAGTACGCCCTGGAGACCCACCAGCGCGACGCCATCTCCGCCATGTTTGCCGCGCGCGACGGCGTGAGCAAGGAGACGGCGACCGCGCTCGCGCACGCGGTGGGGACGACCGAGATCGCGCTGCGCCACTTCATGGCCAAGCTGCGCGACTCTGTGCGGCAGCTGACGCGCCGCGCGGACGCCGTGGCGGCGGAATCGGGGGGCGGGCCGACGGTGGAGGGGCTCGAGGAGATGCGCGCCGACCGCGTCGCGACCCTGGCCCGCGTCGCGCCCCTGCTGGACCCGGCGACCGGCGGCCTCGCCTCCCCCAACAACGCGTCTTCTTTTGTCGAGTGGGTGGGCGGGACGGCGAGCCACACGGTGCGCGCCGCGGCGCTCGGCGCGGTGTGCTCGACGGCCGACCCAGCCGCCCTCGCCGCCCTGGCCGACGCGGGCGCGGGGGTCATGGTGCGCGGGTGGCTGGCCGACGCGCGGGCTGGCGGGCACGCGACCGAGGTCGCGCTGGCGGCCGCGGCGCTCGCGGCGCTGCCAGAGAGACGTGCGCCGCCGCCGCCCGCCGACGACGCCCCATCCGCCTCCGCGGCCCGCCCCATCAACGGTGGCAGACCGCCATCCCCCCCCGCCAAACGCACGCGGGGCGCAGCCGCGGCCGGCCCCGACCGCGGCGACCGCGCGCGCGCGCCGACGCCGGGGCCCGACCTGGCCGCCGTCGCGGCGCGCCTGGAGCGCACGGTGGCGGTCGTCGTCGCGCGCGACGAGATCAACAAAGCGGCGGCGGCGGCTGAAGAGGCGGCGGCAAAGGAGGGGGAGGAGGGCGGCGACGCGGCAGAAGCGCCGCCGCCGCTCGTCGACGCCGCGCCGCCCGCGGTCGAGTTTCTGTGATGTGTTACCCCCTCGCTTCCCCACAAAGGCCGCTCCAGCCCACGCTCGCCCTCGCCCCCCTAGTGCCCGTCGGGCCGCGCCTTGGCCGCGCCCGCGAGGCTCGCGTCGGGCGCGACCCCCCCGAACCCCGGGTCCCGAATCGCAAACACCGCGTCCAGCACCTCCTCGACCGCGCGGTCGGGCGTGGACGCGCCCGAGGTGACGCCGAGCACGATCGGGGTGGAGGCGGGGGGGAGCCAGTCTTTGGTGGTGACCATCTCCCCGTTGGCCAGTTTGTGCGTGATCGTGTTGGCCGCGACGTCGACGCACCGCGCGCCGTCGACCCAGAACGAGGGCACGCCTGCGGCCTCGGGAATCTCTTGGAGGTGGGACGTGTTGGACGAGTTGAAGCCGCCGACGACGAGCATCATGTCGGGCGGCGGCGGCGCGCCCGCGCCCGCGCCCTCATCCACCAGCTCGTGCACCGCGTCCTGGCGCTCCTGGGTCGCGTCGCAGATGGTGTCCATGACCATGTAGCTGAAAGGGGGCGGGAGGGAGGGGTGTGGGTGGGAGGAGACGTGTCCGGCGCGCGCGCGCCCTCCTCTCGCCTCTCGCCTCTCTCTCTGCGCTTACGTGTCCGCAAGCTTGTCCGCGCCATGTTTGCGCAGCATCGTCTTCTCGATCAGCTTCCCGATCGCCGTCGTCTCGTCGCGCAGCATGGTCGTCTGGTTGGCGAGGCCGACGCGCGCGAGGTCGGCGTCGGGGTCGAAGCCGGCCGACATGGCGTTCGAAAACTTTTGCTTGAATGCCACCGCGTCCCCACCCTCCAGGATGTAGTCGCACACGTATTGAGCTTCCTCCAGGTCGCGCACGATCAGGTACGTGCCCGCAAACGAGGCCGTCGCGACCGTCTCTTCGTGCGAGTACTTGCCGTGGATGATCGACGTGTGATCCTTTTTGGACTGGTTGTCGACCGCGTTCCACACTTTGGCGACCCAGGGGCACGTCGTGTCCACGATCTGCACGCCGCGCCCCGCGAGAAGCGCCATCTCCTGGACCGACGCGCCAAACGCGGGGAGGATGACGACGTCGCCCGACTCGACCGCGGAAAAGTCCTTCCCGCTCCCCGGCACGTCCTGAATGATCGCTATGTCCATCTCCTGCAGCCGCGCGTTGACCGCGGGGTTGTGGATGATTTCGTTCGTCACATGCATCTTCGCGCCCGGCCACTGGCGCCGCGCCTCGTACGCCATCTGCACCGCGCGCTCCACGCCCCAGCAGTAGCCGTACGCGGCGGCGAGGCGGACGGTGACGCCGGCGTGGGTCCAGGTGTTGTCGCGGGCCCGCATCTGGGGTGGGGAAGAGGGGCGGAGGGGTGGTCGGCGTCGGCGCGCGGCGCGCCTCCCCCCTCTGCCTCCCTCCTCCCACTCGCTTGCCTGGGCCACCAGCCCTGTGCTCGAGTACCCCACCCCGTGCTCCTCCATGGCGGCCAACGACGCCGGGTCGTTCGTCGGGTTGCGCACGTAGCGCCCCGTCTTGCCGAGCGACCGCCGAAAGGCGCGCCCGTCCAGTTTGCCGGTTTTGCTGGACGCGCGCTCCAGCAGCTGGTCGGCGGTCTCTGTGGGAGGGGAGGGAGGGGCGTGGTCGGCGATTCGGGGGGCGCGCCAAAGGCGCTCGCGCGCGGGGGCGGCCCTGCGCGCGGCAGTTGCCGCATTGCGCCCGCCCGGCGCATGCGCACGCGAGTGTTTGCCCCCGCAGCGCGGACGGCGCGCCCGGATGCGCCCCGCTCTTCTCACCTGCGGCACGGGCGGCGACCGACGCGCGGCGCGCGGGGCGCGGCGCGGGCGCGGCGACCACGCCCGGGGCCAGGCGGGAGGTGGCGGCCATGGCGGCGGACGGGGCAAGGAGCGGGGCGGGCGCGGGGAGTGGGCGGCGCCGGACGCCGCTGCTCGCCGACCGCTCGTGGCTCGCAGAATGCCGCGCCCGCGCCGCGTGTGGCTGCTGGCCGGCCTGGCGACCGCCGTCGCCGCCTCGCATGCGGCGCGCCGCGGTTGACGCCGACGTTGAGGCGTATGGGGAGGCGGCACAGCGCGCAGAGGCGGCCGCGGCGGACGCCGCACGCGCCGCCGCAGCCGCGGGCACCCTGCTCGCCTCGGTGAAGGCCGCTACAGCTTCTCCACCGGCCGAGCTCGTGCTCGACCTGGGCTCGGGCGTGCTGGCGCGCGGGCGGGCGGCGGGCGAGGCCTACCTGCGGCTGCCGGTCGGGCTCGGCTTTTACGTCGCCGAGCCTCCCGGGCCGCCCGCGGTCGCTCTGGCGGTCGCAAGGAAGGATGCCGCGGTCTCCCGCGCGGCGGCGGCAGCTGGTCGCGCGGCGGCGTGGCGCCGGCTCGAGGCGCGGGCGCGGAGCGAGCGGTGACGCGGCCCGCCACCGCCACCGCCGCCACCCTGCCCTCATGTGTGCGCGTGTGTTTTGACTGACAGGGAACAATGATCGGGTGCAACAGAAACCAGCGCGCCGGGCAGAGCCTGGTGCGCCCCTCACTCACCCCGCGCCCGCGGCGGCCGCCCTTTCCACTTCTTTCTTCTTCCCCGCGTCCCGCCCCAACGGCGACCCCGGGTCGGCGTACCGCAGGCCGGCCGCCAGCGCGCGGCCGACGGAGAGCGTTTTGAAGGAGAGCCACACCCCAAGCAACCCCCCGCCCGCCGCGCGCGCGCCGAGCAGCGCGGCCAGGCAGGCGGCCGACACGAGGATGGTGCAGCGCGCGACCCAGGCGGTCTCGGACGCGCCCAGGAGGCCGCCTTCCAGGACAGCGGCGGCCGCGTCGACCGGCATGAAGGCCGCCATGACGGGCATGACCGCCCCCGCCGCGGCCGCGACGGCGGCGTCTGACGTGAACAGGGACGGGAGCCAGGCGGAAGCGGCAGCGAGGCAGAGGCCGACCGCCGCGCCCGCCGCGACGCCGACTTGCAGACCGCGTGCGATGACCGCGCGCGCCGACGCCGGGTCGCCGCCGCCCACGTAGGTCGCGACGAGGGATTGGCACGCAACATCGAGCGCGGAAAAGACTTGGACAGAGGCAATGTAGAGTTGGCGCATAACCTCGTGCGCCGCCGTCGTCGCCGCACCCAGCGCCGCCACGTGGCGCGTGCCCACCAGAATTACCGACATCGTGGCCACGTTGCGCACGGCCAGGGCGGCGCCGGAGCGAAGCAGCGGGATGCACGAGGCGGGGGTCGGCGGCGTTCTCAACGCGCCCGCTTTCAGCATGCCGCGCCGCCCCAGCGACGCGACGAGCAGCCCCGCCGACACGTACTGCGATGCCGCGGTGGCCAGGGCGGCGCCCGCGACGCCCATGCCGAGGCCAAACATGAGAAAGACGTCCCCGGCCAGGTTGACCGCGTTGGCGACCGCCGCCGCTGCGAGCGGCGTGCGCGTGTCGCGCACCCCCCGGAACGCACCGCACGCGACAAAGATGATGAGCAACGCGGGGCAGGCCAGCGCGCGGCAGCGCAGGTAGACGACGGCGAACGCGGCGACGGTCGGCGTGGCGCCCGCGGCGCGCGCGAGCATGGGCGCGGCCGCCCACAACCCCACGCCCGACACCGCCCCGCACACGGCCGCCACCCACAAGCCTCGTGCGTTGATGGCGGCCACTTCGTCCCAGTCGGACCGGGCGGCGGCGGCGGCGACGGCGGGGGTGGTGACGAAAATCAAAAAGTTGAAAAGAATCGCGAAAAATGTGAACGCGATGGAGGAGAGGCCGACGGCGGCCAGGGGCTCGGTGCCCAGGCGCCCGACCAAGCCTGATGGAGGAGGGAGGAGGGGTGGGAAGGGGGAGGAGAGGTTGGTGTGGGCAGCACCGCGGCCGAGACTGCGCACTCTCGCCCCACTCCCTCCCTCCCTCCACGCACTCGTGTCCACCAGGCTCAGAATCGGGTCGAGCATGAGCGAGCCGAGGGCGGGGAGGGCGAGGCCGAGGATCGTGGCGTCGTGCGGCGAGGAGGCGAGCGCGGCGCGCCACCACAGACGCGGAGGCGGGGAGGGGGGCGTCCTGCCCTCGCTCCCGCCTCCAGGCGCGTGCACAGGGTCCAGGACGATGACCGAGACGGCATCGGCGGGAGTGGCGGCCGCGGCGGGCGCGGGCGGCGGGTCGGGCGGCGCCACGTCGCCCGGTGGCGCCGCATGCGGCCGCGCCGGTGGCTGATGCACAGAGCGGCGATGCGTCGCCATACCGTGGGGCGCCGGCCGCGGGCGGGGGACCGGCCGCCGGCCGGGCGGCGCACGCGCGGCGGCGGCCCGCATTGGGGCACGCATTGGCGCTTGGAGCGCGCGTCCAGTGGCGTCCGCGTCCAGAGAAGGCCGTGGGGGTCGGGCAGCGGGCAATAGTGAGCGTAGCGCAGCGCGGCGCGGCGCCCGGCTAAGTGTTCAGTCCCTCTGCTCTCCCCGCTCGATGCGCCCGCCCGTCGCGCCCCGCTCCCCCCCGGCTGTCGCCGTTGCCACGCGGCGCGGTCTGATGATAGCCGCTTTGATCGCCGCCGCCCCCCGCCCCACTCGCGCCGACCCGTCGCCCGCCGAGCGCGCCGCGACCGCGACCGCCGACGACTCGCCCCTCGTCGCCCGCCTCCTCGCCGAGACCGAGCTCCACAAGGAAGAGCGGGTGAAGCAGCGGCTGGCGGATTACAACCGGCGCAATTTTCGCGACTTCTTCGGGTCGGAACTGGGTCAGTCGGGCGACATGCGGGGCGTCAAGCCCGAGACACAGGCCGCGATCAAAAAGTGGTTGAAAGAGAACACGTAGGGAGGGGGAGAGAGAGTGCAACAGACGGTGGGGCCGACAAAAAACTAGACTCACCGCCGCCGCCGCGGCGCCGCCGCCGCCCCCGCGCCCGCGCTCCCCCCGCCTCCCGCCACGCTCGCCAAGTAGGGCGGCCGCGTCAGCGCGATGCCGTGCTCCTGCAGCGCCTCGGCCAGGTCCTCCACTGCGAGCACAGCTTTCTTCCCCCCCCCCCGCCTCCCCCCCTTGAGCGCGCGCCGGCGCTCCACTTGCAGGGCGTCGTGCGCGATGCCGGTCGCGAAGCGTTGCGTCGCGAGGGCGACGAGGCGCGGGAGCAGGGGGTCGGTCGAGGTGAAGCCCGCGGCCCGCAGCAGGTGGGCCACCGCTTCGACCGGGATCTAAGAGAGAGTGGTGTGTGTGGGCGTGGTGGGGGGGCGCAGGCGCAGGGCCGCGATGGCGGCCGTGCAGCGCAGTGCCGCCGCGCAGCGCGCACCGTCGGCGTGTAATCTTCCATTGAGGCGAGGAACTCTGGCAGGTCGGCCGGGAGCGCCATGGTCGCGGCGGGCCGGCGCCAGTGTGGTGGAGCCGGCGCCGGCGCGGCGACCCCACTCCCGGCCCGGCGCGGCCCCCAAATGGCCGCGCCCCCCCCCGCCAAGCTGCGCGTGCTCGCCCTGCACGGCTACCGCCAGAACGCGGCCGTCTTTCGCTCCCGCCTGGGCCACCTGCGCAAAGGCTTGAAAGCTTCGTGCGACTTTTTCTTCCTCGACGCGCCGCACGCCGCGCCCGGCGAGCCCGACGTGGACGGCGCAGAGGGGGCGGGCACGCGGGACGACCCGCGGTCGTGGTGGCTGTGGGACGACGGAGGGGAGGGCGGGCGGCCGTCCCTCGTGTCGGCCTATCGCGGCTTAGACGCGTCCCTGACCTCCCTCAAAGACGCCTTGGCGCTACACGCGCCCGTGCACGGAGTTTTGGGCTTCTCCCAAGGTGCTACCATGGCGGCGCTGCTTCTGGCGGAGATGGGGGCCGCAGGAGGGGAGGGGGAGACTCCGCGCTTTGCCATTTTGGCGGGCGCCTTTGCGCCACGCGACCCGGCGTTTGTGCCGGGCGCAGCCATCCAGACGCCCACGATGTTCATCGCGGGCGACGCGGACGCGCTCGTCCCCCCGGCGCGCTCGGAAGAACTCGCGCGCTTGTTTGCCGACGCGGCCTGGTTGCGACACCCGGGCGGGCACGCGGTTCCCACGTGCTCCGGGGAGACGAAGCAGGCGATGGCCGCGTTCGTGGGCCGGTTCAGGGACGAGGGCGGCGGCGTGTGAACGGCGCGGGGGTCTCGTCGCGCGCGGCCGTCCAGCGCCGCGCAGCCCGCTGCCCTCCTCACTCTGCGGCCGCCGTCGCCGCCCGTTGCAATCGCCCGCCTCTCCATCCTCTGCCCATGCCGCCCCCCGCCCGCCGCGCCGGCGGCGCCGGCGGCGGCGCGGGCGTCGTCGATGCGGGCGAGCCGCCGCCGCGCGGCGCGCTGCACCAGCTGCGCGTCCTAGTAAGTGGATGATCGTGATGCGGCGTGGGCGGGCGCGGGGCGGGGCGCGCGGGGGCGCGCGGGGCGCGGACCCGACGCGCCACGCGCCCTCCCCCGTCCCTCCCCCAGCGCGAGCTGCGCGCCGCCGAGGTCGCGCTCCACGCGCGCGGCGGCGGCGGCCTCGAAGCCGCCCTGGACGGATGGGACGACGCGGACGACGGGTGCGGGTCGTCCTCGGACGACGGCGACCGCGGCGACCCGCCTGCGGTGCGCCCCGCGCCGCCCGCTCGCCCGCCACCATGCGCCTGGCTCACGCCCGGGGCCGTCTTTGTCGGCCACCAGCGCGTGCGCGTGGCGCAGCCCCCGCCCCGCCCCCCGGGCGCGTTCCGCGTCGGGCACCCGCCGCCACCCCCGCCACCCCTCGCGCACGAGCCGTGGGCGGTCGAAGTCGTCATCGAGGCCGCGGACCATGCATCGGGCACCTTTTCCGGCACCATGACGGCGACCGGCGTCCCGCGCGGCGCGCGCGGCGCGCGCGGCGCCGTCCGCACCGCCTGGGCAGGCCACGTCGTGGACGGCGTCAACCACACGCTCAACTCGCCCTGCTGGGGGACGACCGCCCGGGAGGACGCGCGCCTGTGGGGCGCCCTGGACGCGGGCGCCGGGCGCGCCGCGGCGCGCGGCGGCTCGCTCGACGCGTCGTTCGCCGCCTCCGGCCGCCTCTTTCTCCGCTGGAAAGAAACCGGGTTCCTCGGCCCGTCCGGCGCGCTCGACTCTGGCCACGAGGCGGGGGTGGGGCTGTCGATCTCGGGCTTCTACGCGCTCGCACTCGACCGCGCGACGGGCGCCCTCGTCGGCCACTACGTGCACGACCCGCGGTCGTCCCCCTTTCAAACGCTGGAGCTGGCGCCCAAAGTCGGGGGGGCTGGGGGCGGGGTGTCGTGGCCGGAGCACGGTTTCCGGTGAGAGTGAGAGTGAGAGCGAGTGTGATTGCCCTACCCCCGCCCTCGCCCCTTCCGAAAGCACACCAGCCGCAGCAGCGTGTCGTCGCCCACGCCCGCCGCTGCGGCGGCGGCCGCGAGGCCGGCCGGCGGCGCGCACGGGGTCAGGCCGGCGGCGGCCGCCGCGGCGGCCGCCGCCGCGTCGCCCACCCGCCGCGTCTGGTGGCAAAGCACGGCCAGGCCGCCGGGCTTCAGCGCGGCGGCCAGGGTGGCCATCAAGCGAGAGGTAGCGGGAGGCGAATAGAGGACGTCAGCGCCGAGGGCGAGGTCGAAACCGCGGCCGCCGCCGGCGAGCGACGCGGAGAGCGATGCCGCCTCCTCGATTCCCCCCCACTCCAGCACCCGCACCCGCCCCCGCTCCGCCACGACGCGATGCGCGTGGCGCGCGAAGTTGGCCGCGAGGAGGCGAGCGGCGGCGGGGGAGCCGTCGGAGGCGACGGCGCGGCGCGCGCCCGCCGCGAGCGCGGCGAGCAAGACCAGGGGAGACCCGCCGGCGCCGACCTCGAGCACGGACGAGCCGTTCAGCAGGCCACTTTTGTCGGTCAGCAAGGCCGCCGCCAGGGCGGGCGCGGCGGGCCAGGGGAGGAGGCCCGTGTCGGCGAGCGTCGACCGCAGGTCGGCGGGAGCGCACTGAAAGGCGACATCGTGCAGAGGGGGTGGCAAGGTCGCCGTCTTCGTCTCTGTCGCGGCCGCGGCCGGCGCAAACAAGGCCGCCGCCGCGCCGAGCGCGGCGTCGCCGTCGGCGTCGGAGCCAGAGCCGGGGTCAGGCGCCCCGCCCGCGCTTGCCGCTCCCGCGCGCTCCTCCCATTCGGGCAGGTAGGGACGGGGAGCAGCGGTCGTTGGAGCGGGCGTGGGCGTGGCGGGCGCGGCGGGCGCTTCCCCGTCCCACCGGAAAACGCCTTGCACCCACCGCCGCTCCATGACCGCGCCCGTGCGCCGGTTGGTCTTGGTTCGCACGATGGTGGTGACGCGAACTAGGGAGAACCCGGCACCTTTGAACAGGCGAACCAGCGCCGCCTCGGAGAAGAAAAACGCGCGCGTCCCGTCGCCGCGCGCCAGGAAGACGGAGCCGTCGGCGGCAGCGTCGTCGCCCGCGTCGAGAGATCTCGGCGTGGCGCGGGATGCGAGGCGGGTCGCGGCGAGGTCGCCCACAGCGTAGTCACGTACGCACGCGACGCCTCCTACCCTCAACGCCGCCCCCACGTTGCGCATCGCGGCCGCCTGCCCCGCGGGCGCCATGGCGGAGAGCAGGAAGATGAGGGTGGCGGCGTCGGCGGATCCCGGGGGGGCGCGGCCGGGGCCGATCAGGGCGGCTGGGGGAGGCGCCCCCGCGTCAGCAACAAAAGGGACCAGGGTGCCCTTGACCGCCTCTGGCGCCTCGCGCAGCATTCCAATCGCGTTGGGCGCAAAATCGGTGGCGAACACGCGCCCCACGCGCTCGCAGCGCAGCAACGGCAGCGCGGCGTCGCCGGCGCCGCACCCGACCTCGAGCACGGCAGACGCGCCGACCAGCTCCGGAAACTCTCTCCCAAGCCAGTGCCGGTGCTTGAAGAATTTTGACTCGTGGGCGGCGTAGAACGCGTCCCAATGGTCGGCCGAGTCGAGGCGGGCTGCGAGAAAAGAAAGAACAAAGGGTGGCGGCGGTTGAGGCGCTTGCGCTGTCGGCGACCACCCCGCCACGCCTCCACAACACCCACCACCCCTCCACTTTCTGACCTTGCACGTGCGCGGGCACGGACGGCGGCCCGGGCAGCGCGTAGATCGGCGGCTCCGCCGCGAGCGCCGCGGGCGGCAGCATACAGCGCTAACGGCGGGCGGGATCGCTGGACATCGGTTCCAGGCGCGCGAGGTGGCGAGGAGGCCGGGCGGGCGAGTGGGGAGGCAGGCACCGCCCGCCGGCCACTCTCGATGGGCGCCCGCCGCCGCCCGCTCTGCCCATCGGCATGACGGCCGACCCCACACCCCGCCCACTGCGCGCCAGCCGGCGCCTGTCCGGGCACACTGACGCGGTGTGCGCCGCCGCGTTTGGCGGCGCGGGCGGCCTGCTGCTGGCCACGGGCGGCGAGGTGAGAAAAAGAGGCGTGTTGTGGGCGTGAGGGGGCGAGGCGGGCGGCGGGCCGGCGCCGACGCGGGCGCCCTCGCTCCCGCAGGACGGCGCGCTCCTCCTGCACGACCCCCGCTCCCCCTCGATGCCGCTTGTCCTGATGCCCGTCGATGGCGGCCCACCCGTGGCCGCGATTGCGTGGGCTGAAGAGACGCTGGTGGCCGGCGTCGGCCCCGCGGTCCTGTCGATCGACCCGCGCTCCCCCGCCCACCCCACCCCTCTCATCACCGCCGACGACGACGTCGCCGCGGTCGCCGTGTCGGCCGATTCCCGCACACTGGCGGTGGCGGACGACGCGGGCGCCGCGACGCTCGCGCGGCTGCCGGGCGGCGCGGTCGTCGCGGCGCTGCGCGCGCACGCGCCCATGGCGTCGGCCGCGGCGTGGCTCCCGTCGCGCGCCGAGAGGCTGGTGACGGGCGGCATGGACGCGACGGTGGCGTTGTGGGATTCGGGAGCGCGCCGGTGCGTGCGGCGGTGGGCGGCCGGGGCGGGCGTGGCGGGCGACGACGCCTCGGAGGGCCGCCTCTTCAACCCGCCCTTTGTGCACGCGCTCGCCGTCATGCCGGCCGGCACTCCGCGCCCGGCGGCGGGGCTGGCGGCGGCCGCCTGTGGCGACGGCGCGGTGCTGCTCATAGATGCCGAGTCGGCGCCCGCAGGGACGGCAGGGACGGCGCCGTCCCCCTTGCTCGCGCTGGGCCTCGCCCAAGGCGGTCACACTGCCGCGGCCGCCGCCGCCGCGTTTGTCGGCCCGCGCCTGCTCGCCACCGGCGGCGACGACGGCCGCGTCCTGCTCTGGGACTGGGGCGCGGCACTGGCGGCGGGTGACGCCGTGCGTCTGCCACCCGCGTGGCGCGCGGTGGCTGCGTCCGTCCCCGCCGGCCCCCCCGCGCGCGTCGCCGACGTCGGCCACGGCCGCAAGGTGCAGGCCCTCGCGGCCGGGCCCGGCGGCGCGCTCGCGGTGTGCGATGTGACGTCTATGGTGACGCTGTGCGCGCTGGGGTGATGGAGGAGAAGAGAGAGGGGGCGGGACTGAAGGATAAAGTGAGAGACTGTAAAAAACGTGGACACACTTTTCCACCATGCTCGCTGCCGCCTTGTTCGCCCTCGCGCTCGCCGGCACTGAGTTTCATGCATGCCCCGTCGACGCCGCCGCCACCCTCTTCGTGGGCGGGCGGGTCCCTCCGCCGCCCCCCACCCCTCGCGCGCGCGGCCCGCACCCCCCCAACGCGCTGCTGCCCGGTCGCGCCCACGTGTACGTGGTACTGACCACTAGCGATGGGCTGCAGGTGAGAGAGAAGGGGTGGGGGGCGTCCGAGGCCGTGTCCGAGGGCCTGGTAACTGCCGCGCGACACCGCCCCCCTCCTCCTCCTCCTTCCGCAGGCCAACGCGACCGTGTGGCCCGACCCCGGCACCGGCTCGCCCTACATGTTTGCCGTGCCGCTGCCCAGCGACGGCGGCGGGCGCGCCGGCTGCCGCGCGGTGGCGGTGGCGGCGACCGCCCGGGGCGGCCCCACCGCGCGCGCTCTCGCGTCCGCGTGCGGCAACGCGGCGGCGCTGGACATCGACTGGACGGCGGCCGATGGTGAAGGCGGCGGGCCGAGGGCGCCGGCGACTGGCGCCGAACTCTCTCTCGCCGTGGCCGTCGGCGCCGCACTCGCCGCGGCCGCCTTGCGCGCCGCCGCCGGCCGCCGGCGCGCCTCCAAGGCGCAGGGCCGCGGCTGGGCACGCGCGGGGGACGGGCGCCTCGAGAAACGGTGACGGATGGAACAGCGCGTTTCATTTTTTTGTCTTTGTTTCCTCTTCCTCTCTCTCACTACTCCTCCGCCACGCGCAGCGTGCGCACCCGGTTGATGGCCGCCGCCAACTCCATGACGCGCGGCCGGGCCAGGGCGCCCGGGCGGGGCGGGCGCGCGTGCACGGCCAGCGCGTCGAGCCCCCCCCGCTCCACCTCGCCGTCCAGCCACGCCGCCAGCTGGGCCACCGTGCGCCCGCCCGGCGCGCCCGCGACCGCGATGGAGGCCGTGACGAGGGCGGCCGCGATGGCGCGCGTTTGGGAGGGGTCGGCGAGTTGCCCGAGCGCGGTAAGGTCGACGGCAGTCTCGCCCAGCGACACCGACGCCGGCCCCGTCGCTTTGGCGCGCAAATCCCGGCCGTCCCGGTCGCCGGTCGCGTGCGGGTGCAGGGACAGGACGGGGCGCGGGCGCGGCGCGAGGAGGGAGGGGGCGGGCACGAGCGCAGCGGGCGGCGCGGCGCCCGCCGCCGCCACTGCGGCGACCGCGTCGGCTGTGGCGTCAAACGCTTTAAAGTCCCGCATGCGCACGACGGCGTCCGACACGCGCAGAAGATCGCCGCACGCGCCGGCAGCGACGACGAGCGAGACGCCGCCTGCTGCTAATTCCCGGGCGCGCGCCACAATCGGCACAACGGGCTCTTCATCATCCGGCACCAAGGCCCGCATGGCCGCGTCCCGGGACAGGCCGTTGTTGGCGGCTCGGTCTTCATCCAGCAGGAGCACCCGCGCGCCGCACTCGACCGCTTCCACCACGCCCGCCGCCTGGCTCGTCGCCCCGCTCGCGTCATCCGTGGTGAAGGCGGTGGTGGAGCGCATGCCGGGCAGGGTGCGGAGCAAGGAAGACACGTCGACGCCCGTGATCCGGCGCCCGTCTTCGGCGCGGAGCAGGGCGGCCGACGCCACGGTCGCCACCCGCTCCCGGCCGTCGCCCGGCACTTTGTCATACACGCCCGCCGCCAGGGCGGCGAGGAGGGTGGATTTGCCGTGGTAGGCGCCGCCCGCGATTATCGTCACGCCCGCGCGCACGCCCATGCCCGTCACACGGCCTGCGTGTGGGCAATTCAGCGTGATTGACAGTGAGGGTGGCGCCTTGAACGGGACGACGGCCGCCCCTTGCAGCGGGCGGTCGTCGGCACCCGTCGCGCGCGGCAGCCGCGCGCCGTCGCCGACGAAGGCAACGAGGCCAGCGGCATCCAAGGCTGCACGCAGGCACGTTTGATCCTCCACGCACGCCACGTGCGCGCGCGCGGCGGCCTCGTGCATTGACGCCCACGGCACCGCGGCCACGAGCGCGGCGGGCAGCGCGCTCGCGAGCGCGGCCGCAGCCTCGCGCCCGAGGCAGGTGCGGCCTCTAGCCGGCAGCGCGTACGTGAGGCGCACGTGGACGGTGCCCGCGACGTCGACGGCCAGCGCGGTGCGCTCGAGCACGTGCTGGCCCGGCGCGTCGACGCCGAAGCCAGAGGCGTGCCGGCCTGGGCCGCCGCCGCTAGCTCCGTTGGCGACCTCCAGCGCGTCCACCAACCGCCTCAACGCGTGGTCGGCGAGCGCGGTGCGGCGCACGCGGGACGCCAAAAGGTCTGCCGGAAACCCGGGGGCGGCCAGCGCCACCGAGAGCGCGCTCGGCGGCGCATACGGATCCGCCTGAACGCGGTCGATCGTCAGCGTCCACCCGCCGGCGAGAGCCCACGCGGGGCCGGCCAGGGTGCGGTAGGCGGGGTAGGGGCGGCCGTCGACGCCGGCGACGGTCGCCGCCAGGTCGCCGCCCGGCGCCCAGTGGTGCGCCGGATCCGCGTTGAAGCCTTCATGGCGGCCGCCGCCGCGCCCGCGCCAGCGGCCGGCCATCGCGGGCGGCCCAGGGCGCCGCGGCAGGTGTGGGGTCGGCCGCGGCCGCCCTTAGCTCCCCACTCCAGCGCCGCCCCCCTCCTCCTCCCGGGCGCGCCCGCGCCGCGCTCCGCCGCGGCGTCGGCCCCGCCCCGTGCCCCCCGGCGGCCGCCGCCCCCGAGCGCCGACCGCCCGCGGTCCGCGCGCTCCCCCCCCGCGCCGCCCTGCCGCGCCGCCACCCCCCCGCTCGCGCGGCCGCGATGCGCGCGCGATCTGGCATGCCCGGCGTGCGGGCGGCGACCGTGTCGGGAGGCGTGGCGCCGCTGGCACGCGCCGCATCGCGCGCGCCGCCCTCGCGCGTGGCCGCGGGCGCCCGCCCACGCCCCCCCCCCGCCCCCCCCC
>Ga0315276_10000831_pt1 | contig 27025 bp, 27 predicted proteins | sample YL17G05_0_MG_FD_204542 | JGI IMG/M metagenome (GOLD analysis project Ga0315276, IMG submission 204542) | Sediment microbial communities from Yellowstone Lake, YNP, Wyoming, USA - YL17G05_0 | ecosystem: Environmental > Aquatic > Freshwater > Lake > Sediment | place: USA: Wyoming | collected... | reverse complement strand
GCGCTTCGTGGGGATGGACACGGGACACGCATGACCTCCCTGGTCTCGATGCGAGGCCCCGACAGCCTGGGCCACTTGCAGTCCTGGACGGCCTCTCCTTGACCGTCACTTCCACTGCGGAAACTAGCCGCCGGACTCGACCGCAGTCAACCCCAAACAGACCGACGAACCTTGCAAGGGCGGTTCCAGAGCGCCAGTTCGTTGCCGTACAACATTGCGTTTCAACTCTGAACGCATGATAGGACAGTTCCAGGTCAGCTGACGGCCATGCGGAGTGCAGCAGGACGGCCTCGAACGGGTCCCGCGGCAATCTACGCACCACCCACGGAATAGGTTAGGTTGTGGAGCGCAGAATGTTGTTCCGGCTTCCGGCGGCGTCCTGGGGCCGATCGGGTCACTGTGCTGCAATGACTTGGCGCGTTCGGGAAGGCCACCAACATTCTGCGCTCCACAACTAATAGGTCACGTCCAGGTTTCCAGGCAGCGCCCCGCTCTTCACAACGGCCGGTCCGACCGGGATCCGGGAACCCGGCCGGCCCTGCCGATCATGGCTCCGCCCATCCCGAGGGCCGGCCCTCCCCAGCCGGTTCAGCCGGCGCCATGGGCGACGGCCCGCCGGCGGGCCATGAGCACCAGGTACCAGCCGAGACAGGCCAGGAGCGCCCGGTCCGCGGGCGGCGCGGACGACGACTCGATCTCGACCCGGGCCGTGCTCCGCGGGAGCGGGAACCGTGTGCGCAGGCGAAGGACGGCCGAGCCGTTGCCGTCCTCGAATCTCCAGGTCGTGCTCCAGAACGACTCGCGCCGCCAGGCGAACTCCCTGCCGTCCTCGAAGCGCAGCACCGCGCGCCGCCAGTACCGCCGCAGCGTGGCCAGCGGGGCGGCTCCGTCCTGCGGCATCACGAGCACGATCATCCGGAAGAGGCCCCGCTGCCGGAAGAACCAGCGGCCATCCCCCGACTGCGCTTCTGCGGGCCCCCGCATCAGCAATCCCGGGCGCCAGACCAGCGTGGCGTAGGGCTCGCCCTCGGCCGCTTCCGGGTCCACCAGGTCGTGGGTGCGTGACAGCAGGCTGCGGGGCTTCCACAGCAGCTCGCGTCCGACGGCATCCTGCAGCGATCTCACGGCCGACCTCCTTCCCGCGCACGAGGCGCGTGCGCCTCCACGATGGAACCTCCTGCGCCCGTGCGCAAGTGGCAAGCGGGGACCGCGCTCGGCCGGCCCGCCGGATCGTCGCGCCACTTGACCGGCGCGGCCGTTGCCACTACAAGTCCCCGCAAACGCACAGCGCGTCACGGACGACCGCTCAGCCTCTCACTTCCGCTCGGAGAGACTCCCCATGGCCGTCGCGTACGTGCGCCCCGCCCACTCCCCCGCGTTCCGAGTCCGCCGCACGCAGAACTGGCTGGTGCTGGGACTCACCTACGCCGCCATGTACATGGCGAGGTACAACTTTCCCCTCGCCAACAAGGCGCTCTCCGACACCTACGGCTGGGACAAGGCCCAGGTCGGCGCCATCATCAGCTCGGCGACGCTCCTCTACGGCATCGCGGCGCTCTTCAATGGCCCGATCGCCGACCGGCTGGGCGGGCGCAAGGCCATGCTCATCGGCTCCCTCGGCGCCTTCCTCTTCAACATCATGTTCGGCCTCGGCGCCTACCTGGGCGTCCTGGGCACGGGGCCGCTGCTGCTCGGCTACCTGGCCACGACCTGGACGCTCAACATGTACTTCCAGTCCTACAGCGCGCTCTCGCTCATCAAGGTGAACTCGGGCTGGTTCCACGTCACCGAGCGCGGGATCTTCTCGGCCATCTTCGGCTCGATGATCCAGAGTGGGCGCTTCCTCGTCTTCCTGCTGCTCGCCACGCCCTTCGTCATCGCCCTGCCCTGGCAGTGGCGCTTCTTCATCCCCGCGGGCATCGTGGCGCTCATGTCGGTCTTCACGTTCCTGGTCGTCCAGGACTCGCCCAAGGAGGCCGGACTGGGCGAGTTCGACCCGCAGGATGCCACCAGCGGCGACACCGAGAAGATCACGCTGGGCTACGTCGCCCGCAAGGTCTTCTCGAACCCGGTCGCCATCACCATCGCGGTCGCCGAGTTCTGCACCGGGTTCGTGCGCCAGGGCTTCGAGCAGTGGTTCCCGCGCTACATGCAGGAGGTCCAGCATCTCGAGCTGGACAACCCCATCTTCCAGCGCAACGCCCTGGCCGTCGTGGGCGCGGGCATCGTCGGCGCCTTCGTCGCCGGCTATGCCTCCGACAGGCTCTTCGGCCATCGGCGCCCGCCCGTCGCCTTCATCGGCTACGCGTTGCAGGTGGCAAGCCTCGCCGTGGTGTGGCGAGCGCCCAGCCTGGGCGCGGTCATCATCGCGTTCATCGTGAACTCGCTCGCCATCTCGATGGTCCACTCGATGCTCTCCGGCACGGCCTCGATGGACTTCGGCGGCAAGCGGGCCGCGGCCACGGCCGCCGGGATGTTCGACGGCATGCAGTACGTGGGCGGCTCGTTCGTGGGCTACGGCATGGGCTGGCTGCTCGAGCACTTCGGCTGGGGGGCCTGGGGCCCGAGCATGATCGGCTTCTCGGCGGCAGGAGCGGTCCTCATGCTCTTCCTCTGGAACGCCCGGCCGCGCCCGCACGCGGCCGCGCACTAGCGGGCCCGGCGCGGGCCAGGACGTGCGAGCGGGGCGGGCCCCGCGGTGGTCCCGCCCCGCCCGCTTCCCGGCCGCTGCCGGCGCCACTAGCCCGGACTATTCATGAACCGCGTCGCGAGAATGCGAGATGACCGTGGGATGCAAGGTCCTGTGGCTGGCCACGACGCAGTCGGGGTCGAGCACCCCGTCGAGGAGCGGCCAGTCACAGGACCGCGGCAGACCGCGGTCAGATCGCGTTCGCAGCAGCGGGTCATGAATAGTCCGGGCTAGGCTGCCGCTTCCCTGGCCAGTTCGCCCATGCGCCGCTTCTCGGCGCGGCTCAGGAAGTAGACCGCGACCAGGATGAACCCCACCGAGACCCAGTCCTGCAGCGCGGGGAACTTCGCCTTGAAGACGAAGAACATGAGCAGGGTCGCGGCCGTGCCGGCGAGCAGCGAGGTCAGCCGGTTCACGAGCCCCGCGAACGTCGCGGTGCGGCCCTTGAACATGAAGATGAAGACCGAGAAGAACGCGAGCACGCCGTACGGCAGGCCCGTCAGGAACGCGCCCAGGCTCGGGTGCGTGACCGCCCCGCGGAACTCCTCGATCGGCTTCGCCGTCCAGCCGAAGGCGGGCGAGCCGAAGTAGAAGAAGGCGAGGATCGCCGCCATCGTCAGGCTCGCCGCGATCTGCTCGACGGCGAAGAAGCCCTTGTTGTCGAGCGGCACGCCCTTCGCCCGGGTGTTCTTGAAGTAGTTCATGATGTAGATGCGGATCGTGTAGGCCACGATGTAGAGGCCCATGATCGTCATCGCCTGGGGCGAGTGGATGAAATCGAAGCTGCCCTGGAGCGCCCCCGGCTTGAGCCCCAGCCAGTGGGTGGCGTCGATGCCGCGGCCCTCGAGGTAGGACACGACCGGGAGCAGGACCACGTTCGTGGCGACCGCGAGCAGGGCGAACACCACCGCCCAGTTCTCCTCGCCGTAGACGTGCTTCTTCAGGATGCCCTGCTTGATCTGGACCGCGTCGATCAGCCGGCTGATCACGATGATGCTGCCGCGCATGATCACCATGGCCACCATGACCGAGATGGGCAGGGTGTACATCAGGGTCGTGGTCGGGATGACCACGGCGGTGCAGATGCCCGAGGGGATGATGTAGGCCGCCTCGGAGGGGACCATGAACGGACCCCACTTCACCAGGCGATTGGACTGGAGCTTGATCCAGCCCAGCACGAACACCACCAGCAGAGCGACCGCGCTGCCGCCCAGCGTGTTGTTGAAGAGGTAGGCCATCTCCGGCATGCGGTACGGGTAGCCGCCGGTGAAGATCTTGGCGAACATCCCGTTGAGCACGTAGAGGCCGAAGTAGCCGGCGCAAAGCTGGAGCAGCCGCCCGGTGCTGCCGGACGAGGTCTTCCACATGGTCACACCCTCCGTGGCGCTTCTCCCATGCTTTATCGGCCGGGACGCCGCGGGGCTGCAGGCGGCGTGCGGGCCATCCCGGCGCGTCCTGCGCACGGGGTTACCTTGTGGCAACGCAGCCTACTACCGCCGGCCTCCGCCGTCACGCGGGAAGCGGCGCGGAGGCCGGGCGGGCTCCGTGGGGGCCGGACCGCCGGTATCTCAGACCTTGGGGTGGGTGGTGCGCACGGCGTGCCCTCCGTCCGGCAGGGGAACCCGCTCGTAGTCCGAGAAGAGCGCGGGCGACTCCTGCCGCATGAGGTCCAGCACCTGGAGCGCCACCTTGCGGATCTCGACGTCGGCCGCGGCCGAGCCGCGCATCTCGATGAAGTGCCGCAGCGCCCGGGCGTTGGCGGTGACGAAGATCCGGGTCTCGGTGGCGTTCGGGAGCACCGAGCGCGCGGCCTGGCGCGCCAGCTTGCGGCGCAGCGTGCCGTCGGGCTCGCTCGCGTAGTGCCGCTCCAGCCCGCTCACCAACCGGTCGTAAGCCTCGCGCGCGCCGTCGACCGCCCCGCTCCAGATGGCGTGCAGCGCCGGATCGTTCGCGATGACGTCGGGCTCCACGTAGGGCGACTCCGACTCGTTCACGTAGCGTTGCGAGAGCTGCGAGTAGGCCCAGCCCGCCCGGTGCCGCACCAGCTCGTGCGTGAACGAGCGCGACACGCCGGTGATGACGAAGCTCCACACGGCGTGCTCCAGCACCGAGCCGTGCCCCACCTCGATGAGGTGGTCGAGGAACTCGCGGTTGGACTTGCGGCCCTTGCCGTAGGACAGGTAGCAGAGCCGGCCGGCCATCTCGGCCAGCGCCTCGGCGCCCACCTCCGTGTCGGTGGTCCAGGTCAGCTCGTGCTCCGCGAGGAAGCGCTCGATGGCTCCGGGGTCCGCCACCTGGCGGCCCACCAAGAACACCTTCGGCTCGCGGATGATCCTGAGGGGCCGGGCGGCGCCGGTCGCGTCCATGGATGGGCCTCCTGCTGCGTGGGTCGTGGCGGGTCGAACAGCCCCGGCTGGGGCGGCAATGTAGCAGAGCGCGAGGTCAGCGCTCCAGCCGGCGGGCCTCCTCGCGCACGCGCCGCATCACCAGGTCCACCTCGTCGTCGCTCGTGTAGAAGTGCGGCGCCAGCCTGAGGCCCACGCCCGGGCGGTGGTCGAGCAGCACCTCCCCCGCCAGCAGCGCCTCGCAGACCTCCGCCGCGTGCGGCAGGTCGAGGCACACGGTGCCGCCGCGGCGCTCCGGAGCCCGCGGCGAGGCCACGCGGAAGCCGTACTCGTCGGCGAGCGCGATCATGCGCCCGGTCTGCCGCTGCGACTTCTCGCGGATCGCCCGCACGCCGATGCGGGCCACGATCTCGTAGCCCGGCCGCGCCGCCGCGTACGCCAGGACGGAGGTCGTGCCCGCGTAGAAGCGGCGCGCCCCCGCGTCACGGCGCATCGGCCCCGGGTCGAAGGCGAAGGGCTCGGCGTGCGCGAACCAGCCCGTCACCGCGGGCTCGAGCCGGTCCCGCACCCGCGGGCTCACGTAGAGCCAGCCGGCGCCGGGCCCGCCGCACAACCACTTGACCGAGCCGCCCGTGACCAGGTCCAGGTCGAGGGCGCCCACGTCCACGGGCACGGTGCCGACGGACTGGTAGGCGTCCACCAGCACGAGCGCGCCGCACTCGTGCGCGCGCCGCACGACCGGTTCGAGGTCGAGCAGTTCCGCCGTGCGGAACAGGACGTGCGAGAGCGCGACCACCGCCGTGCGCCCGTCGATCGCGGCGACCAGGTCGGCGACCTCGATGTGCCGCGGGGCCACGCCCGGAGGCGCCCCGGGCGCCGGCTTCGCCTGGACGCGCGCCACCTCGGCGCCGCGCCGCGCCAGTCCCTCGTAGAGGTAGAGCACCGAGGGGAAGTCCTCCCCGGTGCACACGAGGCGGTTGCGCGGGCCCGTGAAGTCCACGCCCGAGAGCGCGACGGCCTGGGCGATCGTGACGTTCTCGAACATCGTCACCGTGCCCGGCCCGGCGGCCAGGATCCCCGCCAGCACGTCGGCCGTCTCCAGGGGCAGCCGGAACCACTCCTCCTCCCACGCCCGGATGCCCCGCGTGCGCCACAGGTGCGCGTAGCGGCGCAGCGCCTCCTCCACCCCGCGCGGCATCGCGCCGAGCGTGTGCGAGGCGAAATGGAGGGTGGCCTCCACGGTGGGGAATTCCTCGCGCCAGGCGAGGAGCGGGTCGTGGCCGGCGTCGCTGGGGCTCATCTCGGGCTCCGGGTCGGGCCGCGGACCGCGACCCCTGGGTTCAGGCGCTCCGCGGACCGGCGCCGTCGAGCGCCAGCCGCACGGCCTCCTCGGGCGTGAACGCCAGGCGGACATAGGCGAACAACTCGGGCAGCACGAGGCCCGGCTCGCGGTGGGCCTCGAGCCAGCCCTTCCACGGCGCGCCCAGCAACACGAGTGGCGCCGGCGGACGGGCCCGCGCCATGAGCAGGTTCCAGGTCAGCAGGATCTCCGCGATCGTGCCCACGCTCCCCGAGACGGCGATGAACGCGTCCGCCCGGCCGATGATGTGGCGCAGCCGCTCGAACAGGTCGCTCGTGTGCACGCGCTCCTTCACCCAGCGGTTCACCGGGCCCCGGCTCTCGAAGAGCTCGACCGTCACGCCCACCACGTGCGCTCCGGCCTCGTGGGCGCCGCGCGAGCAGGCGGCCATGGCCCCGCCATAGCCGCCGGTGATGACGTCGGCCCCGGCCCCGGCGAGCCGGCGCCCGAGTTCCTCGGCCTCGCGGTATTCCGGGCCCGGCTCGCGGATGGTGCTGCTGCCGAAGACCGCGACCAGCGGCCGACCGTTCATCGGCCCTCCGTTCGCACGCTCAATCCCCCGGGCGGTTCACGTTGCGCGTGATCCCCGCGTCGCGCACGTCCAGGTAGCCCACCAGGCGCGCGTTGCGGCGCACCGCGTCACTCAGGTCCGCGGCCCGGGCGTCCTTCGCGATGGCGCGCGCGAGAGCGACCGTCAGCACGATGGGGTGGCCGCGGCGGCCACGGTGGCGCGGCACCAGCGCGTAGGAGAAGCCCGCGCGCCGGGCCGCCTGCCGGCGGGCCGGGCTGTGCGCGGCCTGGATGGCCTGGGCCATGACCGTCGCCAGGTCCAGCACCGTGCCGGGGCGGACCGAAGGATGGTCCACGGGCAGCACGAACAGCCCCGCCGGGCCGTACTTCAGGGCCGCCTGGAGACCCGCCCGGGCCGAGGAGTACATGCCCTTCTTCCAGGCGCGGTTGACGACGAAGCGCACCTCGAGCTTCTGCGCCTTGTGGCGGTGCGCCGCGTGCAATTCCTGGTCGAAGCAACCGGTCTCCACCAGCCGCACGAACTCGTCCTCGATGCGCTTGCGGATCCGCTTCGCATCGGCCCCCAGGACCACGACCACGGGATCGCACGCGCACCACAGGTTGCGCACGCCATGGGCGATGTAGCTCTCCCGGCCCGCCTTCGCGAGCGCCTTCGGTCGCCCCATCCGCGTCGAGGCGCCGGCCGCCAACAACACGCCGACCATCATGAGCCTTCGCCCTCCTTCGTGGCCGGGTCGGCTGCGACCACGGCCGGGTCCACTTCCTCTCCCGCCGGACGCACGCCCGAAGGCGGCTTCCAGCCGGGCTCGATCGGGACTCCGTGCCGCACCGCGATGAGCTGTGCGAGCACGCTCACCGCGATCTCCTCGGGCGTAGCCGCGCCGATCGCCAGCCCCAGCGGCGTGTGCAGCCGCGCGATCTCCTCGTCGCCGTAGCCGTGACCGCGCAGGCGCTGCACGAACTTCCGCTGCTTCGCCCGACTCCCGATCATCCCCAGGAAGCCCAGCGGGCGGCGGATCAGGATCTGCACCAGGCGCTGGTCGAGCGCGTGGTCGTGGGTCACCACGCAGGCGTAGTCGCCCGCCGCGAGCTCCAGCACGCGCGCCGCGTCCTCGGGATCCTGACACCGCACGGCCGCCCCCGGGAAGCGCGCGGGCTCCGCCCACTCGATCCGGCCGTCCACCACCGTGACCTCGAAGCCGCAGGCCGTGGCCATCGCCACGAGCGGCTTGCCGATGTAGCCCGCCCCGAAGACGAAGAGCCTGGGCTTCGGCTCCACCGCCTCGATGAAGATGTCCATCTCGCCTCCGCAGCACATGCCGAGATCCTGCGTCAGGTGGCGGTGGAAGAGCACGGTGCCGCCCTTCGCCAGCACCCCGCGCGCCTGCTCCAGCGCCTCGTGCTCGATCGCGCCCCCGCCCAGCGTGCCGACGCTCTCGCCGTCCTCCGCGAGCAGCAGGTGGGCACCGCTCTTGCGCGGCGCCGAGCCGCGCGTCTCCACCACCGTGAGCAGGGCGAAGCGCCGGCGCTCCACGCGCCAGCGGGCCAGCGCCGCCCACACCTGGCCCCCGTCGTCTCCGGGACCGACCTCGCTGTCGGCGCCCACCGGGGGCGCGGGCAGGGGCTCAGGCTGCTCTCCGGGCGGGATGCTCACGAGCGCTCCTCGATGGGTGGACGCACAGGACCGGCGCGATTGAAGCGGCTCGCCCTGGCGGTGTCAACCGCCCACCACCACCACACCGCCTGGCGGACATGTCCGAAACGCTGCCGGGGGAATCCCGGGGGCGACGGGGCGCGGAGGGCCGAAGGGCGGCTATGTACCCACACGCCCGTCCTTCGGCCCTCCGCACCCCGCCGCTCGCCTCGTGTGGCGTCTGGCTCCGTGTCGGCGCATCAGGCTATACTGCGGCCGACTTCTCGACGCTACGGACCCATCTTGGCGTCGGCGGCTGGCAGTACCTGGCCTCCCTCGCCGAACGCCCGCAGGAGACCGGAGATCCCATGGAACTCAAGAGCCTCGAAGAGATCCGCCACGCCACGGCCGCCCTCGCGACCGGCAACGGCGACGCCCTCGACCGACTCGTCTGGACCGGGGTGTTCGGCACGGGCGAGCTGCGCGACCACGCCCGCTCGGCGGTGCTGAAGCAGGCCGGCGCGGCCGGCGTCTACCCGGCGTCGATCCAGCGCCTGTACGCCGCGCGGGGACGCCGCGAGCTGCCCGCGAACTTCACCGTGCCCGCCTTCAACATCCGCGGCATGGCCTACGACACGGCGCGGGCGCTGATGCGCGCGCGCAAGGCGCTGGACGCCGGCGCGGTGATCTGCGAGATCGCCCGCTCCGAGTGCAGCTACACCGACCAGCGGCCGGCCGAGTACGCCTTCGTGATGCTCGCCGCGGCGCTGCGCGAGGGCTGCAAGGGCCCGGTCTTCCTCCAGGGCGACCATTTCCAGGTGAACGCGAAGAAATACGCCGCCGGTCCCGACGCCGAGCTGCAGGCGGTGCGCGACATCAGCCGCGAGGCCGTCGCCGCGGGCTTCTACAACATCGACATCGACACCTCGACCCTGGTGGACCTCTCGAAGACCGGCCTCGAGGCCCAGCAGGAGCTGAACGGCAGCCTGTGCGCCGGGCTCACCGCCTTCATCCGCGGCTTGCAGCCGAAGGGCGTGACCATCTCGATCGGCGGCGAGATCGGCGAGGTCGGCGGCCACAACTCGACGCCCGAGGAGTTGGACGCGTTCATGAAGGTCTACCTCGAGGCGCTCGATCGCCTCGCCCACGGCACGGAGGGCATCAGCAAGATCTCGATCCAGACCGGGACCTCGCATGGCGGCGTGCCGCTGCCGGACGGGACCATGGCCCAGGTCAAGGTGGACTTCGGCGTGATCGAGACGCTCTCGAAGCTCGCCGTCGAGCGCTTCGGGATGGGCGGGGCCGTGCAGCACGGCGCCTCGACCCTGCCGGCCGAGCTCTTCGACCGCTTCCCGCAGCTGGGCTGCATCGAGATCCACCTCGCGACCGAGTTCCAGAACATGATCTACGATCACCCGGCCTTCCCCGGCGACCTGAAGCGCGCGATCTACGAGCGCCTGCGCACGGTGGCGGCCGACGAGCGCAAGGCAGGCGACACCGACGAGCAGTTCTTCTACAAGGCGCGCAAGAAGGCGAATGGCCTGTTCAAGCGCGAGCTCTGGAGCCTGCCGGCGCCGGTTCGCGCGACGATCGGCCAGACGCTCGAGGACAAGTTCCGCTTCCTCATGCAGAAGCTGCGGGTCCCGGGCACGGCGGCGGCGGCGGCGAAGTACGCCCCGTTCGTGCCGGGCTCGTACCCGGTGCTCGGCGCGACCGGCAGCGTGCGCGGCCACGAGGACGTCACCGGGCTCGCGGACTAGGAGCGAAGGTGCTGAAGGCCGCGCTGCCCCTGTCGCAGTTCATCCTCCAGCAGGAGGACCAGCATCCGGAGGCCTCGGGCGAGTTCACCGACCTCCTGATGGAGATCGCCCTGGCCGCGAAGATGATCAACCGGCTGGTCGTCCGGGCGGGGCTCGTGGACATCGTCGGCGAGACCGGCGAGGAGAACGTGCACGGCGAGCGGGTGCAGCGGCTCGACCGCTACGCCCACGAGACCCTGCACCGCCTGCTGGGCTCGACCGGCCAGCTCGCCGTGCTCGCCTCCGAGGAGGACGAGGGGATCGTGCCCGTCTTGCAGGGGCAGCGGCCGGGCAGCTACGTGGTCAACTTCGACCCGCTCGACGGCTCCTCGAACATCGGCGCCAACGTCAACATCGGGACCATCTTCTCCATCCTGCCGCGGATCACCTGCGAAGGGAACGGCACGCTGCAGGATTGCCTGCAGCCCGGGCAGCGGCAACTGGCCGCGGGCTACGTGATGTACGGCTCGAGCACCATGCTGGTCTACACCACGGGCAACGGCGTGCACGGCTTCACCTACGAGCCCAGCATCGGCGAGTTCCTGCTCTCCGAACCGAACATCCGCACGCCGGCGCGCGGCCACATCTACAGCACCAACGAGGGCAACTACGCCTTCTGGTCCGACGAGGTGCGGCGCTACGTGGACTGGCTCAAGGCCGATGATGCCAAGAGCCGGCATCCCTACAGTGGACGCTACGTGGGCTCGCTGGTCGCGGACTTCCACCGGAACCTGCTCTACGGCGGCATCTTCCTCTACCCGGCGAGCCGGAGGAGCCCGAAGGGGAAGCTGCGCGTGCTCTACGAGGCGGCCCCGCTCGCCTTCGTCGCGGAGCAGGCGGGGGGAGCGGCCAGCGACGGCGTGCGCCGCATCATGGACATCGAGCCCGCCTCGCTCCACGAGCGCACCCCGCTCTTTCTCGGCAGCATCCAGGATGTGCGCGAGTGCGAGGAGTTCATCCAGGGACGGCACCCGGCGCTCACTTCGGGACCGGGTGGGCCGAAGGGCGGCTAGGCGGGCAGGTCCTGCTGCCTCAGCAGCTCCTGCATGAGTTTCGCGCTGCGCGCCGCCTGCCCCGCGTGGCAGTTGTTGAAGAAGAGATAGGTGCGCCGCGCCTGCTCGGCGAGCTCGCGCACCTTCTGGACCCATTCCTCCAGCTCGTCCGCCCGGTACTCGTAGTCGTAGCGGTCCCCGGTCGCCACGCCCGTCCCCCGGGGACCACCGCCCACCGCGGCGGCGGGCCGGCTCCCCCACCAGTTCTTCGCATTGCGGCCGTGGAAGCGCACGTAGGCGTCGTCCCCGGTCACCATCGCCACCGGGGGCATCAGGCTCCCGAGCCGCGGCTCGTCCACCGCGCAGAAGCCGAGGCGCCGCTCCCGCAGCCAGCCGGCGAGGTCCGGCGCGGCCCACGAGGCGTGGCGGAACTCGACGAACAGCGGCTCGCCCGCGAGCGACTCCCGCAAGGCGGCGAGGTGAGACTCGTTCTCCGTGGTGCGGCGGAAGCCCCAGGGGAACTGCGCCAGCACGCCTTCGTACTTGCCCGCGGCCTTGAGCGGCTCGAGCGCGGCGCGGAAATCGCGCACCAGGGCCGCCTCCAGCGAGCGCTCGTGGGTCATGGCCTGGTTCGCCTTGACCATGAAGCGGAAGCCGGGCGGGGTCTTCCGCTCCATCCGCTCGATCGCACCGGGAGACGGGACGCGGTAGTAAGTGGAGTTGACCTCGACCGTGTCGAAGTGGCGGGCGTAGAACGGCAGGAAGTCGCGCGGCCGCGTGCCCGGCGGGTAGAAGGGCCCCACCCAGTCGGCGAAGGAATAGCCCGAGGTCCCGATGAGGATGCGCCGGCCGGGGTCTGCGGGACGGGGCGTTTCCTCCCCGGGGAAGCCCGCGAACAGATCGCCGGTGCTCATCCCGCCCCCTCCTTGCCGCGGCCCGGGTGCGTACCGAAGGGCACGTGGCCGAGGGCGCGCCGGTGGGTGAGCGAGCCGGCGGGGACGACCGCGGCCTCGCCCATGCGGTCGCGCAGGCGGTCGAGCGTCTGCGTCAGGCGGTCCTCGCGCCGGTCCTCCTCGAACAGCTCGGCCTGCGGGTGCTCCCCCCGCCGCTCGAGTGCCGAGACGCTCACGCCCAGCAGCCTCAGAGGCCCGCCCTGCCAGTGGGCGCGCCACAGGGCACGCGCGGTCTCGAAGATGAGCCGATGGTCGTCGGTGTAGCCTTCCAGCGCACGCTGCCGGGTCACCGTCACGAAGCGCTCATCGCGCAGCCTCAGGGTCACGGTCCTGCCGACGAAACCCTCGCTGCGGAGCCGGCGGGCCACCTGGTCCGCGAGCCGGAGCAGCGTCCCCTCGAGGAAGGCGGGGGCGGCCGAGTCCGCCGACAGGGTGACCTCGTGCCCCATCGACTTCGGGTCCACGCCCTGATGGTAGGGCACCAGCGGCGCGTCGTCCCTCCCCCAGGCGGCCTCGCGCAGCGACGGGCCCACGACACCGAAAACGGCCTTGAGGGACGGGATGGGGGCGCGGGCGAGATCGCCGACGGTCATGATCCCGAGCGACCGCATGCGCCCGGCGAGCTTCGGTCCCACGCCCCACAACTCCTGCACCTCGAGCGGCCAGAAGGTCCGGCGGAAACCCTCCTCGTCCAGCGCCGTGAGGCCGCGCGGCTTCCCGAGCCCCGCCGCCATCTTGGCAACCAGCTTGTTCGGGCCCACGCCGACCGAGACCCCGAGCCGGAATCGCTCGTCCACCGCCTGCTGCACGCGCCGCGCCACGGCTTCGGCCTGCTCGAGTGACGCCACTCTCGGATCGAGGCCGAGGAACGCCTCGTCCACGCTGAAGGGCTCCACATCCGGCGTGAACGAGAGATACAGGTCGAGCAGCTGGAGCGAGATCGCGACGTAGCGCTGCGGATGGCCCTCGACGTACTCGGCCCCGGGGCAGAGACGGCGCGCCTCGGCCAGGCTCATCCCGGCCCGCACACCCGAAGGCCGCGCCTCGTAGGAGGCCGCGGTCACCACGCCGCGCCGCCCCGGGTCGCCGCAGACGATGACGGGCCGGCCGCTCAGTTCAGGACGGTCGAGTTGCTCGACCGAGGCGAAGAAGGCGTCCATGTCCGCGAGCAGGATCCACATGACCATGCGTGGCGGCCGCGGAGCCGCGGCGGCCCTCCCTCCTTCCTCTAGGCTCCCGCGGGCCAGGCCCGCGAGAGGATCCAGCCCGGACCCCTGGCGTCGAAGCAGAGCTCGTAGGTCCCGGCCGGGGCACCCTCCACCGCGTAATAGCGCAGCAGGGCCTGGCCTTCGCGGCGGGTCCACTCTCCGCTCACCTTGCGCACGCGGATGACCCGGCCCTGCCAGCGGAAGCGCAGGGGCTTCACCTTGCCGTCCACGAACACCGTGAGCACGTCCACGGGGTCGTTGAGCGATTCGAACCTCGCTAGCCTGGACACCGGGCTGAAGATACTGCACATCCGTGCAGTTGCCAAGGAAGGAAGAAGCCCGGGCTCTGGATCGAGCCCGGGCCCCCGCCCTTCTCCGGCGACATCCGCCCTGCCAGCTACGCCGTCTTCGTCCCCGCTGGCGGGATGACGGCCCCGAGATCCTGCGCGCGGCGGAACACGATCAGGAACGTGCTTCCGAGCATCAGGATCGCGCCCAGCCAGACGAGGTTGATGAACGGCTTCGTGCTCACCTCCACGGCCAGCACGTTGCCCCCGCCGGGCTGCGCGCCCCCCGGCAGCACCAGGGCCACACGCCCGCTGCCCGGGTCGGCGTTCGCGATCTCGACCGAGGAACCGCCCGGCAGATAGGCCGGGATGCTGTTGCGCGAGCCGGTCGCGGTGTTGATCTCCAGCACCGGCCGCGCGGGCACCGTGCGACCGTTCAGCTCGACCCGCAGCCGCGCGGCGAGGCGCACGACCTGCCCCATCTGCGGGTCGAAGCCCTCGAAGGTGTAGCTCGTCGAGCCCACCTTCCGGGTCTCGCCGGGCGCGAGCCACACCGCGCCGCCCGCACCGCCGTTCGCAGCGTCCTCCTCGCCCACGATCTCGAGCGGCGAGATGTAGAGGTCGTGGGTCAGGAAACGCTCGACGTGCGGCTTCTTCATGTAACCCTGGTTGAACTCGCTCCAGTAGAGCGCCGGCGTGGCCTCGAAGCGGCCCTCCGGCGAGCTCACGGCGATCCGGACGTGGCCCTTGCCGTCGGGCTCCTTCACGAGCCCCTGGTAGGTGAGCGAGTAGCCCAGCGCCTGGCGCTCCTCGCCCTGCGGCAGCTGCACCTGCGCGGCGACGCCATAGCCACTCGAGGCCACGACGCCGATCAGCAGCACCGCCACCCCCATGTGCCCCAGGGCGGCGGCCCCGTGTCGCCAGCCGACGCGGAAGCCGCGCGCCGCGACCACGCTGTTGGCCGCCAGCGCGAAGGCCGCGGCGAAGATGACGCCCGCCGGCATGGCGTCCCGCACCCCGCGCACCACGATGACCAGGGTGAGCACCACCGCCAGCACCAGCGCCGGCAGCGCCGCGCGCAGGAGCGCCTGCGGATCCTGGCGCCGCCAGCGCATCAGCGGACCGAGCCCCAGCAGCAGGCCCATGATGATCGCGAGCGGGGCGTTCACCAGGTTGTAGTACGAGGTCTGCACGTTCGCGGGCGGTCCGAACAGGCGGGTGATGAGCGGAGCGCTCATCCCGACCGCGATCAGCGCGCACATGAGCAGCAACACCAGCTGCCCGAGCCACATCGTGGACTCGCGGGAGAAGCCACCGACCCGCTCCAGCGATCTCGGGATCTCCCGCAGGCGGAAGACGAGCAAACCGTAGCCCACGATCATGATCACGAACAGGAAGGTGAGCAGGAAGCTGGTGAGCCCGAGGTTGGCGAAGGAGTGCACCGAGAAGTCGGCCAGCACGCCGCTGCGGGTCAGGAACGAGGCGTAGAGGACCAGGACGAAGGCGGTCACGGCGAGGAACAGGTTCGTCCGCCGCAGGCTTCCGGTCACGCGCTGCACCAGCAGTCCGTGCAGCAGCGCCACGTTCGCGAGCCAGGGGATCAGCGAGCCGTTCTCGACCGGGTCCCAGCCCCAGTAGCCGCCCCAGCCCAGCACGCGGTAGGCCCACACCCCCCCCATGATGAAGCCCGTGGCCAGTACCGCCGTCGTGAGCACCACCCACGGCAGGGCCACCTTCACCCAGCCGTCCCAGTCGCGCTTCACCATCGCGGCCATGGCGAGGGCGAACGGCACGGCGAGCGACGCGAAGCCGATGAACAGCACCGGCGGGTGGATGGTCATCCACGGATCCTGGAGCAGCGGGTTCAGGCCCTGTCCGTCCGGGGGCACCCGCCCCGGCGGGAACATCAGGAACGGCCCACGCATCACGCTCACCAGTCCCAGCATGACCAGCGGCAGGTTCAGGAAGGCCATCGCCGCCTCGGTCAGCGGGTGCCGCAGCCGCATCAGGACGAGGCCCAGCGTCACCGTGAGCAGCGCCCAGAGCAGGAACGTCCCCTCCTGCCCCCCCCAGAAGGCGGCGAAGACGAAGTGCTCCGGCATCGCGAGCGAGGAGTAGGAGGCCACGTACTGGTAGCGGAAGTCGTGGCGGAACAGGATGAGCCAGAGGAACGCGGCGGCGGCGGCCAGCACGAGCCACTGGATGCGGAAGGCCACGCGGGCGATGCGCCCGGCGGCCGGACCGCCGCCCGCCACGGCGGCGAGCCACGCGAGCCCGGCGGTGAGCGAAGCCAGGAAAGCGAGCCAGGTGAGGATCTGTCCAGGGTTCAAGTTCGGGCGGCTTTCTGCTTGTCAGCTTCGGCCTGGTACTTGGAGGGGCACTTCAGCAACAACTGCTCCGCCTGGAAGCGACCCGCCTGGTAGCGCCCGATGGCCACCACCATGGTGGCCTGGTCGAAGTTGCCGGGGATGACGCCGCGATAGACGACCGGCATCACCTCGCCCTTCTGGTCTCGCAGGTTGAACTCCAGGTACTGCTCCAGCGGCTTGAGGACGTAGTTCCTGTCGGCGACCTCCCCGTTCACCTGCACCAGCCCTGCGCTCCGCCGGGCCTCGGCGAAGCTGATGTAGGGCGTCACCGACTTCTTGAAGCTCGTCACCCCGACGGCGGAGCCGACCGCCACCAGCGCCAGGGCCAGGATGATCTTCACGTTCATCGCTTCTCCAGGTCGCGGATGCGGCGCTCCAGCCGGAGCAGGTAGAGGAACAGCAGTCCCCACACCAGCAGCGCCACACCGAGTACCACCAGGTTGCCGTTCACCTTCCACACTCCCCGGGGCCGGGCCCCGCTGAGGGTCTGCTCGGGGGCTCGCGCCCCCGCCCACCTTCGCCGCGGGGCTCAGGACCGCGCCGCGGACTCCGACAGGGCGCGCCGCTCGAACCGTACGAGGCGCACCTTGAGCGAAAGGATCCAGAAGAACAGGGCGGTGAAGCCCACCAGCATGGCGAAGAAGCAGATCCGGATCCTCGGGTCCATCGCACGCCCCTCGCCCCGCTGCGGCAGGATGGGCGACGGATGGAGCGTGGCGTACAGGCGCGGCACCACGAAGATAAGGAAGGGCACGGTGACGAATGCAACGACCGAGTAAACTGCGGCCAGCCGGGCCCGCTTCTCCTCCCCTTCGATGGCGCTGCGCAGCGCGAGATACGCCCCATAAATGAGCAGCAGGAAGAAGATCGAGGTCTCGCGCGGATCCCAGTTCCAGTAGGAGCCCCACTGGGCCTTGGCCCACAGCGAGCCGCTCACCGCCGCCACGATGCAGAACAGCACGCCCAGCTCGGCTGCGGCGGCCGCCTGGTCGTCATGGCCCAGACGGCGGGTGCGCAGGTACTGGATGCTGTGCAGCATGGACCAGCCGAGCGCCAGCACCGTGTTCCAGGCGCTGGGGATGTGGAAATAGAGCACGCGGGTGCTGTCCCCCAGCACGGGGACCAGCGGCGCCCACAGGAACCCGCCCAGCATCGCGGCCGCGATCCACAGGAACAGCAGCAGCCTCAGGATCACGTCAATCCTCCCACAGGTGATCGTAGAGTAGCACGCTCGCCCCCAGCACGACGGCGGCGTATGCGGCCAGGAGCCGCGCTTCGGTGGTGACGGGATTGCCGTCCCACTGCGCCCGCAGCCCGCTCACGCCCGCGGCCAGCACGACCATCAGCAGCGGCAGCGAGACCGCGGCGAAGAGCGCCCCGCGCCCGCGGGTCTGCGACACCACGGCTCCCACCAGCGTGGTGGTGGAGGCCAGGGCCAGGCTCCCGAGCCCGAGGATCAGCAGGAACGGCCCCCAGCGGACCGGCGGACCGCCCATGAGGACCAGGAACAGCGGCACGGTCACGACCTCGAGCACGGCGAGGAAGAGCAGGTTGAAGAGGAGCTTGCCCAGCGCGATGGCGGTCGGCGAGGCCACCAGGCGCAGGAGCGTGAGCGTGTGCCCCTCCACCTCGCGCACGAAGGCGTGCGCCAGCGAGGCCAGCGCCGCGAACAGCAGCACCACCCAGAGCAGCGCGGCCAGCAGGTCGGTGCGGTCGGGCAGCCGCCCCACGGCGAAGGAGACGCCGGTGAGCGTGGCCACCGCGAAGAGCAGCGCCGCGTTGAGCCCGTAGCGCGTGCGCCACTCGCTGCGGCACTCCTTACGCAGGATGGCCCAGACCGCGGCCGCGGAGTTCGATCCGTTGGGCGGCAAGTCCCCACTCCCTTGATTCGTTGGTGGCGATGACGACGAGCCCGGCACGGGCCTCCTCGTCCACGATGCGCTCGACCAGTGTGCGGCCCTCCTCGTCGAGGTGGCTGCCCGGCTCGTCCAGCAGCAGCAGCGGCGGCCGCAGGAGCAGGGCGAAGGCGAGCCGGAGGCGCTGCGTCATCCCCGAGGACAGTGCGGCCACCCGGTCGCGTGCGCGCGCTCCCAGGCCCACGCGCTCCAGCGCCGCCGAGGCCCGCGCCGCGCGGTCGCGCGCGCCGCGGGCCTCGGCGGCGAAGGCCAGGTTCTCGAGGCAGGAGAGCTCCTCGTAGAACGCCAGCTCGGGCGAGGCGAACCCCAGCACGGCGCGCCGCTCCGCCGGCGGCACCTCGCGCCCCGCGAGGGTCACGAGCGAGCGGCCCGCGGTCGGCTGCAGCAGCCCGGCCAGCAGGCGCAGCAGCGTGCTCTTGCCCGAACCGTTCGGCCCGGTGACGGCGACCACGCCCGGCGCCTGCAGCGCGAAGCTCAGCGCAGGGAGCCCCCGGCGGCCCGTGTAGAGGTGCTCGAGTCCCAGGGCCTCGACCGCGAGCGCGTCCACCACCACGGCGGCCGCGCTCACGGCCGCGGCCCCGGCGGGAGCGCCGCGACCAGCCGGTGCAGCTCGGGCAGGATGAGCTCGCGGGCCGCGGCGCGGGTGCCCCGCAGCGAGACGCCGGCCGCGTGGGGGTGCCCGCCGCCGCCCAGGCTCGAGGCCAGGCGGTCCACCGAGATGCGGCCGGTCGAGCGCATGCTCACCTTGACCTTGCCAGGCTCCACCTCGGAGAAGAGCACCACGGCCTCGACCTCCGCGATGTTCCGCGGCATGTCCACGAGGCCCTCGGTGTCGGCCCCCACGAGCCCGTGCTTCTGGAACTGCTCGGGGGCGGCGTCGAGCACGACGATCCGGCCGCCCTCCAGCAACTCGAGGCCCGCGAGCACCTCGCCGAAGAAGCGCAGCCGGGCAGCCGAGGCGTGGGCGTGCACCTGCGCGTGGATGCGCTGGGGATCGAGCCCGTGCGTGAGCAGGTCCGCCGCCATGCGGTGCGCGTGGCTGTCGGTGTTCGAGAAGCGGAACGAGCCGGTGTCCGTCATCAGGGCCACGTACAGGGCCTCGGCCAGATCCGGGTCGAGCTCGCGGCCCGACTCGCGGATCAGGTCGTAGACGATCTCGCCGGTGGCCGAGGCCTCGGGCTCGATCACGTTCACCTGCCCGAAGCCCTGGGCGTGCGTGACGTGGTGGTCCACGACGGCGATCGGCACCAGGTGCCGGTCCAACAGGGGCGCCAGCCGCCCGATGCGCTGGCGGTTGCTGACATCCAGCACGACCAGCGCGTCGGCCTCGTCGAAGGCCCGCTCGGCCGCCTCCGGCTCGAACGTCTCGATCGGTACGTGCCGGGTGAGGAAGACGTACGCGGCGGGCACCGGCGAGTCGTTCAGCACGCGCACCTGCTTGCCGAGCGCGCGCAGCCACAGCGCCACCGCGACTTCGCTCCCCAGCCCGTCTCCGTCCGGGTTCACGTGGGTCGTGAGCAGCAGGCGGGAGTGCTTCGCGACGAATCCGTGGAACGCCTGGCGGTCCGGGCTCGCCGCCGTCATGGCCGGCCCCCGCTCTGCCGCCCGGCGGGCGCGCTCACGGGCTCCGCCGGCAGCGCGAGCCCCGCCACCTCGGCCAGGAACCAGCGGTGGAAGCGGCGGTCCGGCGTCAGCTCGGGGTGGAACGCCAGCCCCGCCACTCGCCCCGCACGCACCGCGACCGGCTCGCCGTCGGCCGCGCGCGCCACCACCTCGACGCCCGGACCGACGCGGCGGATGCGCGGCGCACGGATGAAGACGGCGTCGAACGGCCCGCCCAGCGCCGGGACCTCGAGCGGGCAGCTGAAGGAGTCGACCTGCCGTCCGTAGGCGTTGCGCTCGACCGAGACATCGAGCAGGCCGAGCGTCGGCGCGGGCAGCGCGCCGGCTTCCTTCGCCAGCAGCACCAGGCCCGCGCAAATCCCCAGCACCGGCCGGGCTTTCACCAACGCCTCGAGCGGTGTGCGCAACCCCGTCGCTTCCAGCAGCCGCAGCATGGTGGTGGATTCGCCCCCCGGCATGATCAACGCCTCGAGCTCCTGGAGGTGCTCCGGCCGCGAGATGCGCACCGGCTCCGCCCCGAGCGCGGCGAGCGCCACGCCATGCCGCTCGAAGTCGCCCTGCAGGCTCAGCACTCCGACCCGGGGGCGCCCCACTCCGTCACCAGCCCCGCTTCGCGAGCTGCTCCCCGGCCGGGATGGACGCGACGGAGATGCCCTTCATCGCCGCCGGCAGTCCCTCCGAGAGCTGCGCCAGGATCTCGGGTTGGTCGTAGTTCGCGACCGCCTGCACGATGGCCCGGGCCATGCGCAGCTGATCGCGGCGCTGCTCCTCCGGCTTCTCGGGATTCCCCACCTCGAAGATCCCCGAGCCCACGAACACCGACTCGGCGCCGAGCTGCATCATGAGCGAGGCGTCCGCGGGTGTGGCCACCCCGCCGGCGGCGAAGTTCGGGACCGGCAGCTTCCCGAGCGCCCTCACCTGCAGGACGATCTCGTAGGGCGCGCCCAGCTGCTTGGCCGTCGCCATCAGCTCTTCATCGCGCAGACCCTGGATGCGCCGCATCTCCTGCTGCACCGCCCGCATGTGGCGCACCGCCTCGACGATGTCGCCGGTGCCGGCCTCGCCCTTCGTGCGGATCAAGGCCGCGCCCTCACCGATGCGGCGCAGGGCCTCGCCCAAGTCGCGGCAGCCACAGACGAACGGCACCTTGAAGGCGTGCTTGGCGATGTGGTTCTCCTCGTCGGCCGGCGTCAGGACCTCGCTCTCGTCGATGAAGTCCACGCCCAGCGCCTCGAGGATCTGGGCCTCGGCCAGGTGGCCGATGCGGCACTTGGCCATCACCGGGATCGAGACCGCAGCCTCGATCTCCCGGATGAGCCGGGGGTCCGACATGCGCGCCACGCCGCCCTCGCGCCGGATGCGCGCGGGGATGCGCTCGAGCGCCATCACGGCGCAGGCACCGGACTCCTCGGCGATGCGTGCCTGGTCGGCGGTCATGACGTCCATGATCACGCCGCCCTTGAGCATCTCGGCCAGGCCCACCTTCAGGCGGAACTGCTCGTTCTGGTCCATGGTCCGTCTCCTCCCGCGTCTAGGCGCTGCGGCACACGCCCGGGGCGTCCATCGCGCGCAAGCGCGCGACCGCGGCCGGGGTGGCCTCCAGGATCCAGTCGATGTCGGCCTCGTCGTTCCCCTCGCCCAGCGAGAATCGCACGCTCGCGTGCGCGTCCGCCGGCGGGAGTCCCATGGCCGTGAGCACGTGCGACGGTCCGGGGTCGGCTGCGCTGCAGGCCGAGCCGGTCGAGACCGCGATGCCCTCGCGGTCCAGCTCGTGCAGCAACGCCTCCCCGTCCACGCCGCGGAAGCACAGATTCACGATGACCGGCACGCGCCGCACGGCGTCCCCGTTCAGGCGCGTCTCCGGGCACGCCGCGAGGAGCCCCGCGCACAGCCGCCCGCCCAACGCCCCGAGCCGCGCGGGCTCGTCCGCCGCCAGGCGCCGCTGCGCCCACCCGGCCACCGCGCCCAGGCCCGCCAGCGCCGCGAGGTCCTCGGTGCCGGCCCGCCGCGAACGCTCCTGGTGCCCGCCATGCACGAGCGGCACGAGCCGCAGCCGGCGCCGCGCGTAGAGCGCCGCCGCTCCGGGCGGCCCGCCCAGCTTGTGCCCGGCGAGGCTCAGCAGGTCCGCGCCCAGCTCACCCACCGCGATCGGGATCCGGCCCGCGGCCTGCACCGCGTCGCAGTGGAAGAGCGCCCCGGCCGCGTGGGCCAGCGCCGCGATCTCGCGCACCGGCTGGATCGTGCCGACCTCGTTGTTCACCCACATCACCGAGACCAGCGCCACGTCGTCGCCGAGCGCGCGCGCCACGCACTCCGGGTCCACGATCCCGTCCGCCCCGACCGGCACCACCGTGAGCGGGAAGCCCCGCGACTCGAGGTGGCGCGCCGTCTCGAGCACCGAGGGGTGCTCGATGGCCGAGACCACCAGCCGGCGCCGTTCGCGCGCGCGATCGTGATCGAGGGCGAACAGCACGCCCTTGAGGGCCAGGTTGTTGGCCTCGGAGCCCGTCGCCGTGAAGACGATCTCCTCGGGGAGCGCGCCGATCAGCGCCGCCACGCCGGCGCGGGCCTGCTCGACCGCCTCGCGCGCCGCCTCCCCCCGGCGGTGCACCGAGGAGGCGTTGCCGAAGGCGGCGCCGAGGAACGGCGCCATCGCCGCGAGCCCCTCGGGGGCCACCCGGGTCGTGGCGGCGTGATCGGCGTAGACCTCGCGCATGGCCGTCAGCCCGCGCCGTGCGTCTGGATCGAGACGCGCTGCGCCAGCCGGCCTGCGATCTCCTGCAGCGCGCGCGCGTACTCGCTGCCGGGGTCGTCGGCCACCACCGGGCGGCCCTCGTCGCCACCGCGGCGCACCGCGCCGTGCAGCGGGACCGCGCCCAGGTAGGGCACGCCCAGCGCCAGCGCCCGCTCCTCGGTGCGGCCCGTATCGAAGATCGCGTGGCGCGACTTGCAGTCCGGGCAGACGAAGTAGCTCATGTTCTCGATCATGCCCAGCACCGGCACCTTCAGCCTGGCGAAGGCGTCCACCGCCTTGGCCGCGTCCTCGAGGGCCACGGCCGACGGCGTGGTCACGACCACCGCCCCGTCCACGAACGTCAACTGGGTGAGCGAGAGCTGCACGTCGCCGGTCCCGGGCGGCAGGTCCACGAGCAGGTAGTCGAGGCCGCTCCAGTCCACGTCGTGCAGGAAGCTCTTGAGCGCCCCGTGCAGCATCGGGCCACGCCACACCACGGCCTCGCCTTGCGGCACGAGGAGGCCGATGGACATGAACCGGATGCCGAAGGCATCGAGCGGCATGATCCTGCCTTCGCTCTGCTCGGGCTGACGGTGCGCGCCCAGCATGCGGGGCAGGTTGGGCCCGTAGATGTCGCCGTCCAGCAGGCCCACCTTCGCCCCCGTCAGGGCCAGGGCGATGGCGAGATTGGCCGCCACCGTGGACTTCCCGACCCCACCCTTGCCCGAGCCCACGGCGATGACGTGCGCGACGCCGGGCAGTGCCCGCCGGTCGGCGGTCGGATCCTTGGGCTTGCGCATGCGCGAGGTGGTCGTGAGCTTGAGATCGCGCACCCCGGGCACGGCCAGGACGGCCCGGCGCAGGTCGCCCTCGATCTGCCCGCGAAGCGGGCAGGCCGCGGTGGTGAGCACCAGGGTGAAGGCGACCTCGCCGTCCTCGACCACGAGGTCCTCGATCATGCCCAGGGTCACGAGGTCACGGCGCAGATCCGGGTCCTGCACGGTGCGCAGGGCGGTCAGGACATCTTCGGAGCGGGCGTTCGACATGTGGCCGGTGGTTCTCCAAGCAGGCGCGGCCGGTGAGCAGGATGCCGGCATCCGGGGCGCGCGGACCGGGCGCCCGCTGCGGCTCCGGGCCCTCCAGACCGCTAGTCGGCTGGACAAGAACAGGTTAGATTAGGTTCGAGTTGGGATCGAGTCAAGCACCGCTCGAGCCTGAGAGGCACCTACCAATCCGGGTAGATGCGGCGCCGGCCCGGACGACGCAGGCGGAATCCCGGGGGCGGGGCGCGGCCCCGGAATCCGGCCGGGGTCGCTCAGGCTTTCGGACGCTGCTTGCCCTCCAGCAGGCGCTCCCACTCCTTCATCCGCGCCGCGATTGCGGCCTCCTGGCCGGACCCGGTGGGCTCGTAGAAGCGCTTCCCCGTGAGCTCGTCGGGCAGGTGTTGCTGGTCCGCGATGCCGCCCTGCTCGTCGTGGGCGTAGCGGTAGCCCTTGCCGTACCCGAGCTCCTTCATGAGCCCCGTGGGAGCGTTGCGGATGACCAGCGGTGGCGGCAGACTGCCGCTCTCCTCCACCTCGGCCATGGCCTTGCGCAGGCCCACGTAGACGGCGTTGCTCTTGGGCGCGGTCGCGAGGTACACGGCGCACTGCGCCAGCGCCAGCTCGCCCTCGGGAGTACCGAGCTGGTGGTAGGCCTGGAAGGCGGCGACCGCGAGCGGGAGCGCCTGCGGGTCGGCATTGCCCACGTCCTCGCTGGCGAAGCGCACCAGCCGGCGCGCCACGTAGAGCGGCTCCTCGCCCGCCGCCAGCATGCGCGCCAGCCAGTAGAGCCCGGCGTGCGGGTCCGAGTCGCGCAGCGATTTGTGGAGCGCCGAGATCAGGTTGAAGTGCTCCTCGCCCGCGCGGTCGTAGCGCAGGTGGCGGCGCGCCAGGGCCTGCTTCACCGCTTCCACGCTGATCAGCGCGGGCTCGCCCGGCGGGACCGCACCCACCGAGGCCGCGGCCAGCTCCAGCGTGTTGAGCGCGCGGCGGGCGTCGCCATCGGCGCTCCCGGCGATGAACTCCAGGGCGCCCGGCTCGGCCGCATGTTCGCCCCGGAGCCCGCGCTCGCGGTCGCCCAGCGCGCGCTCGAGCAGGACCGTGAGGTCACCCGCCCCGAGCTCCTTGAGCACCACGACACGCATGCGCGACAGCAGCGCGGCGTTCACCTCGAACGAGGGATTCTCGGTGGTGGCGCCGATCAGCACGATATCGCCCTTTTCGACGTACGAGAGGAAGGCGTCCTGCTGCGCCTTGTTGAAGCGATGGATCTCATCCACGAAGAGCAGGGTGGGCCGGCCCGAGTGCTTCCGCTCGAGCGTCGCCCGCTCCATGGTCTCCCGGACCTCCTTCACGCCCGAGAGCACGGCGCTGAACGCCACGAAGGGAACGCCCGCGGTGGTCGCGACCAGGCGCGCGAGGGTGGTCTTGCCCGTGCCCGGCGGGCCCCAGAGGATGACCGAGGCGAGGTGGCGGCCGTCCCGCATCAGCGCGAGCGGCGAACCGGGCGTGAAGAGCTGCGGCTGGCCGACCAGCTCGTCGAAGGAGCGCGGCCGCATGCGGTCGGCCAGCGGCGCACGGCCGGCGACCGGCTCGCCGGGTGCCGACGGCCCTCCGCGAGGCGGCCCCGGCGGCACTGCGGGGCCGAAGAGGTCGCCGGTCATGTCCGCTCCGGATCTCCGGGGCCCGGGCCGGGACCGGCCGCGCCGGGGATGGGCTTCTCCGCCGCGCCGCCCGGGACGAACAGCGGCCCGAGGTCGCCGCCGCCCGCGCGCGGCGGGTGCTTCGCGGTCCAGGCGAGGATCGCGCGGGCCGCGTCCTCCACCGTCACGGGGCGCCCGAGCGACACGCCGCGCTCCTCGAGCCGCTGGAACAACTCGGCCAGCACGGGCGGCTCGACGTTGCTGCGGCGCAGGAGCCCCGGATCCTGGAAGATCTCGGACGGCGGCCCCTGCGCCACGATCTCGCCGCCCCCCACCAGCACGTAGACCCGGTCGGCCATGACCGCCACGGCATTGATGTCGTGCGTCGCCATCACCAGCGAGACGCCCTGCTCGCGGTGCAGGCGATTCAGCAGTTCGACCAGGTCGCTGCGGGAGGCGGGATCGAGCCCCTCGAACGGCTCGTCCAGCACCAGCAGTTCGGGCTCCAGCACCAGCGCCCCCGCCAGGGCGACCTTGCGCTTCTCGCCACCCGAGAGGTGGTGGCAGACCTTGTGGCGCAGATGGGTGATGCCGACCTTGTCCAGCGCCGTGCTCACCATGCGTTCGACCTCGGGCCCGGCGTAGCCGTAGGAACGCGGCGAGAAGGAGACGTCGTCCCAGACCGTGGGCGCGATGATCTGTTCGTCCACGTCCTGCATGAGCACGCCGATCCGCTCGCGGATGTGGTTGAAGTGCCGCGCCGGGTCCACGCCGAAGACGGTGACCTCGCCCTCCTGCGGCTCGAGCAGCCCCAGGAGGTGGAAGAGCAGCGTGGTCTTGCCGCAGCCGTTCGGGCCCACCACCACCACGCGCTCGCCCGCGGCCACGACGAAGTCGAGCCCGCACAGGTGGACCTCGCTGCGGTCGGGATAGGTGTGGCGCACGCACGAGACCCGCACGATCGGCTGGTTCAGGGCATCCTCCACAGCAGCACCGCGCCGGCGGTGACGATCAGTCCCGCCGCGGCGACGAGCAGGTCCGCCCGGGACCCCTCGGCGAAATGATGGCAGCCGCAGATGCGGCCGCTGTGCCCACGCAGGCGCATGGTGGCGTAGAGCCGCTCGCTGCGTTCGAAGCCGTACAGAACCATGGTGGCGAACCCCTCGCCGGCCAGCGTGAACCGCCGCCGCACCGGACCGCTCGCGCCCCCACGCAGGCGCAGCGCGCGCCACAGGCCGCCGGTGCGGCGCATCAATCCGAAGAGCGCGCGGTAGGTGAGGAACAGACCATCGCCCACGCTGCGCGGCAACAGGCGCGAGAGCGGGGCGAAGAGGTCCGGATAAGGCGTGGTGCCCACCAGCCACACCGCGACCAGGCTCGCCGTGAGGGGGCGCAGCAGCAGCCGCAGCGGGGTCTCCGTCGTGCCGTCCCAGCGCGCCAGCACGAAGAGCAGCGTGAAGACGACCGGGTACCCGGAGGCGACGAGGGTGAGGCGCCAGGGCAGCCGGGCCGTGAGCGCCAGCGTCCAGGCCACGGCATAGAGGCCGGCGAGTAGCAGGAGGGAGGGCGCGAAGACCGACAGCAGCACGAGCCCCGCGGCGAGCAACAACTTCGAGAGGGCGCTGGCCCGGTGCCAGGGTGTGCGCCCCGCGCTCGCCAGGTAGTCGATCTGCGCCAGCGTGTTGATCACTTCGACTTCTCCACCGGGGTCGCGCCGCCGGGGAGCAGGTCCGCGCGTACGCGGGTGATGAAGCGCGCGATCCCGAAGGCCACCGCCGATTCGATCACGATGCCCGCCAGGTACAACGGGAACGCCACGCCCGCGACCAGCCTCACCCGGTGTGGCCCGACTGCCTGGACGTGCATCGCGGCCGCCATGACCGCCAACCAGAGAGCGCCCGAG
>Ga0315276_10000828_pt1 | contig 27074 bp, 25 predicted proteins | sample YL17G05_0_MG_FD_204542 | JGI IMG/M metagenome (GOLD analysis project Ga0315276, IMG submission 204542) | Sediment microbial communities from Yellowstone Lake, YNP, Wyoming, USA - YL17G05_0 | ecosystem: Environmental > Aquatic > Freshwater > Lake > Sediment | place: USA: Wyoming | collected... | reverse complement strand
CAGCTTGCCTAGCGATGGGCACGCCGTAGAGCGAGAGCAAAAGCGCCAGAATGAAGGTCAGTAGATATAGGTATGTCACGAAACTCCCACCTTGAACATCATCCGCCCCTGCTCATACGATGCACGAGCAAGACAGGTCTCGTAGACTTGCTCATGCTGCCGAACAACTGTAGCAATTCCATACTTTTCCCTGACGCGCTCCTGTCCCTTAATCCCCATCTGGCCGGCTTGCCCTGGGCTCCCCAGAACCTTCTTAATTGCGCCAGCCAAGGCTGTTACATGACCAGGCTCTACCAGCAAACCCGTTACATCATGCGTCACAAATTCAGGGATACCTCCCACAGATGTTGCAATCACCGGTCTCCCCGCAGCCATCGCTTCAAGAATCGAGATTCCGAATCCCTCATAGAGAGACGGCAAGACAAACGCCTGCATAACTGGCAGCACTCTTGGTATGTCCCTCCGAATCCCTGAAAATACAACCCAAGGAGCGATCTCTAACCGTTCACTCAACTCCTGCAACATCGCTCGCGCAGGGCCATCTCCAACGATGAGCAACTGACAACCAGGCGTATCGCCCAGCTGCTTCAAATTGGCCATGGCCGCCAGAAGAACGCTCAGTCCCTTCTTGGGCTCAACAAGGCGACAAACGGTTCCGATAACTGGTCCACCTTCCTTCAATCCTAGTTCACGTCTCGTGGCGACATGGTTCGTACTGAACTGATGCATATCCACCCCAAAAGGGATGATCGCATATCGAGCGGTACTGCTTCCGATTCGAGAAGATACGGAACGTCGAACGGCCTCCGAACAACACACGATCGTGTGTGACCACTTCAATGTTAGACGGTCGATGGTCCGTACCAACCATCCTTCACTCACCACCTCGTCATGATAGGTCGAAATGACCGGACACACTCTAAAAATACGCCCCAGCAGCCTGGCTGGAATATTAGCCCAAAACAAGAATGCCTGAATGATGTCAGGCCGTTCCTTTCTCAGGAGCTTCCATAAGCGAAACAATACACGCGCATCGAGCTTTCCCGTTCCCCCTAACGACACAACGCGGACTCCACGAGTTCGCAACTCTTCAACCAGGCTCCCTCCGGTTTTCAAGGAACAGACTGTCACGTCAAACCGTGTCCGGTCGATCCGAGAGGCTAGCTCGAGGACATGCGTCTCGGTTCCACCTACTCCAAGACCGACCGTAAGCAAAAGTAGCTTAGGAGGCATGCGAAACTGCCCTCGCGCACTTCTGTTGATCGATGATTTGTTGATACCAATTCAAGTAGGTCTCTGCCTGCACGCGCAGATCGAAAAGACGAGCGGCAGTTTCTGCCGCCGCGACTCCCATCTGCGCACGAAGGGCATCGTTCATCAGCAATTGCACGATCCTCCCTGCCATGGCGGCTGCATCTCCAGCCGGGACCAAGAAACCCGTGCGCCCCTCGTCGATCTGCTCAGGAATCCCACCAACAGCCGTTGCAATCACAGGGACACCACACGCCTGTGCTTCAAGAATCGTCGTCGGGAAATTGTCCGATTTGGCGGCATGGAGATAGATATCGGCCGCTTGATAGAATTGTGCTACGAGTTCCCGCTTATCCTCGAACGGGTAATATCGAATTTCTCCGTTCGTAAATGACTGCGGCTCTCCGCCTTCCCCTAGTACCGCTAGCAGAACTCTTTGCCCGTGAAAACTGGCCCCTACCTGAATTGCCGATGCTTCGACCGTCAAGTAATCCTTAAATATGTTGCTCCTTGCTGAATTGGCGACAAAGAGCAGAATTTTTACATCTTGCCGTAATCCCAAAAGATCCCTGGCATGTGACTGTGACGCTGGGCGAAACACCTCCAAGTCAACTCCGTTAGGAATCACCCGACAGTCGGCTATCGCCGGAGCCAAGATAGAGCGGCGGACCTGATTCATCATCCATCTTGAAGGAGCTGCAACATAGAGGCGACTGCCTTCATATATATGCTTCTTCCGACGCCAGTTAAACGCTGTGCTGTCTCTCAAAATAGCCGGGTAAGTCCTCAAGTCCGGACATTGGCCGCATCCACTTTCCCAGCGATTACAGTCAAACACGCAGGCACAATGCCCGCTCAGCAGCCATGCATCGTGTAACGTCAGAACAGTCGGCACTTGATGGCTAAGCCAACTCAATGCCCGAAGGTCAAAGTAGCCACCATGAGAAAGCCACCCGCCGTGCAGATTATGACAATGGACAATGTCGGGCTTCCCTTGCCAGAGATCCAGGAGGTGCCAGGTGTCAGGGAAGTCGAAGGATTCCTTCCCTTGATATAAATCATGCCATTGCTTCGGAGAAGCAACCCATGTGTACAGGGCTCTCCGGAGTTGCCACACTCCGCGCACTTTCCCTTCGAAAGGTAGCAGCAGTTTTGCAAGCAAATGACACAACTTTTTCCATTTGCCATGAACGCCTCCTCCGGAGACGAGCAAGACATCTGGGTCAGTGCCCCGTTTCTCACCGACAGCCATCGTCGCCCTATGGCCTTGCCGGCGATACTCTTCCAATAGTTGCCATGCAACGGCCTCTGCTCCTCCGCCCCTATCATAGGTACCAACTTGGAGAACCCTCATTTGGTTAGGATAGCATGGTCACACTACAAAGCCGGTAATGATTTCCCATTCCTTCCCTGTCCAGGCAACGACCTTCGTCGGGAAGGTCAGGCCTGCTCGATTTCCAATCGCTCGAAGCCACCGTGGACAAGTTGCAAGTGCATAGTGACGGGATACTTTCCAGACTATTCCACGCACGAGTGCCTCTACCCCTGTGCAAGGCAAGCCCCCATAGCGCCTCAAGACCCCCTCGGCTTCTGCCATATACTCATTCGCATGGAAAACTGACTTCTGGTTTCCATGTGCACGAAAACCTCCTAGCGGTGCTAACACTCCATAAAGATTCGCATGTTGGTAGAATCGTGCCCAGAGTTCAAAGTCTGCAGCGAGATGAAGAGCGCTCTCGACGCGAGCACCGGCCCGCTCCCACAGCGACCGCCTCCAAAATGTCGACTCCTGCTGGATCCACCTTCTCCCGTATGATCCTTCGCTAGGGAAATTGCCTCCCTTGAAGAAGGATGGCCGGCTGAATCCCCCGCTGAAATCCACATGGATGGCCTGACCTCTGACGTTCCAACCTAATGGTTGTACCGTGGTTATCCATTCCACCTCGGGAAAGGATGCGAAAATCTCCCCCACGATAGAGAAGGACCACGGCGTGTACTTATCATCGCTATTGAGCCACGCCATGATCTCGCCAGTCGTATGTGCAAACCCTTTATTGATGGCGTCATATTGGCCTGCGTCCGGCTCACTAGCCCAATACTTGAGGCGGTCTGCATAGCGGCGAATAATATCTACGCTACCGTCCGTCGACCCTCCGTCGATAACAACATGCTCAAGATTGCGATACCCCTGGCCCAGGACTGACTGAATCGTGTCTTCAAGAAACTGTGCCTGGTTGTACGATGGTGTAACGATGGAAATGGTTGGAGTCGTATCGTTCATTTTCCAGGCTCGCTGAAGAGTAACCCTGCAAGGTAGGACTTGAACTTTGGATTTTGTTCCGCGCGCTGTTCCAGGGTCGCATAGTAGTGGGACTTACGAAACTGTCCGCCCTCCTTTACAAACGCAATATCGACCTGTGAAAGTGCATGATCCAATGGCCGATACTGTAATTCATAAATATCGTACAGCACAAAACCTCTGGCCTTCATGTAAGCCACAACGTCACAAAATACTGGTGCTTGCTTGAAGAAATGGAATAGCGAGACCTCCAAAATAATATATTCCGTATTCTCAAGAGTTTTCTCTCCGCCAGCCAAGACATCAAACTCTGCCCCCCGTACATCAATATTGATTAAATAGGGGGGGGCGTTGCTTGCCGTTCCGCGACCAATCGATCAAGCGTGATCGTCCAGACATCTCTCCGAACACCATCGATATCACTACCCTCCTCCGTTTCTTGATAGAGAGATGACCCCCACGAGGTCGTGATGAACATTGAAAAAGACCAATCCCCCCTGCGAAGCTACAGCGGCAATCTCATAGGTTGTCCAAGGAATCGCACTCGCTACTTCCTTGATGGATGGGAGATATTCCATCAGGGTTCCATCAGTAGATAGTGGACGTCAGGGGAAATGGCGTGACACTGGCTGGAAAATGTTCCACAGGCAGCACCTGCGTCGAATACGGAGCCGGGAGAAAACCCAAGCCCACGCATGTGTTCAAGCAGGCCATGGAGAGAGTCTCGCCTGACGGTCAGCCCGCCCGAACCAGGAAAAGAAAGTCTACAGACTTCAAGGCCAAATTGTCTCAGTATCCGCCTCACCAGTACTTTTATGTTTTGTTCGATCGAAGATAGCAAAATCTCAATAGGACCTAGGCAGCAATACGCCATCTGAAACCATAGAGCTTTCTGGCAACCCCTTTACACCAAGACAACAACGACAATCTTGAAGTCTGTGTCTCCTCCGCGGGCACGCAGAGCGCAAATTTCCTGAGCAACTCGAGCCCCCGTATAGATTCTTGAACATCCATGGAAAACTTCCAGCTCATCTGTTCGCTCAGAGGGACATCGAACCGTGTGGTTGGATCGCAATGTGTGCCACTCCCATCCATCCCTAGGTTCGACACAAGAGACTGAGTGGGATAGAGGCAGACACCTCTATTCAGAAACATGCTCGCATACCAACATACGCCCCATACATCCATTTTTCCCGCAGCCTGCTGCTGCAGCATGTCGAAGTACGGGTAGCTGCCTTCAACATCAAACTCATACTGCTGCGCAGTAGAACTGATTTGTTTGATCATTGAGTCAGAATCCGGATTGTGGTGCACCCATGCCCGCCCCCAGGTTGCCCATCCCCAGCTTGCTGGCTTGCGACACAAGAACGTGTCCCCTAATTCAACTGCCTGAGGGATAGGAAACATATACCCCGACACTTGCATCACTTGTGATATATCCCGGTAGTATTCGAGCGCCTGATTCATGAAGACAAGAAAACCAGGAGCAACGGCCAAGTCATCTTCGAGTACAATAACTTTCCCATGCTGCCCACATAGTTCTGTAACTCCTGTGATGATCGACCTGGCAAGGCCAAGATTTTCCGTTCTATAGACGACGTGCTTTCCGGAAAAGCCTCTGACGTTATCAATGATCTCGCGAACCTGGTCCACCCCTTCAGCATCAGCGGAACACCGGGGGCCATCGCTATAAACATACAGTTCGCTCTCTTGTGCAAAAGCGCATCGACTGAGCGACTCGAACAGCCGCTTGAGATGTCCTGGACGCTTATGGGTAAACACTGCGATGGGTGCCAATGCCATTGTTGCCCTGCCGTACTTAACTGATTACTCTTGCATCTCTTAAAGACTCTCCGCACGAGAAGATCAAAACAGACGGGGTGTTATCGGGGAATCCTCGCTGAAAAATACGCCGTGGATCGAGGGGCACTATTCAATTCCGGGTACTCTGTTACTTCGATACAAACATCAACAAAATGCTTTTTCAGTTTTCCTTCAAGTTCCTTGGGATTCGAAAATTCATTCTGATGTTCCCAATTCCCTTTTCCCTTCTTCTCTTCTCCCACTAAGGGAGTTGATCCAACCAGAATCCCTGTTGCCCCCACAGCGGACTTGATATGACCCATTAGAGTGGTACATTCCGTTTCACTCAGGTGCTCAATGGCCTCAAACCACGCGATCACATCGTACTCTCCCTTGGGAAACCCTTCTGCAATCGCATTTCTCTGGCTAAATGTAATCCGCGCGTCCGCATGGATACGACTCGCATGAGCGATTGCCTTCGGATCCTTATCCACTGCGTCAATCGAACGCGCGATGGAGGCGTAAAAATGCTTGGAATAGAACCCATCTCCACAAAAAAGATCGAGTACTCTGCAATCGTGAAACATATGCCTGCGAGCAAAGAATCCTCTTTCAAGCCAGAACAAGTTATGCGGCCATTGATAATAGAGGTCTATCCGATGATCGAACCACGAAGGAACACCCGTCGATTTAATGTAGATCGAATCCAACAGTTGCTGGTAGTACCGCCGGTTGACTCTTAACCCTAGATCAGCGAGCCAGGCAGGAATTGCAATCATCGATATCTTCCATTCTCTATCACGATCGTTATCTAAACGATTCCAAACCTAGGTGTCATGCCAACACGTTCAAGAAATCCGCGAGGCTGCTTGTTCGGATTCTGCGAGCGAAGAATACCTTCTGCACCACAATTCTAACACCAAGGCCTTGAATGACAAGGGAACTCCCGCTTCTAGCGGGAACGGACCAAAGGCCAGAGATCTCGCACGATCGCGTCTCAAGATCTCAGCACGGACAAGATAGCCATCTTCAAGTTCACCGCCGTACTTGGAGAAAATCATCTTGTGCCATGTTCGTCGTGGTGGCTCAAATCCGCGCTTAGGTCGCGCAACAACCCAGTCCGGGACAAGCCCTTCTATTGATTGCTTGAACCAGGCTTTCGGGGGGAGCTGGTAATCAGAATAGTTCTTTCTCAACCCGATAACCGTCTCAACAAGCCGATAATCCAACAGCGGCAATCGCAGCTCAACGGATGATGTCATGCTCAGCCGGTCACCTTGGGTAACCCCATTCCCCAGCAAATACGTCTGGCAAGCAAGTCGGGTCATTAGCACCTCTAGTTGGGGCCAAGGAGATGCGCAGGTGAATACAGCACAAGGATTTGCGCCATTGAGACGGTCCAGAAATGGTCTAGCGTACAGCCTCTTCACCTCAGCAGCAGCCAACCGGAAATCAGGGGAGAGGTCGTAAAATACCAACTGTTCAAGCGGGCTACTCAAGTCTTTTCGGTAGTCGTTCCATCCATCGAGCAATCGCCGTGGGAGTGTGCGTATCCACCACAGAAATGCGCCTGGAGAAATAGGAGGGGCCTCAAGTTCATCAAAGTAATTGAGTAGACCGACAGAACAATTGCTACGTAATGCGGCCTTTCTCAGGGACCGCTTGATTGATCGACTCACCCAAGGATATCCCCAAAACAGCTCATCCCCTCCCTGACCTTGCAGCATGACCTTTACATTGTGCTCACGAGCAAGCTTCATGACGGCGTAGTAGCCGTATCCTGCAATATCCGCGATCGGCTCATCGCGCCAGTAATTTAACTCACGAAACGCATTCACCATATCAACCGGGTCAATCTCAACTTCATGGAAAGGAATATCGAGGTACTGTGCAAAGGCTCGCGCATCAGACCGTTCATCATTTGGCAAACACCCTGGATACCCGACGCAAAACGCTTGAACAACACCAGGATATTTCTTGGCAGCAAGCGCGGCCACAACACTTGAATCGAGACCTCCGCTGAGAGCTACGCCAACCGGCACATCCGATCTTACAATAATATTCCCAACTTCTTCTAATTGAGCACGAATGAGTTCATGAGGCACTCCCGTGATCGGCTTGATGTCATCGATTGACCAATAGCAATGATTCTCAAGCTGCCACGGCTCGACCGTGAGATCCACAAGATGGGCCGCTGCAAGTTTGCGTACTCCAACAATTGGCGTTAGCGGCTCAGGTACATATTGGTAGTGGAAGTACGAGTCTATCGCCACTGGATCTAAATCAAATGGGACAAGGCCTGAGGCCAATAACCCTTTTAGCTCGGAAGCGAAAATCAACATTCCGGGCTTCTCAAATATATAGAGCGGCTTTTCCCCCATCCGATCCCGCCCTAGCAGCAGACGTTTCCGCTTCATGTCCCACAAGGCGAACGCGAACATTCCCCGAAGATGTTGAACGCAATCGCGTCCATACTCCTCATACAAGTGAAGAATCACTTCACAATCGCTCCCCGTCCTAAACCGGTGTCCCCGCGCCTCCAGGAAGGCGCGAGTCTCAACGAAGTTGTAGATCTCTCCATTGGCGACCAGAACTAGAGTATTATCCTCGCTGTAGAGAGGCTGCTGCCCTCCAGCGACGTCGATGACACTGAGACGGCGCATCGCCAACCCAACATGTCTATCCTGATAGCTACCACCCCCATCGGGTCCGCGATGCACCATACGCGCATTCATACGCAGGACTCTGGCCCTCTCCAGATCCGACAAAGGCTTCCTTGAAATGATCCCGGCAATACCGCACATTGTCGCTCCATACCTCACTCAAAAAGACAAGCACAACTCCGCACATCCCGCGTCCTGTGCTCTTGACATCGGCCTACATCCAGACCCAACACCCATTTAGTGACGCCCAAGACTCCAATTGCATGTTTTCGCTCTCAGCCAGCGAGGTATTTTCGTGAGAGGATTACTCGCACGCATGCATAATTGGCGATGGCCTTCACTATTTTGGAGAATCTCCTCCTGATTGTTAACCAAGATATACCAACCTTCCTTCCCCCATGACCGAAGAATATCGGCCTTCACAAGCTCGTCTACATCTAGACCACAACGTGCACAATCTTGCCTTGTGACGTAATAAGGGCCGGTCAAGAACCACACAAGTGGGAGGATTACAAACCTCATTCTTGTCTTGCTGATAGCTAGATACATACTCCGCCAAGCAAGACGCCACTTCAGTTTTCTCTTCATCCCCGCAGGGGCACACTGCTCGATAAATCGCCAATGATCTCGAACATTATCCATGGACTTAGTCGAGAATAGCGCCGCCCACGCCTGACTGAATGTCAGTGAAGAAACCGACACTGCATATACCCCTGTCGCCTCCACGTGGCTCTGAACCTTGGCTTCGTAGGTCACGCCAAGCCGAAATCCTCGACGTTTCAGCCGACAGAAAAACTCATAATCTGCGATATAGTGTGGGAAGAGCCGTGCGTTGATATTGCCACTCAGCTTGATCATGTATATCGGAACCAGCGTACCGCGCCCCGGTAACAGGTCCACTCCTTCAAGGAAAGTTTCACCAGACTCAATCGCGGTCTTGACTGGAAAGCTATAAGTCTTCCAGTCAACAAACTCCCCGGCATCGAGAATGTGTGACGGATCCCGACTATCGACAATTAAACCACCAACAGCAGCGTTCCGTTCTCGCGATACTCGCACAAGAGTTTCCACGTAATTCTTTTCGATCAGAGTGTCATTGTTCATCATCAACAACATGTCATTCTCGTTGCGGCTTTGCCGGAGGCAATACTCAATGCCTAGTTGCATCGCGCCGCCCCACCATAACTCCTCTTTGCCTTGGAGAATGACGACTTGAGGATAATGCTGTCGCACATACTCACTTGTTCCATCTGTCGACCCGCCGTCGACGACAATTAGACAGAGAGGAGCATAGGTCTGGGCAAGTAGTGCGTTAAGACATTCTCTTGTGAAGAGAATCCTGTTAAAAACCGGGATCACGACAAATACAGTGGCAGGAGGACCAGGCGCCGAAGATAGGTCAAGTTTGACATAGTTGGACAACATGTAGTCTTTCAGAGCCCTACTTTCTATCGATCGGACTAGGACCAGCCCGGCATTCCAGCACATCAACAACGGGCACTCCAGTGCATCGATACACGTTAGGTCGAAAAATCATCCAACCTGAGAATCTTCAAGAGCTGTTGCCGCTCGTGATTCCAGGAGAAACGTTCTTGAGCACGCTGCCAGCCTGCGACCCCCATCTTCCGTCTCAGACTTACATCCTTGGCAAGAACTACAATCCGTTCAGCCATTGCCAGGTTGTCCCCTTCCGCGACCAAATACCCGGTCTCCCCGTCAATCACTGCCTCGGGAATCCCGGCATGCTTAGTCGAAATAACAGGAAGCCCCTGCGCCATGGCTTCCAAAATTGATACTGGCAGTCCCTCTTCATCTCCGGTAACCGGATCAGCCACGCTATGCTGAATAAAAATATCGGCTTGGTTCATAAGTGACAATACCTCGTTGTGAGACAATCCACCCCAGAATGTCACTCGATCCTCTAGATTTAGCACCTTGGCAAAATGCTGGGCTGCGATAAGCAGTTCCCCCGTCCCCACATAGTCGAATCGCATAGTGGGATGAGTTTCAACCGCACGGCGAAACGCATCGAGAGTCAGAATCGGTGCCTTCTTAGACACCATTCGCCCGACCGCGAGACAACGAGTCTCTTGTCTTTCGTCATTGCGAGGCGAAGGTGACGGGATATCAACCCCATAAGGAATCACGTGGATCTTCTCTGGTGGCAGGCCTAGGGTAATCAGTCGGGCCCGACTAACCTCGCTCATTGTAATCACTCCATCAGCCTGATGGTATTGCAGATAGTCTACCTGCCAGAGGGGATCTCTCAACCGAGCTGAAATATCAAACCCATGGCCATGGCCATAAAACGGAATATTCAATTCTCTTGCGACCTTCAGCCACTGAAGCCCGTGATCGAGATACTCGCTAAGAATCACCTGCACATGATGCTCACACAAGAATCGCTTGATTGCGGTATGCGTATCCGGCAAGGAGTCAGGAGTCTTTCGTCCAAGACGACGAGCCACAGTCCACGCAATGTGTTGACGCAGCCCATTTGGGATCGCTCGAGTGGGAATGCGGTCTATGATGAGCTGTGGACCGGTTGCACCCCAATGCCCAAGATATGCTCCATCGACTGTCCCAGTCACAACAACTGTTCGACCAGGAAGCAGATTCTCGACATGACGCCTGATAAAACTCTCCGAGAGAGCTCCTATATGCGGCGTAAAGATTGCGAGCGGATAATGCATTACTGCGGTCTCATGGCAGTTCCCCAGAATCCTGTGCACATTGAGCTTTCTTCGAACAGCTGTGGAAGCTCATCCCGGGCAAGTAGGGAACGTATGACGGGGAGCGCAAGCCACGAAAGGATAGCTCGCGTTCGAGATGGCATAGGCCTCCGCCTCACCCACAGGCCGATCATTTGAGCAAGACTCGCATCCCATCCACCCAACGCATTAATCACAACTTCCGCAAACCCAGAGCCTCGAAGATGTCGATCTAATGCGAAAGGTGTATACCGGTACTCGTCATGGGGAACGTCATGCAACGGCCAGAGAAACGGGACAGTGAAGAATAAGAGACCGCCGGGCTTTAGTACCCGAAATGCTTCTTTCATGACCGCATCAGGTACAGGGCAGTGCTCAAAAAGCTCTGTGGCTAAGGCAACATCCACAGAGCTACTCTCCAGGGGCAACGTGACTCCGTCCCATTCGAGATCCGGTTTTCTATATATGTTGATCTTGAGATCAACGCCTATATATTTCTCCGCTCGGCTCGGCTCCGACAGCACGAGGGAACGATAGGGCATATGCCCGCACCCGATATCGAGCACCGTTCCTCTGAACTTCGGCAACTGTGCCCGTAACGCGTCGACAATTGCCCGCCTCACAGCGAAAATATCGAGGCGCGCAGGGGAGCACTGCGGTTCAAGAAAGTTTTGGCGTATATCCATGTTCCTGTCGCCTCTACCCTCTCGTACTCGAGGGGTAACAATCTGGCCCCAACCGCTGCAGAACTCGTGCAAGCCGTTCCGAACGGGACGGGACTAAGGACTCTGTTGGGCGGCGAAATAATTCACCGATCTTCGTCATGATGCCGCAAGGAGTCTGTACCGGTTGAGGAATGTCTTTCCAGCCGACGCGTTGGCCCAAGACAGCATGAGCGTAATCCCCTTCATGCCACACGCCGACCTCCTTGTAGCAAAGGACATCTGTACCCGTATCATGTGCAAGTACTGACATCGTCTCAATGTTGATGTCTTCATCTATCGGTTGTATCCTGTTGGGTTGGTGTATCTTAAGCCACGCCAAATGGCGGGGTGTTGGGAATGCCAGTACAATACGAGTGTGCTCATTCTTCAGTTCCTTGATTGCCTCGTGAAGTTCTCGCCGATTCTCCACACCAATGTGTTCGTACACATCCATCAGGACAATCAAGTCAAAGGATCCACTCAGTCGGCCCTTGACGAGCGGCCCCTCACAGAAGGATATCCTCGACTCGCCAAATAGTGCCTCCGCCAAGCGTAAGGAGCGTTGGCTCACATCAAGACCAACCACATGACTTCGCATCCATCGTTGGCTCATTCGCCAAACGATGTCTCCTATGCCACAACCAACTTCCAGGATTCGAGTCGGTTCTTCCCCTGCCCACTGCTCGATGGTTGACCATGCGCACTCGACCCGATCATTGCCCTCAACAAACCCTCGTAACTTGCCTTGGACCTGGCTGTCGTAGTAGTCGCGGATCTCATTTGGCAATCCATTCATAGTGATGGCTCTTCCCCTTCAAGGGATTTCTCCTTTACCGGAGAAATCTCGGTTGTGCCCTCTCCCTTTGATCCAGAATGCTTGTGTATGCCCGGATCGCTCCAAGAGAGGCTTGAGGCCTCGATCTCTGACAAAATCATAAAACGCCTCACGACACCCCTCCCAATGCCCGAAATCATCAAGTATAATGACCCCACCATCAGATATGCGGTCATAGAATGTCTTTAGGATCAGCGTAACATTGTCGTACCAATCAGCATCGATGTGAAGCTGCGCCACTTTCTCTGGAAGCGGGAGCTGAAAGGTGTCCACAAACCATCCCTTTCGAATGGTATATCTGCCCTCGGGAAAACAAGCCGTCTTCAGCGCTTCCCGTACTCGCACTTCATCCCCTACGAGCTCGCCGACGTAGCGAGAAGCCAGCTCACCGTCTACTTCCTGTGTGGCTGACATACCTTGGAATGAATCATACAACCAGAGCCGGCGGTTTGAACTCCGAAGAGCGCAAGCCATCGCTGCGGCAGACCCGCCGTTGTAGACGCCGCACTCTACAAAGTCGCCCTGAACATCCCTGGCAATCACATCCTGTCCCAAACGATATAGCTTCTCCAATGTCCGAAGCCCACTTACCGAATAGGCCTCAAACTGGAGAATCTCCGAAGGGATTGCATTCATGTTTACATCCATCGTGTTGAAATAGTTTGGGAGCTCGTAGTTTTCATATCGAGTTAGATTTCTCGATTTCCCAGTCACAATCCTCTAAGTAGGCACAGGCGTCAGGTTTCCACTCAAACTCCCGAGCCTTCCCATACATCACTACCTTAAAGGGACAGATGCCTTCGATCGTCTGGCACTTCTTCCCACCGGCACGTTCAGATAAATGCACGGTGAGAGTATAGTCCCCCATATAGAGGTGAAGCCGCGGTATGCGGCAGACTAGTCGAAATGCACCGACTTCTCGACAAACGGGGCGCTCTGAGTCAAAGGTCCAGAGATGCAGAATCGGTTGATGAAGAGAGTTATAGACTTGAAACGAGAGCGCCGCGCCATCAATTGGTTCGGGTGCAGTGATTTCAAACATGATCTCCATCGGCTCATCATTCACCTGGGTATTTCCTGGCTTTGACGTCCGTACTTCCACTCGGGTAATACGCGGAGCAGACCGTGATGGGGCGTCGGAATATATCGCGTCGGCCCTCATTTCCTCGTGGAGATAGTGGGCAAGCACGCGCGAAATGGGACCATCGCTTACACAACGTCCGCCTGAAAACAACAAACCACGATCCGTAAGAACAGAGATTGCCTGGAGATTGTGACTGACAAACAACACCGTCCGCCCCTCTCTGGCCACGTGGCGCATCTTCCCTAAGCTTTTCTTCTGGAATGCAGCGTCGCCCACGGCCAGCACTTCGTCTACGAGGAGAATATCTGGCTCGAGATGAGCCGCAACGGAAAACGCTAACCGCATATACATCCCACTCGAGTAATGTTTGACCGGAGTATCGAGGAATCTATCTACTTCGGCAAAATCAACAATCTCATCAAACTTTCGACCAATTTCTGCCTTCTTCAGACCCAAAATGGCTCCATTCAAATAGATGTTCTCACGACCCGTCAGGTCAGGATGGAACCCCGTCCCGACTTCAAGTAACGATCTGACGTGGCCTCGAATCTCTACATGCCCTTCCGTCGGGTCGGTAATTCGAGAGAGGATCTTTAACAGCGTGCTCTTACCTGCACCGTTTGGGCCAATAATTCCAATAACTTCCCCGCGTTTAATTTCAAACGACACGTCTTTGAGCGCCCAGAGATTGGCATCAGACTCGCACACCGTCTCTACGGACCCAGGACTATCAACCCAGGACCGGATCGTGCGAACTGGTGCAGATAGCGCCCCAATCAAAGATTGCTGCTGCCCGCGCGTGCCTCGACTTTTTCCCAAGTGGTATAGCTTTGAAAGCCCTACCGCTCTTATCGCGACTTCACCCATAGGTTAAACCCTATCAGCAAACGTTCGTTCCATACGTCGAAATACATAGAGACCGGGAACAAGCATAGCCAGTATGACAACAACCGATGAGACCACCATTGAGACAGACAGCGTTCCGGCACCGAGCAGTGCCCAACGGAACCCTTCGATCACTCCAGCCATCGGATTCATCCAGTACAACCAGCGCCAGGACTCAGGCACTAAGCTGCTGGGGTATAGCACCGGCGTCGCAAAGAACCAGATCTGCGTAATGAATGGGTGCGCATGCGCGACATCTCGGAATCGAACGCTTAGCGCTGATAGCCAAATCCCTGCGCCGAATGCCGTGCACATACCCATGAGCAAAAACATCGGGAGCAGCCACATTCCACGCGTCGGCACCACTTGATAGAACCCCATCATCAACAGCAGCAACAAGGTGGTAATGCCAAACTCGAACAGCGGGCCAACCATCGCTGACAATGGAATCACAAGTCGGGGGAAATACACCTTTGTGATGAGGTGTTGATTTGCCATGAGACTCGTGCTCGCTCCGGACAAAGCGCGCGCAAAGTATTGCCAAGGGAGTAACGCCGAGAACATAAAAAGAGGATACGGGACACCATCTGACGGAATCTTAGCCAACCAACCAAAAACGATTGTGAAGATGGTCATGAGCAAGGCCGGTTTCACGAAAACCCAAGCTGCGCCCAGCACTGTCTGGGCATATGACGCCTTTAGGTCACGCCAAACAAGAAGAAAAATGAGCTCGCGATAGTCCCATAACTCTCCTGGCTGAATCGGAACCCAGCCTCGGGAGGGTCCAATGTGAACCACAGTGTCTTCGCAGGCCCCTTGGAAGGCCCGATGATTTTTCATTGAGTCGCTCACACCAAACGTCCGGACGCTTTTAGGCGGCCGAACAATTTATCGAACCGATGCCGCCACGTATGGGACTGAAGCGCTCGCCGTTGTCCAGCTTCCCGAATCCGTTCCGCTACTGTTACATTTTTCGAATAGTAGATCGCTTTATCAGCAAGTTCTTCGGACTCAGACCAGGTCTCGATTTCTTCCCCAATCTTGTAATAGTCGTCATGGCCTGGAGCCTTCTGCACCAGATAGAATCCGCCTGACATGGGCACCTCAAAGTCTCGAAGACGACATTGTAGATTCTTCGACGGGATCACGTGACCATCTCTGTGCCATCCTGTATCGGAGAATCCAAGACTGACCTTGCTTGACCGGAACATCTGTGACAACGCCTCATCCGAACATGGAGGGCGAAAATCTGGTCCGATCAACTCCTCAAACGTATGCTGCCTGGCATACTTGCGCTTGAGCGGCTCCGTAAGGCTCTGTACACCCTCTGCCTTCAGTCGCGGCACACCGTAATACCGGAGATCGTGGGAAATCTTATAAATATCCCATTCAAACCGATATGGACTCGGAGCCTCATCCCTCCATCCTCTGCCACATACAACTGGCTTGATGCCTCGCCTGACACAATCGACTATAAGGGCTCGCCGATACGGATTGAAGCTCCCGACGAATGACACGTCTTGCTGGTAACCGGACGCTAAGGCCGCATGAGAGTGGTAGAAGTCCGGATTAGCCGCCATAGGCATCCAATGGATATTCGGGTTGTACGGTGTGAGAAATTCCGCATTCGTCATCTGCGCGACGGCCATCACGTCAAAATATGGAGCAGTTCGAATTACCCGATACCACTGGAAGGCCATGTCCACATGATAGTTGACCATCGGCACTCCGAGATCCCGCAGCTGCTTGGCTGTTTCCACCAACAGAAAATCGTCATAGACGATACAGAAAATCAAATCGAGCCGACCGGCGGCGCGAAGACTCCGGGCTAGACATAGTATGTCCTGGTTTAGTTCATCGCGCGTGTCACGCCACGTCGACGATCCGAGCTGGCCCATCCCACCAGGGTAGTGAAATACGTGAAGATTATCGCAGTAATGCCGGCGAAGGGTGTCGAGGAGATTAATCTCCATCCACCGGTCAGGGGGCAGGATCGCGAGCACGTTCATCGTGAATATGTGCCAATCGGAGCTACAGGCTAAAAATCTCGCCGCTGAAAAATGAGGCAGGCCCCGGTCAACAAAAGACCCGCATAGAGCAACCCATAGGCGGTTGCCGTCACCTGATACCCCATCTCCACGAGGACCCCACTCGCTGCTTGCCCCTTGACGTTCAACAGTTCAAGGTTTGGACAGACATAATACAATGCAGTCAGCACGGCTTCGGTGAGCTGATTTTGACTCTTCTCCGCAATGCCTTTGAGATCGCTCGTCAGGTGCCCAATAACATAGAGGCCAAGCGTCATCGTCGCGCTAAGAATCGAAGAACTGAATGTCGAGAAGAATAGCGCGATGGCCATGACAAGCAATGTCTCCACAAGAATCAGTTCAACCGCCTGGAATAAAGAACCGTGGATGGCATTGCCACTGAGCCATATAGTCGCCAAGAACATGGCGAACATGATCGCGATATTGACGACAACAATGAATCCTAGGCCAAGGTACTTGCCCAAGATGAACTGCACTCTAGTAATGGGCCTCGCCAGAATCGTATAGATCGTACGCCGTTCAATCTCTTTGGTAACCAGCCCAATGCCCACAAAAATTGCGATGATTACTGCAACCAGATTGATGGCGGCTAATCCAAGATCGTTAACAATGCGAGACTGCTCCCCAATCGTGAGAGTTCCCAGAAGAACCGATGCCCCGATAAGGAGGATTGCGAACAGCACAAGATTATATAGAATCTTGTCGCGAATCGTCTCTCTAAACGTATTTCCGGCCACGACTACTAGGCTTCGCATCTCACACCTTCCGATTGGTCTGCTCGAGGAAGATGTCTTCGAGTGAATCCTTGTGAGGAATCACCGAAACAAGATTGCCTCCCGCCTGGCGGAGCACAGCGAGTACCTGCTCCAAGTGGTTCTGGCCAGGGAGAATAATCAAACATCGATCTCCTCTCTGCAGGACCCGCGTTGCCAGCCGCTTGACATCAGGGAGATCACTGCTTACCACTCCGTCGCAGACAATCTCGACAGACCGCACCGCATGCTTTTTGACAAGATCTTCAATGCGCCCCAGGGCAAGCATCTTGCCTCTCGCCAAAATACCTACTCTGTCACAAATCATCTCGACATCGGAAATAATGTGCGTACTGAAGAACACCGTCTTCCCCTGATCCCGAAGGCCAAGAATAATGTCTCGCACCTCTTTACGACCAATGGGATCGAGTCCGGACATGGGCTCATCAAGGATGACAAGTTCGGGATCATGGACGAGGGCCTGGGCAAGACCGATCCGCTGCAGCATCCCCTTAGAGAACTTCCGCAACTGCATGTGCCGAGCTTCAGTCAGGCTCACACGTTCCAGCAACTCGGCAATACGCTTCTGAATAGTCTCTCGAGCTAACCCAGCGAGTTTTCCATAAAAACAGAGAAATTCCTCTGCGGTCAGATAGTCATAAAAATAGGGGGATTCCGGCAAATATCCAATTCGGGAACGCACCGCCACGTTGTCGGCGAGAGAACCAAGGAGTTCAACCCGGCCACTCGTAGATCGAAGCAATCCTAGGAGGATCTTCATCGTGGTTGTTTTGCCCGCGCCATTGTGCCCCAAAAACCCAAAAATCTCTCCCTGCGTGACCGATAGCGAAACATTGGAGAGCACCGTGACCGGCTTCTCCCACGGCCACGCCGGCTTGTACGTTTTTGTGAGCCTATCAACGACTATGGCATCCATCTATCACGCGTCCGGTACGAATAGTCACCCGTAGAAAATGCTGCCTGTATCAAAATATGCCTGGCCTGCAATTTGATCTTCCTCGCGGCAACCTCTGCTCTTTTCGATGATAGCAACCAGATTGAAATGTTCAAGTTTTCTGGACTTCCCCGCAACAAGGAGGACCTGCCGGCCCCTTCACAACCTTCGCCATTCACGTGGGCCGGGCTCGCCCGCCTGCCTACGCTCGCGCCTAAAGGTTCTCAATTGCCGTCGCCCGGGTCCTCACCGGCATCAATGATACTGGCCTCGTCTGCGGACCGTAATTCGCATGCGTTCCATCACTTCGCTGCTCCGGACTGCCCCTGTCTTGGGCTCATAGAGATAGCGTCCTCCGAACGGTTCCCTTGGCAGCTCTCGAAGCAACCCCGGTCCCACCAAATTCTCCAGTCGCTCAGGCCGGCGTGAATAATTGGCCTGATATTGGCTGATCGCTTGCTCCAAGATTTGGAGATCCCGTTCGACAATGGACTCTTTTAGCCGAACCTCCAACATCTTTCGAACATTCTCATCCGAGGTCTCTTCATAGACCTTCGCTAACAGCTCGACAGCCTGTTGGGGCGATTTGGCCGACACAAACAGCTTGGCTGCCAGACGCGCGAGACTCTCCGGGGCTCCGGGCAGACTTGCCGCCTTGGCCATGGCCTCAGCCGCCTTCTCATCGTCCGCCAGCTCAAAGTAATAATTGATCCCCGATAAGAACGGCAATTTCCATTCTTCTGGATTATGCTGCATACCCTTTTCCAATAGGCGAATACTCTGTTCAGGCAACACGACGAGCGTACAGAGTGCATGACTTCCTGCCTCATATGCGCGCACGAACTTGGGATCGAGCGTTGTGATCCGATCCAACGCATCGTAGAGCCAGTGCCCGGCTTCCTCGGAGAGCTTCCGCTCCCCCATCACCTGAATCGCTTGGAGCCAAAGCAAGTCAGCAGCCAACTCGCGATACCCCAAAGAGGCCATCCGCAGATACTCCCCGTTGGGAAGATACATCACCCGTTGGCTTTTCGGCTTGGAATTGTTCCAGTGGGTCAATGGTATTTGAAGCGCACCCAAGGAGACCGCCAGCAAAGCGCCAGTGGTCCAAAGCGCCAGTGGTCCAGATATGGCATTCATCGCGTAACCTCCAGGGCCAACGCTCTCCCTAGTGGATAGAGATCGACGTCTAGGAACTGATGCTCAATGTCGCTCAAGACCCACCGCTCGTATTTCCGCCTAATGGCTACGATCGCGTCGAATTCCAATCGCGCGACTTCATGCTTTCCAGCTTTGAGAGAGAGTTCCGCAAGGAGTGTGCGGGCCGGCAAGAAGTTCGGCTCAGTGACCACGGCTCGCCGCAGCCACGATTTTGCTTCATCCACCCGCCCTTGTGGCAACCGAATGTTCGCCAATGCCATATAGCTCAGAGGAGAGTACGGATCGTCAAGAATGGCTTGTTCGTATGCCTGCGCGGCCTGATTCAGCAGGAGATCACGGTGATCCTTTGACACCTCTTGTTCTGCCAGTACACCATAAATAGTTCCCAATCGATACGGGAACCGTCCATCCAATGGATTCAGCTCGATTGCCTGCCCTTCCTCCTCCACTGCATTCACCAACCACTGCGGATCACCAGACTGATAGAAGCACTGGACTAGTGCCCGTGCAACGGCGTCATGATACCCGGTCGTACCGGGGTCGATCAGCGATGCCAGGCGAAACCAGTCCAGTGCTAGATCCTGTTTCCCAACCTGAGTTCCGGCCTGCCCCCGCTCATATGCATACCAGCCCACTGCCGGCTGGATGATGAGGGTCGCAAGCGCTACTCCACAGAGCAGAACAAGAGTGAGCCGGGCCGGATGGTAACAAAATGGAATACTCCACTGTGATAGGTCTGGTTTCTTGATTGATTGAAACGCAAGGACCAGGCCTCCGCAGACAATCAGGAGAATGACCAGCGCTGGTTCATGGAACACGGAATCAACCGCGCTATGTGCGACGATGCCCAGCACGGCGCCGACAAGGCCTGTCACAAGACCTCGTTCCCATGGTTCCTGTTGGGAGCGCAAGACTTCTTTGACTTCCCATCCCCATACCCCGATGCCGATCAAGAAAATGAGGAGCCCCCCTACTCCTAGTTCGACAGCCATTTGTAGATACTCGTTATGAGCCGATTCAGCCCTCTTCCCATACCGAACAATGTTGGACTCAATGGGAAATCGATATTGGAACGAGGAGTATTTGTACATCCCCAACCCTATTCCCAGCGGTCGATCAACTATGCGCTCTATCGAGTTCTTCCAAATGTCTACTCGGCTGAAGGCATAGGGGTCCTGCGCTGCGACGTCGATGATCCGCTGCTTGAGAGGATTTGGAATCACCACACCTGCGACGAGAGTCACCATGAGGATTATCAGGGCAATCTTCCCGAACCGATAACAGCCGATGAATGTCGCGGCGGTGGCCAATGCCAGCAAGGCTCCTCGTGACTGGGCGACCATGAATGCGCAAAACATGATCACGCCTATGCCGGAGAGAAATATACGCTGCCACGCTCCCATCTTGTTCCGCGGGGTAACGCTCAATAGTCCGAGCACAATGGACGAGGCCGCGACCTCATACGTCGCAAAGAAGTTCGGATTAAAGAAAGTACCCTTTGCCCTGGCTTCGCCAAGCCAGACATACTGAACGATGCCCAGCACTCCTTCAAAGAGCCCCATTCCCACCAACACCATAACGACTTGCCATACCTGCCGGTTCGACCGGATACCTTGGAAGACAACACCGACCAATACGGCATACATCAAGAGACTGATGAACCATTGGACACCTGGATTCTTGTAGGGAGCCCACCACAAAGAAAGGCCGGCCCATCCCAAGAACAACGCTACGACAGGAATGAGGCGACTCCGGATAAGGGCAATCGTTCCCAGTCTCATCTGATGGATTGTCCATACAGTGAGTGTTCCGAGAAGGATCAGCCGCATAATCAAAACAGGTAGGTGCGTCGTCCCGCCTTCGATTAAGGGAGAAAAGATGATGAGGCTTCCGAGAAGAAGCACCGCCGCTGAGAGAGGCCAGGACAATTTGTAGCGCTTCAGTGTGGCGGCAAATCTTCTATCGAAACCCACCAAGGGACTAGGGATGGCCTCCTCCGCATCGGTATTGACAAACTGTTCTCTCTCACAATGTTCGATCATTGAGACTGTGGCTCAAAGAAGTTCTGTGCAACTGACACCGGAGCAGGGTTGCTTTGCTCCTGTTCATGGCGGTGATCAGGACAAAACCAACGTAGAAGTTGCCCCAGATCCTGTCAAGGTATTCTGTCGTTCTGTCCCCAAACGAAGAAGGAGAGAGACCGAGAATCGATCTCTCTCCCCCTCGAACATCGCGCCAATATAAGGCGCTCAGCGCAACTACACGTCGCTTTGGTCGTTATTCAATCTCCGCTGGTCGGTCATCGACCATTCATCGCACACTGCGTCTTGATCGATCTGTCCATTTGCGCCTATTGTGAAGCCGGATGTGCTCGAGACAGCAGGATTGACGGCATTCGCTTGGTGAGCATTACACCCTGCAACGGCGGCCTGCGGCCCCGTCGTAGAGGCTAGGCGTGTTGCAGCAGGATTCCCATACCAGAACGAATAGCGGGGATTCCCTGACGGCGACCAGCCAATCCTGGAGAGACCGCCCTGGGCAGAGGCGTCAAACGTTGTCGGATTTGACTCAGCATTGAACGCAACCACAGAGGTAAAGATTGCGCCGAGGCTGACCTTGGCTTCCGCCTGCTTCGACTTCGCCTGGTAGGCAATGAAGTTCGGAATGGCGATGGCCGCCAAGATTCCGATGATCGCCACGACGATCATCAACTCGATGAGGGTGAAACCCTCTTGTTTCCGGAATGACTTAAACATCGTACTGCCTCCTTGTTGATGGTTTACTGACCTTCCCCCTTCACACCCTTGCTTGCTTCTCATCGGGACTCACATCTGTTTCTGCTGCCTAACTCTCTAGCAGGTTCGATGCCTGGTACGTGGTCAGGCCATAAAAATCTAAGTCACACGAAATATCAAATAGTTATGGCACCTCGCACGCTCTGCAACAGACTCTAGTTGATAGGCGTCTCTCCAGCTTTTGCTCAGGTCTGCCAATATTTGTCATCGACTGTACGGGGCCTGGCACCCGCCACACTCTCTCCTCAAGGAAGAGGAAGATCCTGGGTATTCCTCTTCTGCATGAGAGGAACAATCTGCGAAAACAATTATTTAGAGTGAGAAGACTGAACCGAACAGCTCGTCAGATACCACAGAGAGGACTCAGGCAGATGGCTATAAGTAAGATCGGGTTAGAGGGGAGAATACAAATGGGAAACCAGAATTACCCGTTAGGGACGAAGGGATGGTTACTGAGCGTGTATCTTCTCGGATACACGCCGTTTGGCCTGTTGGATACGTTCTTCCTGCGTCGGGTCGCCCATCCCCTGTTCACGGAATCGGTCCATCAACTTGCTATTGGACGGGTCGAGCTCCAGCGAATGGAGCCAGGCCTCACGGGCGTCTGAGAGGTTTCGTTGCTTAGCGTAGATATCACCCTGATGCTCATAGAGCACCGGGTCATTACCGACGAGAGCAAGAGCGCGCTTCATCTCCGTCAAGGCCTCGGCTAACAAGCCGGATTTAAACAAGGCCCAGGCAAGGCTATCGACATAATACCCATTGCTCGGTTTGAGCGCGACAGCCTGTTTAGTCAGGGAGAGCGCTTGGTCGATCTTGACCCCCCGCTCTGCGTAGCTATACCCCAGATAGTTGAGCGCATCGGCATGATGGGGATCCAGCTTGATCGCGGTCTCCATGACACGCACCACGCCATCGAATCGATTGAGCTTGTCGTAGGCAGTGCCAAGATTAAAGTACAAATCGGCGCTCTTGGGGTTCTGGCTGATGCCTTCCTCCAAGACCCTTGCAGCATCGTCGAACTGGTCCTGTTGCAAATAGGTTAATCCCAGCACGATGTGGGCTTCGGGCTGTTTCGGATTAATCGTGATGGCCTTGGTCAAGTGCGTGACAGCCTCATGAAATTGCTTCAGTCGATAGAACAACACACCGAGATGCAGCTGCCCTTCGAAGTAGGACGGCTCAAGTTGAACATTAAACGTATACGTCTCGATGGCTTTCTTCGTGTCCTTGGACTCCTCGTAGAGAAACCCAAGGTAATCTCTGATTTTGAGCTCCGTCGGTCGTGCCTTGAGAATCTTGGTCAATTGGTCGATGGCCTTAGGATAGTCCTTCTCTTCCCCGTACACGAGTGCCAGTTGAAGCTGGGCATCGAGGTCTGAAGGGTCCTCTGCCAGCAATTCATTCAATTCCTTCTTGGCACCCTGATAATCCTTCGCCGCCACATAGAGCCGGACTAACTGGTGCCGGATATCCCGATTTCGCGGGTTCACAGTCTGGAGATATTTCCGCAGCACGGCGACCGCTTGATCCTGCTCCTGCCTCGACTCATAGATCGAGGCGAGCGCAAGATAGGCCGGTTCAAACGAGGCATTGACCGCAATCGCCCGCTCAAAACTCGCCGTCGCTTCCTCCACTTTTCCTACTTCGAGGAGCAGGCGCCCCAGGTGATAATGGCCGACGGCAGATTCGGGAGCCAGCGCCAGGCCAGCTCGAATGGCCTGTTCCGCCTCGGGCAGCCGCTTCATGTTCAGGAGCAACAGTCCCTTTGTAAAATAGGGATCGCCGGAGGTCGGATCCACTTCGATCGCGCGATCCAACAGCTTCACCGCACGCTCCCCTTGCCCCGCACTGGCTAAAATGCCTGCCATCTGCGTGAGCAGCGGACCGTTTTGGCTCGGTCCCTCTGCCGCTTCGTTCGCATAACGCACGGCATTGGGCATATCGCCCAGAGAAAAATAGAGACCGGCCAGCCGCGCTTTCACAGAACGGGACGTCGGATCTGTCTTCAGCGCGGCTTGATATTCCTGAATCGCACGATCCATGTCCTGCGCAAGCTCGGCTTGATACCCGAGCATGAAATGATAGGAGGCTGCGGCATCGGGAGGGTGAGTCACTGGCGTGACCTTCGCCGTGCTGGCAGGGGCGCGCATCCTTTCAGACGTCTGAGGCGTGGCGGCGCAGGCCACCACCAGGGAGAGTAGCGCACACGTCACGCTCAAGAGCGACGCGAGGCCTCGACTGTTCGCCGTTCGAATCGAAATGAAACGCATCGTGAGAGTTCGCACGATCCTCTTGCTGGATACAGATGAGACAGCGGTGGTCAAAAAGATTATACGAGTGGGGTGAGGCAGGGTCAAACGACTTCGCGATTGTCGAGGCTCTCGAACTTCGCGAAGCGGTCGTGGAAGAAGAGTTCTTTCCTCCCGATTGGGCCGTTGCGATGTTTACTTATGAGAATATCGGCAATGCCCTTCCGTTCGGAATTCTGGTCATACACTTCCTCACGGTAAATGAACATCACGACGTCGGCATCCTGCTCGATCGCGCCGCTCTCGCGGAGGTCGGCCAGCATTGGGACGGGCGGCTTCCTGGCTTCCACTGCGCGGCTGAGCTGCGACAGCGCGACAACCGGGACGTTAAGCTCCTTGGCCAAGGCCTTCAGCGAGCGAGAAATATCCGAGATTTCCTGCTGACGGGATTCCGAATCGCTCCGCCCCTGCATCAGCTGGAGGTAGTCAACGATCAATAGATCCAGCCCCCGTTCGGCTTTCAACCGACGCGCCTTACCCCGCATCTGCTGCACGGTGATGCCGCCGGTATCGTCGATATAGATCTGCGCTTGTTCCAGTCGGCCTGCCGCCTCCGCAAGTCGCCACCAATCCTCTTTCTGAAGCTTGCCGGTTCGGAGGCCATGCGAATCGACCCGCGCTTCTGAACTCAACATGCGCAAGACGATCTGCGGCTTTGACATTTCAAGGCTAAATATTCCAACCACAGCACCCGCGTGGATAGCGGCATGTACGGCCATCCCCAACGCCAGACTCGTCTTCCCCATGCTGGGCCGCCCCGCGATCACCACGAGGTCGGATGGTTGGAGCCCGGCGGTGATGTCGTCGAGGTCGTAAAAGCCGGTGGGGACGCCCGTGACATGTTCCTTTCGCTTCGACAACTTGTCGACGAGGTCGAGACTTTCCTTAATAATGGAGTTAATGGGGGTGAACGAACGATCCAGCTTCCCCTGGACGATACCGAACACTGACCGCTCCGCGAAGTCGAGCAGATCGTCGATTGAAGAACTCCCTTCGTAGCCACGCGTGAGGACCTCCGTCGAGGTATTGATCAGCTCTCGCAGTAGCGCCTTGTCACGCACGATCTTGCAGTGGTAGCGAATATTGGCGGAGCTGGCCACGCTCTGCACGAGCTCCGCCAAATAGGCTGCGCCCCCGACGGCTTCAATTTCTCCCTGCGCCTTTAACCGTTCCGTCAACGTGATCTGATCGATCACTTCTCCGATGTCCGACAATTCCAGCATTGCACGATAAATCTTCCGATGCGACGTGCGGTAGAAGTGTTCCTCAACCAGCAATTCCATCGCCTTGGCCATCGCACTATTGTCGAGGAGGATTGCGCCGAGAACCGATTGCTCGGCCTCCACATTCTGAGGGGGCAGTTTGGGCTGGGACAGATCGACGGCTGACATGGATTTCATGACCGTTCCTTTACCTGCCGCCGAGAGCGACGAGACGAAGCTAGCAGGTCGATAAGCCTCATCTTCTTCGAAAGACGATTCAGATTGCCGGTTCGGCGACCAGACATGTGAGCCGCGAGGGGATCGACCACCAACACGTCATCATGACCCATTCCTGGCGCACCCACCACGACTACGGCCGCTGCTTGCTGGGCCAACCCCGCTGTCACTGAAGCAGACACCAGCGATGCGTCGCTCCCTTTCATCGTCTGCTGGGCCACTCGGGCTTGCGTCCGACGCAACTGTGCAGCCACCTCCATCAATCGACGAGTGGCCCGGCGTGGCGCGGCCACAAGATAATCGACTCGTGCTGATGTCGCTCCCTCCTCAGGAAAATCCACGGTGCGGAAGAGCCGGTCGACATCCAAGCCAAAACCGGTTGAGGGCAGTGGTCGGCCAAATCGACCCATCAAGTGGTCATACCGTCCGCCGCCGCCTAACTCTGCCCCCATCCCTTCGGCAAACACGTCGAAGACGACACCGTCATAATAGTCGAACCCGCGGAACTCCCCAAGATCCAACAGCAGTGAGTCCCCGTGGCCTGCCGCACACAACAACTCATACACCTGAGCAAGCCGTTCCAGCGGAGCGGCCAATGCCGGATCGCCAGCCGCAAGGACCCGTCCCCGCGCCAGCACTTCCTCTTGGCCGTAGAGCTCAGGCGCTTCCCGAATGGCGCGCGCCGCCGTTTTGGAGATGCGTTCGCTCGCAAGGACCTCTTCGAGTCTCGGCAGATCTTTTCGCGCAGCCGCCTGCTCAGCCAACTTCTGCCCCTGCGCCGACAACCCAGATCTCGATAGAAGCCCCTTAATAAATCCGACATGTCCAAGAGACACTTTAAAAGACTGAAGACCGATCGTATGGAGACACTCAATCATCAAGCCGATGACTTCACTGTCGCTCATAGCATCGTCCAGTCCAATGAGTTCGGCTCCGACCTGAAATATTTCTCGACCGCGCCCTGCGTGTTCGGCTTCATATCGGAAGACAGAGGTCCGGTACGAAAGACGCAGCGGCAGCGTCACGCCCGTGAGGCCCATTGCGACCGTCCGAGCGATCTGCGCCGTGGCATCCGGACGGAGGAGTAACGTCCGCCCCGTCGTACGATCAACGAATTGGTAGCAATGCTCGATCAGTTCCGGCTCAAGCCCCGGAGCCAAGACGTCGAGATACTCGAATGTGGGAAGAATGATCTCGTCGTAGCCCCAACGGTTAATTTGAGCCAGCAACTGTTCCTCAAGGCGACGGACCTGCTTTGCCGCATGAGGAAGTATCGTCGCCATGCCCACGGGCACGAGCGAGCGCTCGCGGGACGACGCGACCTGTCCCGAAGAGGGGCGAAGCTTCGGTGGAACGGAGACCATAGCTGACCTGATG
>Ga0315276_10000827_pt1 | contig 27094 bp, 20 predicted proteins | sample YL17G05_0_MG_FD_204542 | JGI IMG/M metagenome (GOLD analysis project Ga0315276, IMG submission 204542) | Sediment microbial communities from Yellowstone Lake, YNP, Wyoming, USA - YL17G05_0 | ecosystem: Environmental > Aquatic > Freshwater > Lake > Sediment | place: USA: Wyoming | collected... | reverse complement strand
GCGCCACTTCGCTCGGCTTCCCGCGAAGGGTCGCCGGGCCCTCATCGACACCCCCTTGGAGATGAACCAATGATCGATTCGCACGTTCATCTGAACCTCCCCGACTACCGCGACGATCTCGACGACGTCGTCGAACGGGCGCGGCTTGCCGGCGTGACCGGGATGATGAACATCGGTTTCGATCTCGACTCCTCGAGGGCGACGGTCGGCCTCGCCGAGCGCTTTCCCTTTATCCGTGGTGCCGTCGGGGTCCACCCGCACGACGCGCGGACGTACACCGACCGGGTCGAGACCGATCTGGCGCAAATGCTCGGGCAACCAAACATCCTGGCCGTGGGAGAAATCGGGCTGGATTTCTACAGGGATCTCTCACCGCGCGACACGCAGAAGGCCGTGTTCAAGCGCCAGCTCGCTCTCGCCCGCTCGGTGGGGAAGCCCGTGGTCATCCACTGCCGCGACGCGTTCGATGACGTCATGGCGATCCTCTCCGCCGAGGGGGCCCGGCACGACGGGGTCTTCCACGCGTTCTCCGGCGACACCGCCATGGCAAGGGACGTCTTGAGCCTCGGGTTTCACATCGGGGTGGGAGGTGTGGTAACCTTCAAGAACGCCCGCCTCCGCGAGGTGGTGTCCGAGATCCCCGTGGGCGCGATCGTCCTCGAGACGGATTGCCCGTATCTTGCGCCGGCGCCCTTCAGGGGAAAACGAAACGAGCCGGCGTATCTGCGTCGCGTCGTCGAAGCTGTGTCTCTCGCGACGGGGAAGACGGCCGAAGAGGTCGTCGAGATCACCAATGAAAATTTCGCCAGGGCCATGAAGATCGAACTCTAGAGAGGCTGGTTACGAAGATGACTCCGGAAAAGGGATGCGATCACCTCGACGGAAGCCCGATGGGCGTCTGTGCCGTCTGCGGCAAGACGGTGTGCAGCGAATGCTTCCGAACCGTTTTCAATGATATGATATGCGACGAGCACGAGTCGCTCGAGGACGAGTCCGCGTGGGAGCTCGTCGCGATCTACACCGACCCCCGCGTCGTGGCCGATAGAAGGTTTCACCTGGAAGAGAACGGGATCTCATCGATCACCGTCCAGAGCGAAGAGGACGCGGTGGAGCTCTACGTCCCCGCCGAAGACAAAGACGAAGGGTTTGCCGTCCTTCAGTCGTCGGGTGACGATGTCGGTATCTGCGCCCAGTGCCGGATCCAATACTCGGCCGAGCTCGACTCGTGTCCTCTTTGCGGCGGCAAGCACACCGGCCCGGAAGCCGAACGGGAAGACGAGTGAACGACCGGGGGTCTTGCGAAAGCCATCGGCGAGCCCCTCGACATAAGGCCATCGAAAGGTTTTCTATGAAAGTTCTCATGACAGGCGCGACGGGGTTCGTGGGGAGCGCTCTCAGGGAGTTCATACGCAAAGAAGGACACCAAGTCCGGCTGCTCGTCCGTAAAGAGAGCGCCGCCGAAGTCCAGAAAACGCTTCCTCCGGATGCCTACGAGATCGTCTACGGCGACGTCTTCGAAACCAACACCTGTCTTCGCGCCTGCGACGGCTGCGACGCCGTGGTTCACCTCGTCGGTATCGTCCGCGAATTCCCATCGATGGGCATCACCTTCGACGAGGTCCACCGCGTGGCGACGGCGAATATCGTCGACGCGGCGAGGCGAATCGGCGTGGAGCGTTTTATCCACATGAGCGCCCTCGGCGCCCGCGAAGACGCCGTGTCCGAATACCACCGCTCGAAGCGGGCGGCGGAGCGAGTCGTCGAGGAGTCGGGGCTGCGGTGGACGATTTTCCGACCCTCCTGGATCTTCGCTCCCGGCGACGGGCTGAGCACGAGGATCAAGGACATCGCGCGAAAACCCGTGGTCCCGCTGATCGCCGGCGGCCGGGCGCTCATCCAGCCGGTCGCTCTCGATGACGTGTGCACCTGTATGGGACGAGCGCTTCGTATGCCCGAGACACAGGGAAAGACGTACGAACTCGGCGGACCGGACCGGGTGTCCTACCGCGAGATCTTCGAACTCGCCTCATCCCGCGCGGGGCGCAAAAGGAAAACCGTTTCCGTCCCGGCGGGGATGATTCGTCCCGTCGTCGGCGTGCTCCAGCGCTTTCGGTCTTTCCCGCTCACCGTCGATCAGCTGCGGATGCTCTTGGAAGACAACGTCTGCGATATCGATCCGTTCGTGAAGACGTTTGGCGTGGTACCGGCGTCCTTCCGCCAGGCGATCGGCGCGATGTTCGCGTGACCGGGATCGAGCGATACCGGAGCCTCCGGTTGACTCCGGCGGCGGGCCGCGGTATAATTAGATCGTCCACACCCCTTAGGAGGTTTTCTCCCCTGCCGATTGCTACCAACTGGTACGTTTCTTTCTTCGGTATCCGGTAAGCTCTCGTGTTTCGATTCTTGTCTTGATGGGGCGGCCCATTGAGAAATATGGAATTTCGTCCAAAAAAGAGGCTTGGGCAGAACTTTCTCCACGACTCCGCGATAGCCTCGCGGATCGTGGACGCGGCGGAGCTTCGCCCCGACGCGACGGTAATCGAGCTCGGCGCGGGTAGGGGAATCCTTACGCGACCGCTCGCCGCGCGGGGCGTGCGGCTCATCGCGATCGAGCTCGACCGGGAGCTTCACACCGAGCTCGCGGCGTTCTTTGGAGCGGAGAACAAAACGGCGCGCGGTCCGGCGGGTCCGGTCGAGATCGTTCAGGCCGATTTCACGAAGCTCACGATTACGGGGCTTCTCGCGGCGCGGGGTCTCGAAAGGTGTGTCCTTTTCGGCAACATTCCGTATCATCTCACCCGCGACGTCTTGTTTTCTTTTCTTGTCGACGAGCACGAGATAATCGAGGCGGCGTACCTCATGCTCCAGCGGGAGGTCGGCGAACGGATCGTCTCGCCGCCGGGCAGCCGCGTCTACGGGATAACGAGCGTGGTGCTCCAGAGCCTCTACGACACCCGGCCGCTCTTTCGCGTCGCTCCGGGGGCGTTTTTCCCAAGACCGAAAGTGGATTCGATCATCGTCGAATTCAAACCGCTCGTCGAAGCGCTGGTCGAGCCGGCGGAGTTGAACGGATTCGTTTCTCTGGTGAAAAATCTCTTTCAACAGCGGCGCAAGACGATCCACAACACGCTCAAGAGGTTCTACTCTCTCTCCGAGACGGAGCTCGGCGAGATCTCGAGCAGGACGGGCGTCTCTCTGGATAAGAGGCCCGAGGAACTCGGCAAGAAAGCGTTTCTCGAACTGTCCAGAACGGTGTCGAGCATGACCACGGCGGAATGACCGCATGGCGAGGAACCACATACGAATCGCGCTGAGCGTCGTCGCCGCGCTCGCCTTCGCGGGGGCGGCGGCCGCGCAAGCTCCGGCGGCAGCGGATACCGCGGCGGCGAGCGGCGTGACCGGCGTGAAATTCGTCCCCCAGTACGCGGGGAAGATCAGGGGAAACGTGGACAGGGTCTCGCTCGAGAACCGCTTTACGGCGAGTTTGACGCTCCCCCGCAAGATGACGTCGATCACGACGCTCTCCACGGAAGAGGCGCACTATAGGATCCAGGACCGCCTCGACACCAACAAGAGTTTCATGTCGAGCCTGGTCTACCCGGTGATGCCGGGGCTCATGCTCGACGGCTCGATCTCGGACACGAGGTATTTCAACCGGGTGATCACCGTCTCGAACGCCGCACAGGACCTTTTCAACAACGTCCAGAAGGCGCAGGTGAACGCCTCCTACTCGCGCGCCTTGTGGGACGGAGTCTCTTTCAACACCAGGGCCGCCACCGGTGCGGGCCGGAGCGAACAGACGTTTCTCGACGACCACACGAAGGACGGCGCGGCGCGCCTCGGAGTCCAGTACCGCTGGGGTGGCCGGGTGAGCGCGTCGGCGAGCGGGGCGTTGCACTATATCTCTCAGGACGCCGAGTCGGGCGGCGAGGACTTTTCGGGTTTGGGGACCGCGGAGGACAGCGTCCTCGCCCGCGTGAACGCGGTCGTGCTGGACAGCACGAAAGTGAGAGCGGAGTACTCGCGGTTCACGTCGAAGGAAGACTATCTCGAGCTGCCCCGCGACTCGTTCGGCTCGCAACAATTCGACGCGTCGAAAATTTCCCTAGAAAAACAGTCCAAGGACGTGAGACACGTGGCCGTCGGCGCGGAGACAACCCCGTTGAAGAGGCTCAAGCTCACCTTCGAGGCGGCCCACAGCGACGCGGCGACCTACTTCATCGAGGCGACGGAACGAACCCGCCGGGATACCGGGGACAGCTGGTCCTGGGGTGTGGCGTACGTGCGGGGCGAGCAAACGAACGTCACCGTCGGGTACGAAAACAAAGCGTACTTCCACTGGCTGGGGCCGGTGAGCTTCGGGAGCTACGACGACAAGGACAAGAGACTGAAATTCGGATGGAACCAGACAATCACCAGTACGCTTCGGATGGACGCGCAGGCCGGCGTATCGCTCACCCAGTCGTTCTACGTCGACACCGACCGGGACCGCGACCAGAGGTATCAGTATGCCAACGTGCGGTTGAGCTCGGATCTTTTCCCGAAGGCCGACGCCAGCATATACGTCTCGGTGATCCGGACCGACTATCTCAGTATACGGGCGGCGTTCTCCCAGAACAACCGGACGGAGACGGTCTACGAGCTCCGGCCCGAATTCGTATACAAGATCAACGAGCGGATCGAGCTCACCCAAAAATACGGGTTGAACATCCAGTTCGCGGATTACATCTTTCAGGAGAACGAGAACTTTCTCGACCGGAACGTCACATTCTCGAACCTTCTGCACGCCCGGTTGCTCTCGCACGTGACGGCGGATTTCTACTACGCGCTCCAGCTCCACGACAAGGGGAGCTACCTTCGGCCGACCCCCGAGGCCGAGCGGGTCCTCGTCGTCAGCCAGGAGGAGAGAAGGGATGAGGTGGAGGTCAGGTTTCGTTATCAGATCAACAAGCATATCGCGCTTCTCGGTATGAACGAGTACATACAGAGAAAAGACATACTGACGCCCTCCGGCGCGGTCTTCAAAGACGGGGGGCTCGAGATCGGGGTCGACGGGAACTACGATCTTCGCGGACAAGGGAACCTGAAACTCGCGATGAAAAGGGTGAAAAGGTTCGGCCGGTTCAACGTCGACGCCCAGAAAGACTATTGGGTCATGGATTCGTCGATCAATTACACCTTCTAGACTTCGAAGGACGGGCGAATGACACAGATACGCAAGATAATTTGGCCGGTGTTCGCTGCGGTCCCGCTTTTCTTCTCTTTGGGGTGCGATATCTTCGCCACGCGGGACACCGAACCCCCCGGGACTCCGGGGACCCAGTGGGTCGTCCCCGATCTGTCCGACAAGGTGTTCATCAATCTGATAAACGGCCTCAAGGATCTCACCGGGGAGAACTACGAGAAGAGCCTGGGGGATGCATTCGTCTTCATCCCCCTCCCGGCCGATGTGGATAAACTCGGGTCTTGTCCTTTTGAAGGGTGGGTGAAAACGGTGGAGGCGGAGGTGACACGAGCGATCCTCGCCGAGGCGAGCGCGGTGGAGGTATCGTTCGTCAGACAGATCATCCGCAACGAGTCGGATTTCGTCGATTACCGTGTAACTTATGAACTTACGATCACCTACAAACGTGGGGGGAGCGAGACGTTCAAGGGGGTCGCCCAGTTCGACATGCAGCGTCTCGGGAACGGTTGGCACTTAATTCGCTGGACCGACCAGGAAGGCATCGAGGGATTTGCCACTTGGGGGTACCTGAGGGGCGAGACGAGGGGTTGTCCGGGTTAGGTCTTGAGAAGGGCTTGGATCCATCTGGAGGTATTAGGAGGAAGCTTGTTATTGCAACTTGTTGCTGCATAAGAACGTAAGCTTTCATCCCTCTTGACGGCCCGGGCGATTTGTGGTATTATTCCTTCGCCAGCTCGCAACCGATCGAGAGAAACCGAAAGGAAGAGCATGAAAAGGATCGCCGTTCTGGCCCTCGCGGGAGTCATTACGCTTGGGCTCAACTCGTGCATCCTCGATCCCAAAGAGGTCAAACCCAAGGACCCGCCCGTCTCGCAGTACAAGTGTCTCGAGGTCACTTGTCCCCGGGACAACGTTCTCTTCAACCTCCAGTCGGCGTATAACGACCGGAACATCAAGCGTTACGACGAGCTCCTGGACGCAGACTTCATCTTTTACTTCTCGGCGGCGGACATTCAGAACGGCGTCGTCAATGCCGAATATTGGAGCCGGGCCGCGGAGATCAACGCGAACAAGAACATGTTCGATCCCAACTACAGCAATCCGAACCAGGAGCCGGTACAGGACATCGACCTCTCGCTCGTCTACCCGGCGGGCGACGATCAGTGGACGCAAGTCACGCCTGAGGATCAAGTGAAATACCCGGGGGAGACGTGGTACCAGAAGATCGTGACGTACAACCTCACGGTTCAGCTGTCAGGTGACTTTCAATACCAAGGTCTGAACAAGCAGGCGCAGTTCACCGTTCGCGCGGCGACGGTGGACAGCAAGCAAGTCTGGCGGATCGTGGTCTGGCGCGACGACACGGGCACGAGTTAGCCGCCGGAATTCGACTCGGTTTTCGCAACGACACCCGGAGGGGCTTTTCCTTCCGGGTGTTTTCTTGGCCGTGGACGAGTGATGCCCCGAAAGAAAAGATCCAAGACCGGCTGCTTTTCCGGCGGCGTGGCGCTCGTCGTCGTGGTGCTCTTCCTCTTTGGGGTCGCCGCCATCCTCCTTCTGTCGTTCTTCCATTCTCCGCGGGGTAGCGTAATCCTCCTCGACATCGGATTTACCGACCGCTACGAGACGGTTCAGGACACGATCGACGCCGCGCTCGGCGCCGCCCTTCGCGAGCTTGGTCTCGACAAGAATATCCAAGAGAAAACGAGTTCCCTATCGGTGGGCACGCGGGTGTTCCACCGGCGCGACTGGAGCGTTGGCATCTCGAAGCCGGAGAGCCTGACGCGGGTAAACGTCGCGTTGACCGCCGCGGTGGAGCGCGCCGGCGGCGTGGTTCGATCGAGCGTGGAGACCTCGCCGGGGACGCTTATCTTTGAGGCGGGAAGCCGGAAGCACGCGACGCATCTTATTCGCATTAGCGATTCGTTCCCCGGAGCCGGGGATGCCCGAACCGGGACCGCGCGGACGCCTGGCGATGAGGTCGCAGGCGAGCCGCATCGTCGGGGCGAAGCGATGAAGCCCGCGGACAAAGAAGGAACCGGCGGTGGGCGGCCGCCCCGGATCGCTCTTGTCATCGACGATTTCGGGTATTCGAAGGATGCGATCGCCGAAGAGTTTTTCTGCTTGGATCTCCCCCTCACGGTGTCCGTTATACCGGCGCTCCCGTATACGAAGTACGCGATCGAGCGCGCCGCGATGGAGGGGAAAGAGGTGATCCTCCACCTCCCCATGGAAGCGGAGGCTTTTGCATCGGACGTCCCGGCGGTTCTCACCACGATGACGGGCGAAGAGATCGCGTCCCTCGTGGCGAGCTTCCTCGCGAAAACGCCGGGGGTCGCCGGCGTGAACAACCACCTCGGTTCGGTGGCGACCCAGGACGCGCGGGTGATGAAGGCGGTGCTCGAGGTATTGAAGCCCCGGGGGCTCTATTTCCTCGATTCTTTGACTTCGAACAAATCGGTCGCGTATAATTCGGCGAAGTCCCTGGGTGTTCCCGCCGCGCGGAACGACCTTTTCGTCGACGCGGATACCGAAGACCCCGAGATCGTGCGGGAGCGGTTGGACCGCTTGCTCGACATCGCGAGAGCCCGGGGATATGCGGTCGGAATCGGTCACCCCAAACCGTGGACGTGGACTGCGGTCCAGGCGTTCAAAGACCGGGCGAAAGAATCGGGCGTCGAGTTCGTTTTCCTGTCCGACCTCGTGGAATGATCCGCCCCCGGGCGGCGTCGAGGTGAACCGAGGGGAGATCGAACGGCGGCCGAGCGAAGGAGAGACCAAAATGGTTCGTCTAGGCGTCAATATCGATCACGTCGCGACGGTCCGGGAAGCTCGAAAAACAATCGAGCCGGACCCCGTGGCCGCGGCGATCGCGGTCGAGCTCGCCGGGGCCGATCAGGTGACGATCCACCTGCGCGAAGACCGCCGGCATATCCAGAACCGGGACGCCCGCATCATCCGTGAAGTCGTCCGATCGGCGCTCAACCTCGAGATGGCCGGTACCCCCGAGATGCAGGCGATCGCATTGGGGTTGCATCCCAACTCGGTGACGCTCGTCCCGGAGAAGCGCGAGGAAGTGACGACCGAGGGAGGTCTGGATCTCAGGACCGCTTCACCGGCGGTGGCGGATCTCGTCGCGACGCTCGGCGGGGCGGGGATCAAGGTGTGCGCCTTCCTGGACCCGGACCTCGACCAAATCCGCCGTGCGGCAAGTCTGCGCTTTCAAGCCGTCGAGATCCACACGGGGCGGTACGCCAACGCGACCGGAGCCGCTCGGATCGAGGAACTCAAGAAAATAAAAGATGTTGCGGTTGCGATCCGCCATATGGGGATGGGGGTCCACGCGGGTCACGGGCTCGACTATCACAACGTGCGCGATATCGTCGCCGTCCCCGAGATCGAGGAGCTCAACATCGGTCACGCGATCATCTCGAGGGCGATTTTCACGGGGTTGGACCGGGCGGTCCGGGACATGCTCGTCGCCATGGGGCGTCTGTGAGAACGGGCGGTGTACGTGCCGTGGGTGGGAGGGCCGTCACCGGCCCTCCCACCCACGGCAAGCGCGCATCTCAGCGCCGCCCCGGACTTTGCCGTTGACTCCGGCCGTAAAACCCGTATAATTCTCGTTCTATTAAAAGGCTAACCTCTCACCCCGTGTCCTACAGAGCACATCTTCTCAACTCGTGAGGAACCGGTTCTCCGTCCGGGTGTCGGCCGGTGCGTCCGCGGGTGAGTGCGTGGGGTGCGACGAGGTTGGGGCGCGAGGGCGCGAACGGTCATGGGGAACGGTTGAGTCGGCGTCCATAGGGTCGTTTGGTTCCGAGGTTTTCTATGAAAAATTGGAAACACATTTTCATCATCGTGGTCATACTGGGAGCCGTGTGGGCGCTCATTCCCACCTTCCGCTTTTACGCGAAGCCGGAGCAAGAGCGCCTCGGAATGGTGGGGCAGAACAGACCAAAGTTCGTCGATTCCGCTCTCAAGCTCGGTCTGGATCTCCAGGGCGGGATGTACATGGTCCTCGAGATCGACGACTCGCAGCTCAGCGACGACGCGAAAAAGGATGCGCTGGATCGCGTGCTGAAAATCGTACGTAATCGCGTCGATCAGTTCGGTGTCGCGGAACCCGTCATTCAGAAACAGGGAGACAAGCGGATCATCGTCCAGCTCCCGGGGCTCCAGGATCCCTCGCGGGCGAAAACCCTCCTCGGGCAAACGGCCCTTCTCGAGTTCAGACTCGTCCGTGAGACCGACGAGATGCGCCGTGCGATCCAGGACCTCGATCTCGCTCTCAAAGGGGTCGAGATCAAGGGCTCCGCGGTGGATACCACGGGAGTTGTGGCAGGGACGCCGGGCGACACGACCGCGGTGGCCCGGGCGGCCACGACAACCACGGCTCCGGAGACGGCCGCCGATCGGGAAGCGACGGCCCTCGATTCGTTGATCCCCGATATACCGGGGACCAAAGAAGTCGAGATCCCGCTCCAGGAGATCTCCAAGGACCGTCCTTTCTCTTCGTACCTCGTGTCGCTCTACGGCGGCGCCGCGGTCGTGGATGACCGCCACAGACAAGCCGTCGAGCTCCTCCTCGGTACGCAACAGGCCCAGCGCATGATCCCCAGAGGGTCCGAGTTTCTCTGGGACGCCGAATCCCGCCCGCTCGAAGACGGCGGCGTGGGAAGGCTCCTCTACCTGGTGGAGGCAAAGGCGACGCTCAGCGGGCGCGCGCTAACGAACGCGTCGACCCAGCCCAACCCCGACGACCGGAGCTCGCTCGACGTGTCTTTCCAGCTCAACCGCGAGGGCGCGCTCATTTTTTCTCGCTTTACCGGGGAGAACATCGGCCGCCGGATCGCGATCGTTCTCGACCGCAAGATTCGCTCGGCTCCGGTCGTCCAGTCGAAGATCCCCAGCGGTGACGGGCGGATCACCGGGAGCTTTACGGATGAAGAGGCGGGAGACCTCGCGATCGTCCTCAGGGCGGGCGCTCTACCCGCTCCAGTCGAAGTTATCGAAGAGCGGACCGTCGGTCCCACGCTGGGACGCGACTCGATCCGGTCGAGCGCTCGCGCCGCGCTCATCTCGATCATCATCGTGATCGTGTTCATGGCCGGCTACTACCGTTTGTCGGGCCTCCTGGCCAGCGCCGCCATGCTCTTGAACATCTTGATCATTATCGCGGCGTTGGCGTTGTTGGGAGCGTCGCTCACCCTCCCGGGCATCGCCGGGCTCATCCTCACCTTCGGGATGGCCGTGGACGCGAACGTTCTCGTTTTCGAGCGAATCCGGGAGGAGCTCGCAAAGGCCAAAACGGTGCGAAGCGCCATCGATGCCGGTTACGACCGCGCATTCACGACGATTCTTGACTCGAACCTCACGACGCTCATCACGGCGATCGTCCTCTGGCAGTTCGGCACCGGACCCATCAAGGGGTTCGCGACGACGCTCTCCATCGGGATCGCCGCGAGCATGTTCACGGCGGTTCTGTGCACGCACGTGGTTTACAACCTCGTCACGTCCAGGATGACGATTCGCAAGCTGAGCATCTAGGCACTAGAAAGGGTAGGAAACGATGCACTGGTTCAAGGGCGCGCACTACGACTTCATGTCCAAACGGCGGCTGGTGATGCTCATCTCGATCGTGCCGATCATCATCGGTCTCATCTCTATCGCGGTAAAGGGCGGGTTCGACACGAGCATCGATTTTGCGGGAGGCACCCTCATCGAAGTCGGATTCGGAGAGCCGGTCTCCATACAAGAAGTCCGCGCGGTCATCGAGCGCGCCGGTTTTACGGGCGCGGAGGTTACGAATTTCGGTAACTCGCGGGACGTCTTGATCCAGATGAAACACATCGGTCAGCCGGCGGAGACGGCGCGACGTCTCGAGGCGGCGCTCAAGGAGCAGCTCGCCGGTCACACGGTGGACGTCCGTCGGGTGGAGACCGTGGGGCCGAAGATCGGGAGCGAGCTCAAGACGGCGGCGTTCTGGGCGGTCGTCTGGTCGTGCCTGGGGATCATCGCTTACGTCACCTGGCGGTTCCAGTTCAGGATGGCGATCGCCGCGATCGTCGCGCTCATCCACGATGTCTTCTTTACCCTGGGATTCTTCTCGATTACGAACCGCGAGATCTCGATAGCGGTGATCGCCGCGATCCTCACCATCATCGGTTATTCGTTGAACGACACGATCGTCGTCTTCGACCGCGTCCGCGAAAACCTCCAGACGCGCCGCCGAGAGGGATTCATGGGGCTCGTCAACACGTCGGTCAACCAGACGCTCTCGCGGACCATCATCACCGGGCTCACGACCATTCTGTCCATCATCGTCCTGATCCTCGTCGCCGGTCCCGTGATCCGGGACTTCGCTATCACGCTCCTCATCGGAATGGTCGTGGGGACGTACTCGTCGGTCTATATCGCGAGCGCCCTTCTCATCGAGTGGGATCTCTGGCGGAACAAGCACCGCAAGGTGGCGTGACGGCGAAACAACGTGTGAGCATAAGAGCGTAAGAGCGTCAGATGGACCCGTTGCCTCTCGTTCTGCACAAAACCCTTCTCGTGCTTCTCTACACCGGGTTGGGACTCACCCTGCTCTCCACGGTCATTGGGCTACCCGGCAACTGGATCCTTGTCGTCGCCGGGCTCGTCGTGGGTCTCGCGACCGGCTTTGCCAAACTCACACTGGTCCACTTTCTCATCTGCATCGGTCTCGCGGTGCTCGCCGAGGTGATCGAGAGCGTCCTCGGCGTCGTCATCCTGGCCAAGCGGGGTGGAAGCAAGCTCGGGATGATCGGATCGATCGCGGGTGGATTCGCCGGCGTGCTTCTCGGGGGAGGGGTCTTTCCGCCGATGGGGAGCGTGGTCCTGGGGTTCATCGGCGCGTTTCTCGGGGCGGTCTTCGGCGAGCTCCTTCGGAACCCCGACATGGAGATCGCACTCCGGGTGGGATTCTGGTCCTTCATCGGACGCATGACCGCCATAGCGGCGAAACTCTCCTGCGGGTGCGTGATCTACTGGATCATCATCAAAGCCACGTGGCCGTGATTCGTCCTCTTTCGGCTACATGACGTGCTCGATTCAGGACGAACCAGCCCACCGACATCAGCGTAACTCTTTTGTTTTCAAGGAAACACGCGTGGCACGAGGATTGCCACTCTTAAACCGGTTCGGACCCGAACGAAAGGGAGGGCCGCGGCGCTATGAAAAAGACTCTCGCAACCGGACTTCCCCTCGTAGTTCTCGCGGCGTTCGCGTGGGGTCCGTTGGCGTACGCCCTCTCTCCCGCGCCCCAATCCAGCACCCAGAAAAAAACCCTTCAGCCGGGTCAGGTCCAAAAAGTTCAGGGCACCGACGTGAAAACCGCTCCCGGAACCGAGGCGGTCGTGCCGGAAAAGGACTCCGGTCCGATCGCCGTGTTCGCCGAAGTTGAGGCGGGGTGGAAGAGCGAACAGGTCCAGCAGATCCTCCGTCACTACGGAAAGGGAAAAGTGGCGATCTCCATCGAGGGGAGCAGCCCGACCGGTGGTCAGTTCAGCCGGAATCAGAGCTACTATCTTTTTCAGGACCTTTTCAAGTACACGATCACCGAGAGGTTCCAGTTCGTCCAGTATCGCCATGTCTCCGACGGCCGGGACAAGGTGTACGCGGTGGCGGAGCGGCACTTCAAACGGAACGATGACGGCAGGCTCTTCAAAGACAAGATTTATGTCTCCCTCCACCTCGAGGACGATCGCTGGGTGATCAGCGAAATCAAGTCCATCCGCTGACGTCTCACCGCACACGGATTCGGCGTTTTTCTGGTATCATCTCCGGGATCGATGCACCCAAGGACCCAGTCCGAGCCATGAGGATCTCCGTCGTCCACTCGAGAATCGTTGTCATCGCCGCCGTCGTTGCGTGGGCGGCGCTTTTCGTCCGCCAGTATCTCCACGCCGCGGCGGTCGCTGCCGTCCCGCCTCTCGTTCCCGCCGCTCTTGCCGCGCTCGCGCTCGTCGCGCTCACGCGGACCTCTTTTGGCCGTAGGGTCAAGGCATCCCTCGTGGGGGCATGCCTTCTCGCCGTCGCCGCCGGGGGCGTGCTCACCGGTATCCATGATGAGAAAGACGGGGCGAGGGACGTCTGGCTGAAAAACGAGGAGCGCGAGATCTCTTCGGTGCTCGACGCCGTCCGGGACCGCGTGGAGAACCTCCTCGAACTCTCCGCTTCGATCGGCGATACGGTCGGAGTTTTTCTGGGCGCAAACGCTCCGCTCGGCGATTCGGATTCCGTCGGCGAGAGGCTTAGCGCGTTTCGCGCGCTCGGAGCGTTCTCGGAGAAGATCACGCGAGGCGGTCTTCTCCCCGCGGGAACCGAGATCGGTATACAAATCTTCGACGCGGAAGGCGAGAGATGGGCGTGGGCTGGCTGGCCCCAGGCCCTCGACGCGCGGGATCGCCGTTTCATCTCGAGCGGCAGGGAGCTTGTCTACTCGCGCCAGGCGTCGCTGTACCGGATGCTCACCCACGTCATCCCCCTCAAAGCCGGACGCGAGGGCGGCGGCACACCGGGAGCGCCGGATCCGGCGGGGGCCTCGGGGTCGGCGGGCGCGCCGTGGGGTGCCGTCCTCGTCGACATACCGCTCGAAGTAAACTACAGAGTGAACAATAAGTTCCTGAAAAGCTCGAGCCTCGCCGACGAAATCGCCCGCCGGGCGAAGGCGACCGTGCGGTTCGAGTACGTCCCCGTCGATCCCGGGCTTCCCGACACGCTCGGCGGAGAGTGGGGGCGGGTCTCGCTCGAGCGTATGGGCGGGGTTTCGGGTACCGAATCAGGGGGGCTCAGAGGCCGCGCCCTGATTCGGAGCCCCCTGGGGACGCCGCTCTTCGACATGAGCGTCGACGGCCGGCCTTTTCAACACTTCGTCCAAGCCCGCAACGACCGGTTGGCCCTGGCGGCCAATCTGGCGATTCTTCTGGCTCTGCTGATCTGGCTCGCCCTTTCGCTCCATCGCTTTCCCGAGAGGTGGCGCGGGCCGGCTTGCATGTTCAAAGCCGTCTACCTCGTCCTTGGCGTCGCCCTTGTCAGGTACGCGCTCGTCTGGTTCCAGCCCGACTTTCTCACGACGACGATCAGGGTATTCGAACCGGCGGTTTTCGCCACCCCGATGCTGGGGGGGCTCATGCGAAGCGCCGGCGATCTTCTCATCACCGCGGTATTCTTCGTCGCGTCCCTCTACGGTGTGCTCAAGATCAGCCGCGGGGCGAAACCGGCCGGTGTCAAGACGCGGGCCCGGGTCCCCTGGGTGCTCGCCGCTATTCAGGGGCTCTTCGCCGCCGCCGTGTCCGCCGGCGTCTTCGTGCTTGCGAAAATGTTCGTCGGAAGCGTGGTGACCAACGCCAATCCACGTCTGGTCGGCGAGACGGTGAAGATCTTCGAACCGGAAGTCGCCGTTCTCCATCTGAGTGCTTTCCTCATGGTCGCGGGTATTTTTCTCGCGGGAATGATCTGCGTGTGGGGCGCGTTCCGTCTGGGCGGCGGGTCCGGCGCGTCGAGGGCGGCCATTGTCGCCGCCGCGGCGCTCCTCATCACCGCCCTTGTGGTGTCGCGTCTCGACTTCGCGGGGATTTCTCTTTTTGCGCTCGTCTTCGCCGTCGTCGCCCCACGGCTTGTTCAGCGGGAAGACCTCGTCTCGATCGTGATCGGGGCGTTTTGTTTTGTGATCATCGTGTCGGGGGCGGCGTACGTTTTTTTCAACCAGGAGTACCAGGGTCTCAGGCGGGCGTTCATACAGGAGAAGGCCGTCGAGATCACGCATCCCGCCGATAACTGGAAAGTGTTTGTTCTCGAGGACATCCTGGACGGCTTTTCCCAGGACATAACGATCCGCGAGACGCTTTCGGAACCGGTGTCCGCGAACGTTCAACGGCTCGCGTTCGATTTGTGGGCGGGGAGCCCCTTGAGTCTACTCGGGTACAGTTGCGCGATGCACGTGTTCGACGGCGCGGACAGCCTCGTCAGCCGGTTCGCCGTCGAGATGCCTTATCGCTTGAAACCGGACGAAGCGGGCGAGCGGCTCGAAACGCCCTCCGCGCAGCAGTGGGCCGTTCTCGACCTGACAACGAAGACTCCGCAGGGGGCCGTGCGGTTCTACCGGGGGATCGTGAATATCGAGGACTACGTACTGACCGACCTCGGGTTCTCGAGGCGGATCTCGGTCGGAAAGATCGTCGTCGACGTTCCGTTTTTCTTCGAAAGCCTCGCCTGGGCCGCCCGCACGGGACCGCAAACGCCGGAGGTTCTGAGAAACATCCAGGAAGGCGGGGTGGCGCCGCGCCTCGAGGAGACCGAGCCGATACTTCTCGCGAAGGTGGCGGACAACCGCGTCCTCGAGTCTTCCGCGGAGGTGCTCCCCGTCGGGTACACCGTCAACCGGCAAACGCTCGCCGAAGCCGCCGGGCTCGAGTGGCCGCTTCTTCGAACGAACGGCGCGGCGTATCGGATACTCTCGCACGAGACGCAAGAGCCGGGAACGGTGCTCATGGCGGGGTTCGTCGTCCCCTCGCTCGTTCAACACGTGCTCCGCTGGTCGACGATCCTCTCTCTTTATTTTTTCTTCACCGTCGGGCTGATCGCGCTCATCATCGCTCTCAAGAGTCTTCCCGTGGTCGGAGCGGCGTTGCCCACGCTTACTCCCGGCCGGCGGCTGGGATTTCAACAGAAGATCCTCGGGTCCTTTCTTCTTGTCGCGCTCCTGCCCGCCGTGATTCTCGGCGTGTTCTCCGTACGGATCATCAAAGAACGGTTCGCGCAGGAAAACAAAAACGAGGCGCTCTACAAGGCGTTCAGCGCGGGCAAGTCGGTGGGTAACCTCCTCGTCGACGAGCTTCACGCGCTCATCGACCACACCGACTTCGGCGCGCTCATACGGGGCGACGTGCCGCCGAGGTATCGGGACGGCGACAAGAGGCGTGTGCGCATCCTCACCGTTCCTTCGCCGGCCCCCCTGGGCGAAGAAGGCGGACCCGGTGGGGGCGATCTCTCCGGCAACGGTCTGGGCGGCGAGCCCGGGATCCCCGAAGTCGCCTCCCGCGCGTCTCCGGAACAGGTTTTCCTCCATTACCTCAAAGGGAAGCCGTACCTCGGCGTGCTCAGCGAGCCCTTTCCCTTCGTCCTCCGCGGAAAAAAAGAGACATACGTCGTCTACTACGCGCGGCTCCTCGACGCGGAGCTCCTCGGCGAGATCGCGGACCAGGTGGGCTCGGACGTCAACGTGTTCGACGGCGGCGAGCTCGTTGCGACAAGCCGGGAAGGTCTTCTCTCGGGTGGCTTCATCAGCCCGACGATGAATGCCGACGCCTTTGTGAAAGTGTCGGTGATGGGGGTCGATCACGCGTTGTCGACGGAGAAGGCGGGCCGTTACCGGTACCAGGTCGCGTACGTGCCGCTGGCGAGCCCCGATCTGGGGGATGACGCCGCGATCGGGGTCCCTCTTCTCTTCCGCCCGGAGTCTTACAGCGTGGAGGTGGATAAAGCACGGTCCGTTGTGCTCAGCCTCTTCGCCCTTCTCTCCGCGGCAACGATCGGTCTTGGGCTCCTTCTCGCCCGCGGGATCTTCGAGCCGCTCAAGGGGCTCCTCGAAGGAACCAAACGGATTGCCCGCGGCGACTTCTCATTTACGCTCCCGGGCAAGAGGAAAGACGAAATCGGAACGGTCGTTGAAGCCTTCAACGAGATGACCCATCAGGTGTCGCGGTCGCAAAAGGCCCTGGAAGAGCGGCGGAAGCATCTCGAAGTGATTCTCGTAAACGTCGCCACGGGCGTGATCAGCACCGACGGGGCGAACCGGATCAGTGCGGCGAACAGGGCGGCGGAGCGGATTCTCGGGCTCAAGAACGAGGAGCTTCTCGGCAAGACGGTGGATGAGCTGGCTGGAGCGAATGTGCTCCCAGATTTCTTTGCGCGCCTCTCTCTCGCCTCGCGGAGTACGGACGACGGATCGTCGCCTCTACCCGCCGGGTCGTCCGAGGTCGATATCATCAAGGACGGCGAGAAACGGACAATCAAGTTCATGGGGACGGGGATGAGCACCGACGGACGGTATCTGGGTACCGTGTTCGTTTTCGACGATCTCACCGAGCTCATCAACTCGAAGAAGCTCTCCGCGTGGGTCGAGATGGCCCGGCAGATCGCCCACGAAATCAAGAACCCGCTCACCCCGATCAAACTCTCGACGCAATTCATGGTGAGAGCGCACCAGGAGAGATCGGCGGACTTCGACAGGATCTTCGAGGAGGGGTCAGAAACGATCATGCAGCAGGTCGACGTGCTCCGGAACATTGCGAGCGAGTTCTCGAGCTTCGGCCGTCTCCAGCAGCTCCATTTGGCTCCGCACCGGATCGTCCCCATCCTCGAGGACATCGTGTCGCCCTATCGCAAGAACTCCGCCGGTGTGACGGTCGTTCTCGACGCGGAGGCGAGCGAACGTCGAGCCGTCACCGACCCGGAGGCGGTCCGCAAGATCTGCACGAACCTTATCGAGAACGCGATGGAAGCGATGACCGGCGGAGGCGAGCTTCGCGTGTCGTGCGGCGAAGCGACCATCGACGGCCGGCGGATGGTCGGGATCTCGTTCCGGGACACGGGGCCGGGGTTGAGCGACGAAGTCAAGGGGCACCTCTTCGAACCCTACTTTTCGACAAAGACAACGGGGACCGGGTTGGGTTTGGCGATCTGCCGGAGCCTGTCGCGGGAGATGGGCGGTGAGGTGACGCTCGAGAACCAGCCCCACGGCCGAGGCGTTCAGGCGACCCTCTATCTCCAGCTGGCGTAAAGAAGAGCGCTCTTTCACGCCCTGGGCGCCGACCGATGCCGGGTGCGCGCGGCGCTCCAGTCGATTTGAGCGCGTTCGATTGCGGAAGGCCTCTGGTTTTCCTATATTTCAGAATAAGTTGCCTGACAAGGTCTCGACAGCTCTCTGGGGGAAGATGATATTGATCCGCATTCTCTCTCGCGTGCCGGCGCGCTTTTTTCGCCGCCCGGGTCGTGACGCGATCTTTGCGGCAGCCGTGGTCGTCCTGGCCGGCTGGGCCATCGGCGCGCTCGGGGCGATCGGAGGGGATCCTGCCGAGGAGTACGCCGTGCGTATCGCGCGGCTCAAGTACGGCGGCGGCGGTGATTGGTACTCGAACGCGTCATCCCTTCCCAACTGGCTCAGGGAGTTCGAGAAACGCACGGGGATCAAAACGCACCCCGAGGAAAAAATCGTCAGCATCATGGATGAGGACCTCCGGGCGTATCCTTTTCTTTATATGAACGGACACGGGACGGTCCGTTTGACCCCGGAGGAGATCGACAAGCTCAGGGACTATCTCGAGGCGGGCGGGTTTCTCCACGCCGATGACAATTACGGGATGGACCCGTCCTTCCGAGGGCTCGTCCGAGAGCTCTTCCCGGAAAAGGAGCTCGAGGAGCTTCCCAACTCGCACTCGATCTATCACGTTTTCTACGACCTTCCCGGACTCCCCAAGATCCACGAGCACGACGGGAAACCGCCGCAGGGGCTCGGGATCACGATCGACGGGCGGCTGGTGCTCTTTTACACGTACGAATCGGACATCGGTGACGGGCTCGAGGACGAGAGAGTCCACAACGACCCAGCCGAGAAGCGGGAACTGGCCGCGCGGATGGCTGTAAATATACTGTTGTACGCGATCACCGAGAACGCTCTTCCCTAACGGGCGGATCAAGCCATGACGAAGGAAACAACCGGCGGTGTCGGTGGAGAACTCCGCCGCGAGCTCAAAAGAATCCTGGTGAAGACAGCGGTCCTACGCGGAGTGTTGGGGCTTCTTTCGTTTGTCGCCGTCGCGGGATGGATGTTTCTCCTCGCCGTTTTGTGGGTCGCCCTCTCGGGCGATCTCTCGCTCTCGCATGCGCTCGCGCTAAGCCGCGTGTCGCTCCTCCTTTTGCTTGCCGCGTTCGTCGCCGTCGTCGCCATGCCGCTCGCTCGGGTCCCGACGACAAAGAAACTCGCGTTCGAGCTCGAGAAGCGCCGCGATTTCCAGGACCTCGTAGCCGCGGGGTACGAGTTCTCGGAGAGCGACGACGCCATGAACCGTTACTCGCCCGAGCTCATCCGCGAAGTGATCCGGCAGGCGGTGCGGTCGATCGAGGGACTCCAGGTAAGATTTCTATTTGTCGGGCGCAGGCAGCTCCTCTTGATCCCCGCGGCCTACACGGCGCTCGCCGTTCTCATCCTCGTCGCCGCGATGTCGCCCGGCCGCCTGGTCGAGACCGCGAGGTATATCGTGACGCCAAGGCAGGCCGCCCGTGTGGCGCACGAGGCGAATCTCTTCTGCTATCCGGGCGACGCGACGGTGCTTGCCGGGTCCGACGTGGTCGTCGCCGCCCGGGAATTCGGCGGCTCGACGGATCCGGTAATGCTCTCGTACACGGTTTCGAACGGCTTCTGGAAGATCGAGCCGACGACAAAACGGGACTTCGTCTCCGGTGACGAGACGGCTCTCGAAGAACACGTTTACTCGTTCGAAGATGTCCGCGGCGATATCTCGTACTACTTCGCAAGAGGCGCGACGCGGACCCCCACCTATACGATCCGCGTTGTCCACAAACCGGTGGTGACGGACCTCACGCTCCTTCTCACGCCGCCGTCGTACACGGGTGAAGCGCCGGATACGCTCGTCGAGAGCGGGGGCAACGTCAACGCTCTCGAGGGGACGCGTGTGGAGATCGCGGGGAAAGCGAACAACGTCCTCTCGGAAGCATGGGTGGTGTTCGACGGGAGCGAGAAGAAACCGGCGCGCGCGGAGGACCACGGGTTCGACACGGCCTTCACCGCCGTCCGCGACGGGACCTATTCGATCGTCTTGCGGGATTCGCTCGGCCACGAAACGGAGGACCCGCTCGTCTATACGGTCGACGTGTTCGAGGATCACGCCCCGGTGCTCGACGTGCTCGAGCCGGGCGACGACGCGCTCCTCCCGCGGAACCTCCTCGTCGATCTCGGCTTCACCGCGGCGGACGACTACGGGGTCCGCGAGGCGGCGGTCCACCACAAAAAGGGCGGGGAGGAGAAGTTCGAGAAAACGCCGATTCCGCTGGGACCGCAGGCGGGCGGGCGGGAGCTCCTCGTCTCTTACCGGTGGAGTCTCGAGGGAACGACGCTCTTCCCCGGCGAGTACGTCGAGTACTACCTCGAGGTCAAGGACAACAACGTCGTCACGGGGCCCGGTGTGGCGAAGAGCCCGGTGTACCGGATCATGGTCCCCACCATGGCGGAGCTCTACGAGCGATCGGAAGCGGAGAGCGAGAGGAGAACCGATATCGTCGAGGAGGCCATCAAGGAAGGCGCGGACCTCAAGGAGCGATTGGACAAGCTCGAGCGGGAGATGAAGAAGACGGGCGAGGTGGATTGGAGCCGGCAGAAGGAGATCGACAGCGCGCTCGCATCGCAGGAGAAGATCCAGGACATGCTCCAGGAGATCCAGAAGTCGCTCGACGAGACGCTCGAGTCGCTCTCCGAGAACCGCATGACCTCACAGGAGATCGGGGAGAAGCTCGAGGAGATCAACCGTTTGATCGAGGAAATCAACAGCGAGGATCTCAACAAGTACATCGAAGAGATGCGCGAGGCCATGGCGAAGCTCGACCCCGAGAAGATGCGGCAGGCCATGGAGAACATGAACATGAGCGCCGAGGACCTCCTCAAGAATCTGGAGAGGACCGAGGCCCTTCTCAAGGAGATCCAACGAGAGCAACAGATGGAGGAAATCGTCCGCAAGACGAAGGATCTTCTGGAAGCACAGGAAAAACTCGGGGACACCACGGCGAAGGCGGAAGACCGCGAGGCCATGGAGGAGATCTCGCGCGAGCAGGAAGAGCTCGCTGAGCAGGCGGAAGAGCTCGAGAAGAACCTCGACGAGTTTTCGAAGGAAGTCGACGACAAAGAGCTCGCGGAGAAGCTCCAAAAAGCGTCGGAAGAAAGTTCGAAGAGCCGGACCTCGAAAGAGATGAAGGAAGCATCGAGCCAGCTCCAACAGGGCCAGAAAAGCAAGGCGATGTCGCACCAGGAACAGGCGATGGAAAACCTCGTCGGGCTTTTCGGCGAGCTGGCGAATATACAGATGGAGATGCAGTCCGCGTCGGCCGACCGTATCGCCGCGAACCTCCAGAGGCTCGCCACGAGCACGCTCGAGATCTCTTTCAAACAAGAAGACCTGACGGGGCGGATCAGGGGAGAGATATCCGCCGAAGCGGGCGCGGACCGGACGATGGTCCGTGAGCTCGCCGAGGAACAACAGATGTACCAGCGGGCCGTCAAGCAGATCGCCGACGAACTCTTCGAGATGTCGAAAGAGTCCATCATGATACCCGATCGTCTTGTCAAGAACCTGGGCCGCTCGCAGGAGAGCATGGAGAGCGCGCTTCTTTTCCTCGAACAAAACAAGGCGTTCATGGCGGCGACGGGCGCCGCTCAGACGACGACGACGCTCAACGAGATCACGATCGACCTGCTCCGGACCTGCAAGAACTGCTCGGGTGGAGGGTCGGGGATGCCGCAGTCATCACCCCTTCTCCAGAGACTGCTGTCGGGTCAGCAACAGATGCTCAAAGAGAGCGAGCAGCTCATCGCGCTCAGGGCGACGCAAGAAAAACTCATGCAACAAATGCAGTCCGAGGTGCAGAGACTCGCCGGCGAGCAGCGCTCGCTCAAGGAGATCGCCGAGCAAATCCGGAAAGATTTCAAACAGAACGAGCGGGTGTTGGGGAGGATGGACAGAATCGTGCAAGAGATGGATGAAGTGATCAAAGATCTCGAGGACGGAATCCTCGACGACGAGACCCTGAACAAGGAAGAGAGGATCTTGAGCCGCTTGCTCGACGCCCAGAGGTCGGTCCATTCGCGGGATTACGAGAAGGAGAGAGAAAGCACCACGGCGGGGGACGTGTTCTCGGACGGAGGCGCGGCGGCATCGTCGCTCTCCTCGTCGCAGGCGCTTCGCGAAGAGATCCGGCGGGCGATGGCCCTCAAGGCGCCGGGGGAGTTCGAAGATCTGATCCGTTTGTATTTCCGGGCGCTCGCCGAAGAGGCGCAAGCGACGCCGGGGGTGGAGTGATCCGATGAGGCCGATCCCGAGCCGGATAACCTGTTTCATTTCGTTCGGCGCGTGCTTGGCGGCCGCGGCGGTGCTCACCGCACAGACTCCTTCGAAGACCCAGACTCCTCGGGGCGCCCAGACCCCTCAGACCTTGCAGCTCGCTCCGGGCGTTCAGGCTCCACCCGCCACGCAGACCCCACGGACCTCTCCGGGCGCCCAGATTCCCCCGGCCGCGCAAACCCAGAGGAGAAGAGACCTCGCCGGGATGCTCCGTGTCATCGCGCCGGTGGTTCGCGAGGATCCCCATCGCGCCGTACAGATGCTCCAGGCGCTCGAGAGAGAACACCCGGGGAATTCCGAAGTGTTGAATTACCTCGGCGACGCCTATCAAGTGCTGGGCGAGGTCGACTCGGCCGTAGCCGTGTACGGTCGGTGCATCGCCGCCAACCCCGCGGACGCCCGCGCGGGCGCATCGCTGGGGACGCTCTACATCCAGAAGGGCGAGCGGGAAAAAGGCGAAGAGGTATTCCGCGGGCTCGTCTCGCAAACCCGGCCGTCCATGAACGCGTACCGGACGATCGGCTCGACCTTGAGCGCCGCCGGGTTCAACGATCTCGCGCTTCGCATGTACGACGAGGGCCGCCGCGAGAACAACGGACACTACATTTTCACGATCGACATCGCGCAGCTTCACCAGACGATGGGCGACTTCGAATCGTCTCTCGCCGAGTACCTCTCGCTCGTCGCGACCCAGCCGAAACAAGCTCCGCTCGCACAGGACCGGATCCTCGAGCTGCTCCGGGACCCGAGGGCGAACGATGAGGTTCTCGTCGCCCGTATCGCGGCGGCCGCCGCGGTCGGTTCGCCGAACCGGGAGATCGCCGCGAGGGTGCTCGCGTTGGCGTATCTCCAGGAAGGAATGGTCGAAAACGCGCTCGAGGCCGCGCTCGAAGCGGAGAAGACCGGCGCGTCCGATGGAAAGGTGCTCTTCGCGCTCGCGGAAAAAACGGCGATCGATTATCGCCGCCAACCGCCCCTCGGCCGGTCGAAGTATTTCGACATGGCGCTCCGGGCGTTCGAGGCGTTCATCGACGGTCATCCGGATGCGCCCGAAGTCCCGCGGGCGAAGCTCACGCTCGTCGATCTTCTCATGGATCTCGCGTCGGGCCGCGTGGAAAGGCGCCCGGGCATCGAGTACCAGGCCGCGACCGCCAAGGCGATCGAGTCCCTCGACTGGATGATTGCCGCCTTCCCGGGGACGGATCACGCCGAAGAGGCGTATCTCAAGAAGGGCGACCTCGTCTTTCGCATCGAGAAAAAACCCGAAGAGGCGGTCGAGATATACAAAGCAGGTCTCGCCAAGGCCCGTTTCCGCCCGGTCGCGTTTGCCCAGAGACTCGGCCGGCTCTATCTCGTTCTGGGAGACTATCCGAATGCCGAAGGGTACTTCACGCGGCTCGTCAACGACCGCGAACCGGAGCTCCACGACACGGGGGTTTACTACGCGGGGCTCCTCCTCGGGATTCGGGGTCAATACGAAGCCGCGCGCGACACGCTCACCGCGCTCGCCGAGAAAAACCCGGCGTCCACACTGACCAACGACGCGATCTCTCTTGCGTGGGCGATCGAGGAGGGGTTGCAGGGAGAGCAGAAGAACCTGGCGGCGTACGTCGCGGCGCTTCGCTGCGAGGTGGCCGAAGATACGACGGGCGCGATCGAGGCCCTGCGCGGGATCGTCGAGCAGCCGGCGGAGACACCGCTCCGTTCGCGCTCTCTTTTCAAGACCGGCGAGCTCTACGGCCAGTCCGGCCGGTTCGACGAGGCGGTGTCGGCGTTCGAGACTTTTGTCCGCGACTACCCCACCGACACCCGCGTGGCGGACGCCCAACACGCCATCGCGCGCGTCTACGAGTTCGGGTACGGCGACCGCGACCGCGCTCTCGAGAAGTACGAGGACATTCTTCTCACGTACCCGCACTACATCTATCTCGACGACGTCCGCGAGGACGTGACGCGGCTCAGAAACCAGATCGGAGAACAGGGTGGTTCGTCGTAAGACTCACAAACGGATTCGCGCGCTGGTTGTCGCCGTTCTAACGGCCGTTCTGGGGGGAATCGTGTTCTCGCCGGTCGCGTCGCGCGCGGAGTCGCTCCTCGTCCCCATGGACCTCACGCAGACGAACCATCTCAAGGCGTATGGGCTTGCCTTTCACGCGCTCCAGCAGGGAGAGGTCGTCCACTGGCTTCTCAATTATAGAGGCGGGAGCTTTGTCATGCCGGCGGGGCGCGAGATCGTCCTCGAGGCGAGGCTCAAGGGCGTGTCGTTTCAGGAAGTGAGCGGGTCGGACCTCTCCCTCATCTACGCCGAGATCGAGCGGGAGAATATGGAAACGGTCGTTCTCGAAAAGGCGCCGAGGATTGCCGTCTACACGCCGCCGAACAAACAGCCGTGGGATGACGCGGTCACCCTCGCGCTCACCTACGCGGAGATTCCGTTCGACAAGGTGTTCGACGAAGAGGTGCTCGCCGGTGCGCTCTCCCGGTACGACTGGCTCCATCTTCACCACGAGGACTTCACCGGGCAGTACGGCAAATTCTACGGGGCCTATCGATACGCGGATTGGTACCGCCAGGAACAGGCGGAGTCCGAGGCGCTCGCGAAGAAGCTCGGGTTCGACAAGGTATCGGAGACGAAGAAAGCGGTCGCGGAGAAGATCAAGGAGTACACGCTGAACGGCGGCTTCCTCTTCGCGATGTGTTCGGCGTGCGACACCATCGACATCGGGCTTGCCGCCCACGGGATCGATATCGTTCCCGCCGAGTTCGACCGGGACGGGATGACGCCGGGGTACCAGGAGAAGCTCGACTACGACCGCTGTTTTGCGTTCACCGGGTTCAGGCTCATCTCGAATCCCCTGGTGTACGAGTTTTCCAATCTCGACACCAGCGATTACGCCAAGGCGCGCGGTCCCGACGTCGACTACTTCGGGCTTTTTGAGTTCTCGGCCAAATACGACCCCGTTCCCACCATGCTTACGCAGAACCACGTCAACGTCGTCAGAGGGTTCCTCGGTCAGACCACGGGGTTCAGGAAGAACCTCGTCAAGAAGAGCGTCGTGATTCTCGGGGAAGACCCCGCGCACACCGAGGTCAAGTATCTCCACGGTAACCTGGGACGCGGGACGTTTACCTTTCTCGGGGGACACGACCCCGAGGACTACCAGCACGCCATCGGCGACCCCCCCACCGACCTCGCCCTCCACGTCAACTCGCCGGGGTACCGGCTTATTCTCAATAACGTCCTCTTTCCCGCGGCGGAGAAGAAGAAGCTCAAGACGTAGACCGCGAGCCGGGCGACCTGAGGCGGATACAATCCCCTTGACGCCCTTGAAGATTTGGGGAATAATGTCCGATATCCATCGTTCCTGTTGCGGCGGGGGGGATCCTGTCTAGACGGGGCGATCGGAGGTGTGGTGAGCGCGTTGGTGTACGGAACAATGGAATCACTTTTGTGATGCGGTTGGAGGTGAAGAATCCGGGCTAATATGGATCCGGTACTGGATATGGACAAAACCTTCACGACCTGTTTGAAGTGTCGTAACGGCGTACTGCTTCCGCTTTCCGACTACGGCAGGGACGGGGCGCCGATCATGTACAAAGCTTGGGTCTGCAACAATCCGGAATGCGGCTTCAACATACGAATCGACAACGGCGAGATCAGTTTGGGGAGGGACATCAGCACATCGAGCAAATAACGCTACCCCGCGATTGATTCGCCAGGGTCTTGGGGAGTCTTCGACAAGTCGGAGGCTCCCTTCTTTATTCTGACGAGAAAATAGACGAGGACGGCGAGCGACAGGGCAAGGACCCAGCGCTCCTGCGCATAAGACGGGACGGAGGCGAGCTTATCCTCGGGTACGACGAGGAGTTGAACGTAGGAGACGGTGTTCAAGATGCAGTGCGCGAGGATCGGGTAGGTGAGGTTCGATGTCGCCATGAAGAGATATCCGAGGAACACCCCGAAGACGATCATGCTCAAAAGAAGCTGGGGCGTGAGGTGGATGACGCCGAAGAACGCGCCGGCGAGAAGCATCGCAAACACCGGCCCCATGTTCCGGCTGAAGATCCGCTGGACGAGCCCGCGGAAAACGATCTCTTCCGCTAGGGGGACGAGAACGCAGATCCCGAGGTAGGTGACGGCGATCGCCACAGCCCCCGTGGGTTTGAGCTTCTTGAGCCCCTCGACGTAATCCGCGGCCGGCTCCATAAACGTCTGCGAGACCGCGTAGATGTAGTCGACGATCACCACGACCGCGAACGTCGCGAGGAAAACGTAGAGCGTGAGAAAGAACCGGGGGCGCCGGATGAGGAGCTGTCTGCGAAGCCCCGTCGGAAAACGCCGGGTGATCGCGTAGACGGGGAGGATGATCCCGAGGATAGGCGCGACGACGAGCCCCGCCCGGGGCTGATCGAGCATGAAGAATAGCTGTTGGATGAAAACGCTGCTGAGGAGGCAGGTGACCCCGAAAAAGAGAAGAACGTAGTTGTTGAAAGCCGAGAAGATGTTCGGCGGTCCCAATTCGTGGTTGCCTTTGAAATGGTCTTCCATTAACCTTACCGGTGCTTTGTCGGCGCCGATCCTCCCGTTCGCGACACATTCGCGGCTCGTTCGACGGCTCAGTGTCTCAAGGCGCGCCGCCGGGGGAAATCGTCCCGTATTCTAAGGCAAAAGCGCCGGACATCCAACAACAAGTCCCTCATGATCAAACTCGTCATATTCGATCTCGACAACACGCTGACCGACTTCATGCGG
>Ga0315276_10000826_pt1 | contig 27099 bp, 16 predicted proteins | sample YL17G05_0_MG_FD_204542 | JGI IMG/M metagenome (GOLD analysis project Ga0315276, IMG submission 204542) | Sediment microbial communities from Yellowstone Lake, YNP, Wyoming, USA - YL17G05_0 | ecosystem: Environmental > Aquatic > Freshwater > Lake > Sediment | place: USA: Wyoming | collected... | reverse complement strand
ATAATCCTCGGGAAGATATCGGACAAGATCCAGAACAGGAGGTTCTTCGTTGCCATGAGCGCCCTGACTTCGATCCCGTGCATCCTCCTCATCTACTTCTCGAGAAGCATCGAAAGCTATGCCCTCGCTAACGGCCTGCTCGAGTTCGCAAGCTTCGTGCTCCCCGTGCTACTGTTCGCGATCCTGACGGATAAGCTGGAGAAGACCAAGAACGACTCCGTGGTGAGCAGGGAGTATCTGCTCGACATAGGAAGGGGGGGCGCGATCGGGGCGCTCGTGCTCATGCTCTACCTGGGATACACGCCGCAGCAATGCTTCCTACTTGCCATCCCGTTCCTTCTCATGGGAGCACTCGCGCATGAATACAAGAATGCTCAAGCGGTCGCATGATGAGAGCCTCTAGGCTTTCTCGACAGAGAGTGACAGCAACTCCAGCAGATCCATCATCCGCACGCTCGAGCCCTTCGTCTCGATGGCGGACTTGAGGCTCTGATAGCAGAACGGGCAGGATGTGACGAGCATGTCAGCGCCCGTGCCCTCGGCGTCCTTGATCCTCAGGTCAGCGATCTTCTGCGAGAGTTCGGGGAACGCGGTCTTCACCCCCCCTCCGGCACCGCAGCATCTGGCCTCGTCCCTCGTCCGTTCCATCTCGACCAGCTTGATGCCTGGGATGGATTCGAGTATCTTCCTCGGCTCTTCGTAGATCCCGATATGCCTTCCGAGGTGGCACGGATCATGGTAGGTCACCGTCCCTTCGATACTCTTCTCTGGCCTAAGCTTCCCGGAATCGATCAACTCGGTCACCAACTGCGTGATGTGGACCGTCTTGACATTCATTCGCCCTATCTTCGGATAGTCCTGCCGGATGGTCTTGAAGCACCCGGCACAGCTAGTGACGATCATGTTCGGAGCCGCCCTCTCGAACTTCTCGATGTTCATCTGTGCGGTCTTTCTCGCGGATTCGACAAGCCCGGTCCGGAGGAGGGTCGAGCCGCAACAACCCTCGTCGTTCCCGAGCGTTCCGAAGTCGACCTTCGCGCGAGCGAGCACGCGTGCGGTGTTGAGGGCCATCTCGCGTATGTTCGGATCATAGGCTGCCGTGCAACCGACGAAATACAACACCTCGGGTCTGTCCTTGAGGGAGTCCTTGATCTTCACTTCACCATCTATCTTCTTGGACCATCTCGACCTCTGGGTCCTAGGCTGCATCCACGGGTTGTCGTAGTTCTCGATACTCTTGATGATCTGCTCGTGCGCAGGCAGAGGGGCCAAGCTGTTGGCCACGAGGAACTCCCGCATGTTCTCCCACATCGATATCGTGTCTAGATTGGCAGGGCACACGGTCTTGCACTGGCCGCATATCGTGCACTCATACGCCTTGGTAGCGAGTTCCTTCATCTCGCCGTCTGGAATGTCCTTCGCACCGAGAAGCCTTGCCTTGAGACCGTACTGCTTGAGGTACATCTCGCGCAGTCTCAGTATCTTCCCGCGAGGGGTGATCAGCTCGTCCTCCTGAGCCTCCCCTCCTGTCGGACAGGTGGTTGTGCACTCGCCACAGCGAGTGCACGCATCGAACCTCATCAATGAGAGGACATCGAGACTCGAGATGTCGAGCTTCCTCAATGCCTCACCTCCGAAGGGAGCATCTTCTCCGCCTCGACGGCAATAGGTGTGGCAATCATGTGGAAGAGCTTGCTGAAGGGTATGTAGGCGATCAAGAGCGCGCTCAAGACCCCATGGGCGAGCCAGGCCTGGTCATAATACTGGCCGACAGATGCAGGCATGACCCACGAGAAGGCGTATCCCAGAAAGGAATAGATTTGATTCGACTCGTGACCCGGGATCCGGCCAGCGATCCCCATCCCCTCCAGGAGGAATCCCCCGACCACGACCGCAAGGAGGAACAGAACTGACGCGGCATCAGGGAGCTCCGTCCTGACGATCTTCGGCCTGAGGACGAACCTCCGCACGACTGCAATCAAGAGCCCGACTAACATCATCAGCCCAGCGAGATCGAACCCGAAATCCCTGATCCAGAGCTTCGCCCAGCCGTTATCCTGGATCATAGGCCCGTACTTCGCGATATCGAGCGAGAAGGTGGTCACGAGGTCCAACAGGAACATCAGGAGGAAACCCCCGAGGATCAGCAGATGCATCGACCACCTGGTCAGGCTCCGGTCCTTGAGCTTCGAGAGATAGAGAGCATCCTTCGCGAAAGCTGATGTCACACCTCCCAACCTTCGGCCCACAAATCGAATCACGCGGGGGATCATCCCGAGCAGCCGCCGCTCTGGAGTGCCCACGAGTCCTCGGCCGCGCATCCACAGAAGAGCGTTGTAGACGGTGCCAAGGATGAAGACCGCAACACAGAGGATGATGGTGATAAGGAAGATCGTGAGGTACGTCCTGTCCCTCACGTAGACCGTATCGTACGGCAGGAGGAGCACGATGGCGGCGAACGACGTCACGACAGCTGAGAACAGGAGATAGAGCCCGAGCCTGTCCTTGAGGTATCTCGTCCCAGACATCGATTCTCAAACCATTCGATACGCTATAAAGTCATCCATTTTGGGATGTTCACCGAGAGTCCACGGACCTGTCCCCAGAGGACTTCCTGGCCTTGTCGGAGAGAACCTTGAAGTGATTGTCCACGCACGTCCTGGCCGCCTCGACAAGAAGAGAGGTGGTCTCATCGGCGTCCGATTCGACCCCGACCTTCATCCCCACGAGCATGTCCCTCACCCTGCCGAGATCGGAGGCGACGAGCTTTGATCTGGCATCACTCAGGGTCCATCCCCGTTTCTCGATGGCCGACACGATCTCGAGGAGCCTGCTCCCGTCCCAAGATTTGTGACCGACCGTGAAGGACCTGTTCTCCAGACCTAGGATCGCGACCTTGAGGTCAGAGAGCGAGCGGCGCAGCTCCGCGCGCATCCGCCCTTCCGGCAAGGGCACGGCATCCCTACCAGGCTGGGCCGGCCCATGATATCCCAACAGCCTCAAGAACAGGCTGTTCGCCCGAGGGTATCGGGGGTTTTCGAGATGGGGCCCGAGCAAGACCAGGCTCCCATCCCCGTGAACGACTCTGATCACGGCGGGCTTGTTGATCACCATCGCCTCGGCCATCGTCCTATCCAACTGGAACTCCGTCTCGGGGACGAAGGACTTGTATCTCACCATGACGGCGTCCTCTTGCGGCTCCTTGAAGACGGGCCCACCATACAATGGTGCGACGATGGATTCGCGAGAACCGTCCGTGATCTCGATCGGCCCTCTTATTGGGTGCACTATCGAGCAGTTCCCATAGGAGACCGCTTCCCTGGGACTGTATGCACTCCCGCTCCGTGCTTCGCATCTGATGTTCTCTATCTTCGTCGTCGAGATGTTGAAGCCCGAGAATGGTTCCAACGATGACGGGAGGGGGAGATAGGCCCCCGCACATATCCCGACGAACTTACCACCCTTGAGAATGAACTCCCCGAGGTTCCTGAACCCTCGGCCACTCAACTCATCGGCGATCGCGAACCCGTCCCCGCCCGACACGATCGCCATGCTCACGCTTCCGCTCGCGAGGGACGAGATGAACCCCTGGGAATCGAGGAACCGCACGCTCAGCACACCATTGCTCTCGAAAAGGTCCGCGAGCCAAGTCCAGGAATGCGACGAGCCCCTGCCCGCATACACGATCGTCTTCGCCGTCGGCATCGTACAGGTGAAGCACCTGTAACAGCAATAAAACAGATGGCGACTGACAGCTGGCCAGCCGGAGCCGATGCACAGAAAGGGTTATAGACGCCATCGGCTTATCTCGGCGTCTGCGGGCTCATGGTCTAGTGGTTATGACGTCTGCTTGACACGCAGAAGTTCCCCGGTTCGAATCCGGGTGGGCCCACTTTTATCTTTGTTGATAGATTATAATTACCGATCAGGAGGACAATCAGGAAAAAGACTTGCCTCCTGACAAATGGATGGAGTTAAGTACTGTTGCTGGACCTATTAGTCGCGATGAGGAGTTCGGCACGGACACCCGTCGCAATCTTCATGGTCGCGAGTCTGATGATTATCTGGAGCTTGAGCCTGATACCTTTCGCCCAGGCAGATGAATCGTCTCTCGAAAGGGTCCCCGAGCCCTGGGTCAGCGAATCTCACTTCTACGATAGATCTGAGTCAAACGGGAATGACGCACGGGCGAATTATGACAATGAGGCATGGGGGATCACTATTACCCACGGAGACATAAAGACGGGACTCTCTGCCAGGAACTATTCCAATGGCAATAGAGTATACGTGGACTACGGCCAGAATACCATGTTCTACATCGGAGGCAAGTTCTACATCGCGATGTTCACGATTGATCAGGTATTGATCATGATAGGGAACGATACATTTGTTATGCCCTTAAGGAACTGCGCTGGTTTTGAATTGACATACACCAAGGTCAAGTATGATGGCACGATTCCCACAATGGAATGCAATATTACCTACAAGAGCATCCGAGTCTATTCAAACGTCCCTGACTCGACCTTCGATCTAACATTGCTTAATCATTTCAGAGGAGATTGGAACCAGACGAGCATCAAGGTCGAGGCGCTTCTCGATTTCAGCAATATGAATCTAGGTCAACACATCGCAGGCGAACATTTCACCGCAGAGATTCACTATATCATGCAATTGACGGATCCCAATATGATGGACATAGGTCCGCCAGATTTTAACACGATCAAACCTTCGGAGTATACAGACACATCTCTGAAGTACAACATGACGCGTGACGATGGCTCTCCATACACCCTGTCAAGATTGGAGATGAACGACAATTTCACGATCTACAATGCAAGCGGGTCTCACTCGGCGGTGGGCTACTCCCGGATGGATTCGCCAAATACGACCTCGGGCAATGGGCAGACATATAACCACAATTCGCGCGTCGTCACCCATGGGTTCCCGAACTTGACCTACGAGGACACCATATCGATGAAGAGCGATCCGGAAATTATCGTCTTTCATGATCGAGTGACCGCCAATTCCAGCCCGTTGACTTCCTTAGTACCGATAGTTGCGGTAGTAGCGATTGTGGCGGTGGCGGCAATAGGCGCGATCGTTTTGATAAGGAAGAGAAAGAAGGCAGGGCAAGAAGACAAAGGCGAGAAGAATCCGAAAAAGCCATGAAAGGGGTTTGAGGCGTTCTCCGAGGATCCAATACCTCAAACTCGAATCGAGCCAGTAGGTCGAGTTCCCTTCTAGAGCGGCGACTCAGTGACCAGGGGCCAAGCTCTTCTCCCGGTTCTTGATGATCTCGTTCCCTTTCTGGATTAGGTCCTTGTCCAGCTGAGGCACCTGGTGTTCCCTCAAGAGCCTCAGGGCAATCTCCCTCGCCTCCGCCACCATCGTCTTAGAGAGCGTAGCCTCGAACTTGCCCTTGGCCTCATCTCTCATGATGACCTCCTTCTTGAAGTTCCTCGCGGTGTGGATGCTCGTCAGGAAAGTGTTACCATGACCGACCTGCCTGATGACGTCGAGGGCGACCTTGTCCTTGCTGATCTCGAACTTGGTCATCTGGAGCCGGACATTCTCCCAGACATACGAATCGATGACCGCCTGCTCAAGAGAGAATCCCTTCGCGTTGTCCATGGCGCCTATTCCGCCCTGCATGTCCGTGCCGGACATCGTGCTCAGCGCGATCCCCAGCGTCTCGCTGAAGGTGTGCGGCACACCAGGCTCGTCAGTGTCGTTGAGCCCCCAATCACCCACCATGCACGGGAGTCCGTATCTCTTCGCCATCTGGGCGAGGCCCGATGCGATCAGCGGCTGGTTGGCGCACTCGTAGAAGATCATGCCGGTCCTCATGTTGACGGGGGTCGAGGATGAGCAGTAAATCGTGCGTGCTCCTTTGCTAGCGACCTGCCCGATGACCAGGCTCGCGAGGTTCTCGCTGTTGCCGTTCACGAGAGTCCCCGCGATCGTCACTGGCGCCGTCCCGCCAGACAGGGACATCGTCATCGTCGTGACTGGCACCCCCGCCTTGGCGAACTCCACGAGTGCTTCGACCGCGTCATGCTCGAACATCAGCGGTGCAATCGAACAGTGGATGACCGTGAAGTGCGGCTTCTTCTTGAGCGCGTCAACGCCCCCTGCGATCAGTGCTCCGAGCTGCACCTGTGCCCGGGCGTCTTCAGCGTTGAAAATCTCAACGCCTTGGACATGCTTCGTCGTGTTCTGGAGCGTCGTCCAAAGCTCGTGAAGCCCGTGCGTGAGCGGATTGACATCGGTGGCCGTCAGGTTCGTCTGCACGTAGTCCGCCCCTGTAAGGGCGTCTCCCAATCGGGCGCAATCCGCGATGTCCCTCACGGTCGAATCGCGTTTCTTCCCGGTCTTGATGTCTATGATGTATGTTCCCAGACCCGTCGTCCCTTGGTAAGGCCACGAACTGACAGGTATCCTCATGTCGTGCTTCGAGTCCCTTCCGTGAAGGGTCATCTCCTTCGGGACGGTCTTGAGAGCCTCTCTGACCATGCCCTCCGGGATCTTCGCGACCTGAGTCTTATGGTCAACCCTGGCCCCAGCTTTGTCGAGCATCTTCAGGACCGTCTCGCTCTTCACTTTCACCCCGATGGTCTCGAGGCACTCCATGCTCTGTTGGTCGATCAGGTCTTCCTCGCTCTTCTCCAAGAATCTCAGTCGCGCAACCGCCACGCAAACACCTCCTCAGCAGAATTGCTGAGTCCTTCGGCAACTGGAGGCAGATGTATTAGAAAAGGATTTCTCTGCTCGAAACGTCGAAAGGAAGATAGTAGCTGGGTTCAATCGAGATTGTGACGAACTTCGGGCAATCGAAGGGAGAATCGATGTGTGCTTTGCGGCATGAGAAGGAAATCTACGAGATCGACCTGCGCAGCGGCGCGTATGGAGAGAGGAGATGGGTGATAATGCCCATTGCGGCTTTCCTGCTGGTCCTCTTGGCCTCAATCGGGTTGTTCATGCGGAACCTGATCTCGGGCTATTGGTTCATGTTCGCCGCATTCACGGCATCGGCCCTGCTTCTCATGATCCCAATTATTGTCAGCAGATTGAGGCGGGAATAAGCGCGCGCATCTAGGGATCGAGAGAAAGGTCCAGACGTCCTTTCTTGGACCAAACATCCTTAGCCCTGGATGTGATGTCGGATTGACAATTCGGAGGAACTCATGACGAATTGGGACGTCGCGATGGAGGAAACAGCTCAGAGGAAACGTGAGCGAACACGTCTATTCATTGCCATGATAGCGGGAGATTCCATGGCAATCGCCGCACTCATACTTGGCATTCTCAAGTTCTTGGATTGGATCATCGCGATTCCCTTCATCGTTCTCGGATGGGGCTATGCAGGTTACATGATGTGGCGGTTCATCCGTGGAAGACAGCCGGGATCCGAGCAGATCCCATGAGATGGCCGAACCAATCGAAGGGTAGAGGATTGCCGTGAAATGCCCGAAGTGCGGATCGGAGAACCCTGACTATGCGTATTACTGTGGCTCATGCGCATCCGAGTTGAGAGGTGGAAGCCAGGCAGGGGCTGGAGAGGACGATTCACGGAAGGCGAAACCCAGGATCAAGATCGAGAGCATATTGTATCACAACCTCGTCAGAGTGGGTGAGAATGTCGCCAGAAAGCGTGGCGGTCTATTCGGCAGACACTTTGGTCCCTTTCGTCGTGCTGGTACCTTCGTATTCAAGAGCGAATATGAGAAGGTGTCCCTTAGCTTCGATTCGGAGGGGCATGTGTCGGTGAACAGTGGCATTCCCACCAAGAACGCCGTACTGCTGGAGGGACCCCATGACTCGTTCTTGATGATGTTCCGTGATGAGCACAAGATCGACGAGATACCTTCCTCTATCGAGGTCCGCGTGGAGGGCCTTACACTCCCTAACGATGACCAGGTACGACAAGTCGTAAGGTCCGCAGCGGGAAAGATGCTGCGTGGAATGTTCGAATAGGGGTTCTCCGCGACAGGGCAATAGAATGTGGAGTGAAGTGATACAGCGCATCGGCGCGAATTGAACATGGCGCGGACCGGACCGCGGCTAGTGACCCAATTTCGACTGCCGGATGGATGTCCGTCCTATCGCTACATCCTAATCTCCGGTGGAACGAGCTCCTCCATTTTCTTCTTGAGGGCTCGCTTCGTTCTGACCCTCATATACACCGCAGCCCCGATTATCAGAAGAAGAGGTCCCATGATCGCGATGCAAACCACCATTCCGACCCATGTCTGCTCCCAGGGAAAACTGGGTCGCTGGATATTCGCCGTGTTTCCGAGGAAATGATTGCTCGCGAGTCGGATGTTGTTGGACTCACGCACGATTATCCCGTTGTAGTTGTCCCTGATCGTGTTGTCGTGGATGTCGCAGCTCGCTGAGCCGATGATGGATACGCCGGTCGACGTGTTCGCTATCCAGCAGTCATAGACGTCCCCGTGAGAGATGTTGAGGAGCGCGACGCCGATGCCACAGTTGTGAAGATAGACGTTCCTGATCGAGAAGTGAGAGTTGGCATCGTAGATCGCGATGGCCGTCGATACCAGCGGACCGCCGATGTACCATCCTTCGATGATGTAGGGGTCGTCCGAACTACCCGAGCCGCTGACGACGCCGTTCGTCTCGTTGAACCCGGAGTCGCCGACGATCCTTATGGCAGGTCTTTCATAGTAAGTCAGTGAAGTGCTGGCCCTCCCGTTTGCGGCTGGAGAGACCGAAAGGGACAGTAGAGCCGAGATGATCGCCAAGACGGCTGCCAATCTGAGTACCGTGACGGACATAGACTTCTTCAGGAAATCCTCCCCATGCTCATAAGGTTTCTTCTCGAAAGTATGGGGATGGCGGATGTCCCAGGCGGCCCAGCGGCTACTCGGGCGCATCCGGACCCGGAGACTTGTCCTTGGCCTCAGGTGAACGGGCCGTCATCCCAGGCCTCCGTCTGAAGAGCATCAACACAAGGACCACGACCAAGCCTGCCAACACTGCCGTGGTCACCCCGAAAGCATAGGTCATCGCTGAGGGCCCCTGTTTCACTGGCTCCGGGTTGACGGTGATGACCAGGGTCACGACCTTGCTCCCGAGCGTCACCGTGATGACCGCGTTGCCGCCCGAGGTACCTGAGTAGAAGGAGGCGATCGAATTAGACGTGAGCGAGAGGGACCAGTCGCCCTCTCCCGTGGATGACCAATCGAAGGTCGCGTCGGGCACGAAGTTGCCGAAGGCATCGTAGGCCCGAACCTCGAGGTCCATGAAGGCCCCTGTATCCAGCACCAGTACCGCAGGACTAATGACCAGCGACGCGACCGGCCCGGGGACCACGACCACATCCACAGTGGCGTAGATCCCTCCGCTGGTCACGGTGACGACGCCTGTACCGACCGAGTACCCAGCCTGAAGCACCATCTGGGACTGGACTCCGGTTGGCAGCAAGCTTCCGACCGTGGTCGTCCACGACAACATCGTCTCGGACAGCTCGTTCCCATGAATGTCGTATCCGGCGGCTGTTATCACAGCGGTGGTTTGGGGCTCCAGCCGCAGCTCGGATGGCGAGATGGATATGTTGAACAATGCTCCTGGGAGGACCGTGATCGCCACATCAGTCGTCAGGCCCGCATAGGTAGCCCTCACGAGCCCGGCGCCAGCAATGGTACCAGCGACGAAGAACCCGTTCGACCAGATGGTGCCGATCGTCGAGGACCAGTTGATCTGGCCATCGGATATCAAGTTCCCGAACACGTCTCGCACGGTCGCCGAGAAGGCCAAGAACCGTCCTAAGTCGACCGTGGCCTCATTGGGCGTGACGGTGAGATCGTGGGGACTCCCTGGAAGGGTCGCGATCGAGGCGCTGGCATTGTGGGACCCGATGGAGATCGTGATAGTTGACGTGCCCGTGATCAAGCCAGCGATGAATATCGCCTGCTCCCCCCTGTCGCCGACCTTGAAGACCGTCCCCGAGCCGCTCTCCACGGACCAGTTGAACGTCTGGTTGGACAGGGGATTGCCGTACACGTCCTGGACTGACGCGTAGAATGTCTTGCTCCCTCCGATGACGACCGAGCTTGACGCCGGAGCGAGAACCAGGTTCGACGGATCTCCGGTACCCGCGAAAACGAACGCGGTCAGTCCTCCTGAGTTGTCGGTCACGTAGAGGTAACCCTTCATGAGCGCTGGAGGGTTCTTGGCACCGAACGGGTGCAACAAGTACGAAGCGCTGGAGCTTCCAAGCGTCGAATTGAGAACATAGAGGACGCCGTCCTCGCCCGTCGTGAAGAACGATCCGTGGTCGACGACCAGTGATGTCCAGTAGGTCACCGTCGGGCGGTGGCTCCACAGGGAAACGCCGGTGGTGCCGTTCAGCGCGGCGACGATGCTGCCAGATACGTAAAGGACACCTTCAGAGTAGGCGAGCTGCAGCTGACGGGAGCCGTCGCTCAATCTCTCCTTCCAGATCTGACTCCCAGTCTGCGAATCCAGGGCATACACCGAACCGGCCGCGTCGCTGAAGAACACCCTCCCATCCCCCCCGACGATGGGGCCATTCACCGGCGCGTCGACCGTGGTCTTCCAAGCTACATCACCGTCTATCGCCAGCGCGAACAAATCGTTCTGAAGCGTCCCCGCCATGATCAAGCCGTCTATCACGCTCGGTCCGAGCGACACATCCCCGCCCAACCTGTACTCCCACTGAGGCGTTCCCAGGTTCGGGTCCAACGCGTAAAGGACGCCCGTCCTGTCCGCGAAGTAGAGTACACCGTGCTTGAGGACCGGGGTCCCGAAGCCCGCGGCACCCTCCGTGTGGAATGTCCAATCGACGATTCCAGTCTGGGCATCGATCCCGCTGACGGATTCGAATCCTACACTGGAAGTGTACCCGATGTACAGGACGCCGTCCCCAAGCGTCAGGGAGCTCATCGAGCGGCCCACCAGGCCGAGCTGAGACTGCCATTTCCCCTGGCCAGTAATCCTGTCGACCGCGGTCAGGTTGCCGTTGACGGATCCGTAGTAGACGGTGTCCCCGGTCACGACAGGGCTCGTGCTTTCGTAGTACAAGCTGTCGCCTCCGTAGGTCCACATCTTTGACAACGGCAGAGCGAAGCTCGACGAAGCCGCGCCGGTACGCGCACTGTCGTGCTGTGAGGTCGGCCAGTCATCCGTCGGAGGTCCTGGCAGATCTAGCGTGAAAAGGACGTGAGCGGTGATATTGCCATCCTGGGTCGAGGTAGCCCTGACGCTGGTCTCCTCTATCGTGCCGAGTTCCGCATTTGACGGGACCGCCACGGACACCACTATTGTGCGGTTCCCGAGACCGGGCACGGGTCCGGTATCGATCCACCCGTTTCCGTCGGTGTCGGTGAACGGGGTCACGCCATCCGCCTGCAAGAGCGAGGAGCTCCACCCGCGCGGGGATGACACCCTCAGGTCGAACACGTCAACGAGCGCTCCAGTGTTCTTGAGCTCGATGACAGCCTTCTCAGTGCGCCCTGGGGCCGTGGCGTTGTACGAGTTGGGTGACATTATCACGCCCGGCGGAGTCACAAACGTTATGAGGCTCACGGTCTTCGACTCCGAGGGATCGTTGCTCGACGTGAATCTGATGATGGATGTCTCGAGGTCGTTCACCGCAGACGAAGCTGGCACGACAACCTTTGCCACGATGATCGCCGACGAGCCAGTGGTCAGGGAGCCCGTATCAGGCAGTCCGTTGGAATTGGAGTCGCCCAGGGGGGTCGATCCGTCCGACCCGAAAAGTTGGACAGGCCAGCCCTTCGTTCCGAGAGCGACTTCAGCGTCGAACACGTCGGCGCCTGAGGTGCCGGTGTTCTTGATGTCGATATGATATGGAACTGTCATCCCAGGTGAGGCGTCCCTGCTCTGGAGCACTGGGATCACCTGCAGCCCGACCTGAACACTGCCGAGGAACCCGAAGGTCTTGCCATCATCGCTCTCAAGCCAGACCCACCCGTCCGATAGTGCCGGGCTGGACTTGGACCCCGAGTTCGTGGCGATCTCCAAAGACTCGACGATACTGCCCGAGGAGGCGTCGAGGACCTTGAGATACCCGAACAAGGTGGAGTAGTAGAGATAGCCGTTCGCGTAGGCCAACGAGCTTTCGATCATGTCACTCGTCGAGAGAGTCCAGATTGTTGAGCCGTTCGCGCTGTCGAGTGCGGCCACGGTACCCGAGGACGTCCCGAAGAAAACGGTCGTGCCGTTGAAGGCTGGCGTGCTGTGTTGGATCGGTCCCCACCCCCCAACCTGCCACACGATCGACCCGTCCTTCTGGTCCAGGGCATACATCGTGCCTCCCTGGGTGCCCGCGAAGACGCATCCGTCCGCTGCCATCGGAGATCCCATGACCGTCCCGTCGAGGGATCGGGTCCAGAGGATGGCTCCTGTGAACTCGTCGAGAGAGTATATCTCGTTCGTGATCAGCGTTGGGACGAACAAGCGCCCTTCCCCGACCGCAGGACCGCCCGAGGAAGTATCGTTCGTCTCGTGTGCCCAAACGACGGTCCCGTTCAGCGCGCCAAAGGCGATGACAGCATCCGGGTAGGAGTAATTGTATCCGCTTGGGCCCTCCGTGCTGACGAACACGAGCCCGTCAGCGACCGTCACCGCGGTTCTGATAATGATATTGAACGCTTCCTCGTTCCCTGCGGACCAGAGTAGATCGCCCGTCAACTCGTCGAGCGCGTACAACTTCCCGTAGTAGCCGGCTTGGCCGAGGTTGGCGAAGGACGCGTAGACCACGCCGCCTGCGATCGCCGGTGTCCCGCACTCATTGTAACGCACTCCCAGCTTCTCCTTCCACAAGATGGAGCCGGTGTGCGCATCGCGCGCAGTCATCGAACCGTCGAAGGCGGTCGTGAACAACATCCCGTCCGCCATCACAGGGCTAGTGTAGGTGGAACGGGAGCTCTGGTCCGTCTCCCATTGCTTCACGAGGGGAGGGGACATGCGGCTAGGAGACAGGCCCGATCGAGCAGCATTGTTGTGGAAGGTCGGCCACTCGTCACTGGCCGGGGGCATCAGAGGCTTCGGAGTGGTCCTGAACGAGTAGTAGTTGGAAGAGTTGTCCGCGATCGCGACATTCCCCGCTTCGTCATTCGAGACCACACAGAACCAATATGTCGCATTGCTAACTAGATTGGAGAGGGGCATTGGGTGTTCGAGGGTCAGCCTGGCATCTATGACTTCCGTCCCAGGAGGCGTCGAGGTACCGTATCTCAGGGTCGAATCGGATGGCTCGTCCGTGACCCACCATATGGTCGCAGTGGAATACCTCGCCCCGGTGACCGTCACGCTCGAGATCACGGGCGGTATGTCGTCCACGACGGCCGTATAGTACACATAACCGCCACTACCGGTGCCGTTGTTGGTGTCGAGATACCTCACTGTGATGAGATCCCCGTTCTGCACTTCGAGCTTGCCATTCCCGTTCACTGGCACAGCACTAATCCTGAGAGGGATGGAGCCGAGGAAGATGGAACTGTCGTTCGCCGTCTCTGTGACCGTCACGGTCTGCCAGATCGGTTCGGTCGTGCTCGATATGCCCACGGTCGCGGAATCGCTCACGCTCGGGTCGAGGTTAAGGCCTGTGTCCGCCACCGTCACGCCCACGATAGCGGATGACTGGTAGTGCCCCTTATCCAGTTTGACGGTCCCTAGATCGCTCACGAGCCCCCCGGTCGCGACTATCGCATACGCTTGTGGGCCCTGTGGCACGTTGGACCCGGACACCCTTATGTTCCAGATGCCTGGGCTAACGTTGCTGATGACCAGCACGCTCTCGACGTTGTTCACATGATCTATTCTTGTCGAATCCGGCTCTGACTGACCTGGGTTCGAACCGTAGAAGGCGTTGCCGAGATAGACGGCCCCGGACGGGCTCGTCACGGTCAGGTCGAGATCGTTCACAAGGTTCGGGCTAGTGAATGTCATGCTTGGGTAATCGCTCCAGACGAGCGTCACTTCGAACGGGAGCGAGGGGTCCCCGACTGAGATATGGTAGTCGTGCGACGAGCCTGTGCTGAGTCCCGATGCGTTGTCGTCGACGAACAACATCCTCGAATCCCCTAAGAAGTAGAGCGCATCATCGAGCGTGACCCTTCCCCAGCCCTGCTCGTTGTTGGGATAGAATTTCTCGCTGTTCCTGTAGGCCCCATCGCCCGTCATCTCGCGCGCGCTGTTGATGAGGGTGGCCTTGACGAGCGCGGCGGACGGTACGAACCCCTTCGTCAGGTCCCTTGTCCCGGTCGGGTACCATCCCGTCATGTAATACTCTCTGATGAGCGCGACCGACCCGGCCACTGTGGGCGTCGCCATGCTGGTTCCGCTCAGCTTCCAGTACTGGTTCTGAGGCGTGGACGGGTCATCCCCCTTGGCCGACCAGATGCCGACCCCGGGGGCCATCACGTCAGGCTTGATGCGGCCATCCGCGGCAGGACCCCTGCTGCTGAAGCTCGCGACGTTCTGGAGGTCCTGACCGTTCATGCTCGCCCCGACGGAGATTATGTTCTTGGCCACGGCATTCAGGCTCAAGGTGTCTAGGCCCGGGCCGCCGTTTCCCGCTGAGAACAGGACGATGAAGTCACGATTGTCCCAGATGAAATCGTCCGTCGCCCGGGCGTCCTGGCTATACTGATTCCCGGGGGACCCCCAGCTGTTCGTGTGGATGTAAGAGCCCCTGTCGAGAGCAGCCTGGAACATGTTATGCAAGTCGCTCGGCGGATTCACGGAATAACCGTCGGACGACATGTCCTGGATCTGCAGGGTCGCGTTGAACGCCTGACCATCGTGGGGTCCGGTCGTCCCGTTGGAACCGAACGGGTCACCGTCATAAACATGCCATGTGCCGTCATCGCCGGCGACGGACCCCGAGACATGTGTGCCGTGATTGATCTCGTTGTCAGAGAGATCACCAGACGCGCCTGTTGGAGTGTAGTATGCAGTCACCTTCCGGTGGCCGGGGCCCGGGATGGAATGATTGGGATCGTAGAAGTCGCGTTGGTCGTAGTCCAGACCCGTATCACCGACCGTAACCGTCTGACCAGTGCCGTATATCCCATGGTCGTGTATCGGTGTCGAGTAGCCGGCGGTGTCGCCGCTCTGGACGACCCATCTGGCGATGTCGTTGTAGACCTCGTACTTGTCCTGTCGGTCGATCCACATAACCCCAGGCTCGCGGGCCAGCTGGGCGAGCATGTTCCTGTCCATCTTTGCTCGGACCATCCCAGACGAGTTGTGCGACCATGCGATATCCGACCCGCCCAGCATCGAGACCTTCGACATTATGCAATTCAACTGAGAGGGCTCGAACGCCAGGACCTGGACATCGATGTCCTGTTCGACGTTCCCCTTGATTCGGGGCGTAGCCGCCGCGGAGATGCCTTTCATGGCATCCATCTTCTGGAGCAGTTGGTCGAACTCGGACGAGAGCCTTGGGCTGAGCTTGTAAGCCGGCTCGAACATCCCCACCCATCGGACTGACCCGAGGTGGTTCGCCATCTCGATGGAAGGACCATCCGCCCTGACGACGAACGCGTTGTAGTTCACATAGCCCAGGAGCGAAGCACCTGTCCCGGAGAGGGACGCCTTCATCTCGCTCGTGATCGGTCCTTTGAACTGCACTATGTAGTATGATGGGACCGACGATGAAATCGAGGAATACCTCAAGGCCGATGGTATGCTCGGCCCCCCAGCCAATGGGTCGAACCTGAGATCGTTGACCTGTATGTACTTCATGTACTCGGGGGTGGAGTCATCGCTCGGGTGCGCCCGAAGGCCCGGGACGTTGGAAATGGCGTGAGCAGACGCAAGAAGCGTTGGCATCATCGAAAGAACAAGGACGCATAGCAGCAGGACCGATGCCAATCTCGCTCCGACCAAACCTCGAGCGACGACCCTAACTGGCTGAGCTGACTCCCTCATGCACGAAAGCTAACCCCTTTTGCACTATATAATTGGATTCCAAACCTGCCACGCCGTCACCCGGTCTGGAGCTGGGTCCAGTCGTGCGTTCCCTTTGACCCGCCTTCATCGGCGCTCGTGATGATGCGCAGGCGGCTCAAAGTTCACGGGCGTGAGCTTACCGAAGGCGGATGCGATGGCCTCCGATAGCGCCGGGTGGATCACCTGCGACCTCGCCAGAGGCCCGTAGGTCTGGTCCTCGGCGTTCATCAGCAGAACTATCTGCTGGACGAGGGTCGAAGCCTGCGGCCCGACGACCGTCCCTCCGAGAACCCGCCTCGTCGGATACTCGACTATGACCTTGACGAAGGCGTCGAGGTCACCGAAAGCGAAGCCCATGGCGGTATCGTGGTACTTGGCCATGCCCACCAACACTTTCGTGTTCCCCTTCGCCTCTTCCTCTGTCATTCCGACCGCCCCCACTTGGGGATCGGTGAAGACCGCGTGCGGGACCGCATGGAGATCTATGGCAGACCTCTGTTTACCGAACAGGTTGTTCCTCACTATGGCGGATTCGTAGTTGGCCGTGTGCCTGAACATGTTCCTTCCCAGGGCGTCCCCCAGGGAGTAAATGTTCGGCTTGGAGGTTTCGAGATACTCGTTGACCATTATCCAGCCGTTCTTGTCGGTCCTCACGCCCGTGGCCTCTGGTTTGTACCAGTCGGTGTTCGACCGGACGCCTGCGGCCACCAGGAGCATCTGGCCCTGGACCGAGTGCTCGCCCTGCGCATCCTTGACCATGACACGGAGGTCGCCATCCTTACCATCCACGCTCATCCTCTCGACCCCTGTGTGAACGTCCGCGTGTTGCGACAGCCGCTTCTTGACGAGAGCGCGGGTCTCGGGCTCCTCGCCTGGCAGGAGCTCTGGGTTCCTTCCGAGGAGCGTGACCTTGGTGCCTATCGCTGAGAAGAAGTGGGCGAACTCGCACCCTATGTATCCTCCGCCAATGATGATGATGCTCTCTGGCTGCGTCTCGACATCGTATATGGTCCTGTAAGTGTGGAACTTGATCTTGTCCAGGCCTGGAATGGTCGTCGGGATGCTTGCCCTCGCGCCCGTCGCCAGCACTATCTTGGGGGCCTTGATGGTCTCGGTGCCGACCTGCATCGTGTAGTCACCGACGAACTTCCCGATCACAGGGTAGAGGTCGATCTCCTTCGCGGACTTCACCGCGTCCTCCAGCTCGTGCCTGCCTGAGAGGACGATGTCCCACATCCTCTTCTTGAGAGCGCTGTAGTCGACCTGCTCCAGCTTGTACTTCAGGCCGATGCGCTCCGCCATCTCCGTCTCTCGGATCACATCGGCCGCGTGTATGAGGACCTTGGACGGTATGCAGCCCCTGTTGAGGCAGGTGCCACCCAAAGGCCCTTCCTCCACGAGCGCCACCTTGTGTCCGAGCGCAATGGCGGTGTCGATCACGTTCATGCCCGCGCCCGACCCCACCACCATCAGGCCGTACTCCTTCATCCCGTCATCCTCTTGACCGGGAGTGTAATCCTCCTGAATAGTTATTGTTTCGACGTCCTAACGAGCCTCTCGACCACCAATCAGGAGATAAATCCTTAGACCCGGCAGATGAATCATCCGACCAGGGCACGCTTCTCAGCTCCATGAGGGCGGTCCTCTCCGGGCTTGCGCATTCCGGGGCATCGTCTCAGGAGGCCGGGGCGAGGTCGCAGCATCAGCAGCCTGAGTTGATACAAACAAGGGGGTCTTGAAAATGGGAAAACTGGAGCTTCCCCTGCCGCAGCTCGGCAAGGGCAAGCAATCGCTGGAAGTCATCGCGAATGACATGCAGAATAAGATAAGGGCTCGGGCTCCGAAGGACCTGAGAGAGACCATCACCGTGAAGCCGTTCACGAGAGGGAAGCAGACGGGGCTCTCGATAGAGTACGACGACCGAGCCGAGAACATCGTTTACACGGCCATGGAGTATCCGATGGGAGGAGGGAAGAAGGAATCTGTCGTCCCCCGTTAGGAGCCTCTTCAAGCTCATCAGGCCACAGTTCTTGATCGCAGGTGTATTTCTAAACCTGCTCGGCATAGCCTTGGCCATACACCTTGGCACGACCGTAGATTGGGTCAAGGCGGTTATGTTCCAGGTGCTTGTATCATCGGCCCAGCTCGCCGGTGCTGTCGTGAACGAATACGCCGATGTTGCGACAGACTCGATCAACAAGAATAGGACTTGGTTCTCGGGCGGGAGCGGGGTGTTCGCAAAGGGGTTTCTCAGAAGGAACACGGTGATAGCCCTGGCAGTGTTTCTGACCGTCGTCAACATCGCTGCCATGATGACAATCACATTCGTCTTCGAGGCCGGACCGCTAGTGCTGACCCTCATGGCCATAGGGCTGGTCCTTGCTCTGGGCTATTCTCTGAGACCGCTGAAGTTTTCATACAGAGGCGTCGGGGAGCTGACCATGGCGGGCATGGTCTCTTTCCTTGCGCCGACCACATCGTTCCTTTTGCAGCACGGATCGTGGGACGGCTCAGCATTGTCGCTCGCAGTCCCGATCATGTTCCAGATGCTCGCGCTCATGATGGTCGTCGAGTACCCCGACTACGAGGCCGACGAGACTGCGAACAAGCGGAACCTGGTCGTGAGGCTCGGGAGGAACAGAGCCTGGAGGCTGGGGCTTGGATTCCTGGTCATGGGGGCGGCGACCGCACTTGCAGGTATCATGTTCGGCCTGAACGCTTCGGTGTCTTTGCTGGTGGCTGCGATCCTAGGAGCTGAGGCCGTTCTATTCTGGATGCTGGAGAAGAGGGTAAGGGAGAACCCCGCATACTGGTGGGCCACCGCTGGCACGGCGGGTTTCTACATACTCGTGCTCGCATCGGCTGCGGCCGTCCTGGCAAGCAACTGACGCAGAATCATTTCTTCTTGTGTATGGGACACGTGATCCCGAGCCTGCAGTACCTGCACTTATCTTCGGTCACTGGCATGATGGGTTTCACCATGTGCCCGTACTTGCGCCTCGGCATCGCTCCCCGGTCACTCCGAGCGTCAAAGTCTTAGATAAAACTGAGGACTCGCCATCGTCAGAGGGCTTTCGGGAGCAGCATGTTGAAGACGCATCCCTTCGTGTAATCCCCCGGGACGATGTCCCCGACCCACATGCTCCCAGAGTACCTGTCGATTATGCCCTTCGCCGCGGCCATCCCTATCCCGAAACCTCCTGCGAGCTCCGATTTCGAGATCTTCACCATCCTCAGCACGTCGCCTTTCAGGTTGGGTGGGATCGCCCTCGAGGGCTGCGCCACCTTGACCCACCAGAAGACCATCTTGCGCTCCTTCCTCTCCTCGGCCGAGATCAACAGCCTGGTGGTCTCCTTCTGCTCGGTAAGGGCGATGCTGTAGAACAGGTTCACAAAGATGTCCCTGAGCAGTTCGTCCGCCGAGACGAGCATCGCGTCCTCCGGCAGGCTCACCTCGAAACCGACGGCTTTGGAGTCCCCGAACAGCTTGACGTCGTCGATCGCGGACTCGATCGCCTTCCTCAGATCCATCTTCTTGAGGAGCTTCGGCGGGCCTTCCCGGAGCCTGGAGATGGTCCTAACCATCTCTATGAGCCTCATGATGCTCTCCGCCTGCTGCGAGGTCCTCTCCACGACGGAGGCGACCTGGGGGTCCAGGTCGCGCCTCTTCTTGAGAGTCTCGAAGTAGGCCATGATCGGCGTCGCGTAGTTCGCGATGTCGTGGGTGAGCAGGTCCATGTGCAGCTCTATCTGGTCCCTGACGGAAGTGAGCTCATTGAACAGCTTCGCGTTCTCAAGGGCGACCGAGGCGTGGTTGGCGAACAGGATGGCGATCTCGAGGTCCTCACGAGAGAACTTTTCGGGCGCGTACCTGAGCAGTTCGATGACCCCTATGACCTCCTTCTGACCGATGACCGGGACCGCGAGCATCCTGGTGTGCGTCTTCGGGGTGCCAGGTATGTATTCCCCCCTCGGGTCCTCCTCGACGTCCGGGATGATCTCGGCCTTCCTGGACTTGCCGACATAACCGACCACGCCCGCGTCTGCGGAGAAATCCCTGTCCGCCATCGTCTCAGCGGCGTATGCCCCAGTGGCATAGACGGGGTTGCAGACATTCTTCCTCCAATCGAAGACATAGAATGCGAGCTCGTTGCAGTGAACGAGCTCCGAAAGCCTGGTCGCGACTATCCTGTATATCTCCTCGGACTCGATCTCCTGCTGGAGCGAGGCCGCAGTGTCGATCAGCACCTTCTGCGCCCTGGACCTGATGTTCAGGGCCTTGAACAACTCGCTATTCTCCAGGACGCGGGACACCTGCCTCGACAGGTCTTCTGCAAGGCCGACCTCATCGGGTGTGAACTGCATGGTCTTCGACGAATCCCCTATCATGAGGACGCCCGCGACCTGTTCCCCTCTGGTCATAGGCGCGCAGATGGTGTGTGCGAACGCGAGCCTCCCGATGATCTTCCTCTTCTTCGAGGGCTCCCCGGTCGCGTCGCCAACATAGATGGTCTTCCTCTGAGCTATCGCTTGGGCTGCGGCCGGGAAGGATTCTAGCAGGACGGTAGAGTCCTTCGTCAGCGCGAGTCCCTTCGCGGAGCAGGCCTGGCAGACCAGGTCGCGCATGTCCGGGTCGTATCTGAACAATGCCACGAAATCGCAGTCGAAGTAATCCATCGCGCTCCTGCAGAACCGAGCGAGGGCTTGGTCCAGCGAGAAGGTCTCGTCCTCGCCGGGAAGGGACCTTGAGAGAGCACCGCGCATCTCGCCGTACTCCTCCATCGTCGCAGCGGTGGCCTCGATCCCCCGGTCGATGATCGCATCGAGCGCCATCTTAGCCGTGGCCCTTGAAAGGTCCGGGAGGTCGTGCTCCACGACATAGAGCATCGAGTCCCTGAGCAGGTTCTGCTTCTTCACCATGCCAGACAAGCTCGAGCTGCGCGCATGCTCGGCACGGATCGCGCTCCTGAGCATCTCCTGGGCCGTCTTCGAGGTCGGGTTGTCGGCCTTGGCCATGAGCGCCTGGTAGAAGACCCTGAGCCTCTCGACCCGGACCTCCTCTGGGACGTTCAGGTCCGCCCCTTTCAGAAAAGCCGACTTGGAGGATTCGTGCGACCATGTCTCGATTATCCTTCCAGCATTCGCCTTGAGCACTTCGATGATCTTCTTGTGCTCCAATGACGAGGATGCGGACAGCGTGCGTTCTACCATGGACGGTTGAGCTCCTCCAGCTTTGTTTGGGGGATAATCAATCCTAACGCCGTTCGAGAATAAATCGCTTTTCCACCAATATCCTGCACTTGCGCAAAACGACGTTATCTCCTGGAGGGATATGGTCAGTGCGTGGGGCCTTTCGGTTGTTAGCTCCTATATGCTTATATTACAGCTTCAGAATCCAAGGGGTCGGAGTCATGGTATCGATGCCGTCACAGCACGCAAGTGTGAGAACACTGATTCTGACAGGCAAGCAGGTCAAGAAGTTGCTTGATATGAAGGAAGTCCTCGGCGCGGTCGAGAACGCCTTCAAGCACAAGGGGCTTGGAAAGGTCCAGATGCCTTCGAAGGTCTATCTGTTCTACCCGAAATTCGATGGGGACCTGAGGACGATGCCCTCGTATGTCGAGGACATGGACATTTCCGCCGTTAAGATCGTCAACGTGCATCCGCAGAACCAGAAGAACTTCGGGATGAGGACCGTGATGGCGGTGCTGGTGCTCATCAATCCCCACACCGGAGCGCCCCTGGCATTCATGGACGCCACGCACATCACGGACATGAGGACCGGCGGGGCGAGCGCGATCGCCTCGAAGTACCTCGCGAGGAAAGACCCGAAGGTGTTGGGGATCATCGGTGCAGGGAACCAGGCAAGGACCCAGATGCTTGCTCTCATCACTCAGTTCGGGCACTTCGACGAGGTGCGGATCTTCGACATGTACCCCGAGAAGACCAAGCAGCTCGTGCGTGAGTTCAGGCGGAAGTACAAGGAGCAGGTGGGCAAGTTCAAGGTGGTCCAGACCGCCAAGGACTGCGTCGTCAACTCGGACATCGTCGTCACGGTGACCTCGGCCCGCGCGCCCGTCGTCCTGGACGAGTGGGTCAAGGACGGCACGCATTTCTGCTGCATGGGAGCCGACGCCCCGGGCAAGCAGGAGATGGATCCGAAAATCCTGAAGAGGGCGAGGCTAGTCATCGACGACTGGGAGCAGGCCAGCCACTCGGGCGAGATAAACGTCCCGCTGTCCAAGGGCGAGATGACGAAGGACGATGTGGACGCCGAGATCGGGCACATCGTCGCGGGCCTGAAGCCGGGCAGGGAGAACGACCAGCAGATAACCGTGTTCTGCTCGACCGGACTCGCGATCCAGGACTGTCTCACGGCGAAGCTCGCCTACGACGCCGCGGTCCAGCAGAAGATCGGAAGGTCGATGCAGATCGTCCTGTGATTTCACTCCGTTCAAACCATTTCTCCCCATCTTCATTTTCAGACCAATTCCGTCTGCATCTACAGGAGGGAAGCCTTCTCTTCCTCGAGATGAATAGTATAAAGAGATTCTCAAAGGAGAGCGCGATGGCCTGCCCAGACCAAGGAGAGACTATAAAAACTCCCCACATTAATAGACTACAGGCCGGTACACGGGGTACCGTGGAGCTGAAATCAGTCCCCGGCCTGGAGGCGGGTCCCCCCGACCACCTGATAGCATGACTTCAAGTAATGCCAAATATCAGCGTTGTCCCAAGTGTGGCGCGAGCATTCAAGGCCGAAAGAGCGTGTGCCCCGAATGCGGCACGAGGCTCAGAAACCCCCCAAAGACGAAGTGCCCTTCCTGCGGCGAGCTCATTCCCAAGAATTCGAAAACATGTTCCACGTGCGGAGCTGAAATCGCAAAGAAGAAACCCAAGGCCAAGTCCAAGACCGCCACGAAGACTGAGGAACAGCCTAAGATCATTCTCGCAGAGACCGAAGCACCCCGGGACAAGGAGAAGGACATTAGATCCAAAATCGATCAGGAACTCGGGGACGAGTCCGGATCCCGATGCCTCGTCTGTGGAACGACTATCGAGAAGGAACTCAAGGAATGTCCGACCTGTGGCACCGCCGTCGCCGAGGTCAGCGATGTCGCTAAGCCTGTTGTCGCCCCCGAACCCGTGAACGAATCACCTAGCGAGCTCAGCACGGAGAGAGTCGCGAATTCGCGGCCGTGTCCTTCTTGCGGCGCCATAATCTCAAATGATTTCCGGAAATGTCCGGTATGCCTTGGAGACTTGACCGGAACGAAGCCCCAGGAAGAACACGCGATTCCCGAGGCGAAATCGCCTGAAGTTCAGCCCACTGAGGCGCCCACGCCTGTGCCTCTAGTCGAGGCCGCCGCGCCGGAGATAAGACCAGCAAGGGCACGAAAGCTGAAGCCAGCGGGAGTCGCCCCGATTCCTGCAGCCGATCTTGAGACCACAGGCATTGGTACTCACGGTGCAGTCCATACATCCAGGGTACTGAAGGTCGCCGGCACGGGCGCGAAGGAGGGCAAGGCCTTCGTGAACGGGACCGGAATCTCGAACGGTCTCGGAGCGCGCTCGAAGGGGAGCGCGGCAAAGCGAACCTCGTTCCTGACCAGGTGGCAGTTCCTCGCAGTGCTGATTGCGATCCTCATCATCATCCCGACTTTCGTGGTCCTTTCGAACATCGGCAAGTCTGACAAGTTCTCCGTAGACGGCAATTTCTCTGATTGGTCAGGTGCGACGACATACGGGACGGTGATCCAGTCGACTGAGTCGACGACCAATATCACAGAATGGGCGATAGGCACACAATCGTCTGACCTGTTCCTCTACCTAAGGACGCAAGGGATCATGATGAGCTCCCCAGAAGCCGAAAGCTACTTCCTCTTCGTTGACTCAGACGGTTCGAACACGACGGGCTACATCATGGAATCCATCGGAGCCGACTACATGCTCAAGCTGACAGGGTGGGATTCCGCTGTCAAGTCGACTTCGCTGTCCCTATACTCCTCGAGCTCGGATCGTTACAACTGGACCGCATGGACTTCGATCGGTTCGCTCTCATACTCACTAGACAAGACGCGCATCGAGGCTGGAGCCACCCTTCCCGAGGGGCTCGGGCAGTCTGCGAGATTCGTCTTGATATCCAAGGACTCCGCGGATAGAGGATCGGTGAGCTGCATGGCACCGCTCAAGGGCGGCGTGCTCGTGGTCAAGCAGGTGCCATCCGCCGACGTCTTGGCCAACGGCGTCGTGTCGAAATCCTCATCGATCACCATGCTCACCCTGAAGTTCATGTGTCAGGGCCGAGGGGGCAGCGTCGACAAGGTCAACCCGATCCTGACGGGCTCGTCCCTGGCAGGTCTGCTGCCCGCGTTCTCCCTCAACAAGGGGGATGAGCGCGAGATGGTCATCTCCGTGGACACCTCTTCGGCATCCGACGGCCAGTTGGTAGCGGTCGAGATGCTAGCATCAGGCATCGTCTCCTCCTTTGCCATCGTGGAGGTCGTCGGGAGCGGCGTGAGCGCGTATGTCGGTTCTGCTCCAACTGTCATCACGATCGATGGCGCCTTTGCCGACTGGTCGGGGAGAACCTCAGTCGACCAGGATCCTGTGCCCGCCACCAGCCCGAGCACCGACATCAACCAGGTAGGGAACGTGAACACGACTCACGACTCGTACTTCTATGTCAGCGTGACGGGCGATATGTGTAGCGGGACTTTCGTGCCGGCCACGGTCTCCAAACCCACGGGAACCGGAGGCGGAGGGACGATAATCCCAGCAAGACGGACGGCCGAGGATGTCCTGAATATCTACATCGACAGCGACATGTCCACCTCTACGGGTAAGCCGATGGCCCTCAACTCGAAGATCATCGGTGCCGACCAGATGATCGAGGTGAAGGGCCTTTTCGGAAGGATCACCTCAATGAAGGAATTCGATTGCTCCTCCTCTTCGGGCAACTGGGTTGCGAAGATAGATCAAGTAGAGGCAGCCAAGGATGCAAGGAGGATGGAAATAGGGGTCAGTGCCGCGAGCATCGGCGGGAGCACCGACATTGACTTCATCGTCGAGACGACAACCTGGAATGGACGGAGCGACCTCGCGACTTTCGACCTGTCCTCGATGAGCGCCTCGGCGAAGACCTGGATCGTCGATCCATCCACGACTTCCCCCTATGCCACTTCGATGTCCTATCAGAGGAAGACGTTCTACGACGGCACGAACTACTGGAGCTTCTTCTTCAACGGGACGAACACAGTCTACAAGTACAGCGTGGACAACGGCCAGACCTGGACCTACCGCGGAGCTGTGTTCACTACCAAAGGAGTCAACGAGACATCCATATGGTACGATTCCTCAACGAGCACTGTATACGCGGTCGGCGACACCTCCACGGCATCGAACGCGGTGCTCGTCCAAGTGGGAACTGTCGACGCACTGGCGCACTCGATCTCATGGGCTGCGAGCGACTCTGGCCTAAAGACCTCGAGCGTCGCCCTCGCCGGCAAGAACACCTACATATGCAAGGATTCGAACGGCTATCTCTGGGTGTTGTCCAGCAACCGCACTCTGCTTGCAGCGTATCAGCTCACGGCCTTCAAGAGCACCGCAGTCAACAGCACGATCTCGTGGGTGTTCTCGGGGCAGATGCTGGCGGCCGCAGCAGCTGCAGACAATGTGAAAGGTTCGATCGTCCCGGCAGGGTCCGGAAGCGACGTCTGGGCGATATACGCATACGCCGGGAATGTAGCTGGCAGGAAGTACACTGGGAGTTGGCTAGCTCCGGTGGTGATTTATCCCTATAAAGGGGGGGACAGCAGGCTCAACACGGACAACTCTCCACCTTCTGTGGTCGTCGACGGAAAGGGAGTCGTGCACGTGGTCTACGGAGATGGATACAAGTGGGGCGCGTTCTCGATTCCAAGGCTTCTGTACTCGCACAACAACACTGGTCTGACGACATTCACGCCAGGCTTGGAGCTTCCAGATCCGCTCGAACCGAACAACGTTGGCGACTACTACCCCACGATATCCCTCGATACATCGACAAGCGATCTATACGTCTTCTGGCTCCGGAGCGCCAGCACGACGACCTTCGCGCCGATAACGGTTATGGGCGGTAAGTGCGTCTCAGGCACTTGGTCCTACATCACCATCGCGCCGCAGACGAACTTCACGAAGCAGTACTTGACTTCGACATACTCAGTCTCTGGCGAATTCAAGATCTGCTGGCAATGGACGCAGAACGTGACTACGCCTATAGACGTGATGATAGACCACCAAGAAATCCCAGAGTTCGGCGATCTCACCCTGCCGATCACCGGGATCATCGTGATGTTCGGAGTCTGCATGCGGAGATGGCGAATCAAGGGAGACCGAACTGGTCGACAGGCATAAGGTTGAGCATACGATGACGGACCAGATTCTATCCGTCATGACGAATCCGAAACCTGAGAATCCAGAAGCAAGCAAGACCCAAGAACATGCTCTCTGGTGCCAATCGATCGCCCAGGATGGACCACAGGTGAGTCTCCAAGAAACCAACAAGATCCGACTCGAATCCAATCAACGAAACTGCACATTAGACCTAAACTCCTTTTTATCCGCCACGCGATAAGGTCGCTCGATGATCTGTCTCGGCATCGAGGGCACGGCGCACACCATTGGCATAGGCATCGTCGACCAGGACTGCAAGGTCCTGGCGAACATCTCGAAGATGATCGACGGCTCCAAAGGCGGTATCCATCCAAGGGAGGCCGCCAATCATCACGCCGAGAACGCTGTCCCGATGATGCATGAAGCGATCGCCAAGGCAGGGATAAGATACAGCGACATCGGGTTGGTTGCCTTCTCGCAGGGACCAGGTCTCGGGCCCTGCCTCAGGACCGCCGCGACCGCTGCCAGGGCCCTCTCTCTGACCCTCGGGGTCGATCTCGTAGGGGTGAACCACTGTGTCGCGCACCTTGAGATCGGCAGGAAGGTCACCGGATGCAAGGACCCGACGCTGCTCTATGCTTCGGGAGGGAACACGCAGGTCATCGCGTACTCGGGCGGAAGATACAGGGTCTTCGGAGAGACCATGGACGTCGGCATAGGCAACATGATCGACAAGTTCGGCAGGAGCGTCGGCCT
>Ga0315276_10000825_pt1 | contig 27113 bp, 20 predicted proteins | sample YL17G05_0_MG_FD_204542 | JGI IMG/M metagenome (GOLD analysis project Ga0315276, IMG submission 204542) | Sediment microbial communities from Yellowstone Lake, YNP, Wyoming, USA - YL17G05_0 | ecosystem: Environmental > Aquatic > Freshwater > Lake > Sediment | place: USA: Wyoming | collected... | reverse complement strand
AGTTCCCGGGGCAGGTCGCCGCCGAGGAGGGGGACGAGGAGCGCGCCGGCCGTAACGCCGCCATCACTGTTTTCCGCTACAAGCGCTCGCTGCCTAAGGACAGCTTCCTGGGCGGGTTCTATACCGGCCGCGAGTTCGCCGGCAGCTTCAACCGCCTGCTGGGAGCCGACGGTCGCTTCCGCCTGACCCCGGCCAGCATATTGGAGTTCCACGCCTTCGGCTCACTCAGCCGTGACGGCAGCGATTCCGATGCCGCCGGCGGCTCCGCCGTGGGCCTGCGCTACAATTATGAAACGCGCAAGTGGTACATCGAAACGGGCTTCAACGACATCAGCAGGGACTTCCGCACCGACGTCGGCTTCGTGAATCGTGTCGGCCTGACCACCCTGCCCTGGCTCGTCATGCACCATGTCTACCCGCGCTCGAAATTCTTCCAGAAGATCGAGCCTTTTTACTGGGGCTACGTGGGCCGCGACCGCTTCAGCGGCTTGTATGAGACGGGCAACGTCTTCGTGCTGCGCTTTTTCATGCCGCGCCAGAGCCAGCTGCGCTTCGACGCCATCGCCGGCAACGAGGTCTTCGCCGACCGGCGCTTCACCATCAACGCCTGGCGCATCCAGGGCTACACGCAGCTCTTCAAGCAGCTCTACCTGGAAGCCTCGGTCCGCCGCGGCGATTTGATCTATTACGATGCGGACGATCCGTTCCAGGGCAGGGGCACCCTGGCCAGCTTCGCCCTGGTTTTCCAGCCCGACGAGAATTGGAACAATACCCTCAGCCTGCAGTTCACCGATTTCTTCCGCAAGGCCAACGATGAAAAGATCTATGATTACACCATCGTGCGCGACCGCCTGACCTTCCAGCTCAACAAGTACCTCTTCCTGCGCGCCATTGCCGAATACAACACCTACTACAAGAAGCTGAACGTCGACCTGCTGGCTTCCTTCACCTACATCCCCGGCACCGTGATCTACGTCGGCTACGGCTCGGCCTTTGAAAAGACCAAGTGGCAGCCGGACGAGCGCGACTACATGCCCGCCGACTCGTTCCTGAGGACCCGGGGCAGCTTCTTCTTCAAGGCTTCGTATCTCTGGAGATTCTGAAAACAAGCTTCTTGGCGTACGGCTAACGGTCGAAGGTAGGAGGCCGAAAGGCCGACGCGCTATCTTGATGAGTGAACGAACTTCCAGAGATAAGTGATAAGTGATGAGTGATGAGAAGGGAAAAGACCTTTTAGATAGTTCGTTCTCATGCTGTTGCTCATCACTTATCACTTATTACTCATCACCTAGCCTGTCATTCCTCTTACCGTTCACCGTCCACCGTCAGCCGTAAACCGAGTTCGTGACTATTCCTGAAAATTCCCCTGCAACTTTTCCCCGGCGCCATACGTTTAGTTATCGGAAGCAAGGTCGGGCCCCGTCGGTGCGGAGCGAGACGGCCTTGCCGGAGGAAGAATATGCAACAAAGAAAAAAACGGATAGTGATGAACATGATCGGACTCGCGGTGCTTTGCGCCCTGGCCCTGCCGGCTGCGAAGCCCGTCGTGAACCCCGCCGGCCCGGCGGCCGCCGTTACCATATACAAGACCGATACGCCGCCGGTCATCGACGGCAAGCTGGATGACCCGGTCTGGCAGCAGGCCAGCCGCTTCGAAAAATTCATCACCTTCAAGCCCGATTTCGGCAAGCCGACATCGGAAAAGACCATCGTGCTGATGACCTATGACCGGAAAAATGTCTACTTCGCCTTTGATTGCCGCGACAGCGAACCGTCCAAGATAAAGGCCGCCATGTCCAAAAGAGACGGCATCGACATGGACGACTGGATCGGCGTGGTCCTGGACACTTTCGGCGACAAGCAGGGCGGCTACCTGTTCGAGGTCAACCCGCTGGGCGTGCAGCTCGACGGCATGATCAACGCCGACGGCAACGGCGACGCCAGCTTTGACACCGTCTGGCAGAGCAAAGGTTTCATTCACGACGGCGGCTACAGCGCCGAGGTCGCCGTGCCCTTCAAGAGCCTGCGCTACCCGTTCAGGAAAAAGCTCACCATGGGGCTGCTGGTCTCCCGCTATATCGGGCGCAAGTCGGAGCAGACCAGCTTCCCGGAGCTGAGCCCCGAGGGCGGGGCGATCATGGCCCAGTCGCAGATGATCGAGCTGAACGACATCACCTTCGAACGCCCGGTGGAGTTCATCCCCGCCCTGACCACCAACCGGGGCAGCGCTCACAGCGCCGGGGAAATGAAATCGCTGGCCACGAAATCCGACTTCAGCCTGACCGGCAAGCTCGGCCTCACGTCGAACCTGACCCTGGACGCGGCCTACAACCCCGATTTCAGCCAGGTCGAGGCCGACGCCGGCCAGATCGACGTCAACTTGCGCTATTCCATCTTTTATTCTGAGAAGCGGCCTTTCTTTCTCGAAGGCATGGAGAACTTCAACTTCGCCACCGCCATGGAGGCCAACACCGTGGGGGCGATCGTATACACGCGCAGCATCGCCGATCCGCTGCTGGGCCTGAAGCTGACGGGAAAGGTCGGCAGGCAGAACGTGCTCTCCGGTATCTTCGCCCTGGACGAATTCCCCGGCGCGCTGGCGGCCGAGGAAGGCGATGCCGAGCGCAGCGGCCGCAACGCCGCCTACACCATCCTGCGCTACAAGAGGCAGATGGGCCAGGACAACTACGTCGGCGGCTTCCTCACCAACCGCAGCTTCGCCGGTGACCGCAACACCGTCGGCGGCGTGGACGGCCGCTGGCGGCTGAACAACACCAGCTTTCTTGAATACAGCTATCTGAACTCCTTCAGCCGCGACCAGCGGGCCGCCCGGGACGACCAGGGACACTACCTGGGCCTGCGCTACAACTTCAGCAACCGGCGCTGGAACGTCGACCTGGGCCTGATGGACCTGAGCCGCGACTTCCGCATCGACACCGGCTATGTGACGCGCACCGGCATCACCATGGTGCCGGCGTTCGTCATGTATTCCTTCTATCCCAAGTCCACGTTCTTCCAGAGGGTCGACACCTTCTGGTGGAGCTACCACCTGCTGGACAAGCCCAGCGACCTTTTTGAGACCTACAACCACCTGGTGCTGCGCCTGAACATGCCCCGCCAGTCGCAAGTGCGCTTCGACGCCATCCTGGGCAACGAGGTCTTCGCGGACCGGCGCTTCAGCCTGAGCGGCTGGCGCGTCCGCGGCTACACGCAGATCGTCAAGCAGCTCTATCTCGAGGGCGGCTACCGGCGCTCGGACCGGATCTATTACGACGCGGAAGCACCGTTCCAGGGCAAAGGCAACACGGCCGACCTGTTCCTGCTGTACCAGCCCTTCGATAAGCTGAGCACCTCCCTAGGGCTCTCCTACTACGATTTTTACCGCTCCAGCAACAGCGAGAAGGTCTACGATTACACGATCTGGCGCAGCCGCACCACCTTCCAGGTGAACCGCTTCCTGTTCTTCCGCGGCATCATCGAGTACAACAACTACTGGAAGAAGATCAACGCCGATTTCCTGGCCTCCTTCACCTATATCCCGGGCACGGTCATCTATGCCGGTTACGGATCGGTCTATGAAAAGCTCAAATGGAGCAATCAGGACCGGGAGTATTTTCCGTCCGACGACTACCTCCAGACCAGAAAAAGTTTCTTTTTCAAGGCGTCGTATCTGTGGAGATTTTAAAAAAGTACTCGGCGTAGGGCAGAGGGCGTACGGCGTAGGGGAAGAGATAAAAGCGAGCTTGCAGGAAGGTTTTAAAGTACAAGGTCCTGGGTTGCAGAATAACCTTGCTATTTTCTTGCCTTACACCTTACACCCTGCACCCTGCGCCGAGTTCCTGCTTTACTATTCAGGCTCGAGCGCCTATAATCGCACCATGGACCTCGAGCGGGAATGCCTGAAGAAGATCGTGCGCCTGTCCCTGGAAGAGGACCGGGCCGATGCGGACATCACTACCCGCTCCCTGGCCGATCTCGACGGGCAGGCCCGGGCCGAGGTGCGGGCCAAGGAAACCGGCGTCATCTCCGGCATCGAGGCCTTCCTGCTGGTCATGCACGAGGTGGACGCGGACCTCGAGGTCGCCGTTTTCGCCGGCGACGGCTGCGCCGTCCGGCCCGGCGACCTGGTCCTGGAGGTCTGCGGGCGCGAGAGTTCGATCCTGAGAGGGGAGAGGACGGCGTTGAATTTCCTGCAGCGATTGAGCGGCGTCGCCACCCTCACCCGCCGCTTCGTCGAAGAGCTCAAGCCCTACCGCACCGAACTGCTGGACACGCGCAAGACCACGCCCGGCATGCGCTATCTTGAGAAGAACGCCGTGCGCCATGGCGGCGGCCGCAACCACCGCATGAACCTGGAGGACATGGCCATGGTCAAGGACAATCACATCGCCATGGCCGGCGGCATCGCCCCCGCCGTTCAGCGGGTGCGCGCCGCCCACCCGGGGAAAAAGATCGAAGTGGAAGTGAAAAATATCCGCGAACTGGAGGAGGCGCTGGCCCTGGGGGTCGACCTGGTCATGCTGGACAATTTTCCCCTGGACCAGGCCGCCTCGGCGGTCGCCGTCAACCGCGGCCGGGCCAGGCTCGAGATATCGGGCAATGTCACCCTGGAGAACATTGCGGCCAAGGCCGCGATCGGCGTTGATTTCATTTCGGTCGGGGCCTTGACCCATTCGTTCCGCTCCCTCGACCTGAGCCTGAAGATCGTGAGGTCATGAATGAAAGATTACCTGGAAACCGATGTGCTGGTCATCGGCGGCGGCATCGCCGGCTCCACCGCCGCCCTGCGCCTGGCCGAGCAGGGAATCGAGGTGCTCCTGGTCTCCAAGGGCAAGGACTACACGCGCACCAACACCTATTACGCCCAGGGCGGCATCGCCGCCCTGCCCGAGGGCGAGAAAGCCGAGCTGTTCGCCGGCGACATCATCAAGGCCGGGGACGAGTTCAACTACCGCCCGGCGGTCGACCAGGCGGTCGCAGATTCGCATCGCCTGGTCTGGGAGATCCTGATCGGAAAGCTTCAGGTCCCTTTCTCGCGGAAGGGCGACCAGTACGACCTGGCCAAGGAAGGAGGGCATTCCACGCGCCGCGTGCTCAACGTCCGCGACATGACCGGGCGCGTCATCCAGGACAAGTTCAACGAGTACCTGCTGACGCTGCCCAAACTGAAAATGCTTTTCCAGCACACGGCGGTCGATCTGCTGAGTTATCCCCACCATTCGACCAACCCGGTGCGCACCTACCAGGAGCCCAAGATCATCGGCGCCTATGTGCTCGACCAGAAAAGCAAGAAAATATCCCGGGTGTTCGCCAAGAAAGTGGTGCTGGCCTCTGGCGGTCTGAGCAGCCTGTTCCTGCACTCCACCAACCCCGAGGAGGCCATCGGCAACGGCATCGCCATGGCCTCGCGCGCCGGGGCGCGCCTGGCCAATCTGGAGTATATCCAGTTCCACCCGACGTCGCTCTACCACCGCGAAGCCGACAGCTTCCTGATCTCCGAGGCGGTGCGCGGCGAGGGGGCGCGGCTGATGAACCTCAAGGGCGAGTACTTCATGGAGAAATATTCGCCGCTGAAGGACCTCGCCCCCCGCGACGAGGTGTCGCGGGCCATCTACGAGGAGATGATCAAGAACGGCAACGACTACGCCCTGCTCGACCTGGCCTCGTTCGCCAAGATCAATATCCGCGAGCGGTTCCCGACCATCTACCAGACCTGCTTGACATACGGCATCAACATCGAGGAGAAGCCGATCCCGGTGGTGCCGGCCGCCCATTACAGCTGCGGCGGCGTCCTCTGCGACCTGAACGGGCGCAGCAGCATCCGCAATCTCTACGCCATCGGCGAGGTGTCGGCGACCGGGGTGCACGGGGCCAATCGCCTGGCCTCGGTCTCGCTGCTGGAAGCCCTGGTCTGGGGCGTCAAGGCGGCCGACGATATCCTGGCGGTCATCGCCGCCGACAAGGACCCCTACGTGATCGCCGAAGTGCCGGCGTGGAAATACCCCTATCCCCAGGATAAACTCGACCCGGCGCTGGTCTGGCAGGACCTGGTGACCATCAAGACCATCATGTGGAACTACAACGGCATCATTCGCACCGTCAAGCGCATGGAGCGGGCCAAGGCCGACCTGGAATACCTGAAGCACCGCATCGAGAAATTCTACCAGCAGGTCGAGATCGGCAACCGCATCGTCACCCTGCGCGACAGCGTGCAGGCGGCCCTGTTGATCGTGGAGGCCGCCCTGCGCAACCGCGTTTCGCGCGGAGCCCATTTCATCAAGAGCGACGAAAATTAGGGAGCGGGCTGTTTCCTGAATCGGCGGGGATGAGTGGAAGGCGATTTATAGATACCCCAGCGTTTTCAGATCCTCGATATCGCTGGCGGGCAGGTTTTTCAGGTTCATCCGGGTCGAGAAATCGTTGCGGTTGCGGAAACGGCCGTACCAGTCCAGGAAGCGGGCCATGAAGTATTCCGTCACCTGCGGGAGGCGACGGCCGACATCCAGGCGCGGGTCGGCGGCAAGCTGGAACAATTCCTGGCGCGCACCCTTGGTCGAGATGATGGCGTACCAGTTTTTCCAGCGCAGGCCGTACAACCCGGCGGGGTTGAACGAGCGGCAGACGGCGAGCGTATCGTCGTATGCGCGAGCCGGTTCGCGGGCCAGCAGGCTGCGGCCGTCCAGGTCGATCTCCTGCCCCAGCAGGCCGCTGATGGTCGGGAAAATATCGGCGAGTTCACTGACCGGGAGATAGCGGCCCCGCAGTGCCAGCGATCGAGGGTATTTGACGATCAACGGCACGCGGGTGGTCTCTTCGTACACATTGCTGCCGTGGCTGATCACGCCGTGTTCCTTCATGGCTTCGCCGTGATCGGCCAGGAAAATGACCAGGCTGTCGTCATAAAGGTTTTTTCGCTTGAGCCCGGCGATGATCTTGCCGAACTCCCCATCCATCCAGGCGATGCTGGCGTCATAGCCCAGGACCAGTTCCCGGAGCTCGTCGCCGCTGAAGGGCAGGCTCATGTCCTTGGCCTTTTCCGTCAGCTCGATCATCCGTTCGTATGACGGCAATTTCTCGCCGGCGGCGAACGGCAGGATGAATCCGGGGGCGGGGACCGAGGGCAGGTGGGGATTCATGAAATGGACGTAGGCGAAACGGGGTGAGGCGCTTTTCTTCAGCCAGCCGGCGAACCCGGCGAAGAGGTTGGGATTGCTGCCCTCGTATTTCAGCCCGCGGACGTTGACGAAGTCGTCGACCCCCTGCTTGAGGCCGAAGGGCGGGGAAACGACCGAACTGGAAGAATAAACGGCGGTGCGATAGCCCTTGGCGTTCAGGTATTCGGGCAGGGTCAGCAGGCGGCCCGGCAGCTCGTGCTGCAGGACGCGAACCTTGTGGGAATCCGGGTACAGGCCGGTCAGCAGCGTGGCGACGCTGGAGCGGGTGAAGGCGGCGTTGGCGTAGGCGTTCTCGTAGACCATGGCATCGGCGGCGAAGGCGTCGACATGCGGGGAGGTGTTCCTGCCGTAGCCGTAGACGCCGAGATGGGCGGCCTGGCAGGCGTCGGCCAGGATGATGTAAATATCGGGTTTGCCCTGAAAACGGGGTTTGCCGTAGGCCACCCGGCGCGCGTCCTCCCGGTAGGAATAGGAGCTGACCATGAATTGCCCGCGCAGGGACGTGACGCTGAGCGCCGCCGGGCGTGACAAGACGAAGTCATGGGTGATCTTCCTGGAGAACCAGCCGGCCTTGATCTCGCTGATCCGCGGCGGCAGCGGTTCGCTGTCCAGTACCTGCTCGGCTATTCTGACGCTGCCGCTGCCGCGCAGTTCGATCCGCCCGCGGCCGGGGCGGAGGAAGACGCTGAAACTCTCGCCGCGCTGCAAATGCGGCTCCGGTTTCCGATTCCTGGCGCCGACGGCGATGGCGCGGATCTGCAGCTGATCCTTGCTTTTTTTACTGAAGCGCAGGAAATTGAATCCCGGGACAAGCCGGACGTTGAACGTCTCCCAGCGGAAGGAAGAACTGGGCGCCAGCATCCTTTTTTCACCGCCGTTGACCGTCCATTCCGCCTTCCTCCCCAGCAGGGAGTATTCGATGAAGATCGCCGTCCTGGCTTCTTGTTTGCGCCACAGGATGAATTGGGCGATCGCGCCGTCGGCGCTGAAGCGATCGGGCTTGACGCTGATCCCCTCCCAGACATTCATGGCGCCCCCCGCGGGGCTGATCAGGTCCTGGTCCTTGTGCCAGACCATGGTGGCCGGCAGGTCCCGGGCCGGTTGCCGTGAACAGCCCGGGGCGAACAGAAGGGGGATGAGCAGGAGCCAGAGCGGGTTGGTCTTGCGCACGGGCGCTACTCTTCCAGCTCGAGCGCGGCCAGGAAGGCTTCCTGGGGGATGTCGATCTTGCCGATGCGCTTCATGCGCTTCTTGCCTTTTTTCTGCTTTTCCAGGAGCTTCATCTTGCGCGAGATATCGCCGCCGTAGCACTTGGCCAGGACGTTCTTGCGCAGCGGCTTGACCACGGTCTTGGCGATGACCCGCTTGTTGATGGCTGCCTGGATGACCACCTCGAAGAGCTGGCGCGGGATGACCTCTTTCATCTTGCTGGTCAGCAGGTTGCCGATGGTGAAGGCCTTGTCCTTGTGGACGATGACCGCCAGGGCGTCGACCGGGTCCTGGTTGATCAGGATGTCCAGCTTGACCAGCGGCGATTCGCGGTAATCCTTCAGCTCGTAGTCGAAGGAGGCATAGCCCTGCGATATCGACTTCAGCTTGTTAAAGAAATCGTAGAGCACCTCGGCCAGCGGCAGGTCGTAAGTCAGGATCACGCGCTGCGGGCCGATGTACTCCATTTTCCTGTGGACGCCGCGGCGGTTCTGCAGCAGCTTCAGGACGTTGCCCAGGAACTCGTCGGGGGTGATGACGATGGCCTCGATGTACGGCTCCTCGATCTTCTTGTAATACTGCGGGTTGGGCAGCTGCGCCGGGGATTCGATCTCGTAAGTCTCGTCCTTGCTCGACGTGATGCGGTAGCGCACCGAGGGGGCGGTGGTGACGATGGAGAGGGAATACTCCCGTTCCAGGCGCTCCTGGATGATCTCCTTGTGCAGCAGGCCCAGGAAGCCGCAGCGGAAGCCGATGCCCAGCGCCGGCGACGATTCCGGTTCATAGGTCAGGGAGGAATCGTTCAGGGTGAGCTTTTCGATGGCCTCGCGCAGCTCCTCGTGGCTGGTGCCCTCGGAAGGGTAGAAGCCGGCGAAGACCATGGGCTGGGGCTCCTTGAAGCCGGGCAGGGGCTGGACGCCGGTCTCCTTCGCCAGGGCGACCGTGTCGCCGATCTTGACCTCGGAGATCTTCTTGATGCTGGCGATGATGTAGCCGACCTCGCCGGCTTCCAGCGACTCCAGGGGGGTCGGCTTCGGCGTGTTGACCCCCACCTCGTTGATCTCGTACTCGGTGTTGTTGGAAAGGAACTTGATCTTGTCGCCCTTCTTCATGACGCCGTCGATGATCTTGACCAGGATGATCACGCCGCGGTAGGAATCGAACCAGGAGTCGAAGATCATCGCCTTCAGGGGCTTCAGGGGGTCGCCGGCGGGAGCTGGGATGCGCTCGATGATGGCCGGGATGATCTGGTCGACGCCGATGCCGGTCTTGGCCGAGACCATCAGCGCCTCCTGGCGCGGGATGCCCAGGACGTTCTCCATCTGGTCCAGGGACTTTTCCAGCTCGTTGTTGGGCAGGTCGATCTTGTTCAGGATGGGGATCAGGGTCAGGTCGTTCTCCATGGCCAGGTAGGTGTTGGCCACGGTCTGCGCTTCCACCCCCTGGGTGGCATCGATGACCAACAGGGCGCCCTCGCAGGCCGCCAGCGAGCGCGATACTTCATAGGTGAAGTCGATGTGGCCCGGGGTGTCGATCAGGTTGAGCAGGTATTCCTCACCCCGGCTGTCGTGCCAGGTCAGGCGCACGAAGTGCGACTTGATGGTGATGCCGCGCTCGCGCTCCAGGTCCATGGAGTCCAGCACCTGCTCCTGCATGTCGCGCTTGGCGATGGCGTGGGTGATCTCGAGCAAGCGGTCCGACAGGGTCGTCTTGCCGTGATCGATGTGGGCGATGATCGAAAAATTGCGGATATTCTTCATGATAGTAATTGGCGGGCCAGGGCCGCGGCGCCCACCGTCCCTGCGGCATTTCCCAGGCGCGCCAGCTCGATGCGCGTGCAGGCGAAGGCCTTGGCGATGACCCGGCGGGACAATTCCCCGCGCGCCGGCCCGAGCAGGGCCTCGCCGGCGGCGGCGACGCCGCCGCCGATGGAGATCCACGCGGGGTTGAGGGCATAGACGATCTGGCTGAACAGGACGCCCAGGAAGCCGCCGGCCCGCTGGAACGCCCGGCGCGCGGGCTCGTCGCCCTTCTGCAGCAGGTGGAACACGTCGCGGGAGCTGAGCGGGCCGGAAGACCCGGCGTACTCCTGGTAGCTCTTGACGATCCCGGCCTCGGAGCTCTCGGTCTCGGCGCAGCCGGAATTGCCGCAGCCGCAGGCGCGGCCCTGGCTGTTGACCAGCAGGTGGCCTAGCTCGGCGGCGAAACCGCAGGCGCCCTGCCAGACGCGGCCGTCGAGGATGATCCCCGAGCCGATGCCGCTGCCCAGGGTCAGGTGAACGAAACTGGAGGGACGGGGCTTGTCCAGTCCCGAGTATTCGCCCAGGGCGGCCGTGTTGGCGTCGTTTTCCATGCGCACCGGCAAGCCGCAGCCGTCGGCGATGTCCTTTTCCAGGGCGGCGCCGTTGAGGAACAGCATGTTGGGTGACAATTCGACGATATGCTCGGTGCAGGAGATGAATCCCGGCACGCCGATGCCGACGGCGCGGATGTCGTGAGAACATTTCAGCCCGGCGATGATCCCCAGGATCTGGGTTTTCAGCTCCGGATAGGAACGGGCGGTTTTTTCCTCCGCACTATATTGAGGCAGCGCGCTCTCGGCATAAACGGCGAATTTGATGGCGCCGGCCCCGACATCCATGCCCAGGACGCTCATGGCCGTTACGCCCCGCCTGGACGGCTGGAGGGGCCCTGCGGGTCACGACGTCCCGGTACCTTGGGACCGGGGGGCCTTTGGCCTTTGACGGCGTATTCGCTGGGTGAAAAAAGCAGGCGGTTCAGACGGTCGACGTTGTCGTTGAAAGGCAGGGCGTGCGGGTCGGCGGGATCGACGGTCGCCAGTTTTTCCGCTTCCGGCTCGGCGGCGAAGAGGATCTCCACGCCTGCGAAGCCCGAATTCTCGAGCAGGTAGCGCATGTATTCCGGGTGCAGGGGCCGCTGGTGGGTGGGGTCGAGAAAATAGATGCGGCTCAAGGCGAAAAGGCTCAAGGGATTGACCGTCTCCAGCAGCAGGATCGCCCCCGGGCGCAGGGCGCGGAAGCACTCGGCGATGACCCGGCGCAGGTAGTCGGGCTGGAAATGTTCGATGACCTGGGAGGAGAAAATGCCGTCCAATGAGGCGGCGGGGCGGTCCTTTAAAAAATCCAGGGCGTCCGCCTTGCGGCAATCGAGGCCGCGGGAGCGCGCCTCCTCCAGCATGGAATCGGACAGGTCCAGACCCAGGGGGCGGCGGCCGCTGTCGCGCAGCAGGCCGAGGAATTCGCCGCGCCCGCAGCCGATATCCAGGATCTCGCCGGCGGCGGGAAAAAGGGGCAGGTAGCGGGCCAGCCGGCGGTAAATTTCCTCGCTGCTGCCGCGGAAGCGCTTTTCAAAATCGGCATATTGGATGGGCGAAAGCTGCTCCTTGACGCCGCGCAGCTCGGCGGCGGTTGCCGCCGTGGGTTTGTGGTCGAAGGATTCGAGCAAGCGGTCCAGCTTGTTCTCCAGCTGGGCGAAATGGACCAGCAGGGTCCGGAGGTTGGAGTATTCGGCTTCGAGCTTTTCGATCTTCCACTCCAGCGACTTGAAGACCGTGGTGGCGTGGTTGCTGGCGTACGCGTCCCATTCCTTGTCCTGGGCGGTGACGAAGCGTTCCAGCGCCTCCTGGAAGCGCGAGACCACGGCCTGGATCCCGGCTTGGTTCTTTTTGAAGAGGCCCGGCCTGGACAGGGCGGCGGCCAGGTCGTGCAAACTGGCTTTCAGCTCATCCCGGCGGGTCTTCCTCTTCTCGATCAGGTCTTCAATTACCCTTCTCATCCTTGGATTTGTCTTCGTCCTTGTCTTCGCCCTTGACGGCGTTCTTGAAGTTCTTGATCCCCTGGCCCAGGCCTTTGCCCAGCTCGGGGAGCTTTTTACCGCCGAAAAGCAGGGCGATGACGACCACTATCAGCAATATTTCCCAGATTCCCAAGCTTCCGAACATGTTGGTCTCCTTATGCCTATATTATATGTGGGAAACCCTGTTCAGTCAAGGGAATAAAGATGATGTTCGACGTTCGATGTTCGAAGTTCGAAGTTGAAATGCCATTAACGAGATAATCTTCAGTTGGCCAACGGGCAAGACTGCCCCGAGTGGATCAGCGACCCGAAGGGCGCGATCCCCTTGGGGGACGAAGGGCAGCTTGCCTGATGGCTTACTACGTTGTATTTTTTGATGATTTATTTTATAGTAGCGGGAACGAAAGGAGGTGGCGATGAGCGACACGAACACGGGCGGACAGCGCATTCCCTATTTCAAGAACGATCCTTTCATCGTCCTTTTACTGGGCTTTGTCACCTGCGGCCTGTACTTGATCTATTGGAACATCAAGATGGCCGAGGTGATCAACGCCGTGGTCGAAAAACAGGTGATCACCCCGCCGGTGGCCATTTTTTCGGGGTGCTGCTTCCCGGTCAACCTGTATTTTTACTACCTGGTCGGCCAGAACCTGGAGGTGATCGGGCGCAAGGTCGGCAATCCCACGCTCCAGGACCAGTCGGTGCTGCTGATCGTCCTCGGCTTCGTCGCCCCCATGGTCTCGGCCATGATCGTCCAGGGTGAGATTAACAAGCTTTATAACTGAGAGCCGGGACAGCTTTTACTGGCCGCGGCTGCTCGCTTTCGGCCTGCTGGCCTGCACGCTGCTGCTGCCCCTCCTGGCTTTCGACTGGGTCACCGCCCCCGGCTCCCTGGTCCTGTGCCCGCTGCGGGCCGTGACCGGAATTCCCTGCCCTTCCTGCGGCCTGACCCGCGCCCTGGCCCACCTGGAACGCGGCCATTGGGCCGCCGCCGTCCGCTTCCACCCCTTCGCTCCCATGGTGTTCCTGCTGGTCCTGGCGCTGGCGGTCATGCTGGCTTTCGAGCTGGCCACCCATAGAACCATCATCGGCAACCCGCTGCGGGAGCGGCGCGACGTCTGGCTGGTCTTTGCCGGCCTGGCCGTGTTCCAGGTGGCGCGCACGGCGATCTTTTTCCTCGACGGCGGCTGGAGCGCATTCTGGCGCGAGAACCTCGTCGCCCGCCTGCTGGCCCTGGCGCGGACCGTTTTTTGATTGACTTTTTCGTTATTATAGAGTATTCATATTTCCATATTACTTGCAGGAGGAAAAGATGAATCTGGTTGAAAGAGCTAAAAACATTTTATTGACCCCGGCCAAGGAATGGGACGTCATCAAGGGCGAGAGCCTGACCATCGCCGACATGTTCACCAAGTACGCCATGATCCTGGCCGCCATCCCCGCCATCGCCGGCTTCATCGGCTATGTCGTGATCGGCATGTCCTTCGGCGGCTTCGGCACCTTCCGCATGCCCATCGGCACCGCCCTGGTCTGGGCGATACTGACCTACATCCTGTCGCTGGGCGGCGTGTTTTTGCTCGCCTTCATCATCGACGCCCTGGCGCCCACGTTCGGCTGCGCCAAGGACATGACGGCCGCCGTCAAGATCGTGGTCTTTTCCTATACCGCGGCCTGGGTGGCGGGAATCCTCAGCATCATCCCGGCCCTGGGCATCCTGATCAGCCTGGCCAGCCTCTATTCGCTGTTCCTCATGTACATGGGCATGCAGAAGATCAAGGAACCGGCCAAGGACAAGATGGTCGGCTATTTCGTCGTGACCATCGTCGCCGCCATCGTGGTCTTCATGCTGATCGGCTTCATCGTCAGCCGCGTGGCCTTCGGCAGCATGGCCGGCCTGGCCGGAGGAATGGGCAGCTTCTAAACCCAAACATCTGACTGAACTTGCATGACCGGGCCGGCAGCGTGCCGGCCCGGTTTTTTGTCCGCACTTCCGTTTTTCCCTATATCCCGCCTTTTTGATTGCAACGTGCTGTTTTTTCTCCTAGAATGCTTCCATGGCCAAAAAGGGAGACAGGATGGTCAGGCGCCGCGATCTCATCGATGCCATCGCCGACCGCGTGACCATCACCGACCTGCAGGGGAAGATCCTGGACGTCAACCAGGCCGTACTGGCGTTCCATGGCCGCGGCCGCGGGGAGATCGTCGGCCGCAATTTCCTCGACCTGGTCGCCGCCGACGACCGCGAGATGATGGGGAAGAGTTTCAGCGAAACGCTCGTGCGGGGATTTTCCAGCGTCATCGAATTCAAAAGCCTCTCCCCGGCGGGGGAGGAATCCTTTTCCGAGTTGAACGCCCTGCTCATCCGCGACGAGGGCGGGCGGCCGCTGGAAGTGGTGGCCGTGACCCGGGACGTTTCGCAGCGCCGGGAGGTGGAACGCCGGCTGGCCGAGAGCGAGGAGATGTACCGCAACCTGCTGGACAACATCAGCGAGGCGGTATACAAGACCGACACCGACGGCACCTTGCTGTTCATCAGCGCCGGCATCGAGCGCGTCATCGGCTACAAGCCGGATGAGGTGGTCGGCCGCAATTTCATCGAGTTCATCCATCCCGAAGACGTGGAATTCATTCGTGACGAGTTCCGGCGCCTGGCCCAGAACCTGTTGCGGCCGAGCGAGTACCGCGTCGTGAACAAGAACGGCGAATTCCGCTGGATCTCCTCGACGAGCCGGCCCATTTTCAAGGACGGGCGGATCGTCGGCTTCAACGGCGTGCTCATCGACATCCATGAGCGCAAGCTGGCCCAGCAGGCGCTGCAACAGCAGCAGGAGCTGCTGCTGCAGGCGCAGAAAATGGAGGCCATCGGCACCCTGGCCAGCGGCATCGCCCACGATTTCAACAACCTGCTCATGGGCATCCAGGGCCACGCCTCGCTCATGCTCGTGGACAGCGCCGCCGACCAACCGTATCACGTGCACCTCAAGGCGATCGAAGACCATGTGCGCAGCGCCTCCGAGCTCACGCGCCAGCTGCTCGGGCTGGCCCGCGGCGGCAAGTACGAAACCGTCCCCAGCGATCTGAACGAGCTGGTCCGGCGCACCGTCGAAATGTTCGGGCGCACGCACAAGGAGATCACCATATTCACCGTGCTGGAGCCGCAACTCTGGGCGGTGGAGATCGACCGCACCCAGATCGAACAAACGCTGCTCAACCTCCTGCTGAATGCCTGGCAGGCCATGCCCCAGGGTGGCCAGATCACCGTCGACTCGCAGAACGTGGAAATCAGCGAGGGCGATTCCGGGGCCTTCCAGGTCGCCCCCGGCCGTTTCGTCAGGGTGGGGGTCGGCGACCTGGGCGTGGGCATGGATGAGGCGACGCGGAGCCGGATCTTCGACCCTTTCTTCACCACCAAGGAGATGGGGCGCGGCCTGGGCCTGCCCTCCGCCTATGGCATCGTCAGGAACCATGGCGGCACCCTCACGGTGCAGAGCAAGAAGGGCAGCGGCAGCACGTTCCATATCTACCTGCCGGCGACGGCCAAGGCGGTCGAAACGGTCCTGAAGCCTGCCGCAGACGTCGTCGGCGGCAGGGAAACCATCCTGTTGGTCGATGACGAAGAGATGATCCTCGAAGTGGCCCAGCAGATGCTGGTCACCCTGGGCTACACCGTGCTGACCGCCGGCGGCGGGACCCAGGCCCTGGACGTTTTCCGGAAGAACCATGAGCGCATCGACATGGTCGTCCTGGACATGATCATGCCGCAGATGAGCGGCGGCAAGGTCTTTGCCCTGATTCGGGAGATCGATCCCCAGGCGCGCATCCTGCTGTCCAGCGGCTACAGCATCGACGGCCAGGCCATGGAGATCATGTGCCAGGGCTGCCGGGGGTTCATCCAGAAGCCCTTCAGCATCGAGGGCCTGGCGCTGAAGATCCGCGAAGTCCTGGATAGATGATTCTCTCCGGCCCGAAAGCCTGCCGCCGCAACGGCCCAAGCAAAAAGGATTGACGCGGGCGATGCCGGAGGGCTTTTTGTCCTCGCGTATTGACCCGCCGCGCTTTTTCTGTTAAAAAGAACCATGACAGTCGAACAGTTCCTGCCGGCCTTCCATTACGGCGACGCGGTGGGCAATTCCGCCCTGGCCCTGCATCGGTATCTGCTCGGCCGCGGAGTGGAAAGCCGGCTGGTGGCCATGACCTGCGACGAATGCCTCAAGGGCCAGGCCGTGCCGTTCGCCGATTACCGCCCGGACACGGCTTCCGTCAAGATCATGCATTTCGCCATTCCCTCGCCGCTGACCGACTTTTTCCTGGAAGCGGAGGGGAAGAAGGTGATGGTATACCACAACATCACGCCGGCGCATTTTTTTGCCGGCTATTCCGACGCCCTGGTCCGGCTCACCAGCGCCGGCCGCGAGCACCTGGGGCGGCTCAGCGCTTGTTTCGACCTCTCCCTGGGCGTGTCGGAGTACAACGCCGGCGAGCTGCGCGGCCTGGGCTTTGCGAATGTCCGCGTCTTCCCCCTGCTGGTCGACCTCGACGATTACCGGCGGGAGCCCAGCCGGGCGTTCATGGAGCTGCTGAGGAACGAGCGGAAGAACATCCTGTTCACCGGGCGCATCACTCCGAACAAGAAGATCGAAGACCTGATCAAGGTGGTTTTTTTCTATAAAAAATACATCTCCCCGGCCGTGCGCCTGATCGTGGTCGGCAACGCCCACACCCTGCCCAAGTATTTCCTGGCCGTCCAGGACCTGGCGGCGCGCTTCTACCTGACCGCCGAAGACGTCCTGTTCACCGGCCACCTGCCCGCGGACGAGTTTCTCGCCGCCTACGGGCTGGCCGATGTTTTCCTCTCCATGAGCGAGCACGAGGGCTTTTGCCTGCCGCTGCTGGAAAGCTGCTTTTTCAACGTGCCGGTCGTGGCCTATGACGCGGCCGCGGTGGCCGAGACGCTGGACGGGGCGGGAATCCTCTTCCGCGACAAGGACCCGGCGCGGGTCGCCGGGCTGGTGGAGCAGGTGCTGGAGAATGAGCCCCTGCGGCGGCAGCTGCGGGCCGGGGCGGCGGCGAAGATCGCCAGCTACCGCCGCCAGGCCGATCCCGGGATCCTGCTGGAATGGCTGCGGCAGCTGTGAAACCATGATCTCCATCGGCATCGTGGTCCAGCGCTACGGCAACGACGTGATCGGCGGCGCCGAAACCCTGGCGCGCAACGTGGCGGAACGGATGCTCAGGCAGGGCTTCCGCGTCACCGTCTTCACCACCTGCGCCCGGGACTACATCACCTGGCGCAACGAGCATGCCGCCGGCGAGTCGCTCCTGAAGGGGGTCGTGATCCGGCGCTTCCCGGTGAGCCGCGAGCGGGACATCGGGGATTTCAACCGTTTTTCCGATGATTTTTTCACTGCCCCCCCCGGGGAGCGCGATGAAGAAAAATGGATAGAGGAGCAGGGCCCGTTCTGTCCCGAGCTGGTCCAGGCGCTCGCCGCCGCGCAAGGAGACATCGACCTGTTCTTCTTTTTCACCTACCTCTATTACCCCACCGTGGAAGGGATGCGCGCCGTGGGCAAGCCCGCCATCCTGTTTCCCACGGCGCACGACGAGCCGCCGATCCGCCTGGCGGTCATGGGCGAGGTCTTCCGCCGCCCGCGCGCCCTGTTTTTTCTGACCCTGGCCGAGATGGACCTGGTGCAGCGGCTCTTCGCGCCGCCGGGGCGCATGCGCCTGGTGCGCACCGGCGTGGATGTCCCCGCCGCCGTCGACGACAAGCCTTTCCGCCGCCGCTACCTGCTGGTCGCCCCTTATGTGCTCTACTCCGGCCGCATCGAGAGAGGCAAGGGGCTGGAAGCGGTCTTCGATTACTACCGGGCGTTGAAGAATGAAGCCTACGTCGACCTGGTCCTGATCGGCAAAAAGCTGATGGACCTTCCCGCCATCCAGGGGCTGAAATACCTGGGCTTCGTCTCCGAGGAGGAAAAACTGGCCGCCTTCAAGGGGGCCGTCCTCTCCCTGCAGCCTTCGCCGTTGGAAAGCCTTTCCATCACCACGCTGGAATCCTTTTCCGTGGGCACCCCGGTGCTGGTCAACCGCAACTGCCCGGCCCTGCGCGAACATGTGGAGGTTTCCGGGGGCGGCCTGGCCTACGCCGACGAGGAGGAATTCCTGGCCGGCTTCCGCCGCTTGTACCGCCGGCCGGCTCTGCGCCGCAGCATGGGAGCCAGGGGGCTGGAATATGTACGAAGATATTATTCTTGGGATGCCGTGCTGGCTGAGATCAAAGCAGGGATTTCAGAGGTTTTGGAAATAAAAAAATAAAGCACCAAAATACAAGCACCAAATTCCAAACAAGTTCCAAGTTCCAATAACCAAATGACCCAAACAAAGAAAAGGCGCTTTGATAGTGCCTTCGTTTAGGACATTGGAATTTGGAACTTTGAATTTGTTTGGTGCTTGATGCTTGGAATTTGGAATTTGAGAAGGGCGGCCGCGAGGGCCGCCCCTACACTGTCTTTTTGGCTACATCCCCGCCGACATCATCTTGATGAAGTCGCCGTTGCACTTGGTCTTGGACAGCTTTTCGACCAGCAGCTCCATGGCCTCGACCTCGGACATCTGCGACAGCACCTTGCGCAGCACCCAGACCTTGCTCAGTTCATCGCGATCGATCAGCAGCTCTTCCTTGCGCGTGCCGGAGCGGAACAGGTCGATGGCCGGGAAGACGCGCTTGTCGACCAGCCGGCGGTCGAGGTTGATCTCCATGTTGCCGGTGCCCTTGAACTCCTCGAAAATGACCTCGTCCATGCGGCTGCCGGAGTCGACGATGGCGGTGGCCAGGATGGTCAGGCTGCCGCCGCCCTCGATGTTCCTGGCGGCCCCGAAGAACTTTTTCGGCTTGTTCAGGGCGTTGGCGTCGATGCCGCCCGAGAGCACCTTGCCCGAGGCGGGCGTGATGGCGTTGTGGGCGCGGGCCAGGCGGGTGATCGAGTCGAGCAGGATGACCACGTCCTTGCCCATCTCCACCATGCGCTTGGCCTTTTCCAGCACGATGTCGGCCACCTTGGTGTGGCGCAGGGGGATCTCGTCGAAGGTGGAGGCGATGACCTCGCCCTTGACGTTGCGGCTCATGTCGGTGACTTCCTCGGGCCTCTCGTCGATGAGCAGGACGATCAGGTTGATCTCGGGGTGGTTGACCTCAATGGACTTGGCGATGCTCTGCAGGATCATGGTCTTGCCGGTGCGCGGGGCGGCCACGATCAGGCCGCGCTGTCCCTTGCCGATGGGGCAGAGCAGGTTCATCACGCGTCCGGACATGTTGGACGCGTCGGTCTCCAGGTTTATTTTCTCGTTGGGGTAGAGCGGCGTCAGCTTTTCAAAGCGGACGTTGCGGCGCTTTTCCGTCACCGTTTCGGGGTCCTCGTTGTTGACCGCCTCCACGCTCAGCAGCGCGAAGTACTTTTCCCCCGTCTTGGGCGGCCGCACCGAGCCCGACACCGTGTCGCCGGTGCGCAGGTCGAACTTGTTCACCTGGGAGGGGGAGACGTAGATGTCCTCCGGGCTGGTCAGGTAGGCGTACTCCTGGAAGCGCAGGAAACCGTAGCCCTCGCTGTGCACCTCGATGACCCCTTCGGCGAACAGCTTGCCGCTGGCGCGGGCCTGGACGTCCAGGACCTTGAAGAACAGGGAATTTTTATCGTTGATGTCCTTGTCGTCGATCTCCAGTTCCTTGACCAGTTTTTTCAGTTCCAACGCTTTCATGTTTTGCAGGTCTTTCAATGAATACATGTTCACTCCTTCAGGGCCTCTTTTATTTGCTTCCATATTTCAATTTTCCCGGCCGGCGATTTGATCGAGAAGGAAATGGCGTGCAGGCCGAATTCTTTTTTGAGTTGCGCGATTTGGTTTCTTTGTTGCGAAAAAGAAATTTTATCACTCTTGGTCAGGATTGTCAAGATGGGAAATTTTTTTTCCACGATCTGCGCCAGGGTGTCCAGGTCGGGCGGCAGGAAGCCGCGCCGCGAGTCGATGAGCAGGGCGGCGAGGCGGACGTTCTCCGCGCGGTCCAGGAAATCGACGATCAGCTGGCGGACGCGCACGCTCTCGCCCTTGGAGACCTTGGCGAAGCCGTAGCCCGGCAGGTCGGCGAAGAGCAGCTTGTTGTCGATCAGGTAGTAGTTGACGCTCAGCGTTTTTCCCGGCGTAGAGCTGGTCTTGGCCAGCCGGTGCTCCAGCAGGGTGTTGATCAGGGACGATTTGCCCACGTTGGAGCGGCCGAAGAACAGGACCTTGGGCCGGGCGTCGACGGGCAGCTGGCCGCAATTGAAAAAAGTCCCGGCCAGTTCTGATTTCTTGACGTTCATGTTGCTCTCTAGCCGGCCGCTTACTGCAGGTTCGCCTCTTGCAGCGGCCGGATGACCTTGCTCTTGATGTTCTTTATCTTGATGGGATTCTCGAGGACGATATCCAGGAGTTCATCCATGGTGTCGACGGGATAGATGCGGATGTCGCTCTTCAGCTCCTCGGGGATATCCTCGTTGAAGTCCTTTTCGTTCTCCGAGGGGATGAGGATGTTCTTGATGCCGTAGCGGTGGGCGGCGATGATCTTTTCCTTGATGCCGCCGACGGGCAGGATCTTGCCGCGCAGGGTGATCTCGCCGGTCATGGCGTAGTCGGAGCGGACCGGGATGCCGGTCAGCAGGGAGATCAGCGAGACGGCCAGGGTGACGCCCGCCGACGGGCCCTCCTTGGGCACGGCGCCTTCGGGAATATGCAGGTGGATGTCGTAGTTCTTCAGCTCCTCGGTGTCCAGCTCCAGCTCGAAAAGCTTCAGCTTGGTGTAGCTGAAGGCGGCCGACGAGGATTCCTTCATCACCTCGCCCAGGCGGCCGGTGAGGATCAGCTCGCCCTTGCCCTTCAGCATGCGGGCCTCGACCACCAGGATGTCGCCGCCCGCCGCCGTCCAGGCCAGGCCGATGGCCACGCCGATCTCGTTGCGCTGCAATATCTTCTGGTTGCTGTACTTGGCGATGCCCAGGAATTTCTGCAGCTTGGCGCGGTCGATGACCTGGGCTTCCTTGTCCGCGCCCTTTTTGCCCGACTCGATGATGCCGCGGGCGGTCTTGCGCATGATGACCGCGATCTCGCGCTCGAGGTTGCGCACGCCGGCCTCGCGGGTATACTCGTTGATGACGCTGAACAGCACGTCGTCGCTGATGCGGATCTCGTCCGGGGTGAAGCCGTTCTTCTCGGCCTGCTTCTTCAGGAGAAAATTCTTGGCGATCTCCAGCTTCTCCCGCTCGGTGTAGCCCGGGAGTTCGATGACCTCCATGCGGTCGAGCAGCGCCGGGGGGATGTTCTCGGCGAAGTTGGCCGTGGTGATGAAGAAGACCTGGGAAAGATCGATCTCCAGGTCGAGGTAATGGTCGGTGAACTCGGAGTTCTGCTCGGGATCCAGCGCTTCCAGGAGGGCGGAGGCGGGGTCGCCGCGAAAATCCGAGTTGAGCTTGTCGATCTCGTCGAGCAGGAAGACCGGGTTCATGCTGCCGGCCTTCTTCAGGCCCTTGACGATCTGGCCGGGGTAGGAGCCGATGTAGGTGCGGCGGTGGCCGCGGATCTCCGCCTCGTCCTTGACCCCGCCCAGGGAGACGCGGACGAATTTGCGGTCCAGGGCGCGGGCGATGGACTTGGACAGGGAACTCTTGCCGACGCCCGGCGGCCCGACGAAGCAGAGGATCTCGCCCTCCGCTTTCCTGACCAGCAGGCGGACGGCGAGGTAGTCCAGGATGCGCTCCTTGATCTTGCGCAGGCCGTAATGGTCCTCGTCCAGTATCTGCGCCGCCCGGCGGATATCCTTGTTCTCCTTCTTGAACTTCTTCCAGGGGATGGCCAGCAGCCAGTCCAGGTAGTAGCGGGAGACGGTGCCTTCGGCCGAGAAAGGCGGCATGGCCGCCAGGCGCTCCAGCTCCTCGTCGGCCCGCGCCTTGACGTATTCGGGCAGCTGGGCGGCGACGATCTTTTTCTTGAATTCCTCGTAGTCGGTCTCCTGGCCTTCCTCGCGCTTGAGCTTGGGCTCGATGTCGCGCTGGCTGCGGAGCTGCAGGACCTCCTTTTTCAGGATATTGTACACGCGGACGCCGCGGGCATAGGTGTCCAGCTCCTCCAGCAGCGATTGCTTGATCTTCAGGGGGATGTTGATGATGGAAATGATGATGTCGGAGGCGTCGGCGAGCTGGCTGGGCCTGAGCCGGGTCATGATGCCGGGCAGGCGCACCCGCTTGAGATTGATGTATTCCTCGAAAAGGGCGATGAGGTTGCGCGACAGGTCGAGCAGGTCCTTGCCGGCTTCGGCGCGCTCCTCCAGGAGGGCCAGGCGCACCAGGTGGAAATCCCGGCCGTCGACGTAATGGAGGATCTGGCCCCGTTTCAGCCCCTGGATGACGATGCGGTAGCTGCCGTTGTTCTGCTCGGCCGATTTTTCGATCTTGGCGATGGTGCCGATCTCGTACATTTCCTCGGGCTGGGGCGTTTCCGTGACCTGGTTCTTCTGCGCGGCCAGGAACAGGTAGCCGCCGTACTGGTTGAGCGACGCTTTCAGGGCGTTGACCGACTTGTCGCGGCCGACCAGGATCGGCACGATGACGTTGGGAAATGCCACCAGCTCCCGCAGCGGGATCAGGGGCAGGACCAGGTCCTTGGCGTTCAGGCGATCCATTTTTTGTCTTTGAGGAATTCCCCGTCGATCAGCACCTTGCTGATCGCGTCCTTCTTGGACGGGATCTCGAACATGAGATCGAGCATGATCTCTTCAAAGATGGCTCGCAGCCCCCGGGCGCCGACGCCGCGGGCCGTGGCCTGCTCGGTGATCTTTTCCAGCGCATCCTTGGCGAACTCCAGGTCCACGCCGTCCATCTTGAACAGGGCCTTGAACTGCTTGGTGATGGCGTCCTTGGGCTCCAGCAGGATGCGGTACAGCTGGTCCTTGTCGAGCTCGTTGAGCACGCCCATGACCGAGAAGCGCCCGACCAGCTCGGGGATCAGCCCGTAGCGGATCAGGTCGTCGGGCTGCGCCTGCTCGAAGATGTCGGCGCGGAAATGGCGGGCCTTTTCCTTGCCGGAGGAGAAGCCGATCAGGTTCTTCTTCAAGCGCCTCTGGATGATCTTCTCCAGGCCCACGAAGGCGCCGCCGGCGATGAAGAGTATGTTCTTGGTGTCGATCTTCAGGAATTCCTGGTAGGGGTGCTTGCGCCCGCCCAGGGGGGGCACGTTGGCCACGGTGCCTTCGACGATCTTGAGCAGCGCCTGCTGCACGCCCTCGCCGGAGACGTCGCGGGTGATGGAAGGGTTCTCGCTCTTGCGCGAGATCTTGTCCAGCTCATCGATGTAAACGATCCCCTTCTCGGCCAGCTCCTTGTTCTCGCCGGCGGCCTGGTAGAGCTTCAACAGGATGTTCTCCACGTCCTCGCCCACGTAGCCCGCCTCGGTGAGCGTGGTGGCGTCGGCCATGGCGAACGGCACGTCGAGGATCTTGGCCAGGGTCTCGGCCAGCAGCGTCTTGCCAGTGCCGGTCGGGCCGATCAGCAGGACATTGCTCTTGCGGATATCGACCTTGGAGAGGTTCTGGTTGTGGTTGATGCGCTTGTAGTGGTTGTAGACGGCGACGGCGAGCTTCTTTTTGGCCGAGTCCTGGGAGATGATGTATTCGTCCAGCTTGGCCTTGATCTCGGCCGGGGTCAGCAGCTTCAATTTCCTGCCGCTGGCCTGGGGTTTCGGCGCTTCGCCGCCGCTGAAGATCAGGTTGTAGGCGGTGCGGGTGCACTCGTCGCAGATGTATACCCCGGGGCCGGCGATCAGCTTGATGGCCCGTGATTGGGGGACGCCGCAGAAACTGCAGCGGGCTTCCTTTTCTTCCTTCATTTGGCCCCTTTCTTCTCTTTTTTGCGGTCGCTGATCACCGTATCGATAATGCCGTATTTCAGGGCTTCGTCCGCGGACATGATATAGTCCCTTTCGATGTCCTGGGCGATCTTCTCGGCCTTCTGGCCGGTGTGGAAAGAGAGGATCTCGATGGTCTTTTCCTTTACCTTGCGCATCTCCTCGGCCTGGATCAGGATGTCGGTGGCCTGGCCTTCGAAACCGCCCAGGGGCTGGTGGATGATGACCTTGGCGTTGGGCAGGGCCATGCGCTTGCCCTTGGTGCCGCCGGCGAGCAGGATGGCGGCCATGGAGGCGGCCTGGCCGATGCAGATGGTCACCACGTCGTTCTTGATGAAGCGCATGGTGTCGTAGATGGCCATGCCGGCGCTGATGATGCCCCCGGGGGAATTGATGTATATGGAAACGTCCTTTTCCGAGTCCTCGGCCTCGAGGAACAGCAGCTGGGCGATGGTGACGTTGGCCACGTTGTCGTCGATCGCCGAGCCGAGGAAGATGACCGAGTCCTTCAGCAGCCGGGAGTAGATGTCATAGGCCCGTTCGACGTTCCCCGCTTGCTCGATGACCATGGGAATGAGTGGCATGTTATACCTCTTTGATCTTTATTTTTTCCTTGATGAATTCGTTGATCTTGGCGTTGAGCAGGTGATCTTTCAGCTCCGCCGCCTTTTTTTCCTCGCTGTAGTACTTGCGGATATCCTTCTCGGGAACCGCGTGGTGGCGGGCCAGGTGGGCATATTCTTTTTCCAGGTCCTGGTCGTTGACGGCGATGTGATGCGTTTCCCGCACCTGTTCGAGTATCAGCGACAGGCGGACCGCCTTCTCCGCCTGCACGAAGAGCATTTCCTTGAATTTGTTCTTCTCTTCGTCGTTCTTGAAATTCAGGGGCTGGCGGTTCTGCGTCAGGCGCCGGGCCACTTCCTGTTCCTGCAGGGAGCGCGGCACCGGGAAGCGGCTCGCTTCCAGGAGCTTTTCGTAGATGCCTTCCATGATCTTTTCGTCCTTCTCGTGCTCCTGGTGGTGCTGGTATTCCTCTTTCAGCTTGCTTTTGAAGTCCTCGACGCTTTTCAAGCCCATGGACTTGAGAAAAACCTCGTCCAATTCCGGCTTTTTCAGCTCGTAGACGGCCTTGATCTCCACCTGGTGCGCGATCTTTTTCCCGGCCCAGGCCTTTTTCGCGGCGTCGGCGGGGTAGGACCTCTCGACGGCGAATGTTGACCCGCCTTTTTTCCCCAGCAACTCGTCGTAGAGGCCGGCGATCTCGGCCTGGTTTTCCTTGTTCATCATGAAATAGGATTCCTGGCGCGGCCATTTTCTCTTGCTGGCATGGTCCGTCGATTGCACCAGCAGCAGCACCATGTCGTTGTCGGCGATGGCGCGGCCCGTGACCGGCAGCGACTTCTTATTGGCTTCCAGGATCATGTCGACCTGGCGGGCTTCGTCGAACGCCTCGCCCTTCAGGGCGGCGGCGGGGATCTCTATGCGCAGGCTCTCCAGGTTGGGCAGATCGATCGCGGGCAGGGTCTCGACGGCGATGTCGGCCTGGAAATCCTCCCCCTCGCGGTCATCCATCTTTTCCACGTAGGGCTCGCCGGCGATGGCGATCTTGTCCTTTTCGATGCGGGCGAAGGCCAGCTTGCTGACGGCCTGCTGGATGACCTCCTCGCGCAGGGCCTGCTTGTGCACTTTTTTCACCACGTCGACCGGGACCTTGCCCTGGCGGAAACCGGGCATTTTCATCTTCTGGCTGTATTGCTCGGCCAGCAGGTCGATCTCCCGGGCGAGATCTTCCTTGCTCATGGAGACCTGGAAGCGGCGGATCAGCGGGCTCTCTTCTGGCGGGGTGGCGGTCGGCGGCAAATTCCCCTGGCTATCGGCTTCCGAAGCGGGCTTTTTTTCTGCTTCCGCTTTTTCGTGATTCATGATGGTGACTCCTGGCAGTGACGGTGAAAGGCTTGCTCAAACTGTAGCAAAAAAGCACTCTTTTGTCAAATGCCCAGGGAGGCGATGTCGCGGCGGATCTGCTCCACCAGCCCATCGGCACCGGGGAATTCCCTTTCCTCGCGGATCTTTTCGATGAAATGCAGGCGGATCCTCTGGCCGTAGACCGACCGCCGGAAACCAGGGACATGGCTTTCGACCTTGAGCCCCTTAGGGACGCCCCCATGGGGGGACAGCTGCGCGGAGGGGGGGCGGAACGTGGGGGCGCGGCCGATGTTGGTGATCGATTCGTACAGGCGGCCGCCGATGGCGCTGCGGGTATGAAAGACGCCGCAGGGCAGGATCTGGTTTTCCGTGGCGATATTCATGGTCGGGAACCCGAGCTTTCGGCCGCGGCCGGCTCCCTTTTCCACGAAGCCGTCGATGAAATACGGCTTTTCCAGCATGCGATCGGCCGCGGCGATGGCGCCGGCGGCCAGTTTTTTGCGGATCAGCGAGCTCGTTACCCGGCAGCCGTCGATCTCCACGCCAGGCGCCTGGATGACGGTGAAATGTTCCGCCGCCGCCTGGCGGCCGAGCGAGGCCAGGTCACCTTCGCGGTCGCGGCCCCAGCGGAAATCCTCGCCGACCACCAGGACTTTCATGCGCAGGTCCCTGAGCAGGATGTCGTGGACGAAGTCTCGGGCCGGGCAGCCGACCACGCTGGCGAAATCGATGAAGAAGAGGCGGTCCAGCGCCTGGCGCTTCAGGATCTCCAAACGCTGGCGGTCGGTGCTGATCAGCTGGATGGGATGGTGGAAGAACACGCGCGGATGGGGCTGGAACGTGAGGACCACCGAGGAGAGCCGGCGCCGCCGGGCCTGGGCCACCAGGGTCTCGACGATGCGGCGGTGGCCGGCATGGAAACCGTCGAAGTTGCCGATGGCGACCGCGCTGGGACCGGAGAGCTTTTCCAGGCGGCGGCGGAGTCTCATGGCCGGGATCAGCGCGCGGGCGGGATCAGTGGCAGGTGGTCGCGGTACAGCTGCGACTTCAGCAGCATGT
>Ga0315276_10000824_pt1 | contig 27133 bp, 22 predicted proteins | sample YL17G05_0_MG_FD_204542 | JGI IMG/M metagenome (GOLD analysis project Ga0315276, IMG submission 204542) | Sediment microbial communities from Yellowstone Lake, YNP, Wyoming, USA - YL17G05_0 | ecosystem: Environmental > Aquatic > Freshwater > Lake > Sediment | place: USA: Wyoming | collected... | reverse complement strand
GGATTCTGCTGAATGGAACCCGCCCCCCGCCGGTGCAGGCCTCAGGACGGTATGGCCTGAATCTGGGTCGTCTCGAAGGGCGAATCAAGGGCAAGAGGTGCCGTGGACAGGCTCGAAACCACGAAGCGCCTCTTGTTCGAGCGACTCACCGGGATGTCCGAAACATACTCGAACAGGACGGCCAGCGAGCCATCCGTGGCTCGCGATACTGCGTCACGGATCTTTGCCTCCGTGGCTTCCTTCGTGTAGTCCCCCGTGGTGACAATCTTCGCAAGGATCCGGTCCGGCACGCTCTGGATGATCTGGAACTGCCGGATGCCCGACAGATGCTCGAACAAAATGGTGAAGAAATGAACCACGAGCGCCGAACCATTGGGCGCCAGGACGATGTCCGGCACCCGCCCCTGCACCGACTGGATCCGGGGCAGAGCCCGCCCGCATGGACACGTCTCCCCCTCAGCCGATGCCACCGCTACGTCCTGTGTCGCGTAGCGGATGAGGGGCATGGCTCGATTGTCCAGTTGAGTGACAACGATCTCCCCAATCTCGCCCGGCCCGGCGGGCTTGCGATTCCTCAGGATTTCTATGACTGAGTTCTCGATGTGGAGGTGGTACCCAAGTCTTCGTTCACACTGGGAGGCCAGATGGAAACCCTCTCCACCGGCCCCGTAGTAGTCCACGACTCCAACCCCGAAGACCTTTTCTATGGCTCGACGATAGCCGGGAAAGAGGGTGTCGCCGGTCGAAAGGACGCTCCGGACGCCCGGATTCCCGACCCCCAGGCGCATCATCGCCTCGCTCAACAGGTATAACGAAGAGGCGTAGCCGATCAGATGCCTTACCCGCTTCCGCGTCAATTCCTCGAGAACAAGCTCCACGTCGTGACTGTTCGCATTGAAGCCATGATAAGAGCACCGGAACAGGACGTCCTTGACCCGCTTCTTCCATGCTTCGCGGGGATTCAGATTCAAGGTCAAGTAGGGCTCTCCGGGGACATATCCGCCCCACTGCCACATCCGTATTCTCAACGCCCAAAACCATGACTCCTGCTCCACCGACCGGCAATAGACCATCGGCTCACCGGTCGAGCCACTCGTTCTTACCCTCAGCACCCGTCCCCGGTAGGCTGGCAGCGGGAATTCGTCCGAACGCCGCCTGAGATCCTCCTTTGTGATGACAGGGACGCCATCGAGGTCCGGGTAGAGCGACCTGGCACGACGCTCTTCGGGGGCATCGCGCCAGAAGCTGCGATAGAAGCCCGAATTCGCTGCTGCCCAATCCAACGTTGTCCGAAGCTTGCCGCTCTGCAGGTCGAGAAGACGATCGATGGGAAGCCACTGGCTCTTCTCGAGAAACCGATGCACTCGCGATACATGGGTTCCATTGGCCAGATCGAGTGAAGGGAAAATGACATGACGGAAAAAGAACGGATAGATTGACGCGGGCATCAGTCACACCCCTCGCCGGGTTGTGCGGTTCTGCTCCATGGCACCCCGGCCGCTTTGGAGGTCCACATCCTGGGGAACTTGTACTTTCCCTGAAGCCTCGTTATCCTTTCAGCGACCAACCCGTGAGATTTCCGAACCAGGTCCAGCCAGCTCCGTTTCCGCTCTTCCACGTCGCCGCAGGTGCCGACCTTGACCGAGAAGATTACCGTAGCACAGTGTGTCTTCGATCTTGGCCACGGCGGCGCTCAACAGGTCGTCTACAGCCTCGTCCGGGGCCGCGACCGTTCCCGTTTTAATTCAATGGTGTACGCCTTCCATGACGGCGCCCTGGCGGCGAGCCTTCGCTCCGCTGGAGAACGGGTGAACATCCTCCCTCAGAAGATGCCATTCCTCGATCCCTTCCTCTCCAGGCGCCTCCTGGACTCCTTCCGCAAGGAAAAGGTTCACGTCGTGCATACTCATCTTTTCGGGGCAGATCTTCATGCAGGCCTGGCCGCGAGATGCGCCGGCCTTCCCGCCGTGATGACTGTTCACTCGGACCGTCACGACAACTGGCGTCAGAGACTTCTTGCCAGTCTGGTCTTCCGCGGATTCGACCGCATCGTGGCGGTGGGTGGACGCGTTGCTGACAGTCTGACCTTCTCCTGGCCATCCGTCAGCTCGAAGCTGCAGCTCATCCATAACGGCGTGGAAGACCCTGCCGGGGCCGAGATCCCCTCCGTGCCACTTCGATCCCTCCTGAACATGTCCCACGGAGAGACCCTGATCGGAACGGTCGGACGATTGGCGCCTGAGAAGGACCATGTCAATCTTGTGAGGGCCTTCCGAATCGTGCTCGCCCAGGAGAAATCGCTTCGACTGGTCATCGTCGGGGAAGGCCCCATGCGCAGGCTCATCGAAGACGAGGTTGCTTCGGCGGGATTGACGGGATGCGTCCACCTTCCCGGAAGCCTGCCCCATATCTCGGCACTCATCTCGGCGTTCGACCTTTTCGTGCTCCCCTCCCTGAGAGAGGGCCTTCCGCTCTCGCTTCTCGAGGCCATGACGGCCGGCCTTCCCTGCATCGCGACCCCGGTGGGTTCGGTGGGGGAGGTCATCCAGGACGGGGTCACCGGGCGTCTGGTTTCACCAGGAGAGCCCCAGGATCTTGCTGACGCCATTCTGGGGCTCCTGAGGAACCCCGAGGAGCGCGCGCAACTCGCCGCCAGGGGCCGGGAGCTGGCGCTGCGGGAGTACGGCGCATCGAGGATGGTGGCAGCCTACGAGAGACTTTATGAAGAACTTGCGGCACGCCCTCGGAAGCGAGCCCTCTTATCGTGTTGCCGTCTGCGGCCCCCTTTCCCGCGTTCTCACGGAGAGCCGTCCATCAGATCGAAATAGAAATTCTCCGTCTCGATGGCGATGCGATCCCAGCTGAACCTTTCGATTACCCTCTCCCGGGACCTCCGGCCCTCACCAAGGGCCATGGCCGGATTCGCCACGAGTCGCTGCAGGATCTGCTCGAGTCCGGCCGCATCTCCCAGCGGGAAGAGGAATCCGCCACACTCGTCCACCAGCTCCCGGTTTTCCGGTATGTCGCTTGCCACAACCGGGAGGCCGTAAGCCATCGCCTCCAGCAGGGCCACTGAAAGTCCCTCCATCTGGGAGGGAAGCATGAAAGCCAGGGCATTCCCATACAGCTCGGCCAGGATGGGGCCCTGCTGGAACCCGGTGAAGACCACCCCGGGACCCGCCTGCGCGCGGAGTCGCTTGATGTAGTCCTCGGAGTAGCTCGACCCGCCGGCGATTACCAGCCGGCAGGCATCCGCTAACGGCCGGTGCGCCTTAATGAGGATGTCCAGCCCCTTCTCCGGAGAGAGCCGGCCCGCATAGAGAAAGTATCGCCTCGGCTCGAGTCCCCACTGCGCCAGGGTTGAAGCCCCGGGTGATTCGGGGTTTCCAACGCCATTCGGGATGTACAAAACCTTCCTTCCAAAGCGCTTGCTGAAATGCTCCCGGAGGACCTTCGACACAACCACCGTCGCGTTGGGACAGTAAAGCGAGGTTCTTTCGCAGAATCGCAGATAATTGCGAGCCAGGAAGCCCCACTTGGCACGCTGCCAGTCGAGGCCGCGGACCGAGACGACCGCCTTTTTCCCGAAGAGACGGGGGAGCCACGAGAAGGGCGAGGACCCCAGGGCATGAAACTGGACAATGTCCACATGGCGAAAGCAGACATCCAGCGTGGCGAGGAGCGAGTGCACAAAGGTCTCCAGGTGCTTGGACCGGAGCGTCGGAAGCCGATGGACCTCCATCCCTTGAAAATCGCAACTCTTCGGGGAGAAGTACGACCGGGAATACGCCAGCACCCGGTGCCCGCGTGCTGCCAGCCGGCCCCCGACCTCTTCGTAATAGCGCTCGATTCCGCTGTAGGCAGAACCCACGCCGCGGCCCCCGATGAAGGCTATCCCCAGACGACGTGCGCCTCCTGGGGTTCGGTCTCGATTATGGCGATATTGATTCGACATCGCTTCTTAGTCCGGACGGACCCACCGCAACCAGGCCTGGCCCGGCTCGCGACTCCAGACCCACTTCACCCCGAGATCCTTGAGGCACCAGGCACCTACCCAAACCGCGGAAACAAGGAGAACCGGGCCGCGGAAGATGAAAAGCTCCGAGATGGATTCGGAGGGAAGAATCAGGCCGAACATCGCGAACGTGCCAAGCAGGAGAAGCGCCTTCCCGATCCTTCCCGCTTCGAACCGGAATCCGTAAGCCCGCCGGGAAAGAACGGCCGTCAGAGCGAACATGATTCCAAAGGAGAAAAGGGTCGCTGCGGCCGCACCCATCCTTCCGTACTGAGGAATCCACCAGAAATTCAGCGCAACATTGGACAGGGCGCCCGCACCGGTTAAGACGGGAAGGAAGTGCGTCTTCTTGCCCAGGTGCACGCCCGGAGCCACACAGTAGACGAGACCATTCAGGAAATAGGCCAGGGCAACGACAGGAATCACCGAAGCCCCGCTCCAGTAGGAGCGATCCGCCATCAAGCGCAGGGCTATCTCTCCGCCCAGCGCGATGGAAAGCGTCACCCAGCCCCCGACCACCACAAACCAGGTGAAGACCCGCGCATAGATCTCCCGCGCGTCCGGGCGCGCTGCCTCCCGGAAGTAAAAGGCAGACCATGCCATTTGAAACGGCATGACGAGAACCTGCTCGACCAGCATCCCATAGCGATAGCCGAGACCATACAGCCCGACTTCCCGCGGGCTGTCCAGCAGCTGGAGAAGCCATCGGTCCGACATGTCCATGACCCATCCGCTGACCGCAACCGGCACCATCGGCAGACCGAACATCAGAAGCGCACGGGTCAGTCTCGGCGAGAAGCGCAGCGAAGCATGGCGCGCCAGGAAAGGGAGCGAAGCCAGGAAAGTCACGCTGGAAGCTCCGATGGAGCCGAGCAGCACCCCCTTCACTCCCAGATGAAGACGGCCCACCAGCCAGAGGTTGAGTCCCAGCATGGCCAGGAACTGGAAAAAGGAGAGAGATACGTACGAGACGCTGGATTCCCGGGCCCGCAGGAGCATGAGAGGAAGCTGGGCCACGGCAAAGGCGGCCGCCGACACGAGACTGAGCGTGACCAGGGACCTCGACTCGGCCGAGCCCAGAAGGCCTCGCGCCAGCAGCCCGGGCGCCAGAAGGCCCACGACCACGGTCGCCAGGGCGACCGCCGTGAGGAGGACCATCGTGGTCCCCACCAGCGTCCGCTGATCCTCTGCATCGTGACAGTCCCGGTGATAGCACTTGTTGAAGGCTGACGGCAGACCCAACGTGGCCAGCACAAAGGCGGAGCTGGTAAGGGTCGTCAGGACTTCCATCACCCCATACGACTCCACCGCCAGGACGTGCGTGTACAGAGGGATGAGCAGGAAGCCTGCGAGCTTCTGAAGAGCCCCCCCGATCGCGTAGATCAGGGAGTTTTTCATCAGGCGGCGGATCAGGGTCACCGGGAGACTCCTGCCTGAGCCACGCTCGTGAACGAGTCGTTGCGCTTCGCGCAGACTTCGATGAGCGCTATGCCGACGATCAGCCAGAAGACCCTTTGTGCTTCGCTCATCAGCAGGACATTGTCCACCAGATTGTGCGTCAGCCACGCCAGGACCAGGCCCGCCGCCCCGATCCAGAAGGCCCTCTCCTCAACGCTCTTCGCTCTCAGGCCGAATCTGAGCGACAGACCCTCCATGAAGAGGAGGATTGCGACCCAGGCTGCCGTCGCCGGAATTCCCGCCTTCAGCGTCATCCCGAGATAACCGTTGTGGGCGGTGGCAAGCCGTCCCTCCTGTTGAAGGGCTTCAACGACTTCCGACCCGCTCCCCAACCAGGGCCTCTTCGCAATCCGCTCCATGAACAGTTGCCACTGCTCCTCCCTCCACTGGAAGTTATGCTGCTCCGAAAATCGCACCAGGGTCAGGTATCTCTGGAAATTCGGCCGCTCCAGGATATTTCCCCTCATCCCAACGACAACCAGGAGAACCACCAGGGCCCCCATCCCCGCAGCCACGAGGCGTCTGACCGGGACAAGGAGGCAAAGCGGAGCGAGAGAAACAAGAAATGCCGCGAACCCTCCTCGAGACGCGGTGAGCCACAGGGCCCGGAACATGAGCAAAGCGGCGCAGCCGTAGAGCAGGCGGGGCAGCAATCTCTTCTCAAGAAGCGCCCGTGCCACTGCAAACGGCAGGATCAGGACAAGAAATCCGGCCAGGCTGTTCTTTGAGGAAAAGGGACCCGTTGCGGGTTCGTGGGTCCGCCAGGAGAGAACGATGGCGTAGATGGACACCAGCGAAGAGGCAATCACCGTCAGGGCGAGAGCCTTTTTCGCGGCGCCCCGATCGGCCAGGCAAAGCACGACGACGGGAAAGACGAGAAAATCCCTCACCACCCCGCGATAGAGATACCAGGCGTCACGCACCGGGTCCCTGAAGATAAGTTGGTTTGCCGGGCCCAGGAGAAATGTCAGCGAGCTCCACATCAGCATCAGAAGCCAGAAGCCCAGCAAGACTTTCCCAAGTGGGAGTCCGAAGCGACCGCTCTTCCCTCCGCCTTCCAGCAGGCTGATCGCCATGACGACGAGGGCCACCAGTAGCACCGCATCCACCGGCCCGACTCCCTTCAGCCCCATGACTCCGTAGCTCAACCCCAGGGGACTCAGGAGAGCCAGAGCATAGACAGCGGAGCTGCGATATAGAGTCCAGATCACGACAGCCGCACCTCCAACGACGAGGACGAGCGGCACCGGGCCGGGCATCGTGACGATTGCCCAGCTCAGGATGATGAGGACGCCTGCCAGCGCCAGGAGCGGCACCACGGCCCCTGCCGCACCGTGGGAGGAGCGCGCGGGAACCATGTCCTGAGATCTCAACCGTATTTCCTTCACCGGAGTTTCCGTCAATGAGTCGCCCCGCGGCCCGCCATTCTGGTGCAGGCCGCCCGGAATGATTTCAGATCGTCACTTGCGGAACCACAGGCAGCCTGGGACGGGAAGAAAGGGCCCCGGCTTGAGGTGCGATCGTGTCTACTGTCTCAACTCCACGGGGGCCGCAGGTTGTCCTGGATAATTTCGTTCAGCAAGACCGTAAAGCACCCGAAGCCTCGCCAGGGTGTCGGCGAAACTGAAATGGCTCTCGATCCAGCGCCGTCCCTGGATACCCATTGCGCGCCGCCGATCCGGGCTCCAGGCCAGATCCCGGATGGCAGCCGTCAGGGCCCGGACGCCGATGGCCTCTTGAACAGGTCCCGCCGAACCTCCTGCCCGCCAGTGCTCGGCGGGCGGCACGAGCAGACCGCTTTCGCCGGAGACCACCAGCGAGCGAATGCCGCCCACGTCGGAGGCGATCACCGGCAGCCCGCATGCCATCGCTTCCACGACGGTCACCGGAAGGCCCTCCTCCAGGGACGGGAGTACGAAGACGTCGCATGCCTTCAGCAGGCCCAACACGGCAGTCTGGAATCCGAGGAACACGACTCGCTGCCGGAGCCCGAGATGCCGCACCTCCTCGCGGAGACGTCCTTCCTCGGGACCTTCGCCCACGATCAAGAGCCACGCCCCGGGCTCGACATCGCCCACACCGGCGAGGGCCCTGACAGCGTACACATGGCCCTTGTCCACGACGAGCCTTCCCACCGAGCAAAGGAGAGGGGCGTCCCTGGGAATGCCCAGATCTTTCCGGATGCTCGCGGGAGGCGTGACATCGACCTGCGCGAGGTCGATTCCGTACGTGAGGACATCGATCCGATCGCGAGGTATTCGATCTCGCCTGACGAGAATGTCGCGAACGGCCTCGGAGACTGCGAGCACGCGGTCCGTCAGGCTCAGTGTGAGCCGGTTCAGGATCGATACCGCCAGGGAGCGCTGGAGATCGGTCGACTCCTCGTTCGAGAAGTGCAGGCATCCAAGTCCGGAAAGACGCTTCGCGATGCGGGACATCACGTTCGCCCGCGGAAGGAAGGAGTGGATGACCTCGAATTTGCGGTCCCGCAACCAGCGCCATAGCGCCCAGGACCCCTCCGCCATGCTCGCCATTCCGACCTTCTCGCCCATGTTCAGCGAGTGGACGGGCACACCCTCCTCGCGGAGTTGCAGCCCTATCCGAGCGATCGGCTTCAGGCACAGGATCTCGACCGCGACTCCTGCGGCCAGAAGCCCGCGCGCCAGTTGGGCAACGTTGCTCTCCGTGCCCCCGAAGTCCAGCCCATTGATGACCAGCAGGACTCTCGGCGGCGTCATTCCGGGCCTCGGCCGGTCGCGCCCCGGGCGACGTTGCGAAAAAGGCGGACCACGTGCTGCGGCGTGATGCTGCGGATGACCCGGGGATCGAGCTTCCGCGCGGCTCGAAGTATCACGTCCTCGAAAAGCCGCCGCCGTCGCCACCGCCATTCGCTGACCCCGGCCGCCAGTTGCCGGCAGGCCCGCCGAACGAGTCGCTCGGCGTAGGGATCGTGGAGGTTGAACGAGCCATCGGCCGCGAGAAACGGCACCAACTCGACCGCGAGAACGCGGTCGGGCAGCAGGGCCGCACGCAGAATGAAGGAACTGCGCGTCCTGCGGCTCTGCTTGATGGCAAGGCGTCCGTCGATGGGGAAATCCGTCGTCGTCGCGTTTCCGAGATTGTACGCAATGACTCCACCCTTGTGGACTTCGACGCCCTGGACCGTATGCGCGTGGTGCCCGATGACGAGGCTCGACCCTTCATCGACCAGACGGCGGGCGAAGCGCCTCTGGGCCGGTGACGGAAGATTGCAGTACTCGACGCCCCAATGCAGGGAGACGAGGACGTGATTCACATTCCGCTTGAGCTCCCGAACCTCACGGACAGCGCGCTCCTCGTCGAGGACATTCACGCCGGGCGCCGAACCGGCGACGTGGGACGGCTTTGTTTCGGCGGCGACGTAGGCGAGCCAGCCAAGGCGCACGCCTTTGCGCTCGACGACACAGGACCGCGACGCTTCCCCAAGATCGCTTCCGGCGCCGCAGGAACGTATCCCGAGCGTCCGGAGCAGTCCGAGGACGGTCTCGAAGCCCTCCGCATGGGCGTCGAAGGCATGATTGTTGGCCAGGCTCACGACGTCAACGTCAAGCGTGGTGAGGGCGCCCCGTATCGCGCCTGCATCGGCGACGACGCGCGGTTGTTTCGAGATCTGTGATCCCGAGGAATCCGTCGTGGTCTCAAGGTTGGCAAACACCACGTCGTCGGCGGCGAGGTTCTCGGCCAACGGGCCGAAGCAACGCATCGCATTCGTCCCCGCAGGCCCCTCCCACTCACCGCACAGCATGAGGTCCCCGAGGGCCGCCACCCGCACCGCTGACACCTCACCTCCGAAAGCGGGGCCAGGGCCTTGACGGATCTCGATTCTCATGCGACTGAACCGAGGTCGGCGGAAATCCCGCGGGCGCTCGGCTGCGCCCGTCCGCGCATCACGATCGCGGTGCGAGAGGTGTACTGGACCCGTCCGGAGGCGTTCAGGGAAAGCACCATCCGCTCCAGCATCCGCCCGGCACCGTCGAAATCGAGGCTGTTGATGACGGCCGGAGCACGGAGGGGACGGGACATCACTCCGGATCCTGGTCGTGAGGGATTTCCCGCCTGCCGGGCCGGCCCGCGCCCGGATGCATGACCGCCCGTTCTTCGGGATCGAAGCCGACCCGCTCCAGCAGAGCGTAGGTGCGGCGCTCCGAGTTGATCAGGGCCCGCGTCTGGAGCTCGGCCAGAATGCCAAGGACGATGAACTGGACTCCCATCATGACCAGGAGCACTCCGAGCAGGAGCAGGGGCCGGGACGCCAGGGGGGCGCCGGCGAAGACCTTGATGTAGGCCAGGTAGAGATTGATCGCGCCGCCCAGGCCAAACAGAAAGACCCCGAACAGGCCGAAAATCTTGAGGGGTTTGAAAGAGTAAGGGAGCAGGAAGCGGATGCTGATCATGTCCACCAGGACGATGGCAGTCCGGAGCAGGCCGTACTTTGAGCGCCCGCCCTGCCGCGGGAGATGGTTGACCGGGATCTCGGCAATCCGCGCCCCGACGGCCGCGGCGAACGCCGGGAGAAAGCGGTGCATGTCGCCGTGGACACCGTGCGTCTGGATTCCATCGAGGATCTCGCGACGGTAGACCTTCAGCGAGCAACCGTAGTCATGCAGGCGCGTCCCGGTGATCCAGCCGATCAGCCGGTTGGCGATTCGGGACGGAATGACCCGCAGCAGCCACGGGTCCTTTCGTTTCAGACGCCAGCCGGAGACGAGATCATAGCCCTCGTCCAGCTTGGCCAGCAGCTTCGGGATCTCCTCGGGCGGGTTCTGGAGGTCGCCGTCCAGGGTCACCACGAGCGCTCCCCGGGCGTGATCGAATCCCGCCGCAAGGGCGGCGGTCTGGCCGAAATTCCGCCGGAAGCGGACCGCTCGGAGGTACGGATAGCGCTGCCGGAGCCTCCGGATCTCTTCCGAGGTGCCGTCCTGGCTGCCATCGTCCACCAGGATCACCTCCGAGGTGAGGGGAAGGCCGGAGAGAACCGCGTCCAGCCTCTCGCACAGCGGGGCCACATTTCCTACTTCGTCGAAAAGCGGCACCACAACGGAGAGATCGCAGGAGCCCGACTCTCCGGGTCCGGACCTACCCTCAGGCCGGGAGGACCCCTCCGGAAATTGCGGGGTGGTCGCATTCCATGCCGATTTCCCGCTTGAAGCGCTCATAGACTCCAACCTGTTTCTCACTTTCGTCCCTTAGAAAATCGTGTAGATGAACGGCGCCAGGGCGGACCCCTGCGTCAGAACGATCAGAAGGCCGAGAAGGGCACAAAGGATGATGATGGGAGCAAGCCACCACTTCTTCCGGACCTTGAGAAAATCCCAGAACTCGGCGACGAACTGGATCTTTTCCTTCACGGAACTCTTGAGACTCATCTTCTCCGCCTCTTCTCCGTTTCCTCAGTCGAGTTGGAACTCCTTGCGCCAGTCCTTCTCCTCCTTCAGCGGAGGCTGGCCCTTCTTGTCGAGAAGGTAAGGCCCCACGACCAGATAGTCCATGTGGGTCCTCATGAAGCAGCGGTAGGCGTCGTCGGGGGAGCAGACGATGGGCTCCCCTCGGACGTTGAACGACGTGTTGATGACGACCGGGACGCCGGTCCGCCTCTCGAATTCCTTGATCACGTCGTAGTAAAGCGGGTTCTGACGGCGGTTGATGCTCTGGATCCGGGCGGAGTGATCCACGTGGGTCACCGAGGGGATGACCCGCTTCCCCTCCCGCACGGGGGCCACCAGGAGCATGTAGGGGCTGGGCCGGTCGATCTCGAAGTACTCGGCGATCCTCTCCTCCAGGACCGAGGGAGCGAAGGGACGGAAGCTCTCCCGGAACTTGATCTTCAGGTTCACCACGTCCTTGTTCTCCGGGTTCCGGGCGTCCGCCAGGATGCTGCGGTTGCCCAGGGCCCGCGGGCCGAACTCCATCCTTCCCTGGAACCACCCGATGACCGTCTGCCCCTCGATGAGAGCGGCCACCTCCCGCACCAGATCGTCCCGCTCCAGGCGCCGGCAGGGCGCGCCGTATCTCCTGAGGGTCTCCAGGATCTCCTCCTCGCCGTATTCCGGCCCCAGATAGGCATTCTCCATGGGGCCCGTGCGCGGATGGCCCAGAAGGGAGTGACAGATGTAGGCCGCCACTCCCAGGGCGCCCCCCGCGTCCCCCGCCGCCGGCTGGACGAAGAGTTCCTTGAAGGGTCCCTCCCGGAGGATCCGGCCGTTGGCTACGCAGTTCAGGGCCACGCCCCCGGCCAGGCAGAGGTTCTCCATGTTCGTCTCGCGATGCAGGTAGGAGACCATCTTGAGCAGGATCTCTTCCGTGACCTTCTGCACCGACGCGGCGATGTCCTTGTGCCTCTGGTCCAGCTTCGATTCGGGGTCCCGGGGAGGGCCTCCGAACAGCCTGGCGAAGCGACCGTTCACCATCCGCAGTCCGTGATGGTAGGAGAAGTAGCGCATGTCCATCTCGAAACTCCCGTCGTCCCGGATGTCGATGAGCCGCTTCACCTGTTCCACGTAACGGGGAACGCCGTAGGGCGCCAAGCCCATGACCTTGTATTCCGCGCTGTTCACCTTGAATCCCAGGTAGTAGGTGAAGGCGCTGTAGAGCAGACCCAGGGAATGGGGGAACCGGATCTCCCTGAAGAGATCGATCTCCCGGTCCCTGCCGACGCCGTAGCTGGCCGTGGCCCACTCCCCCACCCCGTCCACGGTGAGGATGGCCGCTTCCCTGAAGGGGCTCACCAGGAAGGCGCTGGCGGCATGGGAAAGGTGGTGCTCCGTGAAGAGGATCTTCCCCTCGTAGTTCAGCTCCTTCCGGATCATCTGCGGGATCCAGAGCTTCTCTTTCAGCCAAACCGGCATCGCCTTGGAAAAAGAGCTGAACCCCCTGGGAAAGGTGGAGAGGTACGTGGAGAGAAGCCGCTCGAATTTCAGGAACGGCTTGTCGTAGAAGCCGACATAGTCCAGGTCCTTCGTCTCGATCTTCCCCGCCCGGAGGCAGTACCGGATGGCCTGATGGGGAAACCCCTCGTCGTGCTTCTTCCGCGTGAAACGCTCCTCGGAGGCCGCGGCCACCAGGCGTCCGTCCTGGATCAGGCAGGCGGCGGAGTCATGATAGAAACAGGATATTCCCAGGATGTTCACGCTTTCTTCTCCCTCAGAACTGCTTCCGGCACTCCTCCATCCTTTCCCGGGTCCTCTCCCGCAGCGCCCAGAAGGATCCCGGGACCGTCGGGGCGTGCATGGGGTCCTTGCGGAAGAGCTTCATGAGAAGGGCGATGGGCCCCATCACCAGCGCGAAGAGGATGAAGAGGATGATGAACGTCTGCACCACGAGAATCTTCTCGGCGATTCGCTTCCACCCTTCCCAGAGGGCTTTCAGCGACTCGCGGGCGCCACTCCACAGGGAACGCTTCAGCGCCAGATCCACGGCATAGGCTCCCAGAAGGATGAAGGCCGGATCCGCGGGAATCCGGTAGCGCATCTGGGTGAAAAAGGGGGCATAGCAGGCTCCCAGGACGACCGGCCACGCAACCAGGAATCGCGATCCCGGTGTTGTCCGCAGCGCCACGAGCGCCCCCGCGGCAGCCGCCGCCAGCAGCGCGCTGAACGCCCCACCGTAAAGAAATCGGGAGAGGTCCCCCACGAGGCCGTTCTCGAGGACCATCCGCCTGTCCTCCCGGTGGAGCTGCTTCCGGAATTCCGGGTCGGCCGCCTGGAGGCGATCCGGGCAGGGATTCCAGAAATGGACAAACTCCGCTCCGCTGTATCGCAACATCCACCAGGGGTTCCGGACAAACCCCGAGAGCTTGGCCATCAGGAGATCCTCTCCGTTGTTCTCCCCCAGGGGAGGATGGACTCCCGGGGCGGTCGGAAGGTGAATGCCCGCCCGGAGGACCAGCGCACGGTAGTTTCCGGTCCTCATCATCCCGTAAATCCAGGGCGCCAGGACGACCAGGGCCGCCATCCCCGTGACGGAGAGCGAGCGCAACCTGAATACCCGCGGCTTCCCGGACAGGAGCAGCCAGAGGATCAGAAAGAGGCCGAGGGCGAGGCCCCCTTCAAAAAACAGGGCGGCCAGGCCGACTCCCGCTCCCCCGAGCGCCAGCTTCACCAGGCCTCCCGAAGGGCCCGACATGACCCCCGAGACCAGCACGAATACCGCCCAGATCAGGAGCGTCCCCGGGACAACCGGGTACTCAATCCCCGCCAGGACCACGTGCATCGGGAAGACGGCCGCTCCCGACAGGGCCAGAAGCGCGGTCCGGGGCCCGAAGAGGCGCCGTCCCAGCAACCAGACGCAAAGGCAGGTGAGCGTGCCCAGAAATGCCTGAAAGACCCGGAAAGGAGTCAGCCCGGTGCCAAAAACCCTGTAGCTCGCCGCCATGACGACCGGGTAGAGCGGAAACCGGAAGTAATGCCTGTCGAATTGCCCCGTCTCGAGAAAGTTCCGGGCTGCGCCGTCATACTCCAGAGAATCGGCGAAATAGAAGCCGGGCTGCTGGAAGAGCACGAAGCCCATCCGCAGCGCCAGGGCCAGCCCCAGCAGCGCCAGGACCCACCCTCGCTCGGCCCGGTCCATCGGCTCAGGCTGCCCGGTCATGCATTTCCCTCCAACTCTCGAGCCGGTGCAGCAGTTCCCTGCCGATCACCGGCGGTGCCGCAATCGCCTCGAACCGCCGCCTCCCTTGCACCGCCAGCCGGTCCGACAGGATCGGGTCGCCCCGGAGCCGCAGGATCGCCTCGGCCAGCGCGCCGGGATCGCCCCGCCGGCAGAGCAGGCAGTCGACTCCGTCCCTCAGAAACTCCCTGGCCGCGGGAGAATCGCCGGTGATCACCGGCCTCCCCGCCGCCATCGCCTCGTAGACCTTGTTGGGGACGACCCGCCCCGCCTTTCCCGTTTCCCCGAAAATCCCCAGGCAGATGTCCGCCCCGCGGATTGTCTCCGCCAGGCGGCCCGGAGGCTCCGGATCCCGGAACTCCAGCGAGCGCACCTCCAACTGCCGGGCCAGTCCCTCGATCCTGCCCCTCTCCTCTCCGTCACCCACCATCAGGAAGCGGCACACGACGCCCTTCTCCTCGAGGAGCCGCGCGGCGCGCACCACCGTCTCCAGGCCGTGGAGCGGGATGTATCGCCCGAAGTGAAGGACGGTGTAAGGATGCCCGTTGCCCGGATCCGTCCCGCCGGGCCGGAAAACCCCGTCGTCCGCCCCGATGGGCAGCACCCAGAATTTTTCCGGGGGAAGGCCGAAGGTCCCGGAGAAAAACTCCGCGTGAGCCCGGGTGTCCAGCAGGATCCGGTCGGCAAGCCGGCAGGCGGTCCGATCCACCCATGCCAGAAACCTGGCCTTCGAGCCCTCCCGGTCCGCCGCATCCCGATCCAGCACGAGGGAATCATAGAGGGACAGGAAGGCGTCGAAAATCAGCGGCACCCCCCGGAGGCGGCACAGGAGCCAGGCCGGGAAGACATCGAAGTGGCCCGAGTAGCCGACGAAGAGGAAGTCCGGACGGGGAGACGCCAGGAACCGCAGGGAGAGCGAGAGATACGCCCAGCCCCACCGCGCCAGGAGGGCAGGATTCAACCAGGTCGAAGTCGCGTGGCGCAGCTTGTCCGACGTCCCCTTCCACAGGAGGGTGTGGCATTCCCGGACTTCCACGCCGCTCTCCCGGAGGCCGGACATCAGGATCCGGTTCCTGGGGTAATCCCGGTCGTAGGTTCCCCAGTAGCAGACGGTCATCATCGAGCGTGCTCCAGGGCACCGGAGGGGGTCCCGCGGGTCTTCCTTCTCACGTTCCGGGAGAAATGGACCAGCCGGCTGAGGATGGAGAGGGTCCCGCGGAGTACCCGCCGGAACTCCCGGATGCTGGTCAGCCTCATGGCCGTGCGCAGGATGAAGCGGGGGCGGAGGTAGAAGCGGCGATACGCCTCCAGCCGCGCCTTCTCCAGATCCAGCCTGGAAAGGGTCTCCGTCTCCAGCACGATGTCCCGGGCCGCGTAGTCCTCCCAGGCGCCGGCCCTGAGGTATCCCTTCCGGAGCGACTCCTCGTACATCTCCGTGCCGGGATAAGGGACCGTCGCCGAGAACTGCGCGTTGTCGGGATCCAGGCGGACGGCAAAATCGATGGTCTGCTTCAGGGTCTCCTTCGTCTCCCCGGGACCTCCCAGCATGAAGAAGGCCTGGGTCCTGATGCCGGATTGCCGGGCCATCCGGAAGGCCCGCTCCACCTGGCTCAGGCTGACTCCTTTCTTGAGGCGCTTGAGAATCTCCTCGGACCCCGACTCGACCCCCAGGTAGAGGTTGTCGCAACCCGCCTTGCGCATCTCGGCGAGAAGCTCCTCGTCGATGTTGTCCACCCGCCCCATGGCGATCCAGTGGACCTTCAGGCAACGCTCCTGGATCAGCCGGCAGATCTTCAGGAGCCGCTCGCGGGAGAGGGTCATGGTGTCATCGTCGAAATAGATGTCGTCCACGCCGTACTTCCGGACCAGGTGCTCCATCTCGTCGACCACCGCCCCCGGATCCCGGGCCCGGAAATCCCGCCCCACCATGGTCCCCGGCCAGAGGCAGAAGGTGCAGCGGTGGGGACAGCCGCGGCTGGAGAGCATGAAGGTCCCTCTTCTCCCCTGATACTGGGCCGTCTGGTACTTCTCCATGGGCACCGTGTCCCGGTCGGGATAGGGCCACCGGTCCAGATCGAAATCGAAGGGACGGTCCGGATTGACCCGGAGGGATCCTCCCTCCCTGAGGGTCAGGCCCGCCACTCCCGACAGAGGGGTCCCACGCTTCAGGGCCAGGGCCGTCTCCCGCACGGTGATCTCGAACTCGCCTCGGATGACGGCGTCCACCCCGGGGTGGTCCTTCAGGATCTGCCGGTGGAAGCAGGTGGCATGGGAGCCCATCAGGGCGACAAACGCCCCGGGAAGCAGCGACTTGATCCGCTGCACCGACTCCAGGTCATGGTCGATGGAGGGAGTGGAAGTCTCCATGGCGATGAAATCGGGGGCGATCCGGGCCACCGCGGCGGCATAGGCTTCGCCCCCCAGCTCGTCGCAGACCCCGTCCAGGAAAACCGTCTCCACCCCGGCCTCCTTCAGGAGCGCCACGGCGTAGGCGAGGAATATCGGGTACTCGAGCTTCTTGTCCTTCCGCCTGTGAGGCCAGCGGACCGAGGACCGGGCCCCATATCCGTCGCCCGGCCAGGGGGGGTTCGTCACCAGCGCCTTGAACATGAAGTCCCGTGCTCCCTCTCTTCTCTCAGCGTCCGCGCACCAGGCCCCGGGAGAACAATTCGCCGTTGGCCTCGTCGAAACGATCCGCCGCCTGACGGGTCATGGCCCAGGCGGCCAGATCGTCGTAGCCGCGCTCCAGGGGCACCCGGGGCTCGAAGCCCAGACGCGACCGGATCTTGCCGATGTCCGCGTAGCAGTGCCGAATGTCCCCCTCCCGGAAGGTCTCCGCGATCCGGGGCTCCAGGCCCCGTCCCGGGGCGAGCCGCTTCGCCAGCCCCCGGGCCAGTTCGATCAGCGGCACCAGCCGGCCGGTGGCAACGTTGAAGACCTCGTGATCGGCTTCCCTGGACTCCATGGCCAGGAGGTTGGCCTCCACCACGTCGGAGACGTGGACGAAGTCCCTCCCCTGCCACCCGTCCTCGAAGACCACCGGGTGCATCCCGTTCAGCAGGCGGCTCGAGAAAATGGCCGCCACCCCCGTGTAGGGATTGGAGAGTGCCTGGCCGGGTCCGTAGACGTTGAAATAGCGCAGCGCCACCGCCGGGATGCCGTAGGCGCGCCCCAGGTTGAGGACCGTCTCCTCCTGGAACCGCTTGGTGCCGGCATAGACCGACGTGGGGGCGGGGGGCTTGGTCTCCCGGGTGGGCGCGGGCCGGAGATCCTCTCCGCAGCCCGGGCAGGCCGGATTCCACTTCCCCGCGCTCAGCCGTTCGGCACTCCTCGGGCCGGGGACCGCCGGCCCGCAGGAGGGGCAGGCATACTCCCCTTCGCCGTAGATGGACATGGAGGAAGCCACCACCACCTTCTCCACCCGGGCCCTGCGGGACACGATCTTCTCCATGAGAAGGGCCGTCCCGACGCAGTTCACCCGCGTGTAGGCGGCGGCGAGGTACATGGACTGGGCCACACCCACACAAGCCGCCTGATGGAACACGACCTCGATCCCTTCCAGGGCACGATCGAGCAGATCCCGGTCGAGCAGATTGCCGCGCACCATCTCCGCACCGTCCGGCACCCTGAACGCCGGGCAGGTGCCGTGGACCTGGGGGTCCAGCGAGTCCAGCACCCGGACGCGGTGGCCTCTCGATAGCAGGGCGGAAACCAGATGGGCGCCGATGAAACCCGCGCCCCCGGTCACAAGGACGTGGCGAGCGCTTATGGTTCCCTCCGGGTGGCCGCGGGCGTGGGCGCCCCGGAGCGGGTGGAACCGCTCCCGCGCCTCTCATTCGCCTGGTCCGCCTCCATCTTCCGAAGCCGGTATTGCACGTCTTCCAGCAGCTGGCGGTTGGCGGCGATGACGTCGCTCACCACCCCGATGAGTCCGATGAAGATCCCCATGGCAAAAAGCGTGACGCCGATCTGCAGCGAGTGGATCCGCCCCGCGGGGTCCTCGGTGGTGAGGTAGTGGCAGAGGAAACGAAGAAGAATGACGAGGCCGACGCCTCCCACCACCGCCCCCAGGTAGGAAAAAAACTTCAGGGGCTCGTACAGGGCGTAGATCCGGACCATGGTGCTGGCGGAGCGCTTCAGGTAGGACCACAGGTTCGGGAAGAGGCGCGAGTCCCGCAACTTCTGGTTCACACGCACCGGCACGTGGGCCACCGCCAGGTTCTTCTTTCCCGCCTGGATCAGGGTCTCCAGGGTGTAGGTGAAGCGGCTGAATACGTTCAGCCGGAGCGCCGCCTCCCGGCTGTAGGCCCGGAACCCGCTGGTGGAATCCATCAGCTCGATCCCCGCGAGCCGCTCCATGATCCGGTCCCCCAGCCGGTGGAGGAGCTTCTTCAGCACGGAGAAATGGCCGATGGCCTGCACGTCGCGGTCGCCCACCACCAGGTCCGCGCTGCCTTCCAGGATGGGAGCGATCAGCCGCTCCAGGTCCCGGGCATCGTACTGGTTGTCGCCGTCGGTATTCACAATGACGTCCGCCCCGAGGCGAAGGCTCGCCTCCAGTCCCGCCATGAACGCCCGGGCCAGTCCCTGGTGGGAAGGCAGCACGATCAGGTGGTCCACGCCGAGCCCTCGCGCCATCTCCGCGGTGCGATCCGCGCTCCCATCGTCGATGACGAGCACCTCGATGCGATGCCCGCCGGGCAGGGCCCGCGGCAGTCCGGCAAGGGTGATCGGCAGGGTCTTTTCCTCGTTGAAACACGGGATCTGAACGATGACCTTCACGGCTTTTTCTCTTGCCCCTTGGGGGCCTCTTCCTTCTTCTCGAGCCCGTACCCGTAGTACGCGTATTCAGGATAGAGATACCGGCTGGATTCGATGTCCACGTTGTTCAGCACCAGCCCCAGGACATTGGCCTTGACTTCATCGAGCTTCTCTCGCGCGTGCCGCACCATGTCGCGGTCGCTGGCCCCGGGCCGATGCACCAGGATGACGGCCGCCGCCCTGGAGGCGAGAATGAGGGCGTCCGGGACCGAGAGAATCACCGGAGAATCGATGACAACCACGTCATAACTGGAGCCCAGAAGGCCGAACGCTTCCCGTGCGCGCTCCGACCCCAGAAGCTCGGAAGGGGCCTGGTGCACCGAGTTGCAGAGGAGCAGGCTGAGGTTCTCCACCCCCGACGGCTGGACGGCTTCCTCCACCCGAATCCCGTCGGAGAGAAGCCGGAGCAGACCTCGCTCGGGATCCCTTGGAAAATACTTCTGCAGGGTGGGCCGGCGCAGGTCCGCGTCGACCAGGACCGTCTTCAGGCCGCTCTGGGCCATGACCACCGCCAGGTTCGCGGCCGTGGTGGATTTCCCTTCCCCCGCCACCGCGCTGGTCACGAGAACGGTCTTGGGAGCGGGGCTGCCCGAGGAGAAAAGGATGGAGGTCCTGAGGTTGCGGTAGCACTCCGCGGGGTGAGACCGCGGCTCCCGGAGGGTTATCAGCTGCGGCCTCTCTCCCTCCTGCCCCGACGGGAGCTTTCGCCTCTTCTTCGCGCCAGTCGCACGGGGGACCACGGTGAGGACCGGCAGCCGGAGGTACCGCATGGCATCCTGAGGAGTCCTCACCCCCCGGTTCAGGAAATCCGCCAGCAGCGCCACCCCGATGCTCACAACGGGCCCCAGGACGAGGGCCATGAAGATGTTCTGCAGGGGCTTCGGCTTGACGGGAGTCTTCGGGAGCTCGGCACGGTCCAGGATCGCGACCGGCGAGTCTCTGAGCTGGCTTGACAGCCTCGCCTCATCGCGACGCTTCATGAGATCGCTGTAGATCTGGCGGGACTGGTCGACCTCCTGTTTCAGCAGGGAGTACTGGACTGCCGTACGGGAAAGCTTTCGGGCCTCCGCCTGGTGGGACTCCAGGGTCAGGGCGAGGGCCTTCTCCTTGTTCACGAGAAAGTCGTGTTCAGACTGCAGATCTTCGATCCTGGCCTGAGGCATCACCGGCTGACTCCCGGCGATCGTCGGCCCGGGCGCCTCCAGGCTCTGCAGTTGCTTCCCGATGCGGCTCAACTTGTCCTGGAGGGCGATGATGTCGGGATGCTCGGGCCCGTACTTTTGGGACAGATCCCGAAGCTGGACCTGGGTCGAGACGTAATCCTTCTTGATCTGCTCACGGAAAGTGCTCTGGATCTCGAGATCCAGCGCCCGGACGGCGGAGGAGGATTCGCCCTGTGCCGGGCGGGAGCGTTCGGCCTTCCTGAGGACTTCCAGGCGCGCCTCCCGCTCCAGGCGCTGGAAGCGCGTGGTCAGGTAGTCTTCCTGGAGTCGGGCCAGCCCGAGCGATGCAAAGGGATCGTTCGTGTCGGAGGCGATTCTCTCCTTTTCTTTGAAGGCCTGGAAGGCCCTCTCGGCGACATCGACCTTCTGCTTCTGGTCGCTGACCTGCGAATCGAGCCACGCCACGGCCTGGTCCGCCACCTGCTCCCTGTTTTGCAGGTTGCTCTTCAAATACTCATCGGCGATGGCGTCGGCCTGCCGGACCACGCGCTCCGGAACTGCGCCGACCACGACGATCTGAATCACGCGGGAGTTGGGGCTGGATTCCACACGCACGCGCTCCTTGAGCCCCTTGACCAGGTCCGCGGTGTGCTCCTCCACTTTTTCCTGCGGGATCTCCCCGTAGAACCCCTCACCCATGAGCCGTTTCACGACCCCCTGAAGGAAGGTCCGGCTCGTGAGGATGGCCTCCTGGGTCTCCAGATAGGCCTGCTCTCCGAAGCGCTCCTCCGGGAAGGGATTGTTGAAGCTGAGGAGGCGAGGGGCTTCGTTGCCGGCCAGGACGCTCGTCCGTGCCTCGTAGGTCTTGGGCTGAAGGCCCGTGCCGACGGCCACCGCGATGGTCAGGGCGGCCGTGAAGGAGATGACGAGCCATTTCCTGCGCTTGACGACTTGCGCCCACTTGTGAAGATCGATTTCCGTCTCTTGGCCGCTGTCCTCGTACATGTCCCTCACCTTGACGATCCTCCGGCCATGGCTAGAACGACCCGAATCCGCGAACGACCACGAAAAACGTCTTCAGGAGAATCTTGAGATCCAGCAGCGTGGACCGTCCCCGCACGTACTCGATGTCCAGGCGGATCCAGTCGTGGAACGACGTCTTGCTCCGCCCACCCACCTGCCACAGCCCCGTGATCCCGGGCCTCACCTTGAGCCTCGCGTCCCGCCAGGCGGGGCAGAACTTCATCTCCCGGGCGGCAAGGGGCCGCGGGCCGACCAGGCTCATCTCCCCCTTCAACACGTTCCAGAGCTGGGGAACCTCGTCGATGCTGTAACGGCGGAGGAAACGGCCCAGCGGCGTGGATCGGGGATCGTTCTCCATTTTGAAGACCGGGCCGTCCACCTCGTTCAGGGGCCTCAGCTGCGCCTGCATCTTATCCGCGTCCTTCACCATGGTGCGGAACTTCACCAGAGAGAACTCCCGCCCGCGGGGCCCGCAGCGCCGCTGCCGGAAGAAAACCGGGCCGGCGCTGGTCAGCTTGATGGCCGCGGCCACCAGCAGGAACACAGGCAGGTTCACCAGGAGACCCACCGACGATGCCGCCAGATCCATCGTCCGCTTGATCCAGCGGGAGAGGAGATACCGGAACTTGCTCTGGGCATACTGTCCCGCGGTGGAGGCCACTCCCTGGATGAGAATGTCGGTGTCGGCCAGGTCGATGTCCCCCACGTCCAGCCCGTCGGGGACGGCCACCACGCTCCGGAGGGACTGTCCGGGCGAGATCACCGTGTCCGCCGCCAGGACGCAGCCGTCGACCCGGGAGTTCCGCTCCACCCGGGCCCCGGGCATCAGGAGGCTCTCCCGCAGGAGACTTCCCTCCTCCACCACGCAACCGTCGCCTATGCTGGCGGGCCCGATGATCTGGGACTGGGGCCCGATGATGCAGTCCCGCCCGATCATCACCGGCCCCAGGATCGTGGCCGTCTGGGAGACCTGGGTGCCCCGTCCCACCCAGATCCCGTCGGCGATCTGCCCCTCGAAGCGGAAGCCGTTCACGTCCCCCCGGAGGACCGCCCGGTTGATCCTGAGGTAGTCCTCCAGCTCCAGGATGTTCCGGGCGTAGCCCCGCAGCTCGTACGCGTGAATCGGCCGCCCCTCCTCCCGCAGCCGAGGGAGAAGCTGCTCCTTGATGTCGAAGTAGATTCCCGGCTCGATGGAGGAAAGCACCGACGGATCGAAAACATAGACGCCCGTGGGCACCCGCGCGCTCCGGGCGCTGTCGGACAGGTTTCGGATCTTGATTCCCCGGACCTGGGAGTCGGCGTCCAGCTGGAGCTCCATGTGGTGCCAGTCCCGGGACCCCTCGGCGTAGGATCGGACCGCCAGCGTGGCCGCGGCCCCCCGCCGGACGTGGAAGTCTCCCAGGTCCCGCAGGTCGGTGTCCAGGAACATGCTTCCGTGGATCACCAGGAACGGCTCGTTCCCTATGAAGTCCGCCAGGGGCAGAAGGCAGCCCGCCGTGCCGCGGGGCTTCGCCTCCTCGGAATAGGTGATGCGCACCCCTAGCTTCCTGCCGTGGCCCAGAGTGTTCTGATAGATCTCGGGGCTGCCGCTGAGCGCCAGCGCAGCCTCCCGGATTCCACTCCGCGCGAGGAGCCGCAGGAGGTACTCCACCATGGGACGGTTGGCCACCGGTAGCAGCGGCTTGGGCACCGTGCGAACCAGGGGCACCAGGTGGGTGTCCTGCCCTCCCGCCAGGATCACCGCTTTCATTGTCGCCCTCCCGTGAGAGCCGCCGGGGCGGCCGCAATCCTCAATTCAGCGCCCGTCGCCGCTCCGTAAACCCTCTCCAGTTCCAATGTCATTCGAACCAGGGAGAACCTGGACTCCGCGGCGGCCCGGGCCGCCCGGCCCATCCTGCACCGCGCTTCCGGATCCGCCACCAGGTCTTCCACCGCCGCCGCCAGCGCCGCCACGTCCCCCGGCGGGACGAGGCGGCCGGTGACCCCGGCCTCCACCATCTCCGGAATCCCCCCCACAAGGGTCGAGACCGAAGGAAGCCCCGATGCCATCGCCTCCAACAGCGTCACCGGGGTGTTGTCGGAGAGGGTGGGCAGCACGAAGATGTCGCCCTGCCGGTACGCCTCCGGCATCTCCCCCCGGGAGACCCTGCCCACGACCTCCACGCCCTCCACCTCTTCCGCTCCGGCGGGAGGTCCGCCGATCACCCTCAGCTTCAGGGACGGATGACGCCTCCGGAGGGACACGAAGGCCTCCAGGAGCTCCCGGAACCCCTTCGTCTCGTCGTTGGGGCCCGCCACGAAGAGCAGGGTCGCGCCACGCCCCCCCCGGCCCCCCTCCGCCGGCGCCGCGGGACGGAAGCGATCCAGGTCCACGCCGTTGCGGACCAGATGCACCCTCTTCCTCCCCAGCAGCGAGAAGCGGATCAGCCCCGCCAGCCACCGGGAAGGCACCACCACCTCCAGGGGCGACGAAGCGAAGACCGCCTCCTTGGCCACCTTGTTCACGACGGAGAGCCCCGGCCAGGCGGTGCAGAAGAGGCAGAAGCGCTTCATCCCCTCGCAGGAGGGGGGGGTCGGCACCGACCGGACGCAGAGCGGCCACTGATCGTGAAGGGTCCAGACGGCGCGGTACTTCCGCGACAGCAGCAGCGAAGCCAGGGAGAAGCTCCGCCGCTGGACGATGTGGAAGTGGACCACGTCGGGACCCAGCGTCTCCAGGATCTCACGCAGCTTCCGGACCACCTCCCGGTTCCAGTAGAGGTGCAGGGCACTCCGCTCCCCTTCCGGCGGGAGCCCCAGGGCGATCACCCGGAGGTCCCCTTCGCGGGAATCGCCGGGGCGGTCGGCGCCATGCACGAAGGTCACCTCGTGGCGGCGGGACAGGGCCCGGGCGGACTCCCATGCGACGACGCCGGCGCCGCTGTAAGGATAGTGCCCGCAGAGGACCGCGATCTTCACGCCTGCTCCTGCCCCTTGAAGGGGGTCCCGATGGGACGCGGGAGACCGGTGGCGGCGTAACGGCTTGCAAACGCCTTGAGCTGCCGCCAGTTCTCCTTGATGTCGTAAATGTTCCGGATCCTCGAGATGCGCCGGAGGACCCGGCGTGGCGCCAGATAATGCTCGACGTAGATTCGGTTCATGGCGTTCTTCAGCTCCTCGGTGGAGAGGTCGCACCAGGATCGCCCCGAGACGCCGTCGAAGTCGTGCCAGTCCGCCACCTGATCCTTCACCCTCTCGTAAAAGGGGGTCCCCGGGATGGGGGTCATGAGGCTCACCTGGATGTCGTCCTGGTCTGTCTTCTTGATGAACTCCAGGGTCTCCTTCAGCGTCGCCCGCGTCTCTCCAGGCGCCCCGAGGGCGTAGGTGCAGTGGACCCGGATCCCCGCGGACCGGGCCCAGCGGATCGTGTCCTCCACCTCCCTCAGCGTGATTTCCTTGTCGATGGACTCGTCCAGGAGCCTCTGGGAGCCGCTCTCCACCCCCAGCAGGATCTTGGTGCATCCCGCCTTCTTCATGAGGCGGAAGAGTTCGGGCGTGGTCTGATCGGCCCGGAAGTTGGCGATCCAGCCGATCTTCACACCCCGGCGGAGGATCTCGTTGCAGATCTCCTCCACTCTCCGGACGGTGATGTTCACCGTGTCGTCGTGGAAGAAGACTTCCCGGGCGGCAAACCTCCGCTGCAGATCCTGGATCTCGTCCACCACCTTCCCGACCTCGCGGAACCGGACCTTGTTGTCGAACATCACCGGGACCCACAGGCAGAAGGTGCAGCGGAAGGGACAGCCCCGGCTGGCCATGACCATGAAGCAGGGATCCTGGGTCCGAAGTCCGACGATGTATTGCCCGGCCGGCACCAGCTCCCGGTCGGGCCAGGGGAGCTCGTCCAGGTCCTTCAGGAGAGGACGATCCGCATTCACCACAACCTCCCCGTCCCGTTTCCAGGTGACCCCTCGCACGCCGTCCGGGCCCGCGCCCCGGTTCAGAGCGTCCGCCAGGTCCGCCACGGCCACCTCGAACTCCCCGCGCACGGCGGCGTCCACGAACGGCCCCGCCACCAGCTCCCGGTGGAACACCGTCGCATGGGTGTCCACCAGCACCGTGAAGGCCTCCGCCTTCTCCCTGGCCAGGCGGGCCATGAGGAGATCGGTAGGGATGGTGGGGGTGGATGTGGCGATAACCACCATGTCGGGCCGAAGCTCCCGGAAGCGGTCCAGGGTGCCGTCGATTCCCAGCCCCTCGGCGATGGAATCGGTGTAGTGGACCCGGTACCCGCGGCGCTTCAGAAGCGCCCCGCACTGGGCGAACCAGAAGGGATAGGCGTGGGGCACCTGCTTCGAAAGCTTGCGCGGCAGCCGGTGCGGCCATCGGTCCCCGCTCCGGATCATCACGGTGCCCACCCGGTCATCGGGCCCGTTCAGAAGAAGAATCCTCTCGATCACCCCAGGCACCTCTCGAATGCATGAAGACGCGCGCGCATCAGACCCAGGCCTCCAGTCGGGGAGGCGGCACGCGTCCCGCCGCTCTCTTCATCCAGTAGAAGAGATATCCCGAGCCCAGCAGCGCCCGCCGCTCCTGGGCGAAGCTCCGCCCCGGCATGCGCAGCAACCTCAGGCCCCCGGCCGCCAGGAGGCAGGCAGGGCTCCCCGCCAGGAAGGCCAGGCAGTTCAGCGCCACTCTCCCCGGACCCTCCGTTCCGTGGGCCGCGCGGCTGTAGCCGGAGTAGAAGAGCCTTTCCCGGAAGAACCGCCGGGACAGGCGGATGGCCGGCACCAGGTGGCGGACCACCAGGGTCGGGAGGTAAACGAGTTTCCTGCCCCGGGCGCGGGCGCGCACGAAGAACTCGGTGTCCCCGCCTCCCATCAGCGATTCCCCCTTCCGATCCAGGTCGAGCCGGAAAAGGCCGATCTCCTGGAAGAGGCTCTTCCGGAAGGCCACGTTGGTGCCGTAGAGCCAGGGAGGAGAGGTCACTTCCTCCGCCTCGGATCCGTAGTCGCAGTGGATCAGGTAGCGGAGCAGAACGTCGGAGAACCAGGAGGGCCGGGGAATCTCCCAGACCAGATCCACCCGCCCACCCAGGATGGGGGCGTCGTGCAGCCGGAACCCCTCCAGGATCGCCGCGGCCCAGTCGTAGCGGGCCCGGGCGTCGTCGTCCAGGAAGGCGACGATCCCTCCGCGCGCCTCTCGGATTCCGCGGTTCCGGGCCGCGTCCAGCCCCAGCTCCGGCTCTTTCACGTATCGGAGATCGATCTTTCCCCTTTCCGCATGCAGGGACACGACCTGCCCCGTATCGTCCGTGGAAGCGTTGTCCACCACGATCACCTCGAACCTGTCCCCCTCCAGAGACTGCTCCTCCAGGCTCTCCAGCGCTCCTTCCAGCAGACGGGCCCGGTTGTGCGTGCAGATCACGATCGTCAGATCGAGGCTCATGGCGCCCCCTCCGCCGTGAGGGGCCGCAGCGTGGAGGTCCGGGCGCAGGGATCGTAGGCGTAGACCACGGCCGGACGGTCCGGGTAGAGGGCCGCCAGCTTCCGGTCCGCCTCCGGCCCCAGATCCCGGGCGTAGACGACGCCGGTCCGGAAGTCCAGGGGGTTCCTCAGCAGGTCCCCCGGCGGCATCCGGCCGCTCCCCGTTTCCAGGAAGACCAGGGCCGACGAGAGCCCGGCGCGCTGCACGGCGGCGTAGAGGTCCCTGTTGTGGGCCACCTTGTCCCGGTAGTGAGCCATGGCCAGGGGCACCGAACCGAGCAGCGCCAGCACCGCGCCGCAGCCCAGAACCAGGCCGGCGCCCCTCACGGCCTTCTGGAGCGGAAGGCGCTTCGACAGGACATCCGGCGAGCGCATCCACCCGGCCGTCATCAGAACGGCCAGATAGGTGAAGCCGTCGTAGTAATAGCGCGGACCATACTCGTTGCTTCCCTTGTTCTGGAAGAGCAGATGGCCCGCCGCCAGCAGGAGCAGCGACACGCCGCACAGGGCCGGGATCGGGTCCTCCCGGAACAGGGACCGCACCG
>Ga0315276_10000823_pt1 | contig 27165 bp, 25 predicted proteins | sample YL17G05_0_MG_FD_204542 | JGI IMG/M metagenome (GOLD analysis project Ga0315276, IMG submission 204542) | Sediment microbial communities from Yellowstone Lake, YNP, Wyoming, USA - YL17G05_0 | ecosystem: Environmental > Aquatic > Freshwater > Lake > Sediment | place: USA: Wyoming | collected... | reverse complement strand
ATAATATGCGTTGAGTGCGCTCTCCATATCGATATGCCATATGAAATCCTTTCGTTTTAGTGTCTACATCATAACATATCGACGAAAAAACAGTATCGACTTTGAATCGTAATTGCGACACAGCCTCAAATGCTACGGCGGACAAGTCGCAATGACGACCAGCCCTTTCACAGGCGCATATATTTAACGTAATTGGTATAATTTTAGGGATAAGGCTTGGAAAAACACCAAAATTTTTTCGGCCTCTTATTGACAAAATCACGAAAATATGGTTTAATAAATAAATATGAGGCAAATTAACTGCATAAACACCGTTAGCTTTGGCTGGTGGCGGCCTGCGGGTTAAACCCGGCAGGTTTGCGGTAATTTGCTGCAAAAATAACGATTCTGCGATGAACGCAGCCTGTTGGGAAAAAACGGGCTGCGTTTTTTTGTTTGTATGTTGTACAAAAAGCGTATAGCGTATAGCGTATAGGGTATAGAAATGGACAGTTACAGGCAGATAATAAGCGGCGCCAAGCCGGGGCAAATCATACCGATTGTCAAACAAATCAAGATTGATGAGCCGGTGGAATTCTTCGCCAAACTCAGCGATTATGGGCGGGCGAAAAACTGCTGCCTTTTCGAGTCGCGGGAATATCTGGCCGACAGCGGAGCGTTAAGCTTCGGCACGGCACGGCCGGCACTTTATCTTACGGGAACAGGCCGGGAGTTTACCATCAAGGCCTTGAGCAAAACCGGCAGGCGAATAATAAAATACCTGTCAGCGGACAAAAGGAGATTCGGGTTCTGCGAATCGGTCAAATTCGACATCGATACAATCGCCGGTAAAATCAGGCAAATGCAAACCACCGTCGACGAGCAGACCCGCCTGCAAAGCACAAATCAGATGGACGTCCTTCGGGCGGTCGCATTTGCGTTCAAATTAGCCAGCAAACCCTTTAGAGTGACTTGCGGACTTTTGGGCGCTATGAGTTATGATTTCATAGACCAGTTTGAAAAGCTTCCCGCAAGCAAAAATGACTTATTGAACAATCCCGATTACGAACTTTATTTTGCGGATAATATTTTCCTTTGCGACCATCAGCACGGGGCCGGGTATGTAATCGTAAATTGCATCGTAACTGACGATAATTACGACTCCGTAATTGATGAAGCGCAGGACCATTTCGATTACTACTCGAATATCGCCCGGTTCGACACGCCGAAAGGACAAAAATATACGCCGCCGGTAATTCCTGCGGCCACTGATACGAACCAGGCCGAATACGAAAAAATGGTCAGAACCGCCAAGAAGCACATCCTCGATGGTGACATATTTCAGGCGGTCTTGAGCAGAACAATAATCGAACCTTGTGCGGATGAGCCGCTGGATGTATATAAGAGGCTGCGGGCGCTGAATCCCTCGCCGTATATGTTTTATCTTAATACCCCCGGCACGGTGCTGTTAGGCTCAAGCCCTGAACTGAACCTGCGAGTAAGCGGCACCGAGAACCGCAACGTCGAAATCAGGCCGATAGCCGGCACAAAACCCAGGGGCAAAATCGGGAACGCAATCGACGCCGACACTGATTTCAGATACGAGGCGGAGCTGAAACTTGACCGCAAGGAGCTGGCCGAGCATATGATGCTGGTCGATTTGGCCAGAAACGACATCGCCCGCGTGGCTGAGCCGGGCAGCAGAATCGTTACCGAACTTTTAATCGCAGAAAAATATGCCTCGGTCCAGCACTTAGTCAGCAATGTCAAAGGCACGCTCGCATCAAGTCTCGATGCGCTCAGTGCGTATCTTGCAACGATGAATATGGGGACGCTCACCGGGGCGCCGAAAATCGAGGCGATGAAAATAATCCGGCAGCTTGAAAAAACCAAACGCGGCTATTATGGCGGGGCTGTTTGCTACCTGACGGTGGACGGCCAGTTCGACAGTTGCATCACCATACGAAGTCTTCAGGTCAAAGACCATACCGCCTACGTGCGGGTCGGCGCCGGTATCGTTCACGACAGCGTCCCCAAAACTGAATTCGAGGAGACCGAACATAAGGCAAATTCCTGTCTGCGAGCGATTCGCGGAAACTGATGAGGACAAAACCAATGGAACAGATGAATAGAAAAGTTTTGTTTATCGATAATTTCGACTCGTTCACGTACAACTTAGTCGATGACTTTTGCAAGCGCAACTGCCAGGCGAAGGTTTACCGTGCCGATACAAGTCTCGATGAACTTAAAAAAGTGGCTGATGAATTTCGGCCCGGCCTTTTGGTGATTTCGCCCGGCCCCGGCACGCCGGACAGCGCAGGCGTAACGTTATCGGCGATAGATTATTTCAAAAACAGGCTGCCGATATTCGGTGTCTGTCTCGGTCATCAGGCGATTGTGCAGCATTTCGGCGGCAAAATCGGACACGCCCCTGAGCCTATGCACGGCAAACCTTCGAGAATAACACACAACGAAAAAGGCGTATTTGCCGGCATCGAAAACCCGATGCAGGCCGGTCGCTATCACAGCCTTTGTGCATTGAGTCTTCCCGACTGCTTAGAGCAGACGGCTGAATTCGAGGGAATTGTGATGGGCGTAAAACATAAAAAGCTGCCTGTATTCGGCGTGCAGTTCCACCCGGAAAGTATCCTGACGCCTGCCGGTGGAAAAATTATCGAAAATGTCTTAAAATTAGCGAATAGCGAGTAGTATATATGGCGACGATAACCGAATACATAAAGCCGCTGTTGCGAGGTGAAAGCCTGACCTTCGAGCAGGCAAAGGAGCTTTTGGGCATTATTTTTGAAGGCCAAGTCAGCGAGGTGCAGATTGCGGCGTTTCTTACGGCGATGCAGGCCAAAGGGGCCACGGCGGCGGAACTGGCCGGCTTCGCAAGGTCGCTGCGTGACCACGCTGTTACCGTCAAGGTCGATATCGACAACCTGATAGATACCTGCGGCACAGGCGGCGGGGCAATCAAAACATCCAACATCTCAACGGCGGCGGCGATTGTCGCAGCAGGTGCGGGCGTTTATGTCGCCAAGCACGGCAATCGCGGCATAACCAGCGCCTGCGGGTCGGCTGATGTGCTGGCCGAACTCGGCGTCAAAATAGACCCCGGCGCCGATGTTGTAAGTGAATGTATCAGGCGGGCGCACATAGGCTTTATGTTCGCACCGATGTTTCACCCGGCGATGAAGTACGTTCAGCCGGTGCGAAAGGCACTGGGTTTCAGGACGGTCTTCAATATCCTCGGGCCGCTGGCAAACCCCGCCGGTGTAAAAGCACAGGTTTTGGGGGTGGCTGATGAAAGCCTGATGCCAATCGTCGCCGAGGCGCTTCAACTGCTCGGCTGCCGATATGCAATGGTGGTCCACAGCGACGGTCTCGATGAAATAAGCACGGCAGGAGCAACCAAAATAGCGGAATTAAAAAGCGGCAAAATCACGCATAAAACACTGCATCCCAAAACCCTCGGCATAAAACCAGCCAGTGTGGAACAACTGAAGGTAGCGGATGTCAAAACAAGTGCGGGTGTATTGAAAGATATATTAAGCGGCAGAGAAACCGGCCCACGCAGGGACGTTGTAGTCCTCAATGCTGCCGCTGCCATAATCGCCGGCGGCCTAGCCGATGATTTTGAATCGGCGATTGAACTGGCAAAAAATTCAATCAGCAGCGGAAAGGCGCAGGAGTGCCTCGAAAAATTGATTAAAATATCGAACAACCAGGTATGCTGACAGTCAAAATAAAAATTTGCGGTATTACTAATTACAAAGATGCTGCGGCGGCAGTCGGGATGGGCGCAGACCTGCTGGGCTTTAATTTTTATCCGAAAAGCCCAAGATATATACCGGCAGACGATGCGGCCAAAATAATAAGTAAGCTGCCGGCCTTTGTGGACACGGTCGGCGTGTTCGTAAATGCCTCGCTTGAGCAAATCCGCAAGACAGCGGCCCAATGCCAGTTAAACTGGGTGCAGTTGCACGGCGATGAAGACCCTGCTTTCTGCAAATCGCTGCTTAAACTCAACGCGGGAATCATAAAAGCAATTCGCATAAAAGACCAAAAAGACCTCCGGCAGGTCGAAGATTACATTTCAGATGCCGTTCTGCTGGATTCATTCGACTCAAAAAGATACGGCGGCACCGGAAAAACCTTTGACTGGAACTTCATCTGCCATACGAGTAAGCGAATTTTTCTGGCCGGCGGAATAACCCCGGAAAACGCAGCGGCGGCGGCTATGCTCAATGTTTATGCGATTGACGTTTGCAGCAGCGTAGAATCTGAACCTGGCAAAAAAGACCATAAAAAAATGAGCAAATTGCTCGAAAACATACGGCTCTTGAAGACTTAAAAAAGGAACTGGTATGAAATATAAAGGCAGATTCGGCGATTACGGCGGCTTTTGTAGCCGCCAGTTTAGTGGACAAATTCATTCATGAAGGATAAAGAAAAATAGTATTGACTCAAAAAAAGGAGAATCTTATGAAACGAATTCTGTTTTCGATAGTGTGTATTTCTCTGGCATCCGCCTGCTTTGCCGGGACGGATGTATCAGACAAGAACGCTCAACTGATAAAAGCCGCACAAGATGGCAACCTGCCTGCCGTAGAAACCGCTTTGTCCAAAGGTGCCGATCCGAATGCCAAAGATGAGGGCGGAGAACCTGCATTGGTGTTGGCAGCGAGAAACGGCCATACGGAGGTCGTCAGGCTTCTTTTGAAAAAGGGTATAGATGTAAATGTGAAGAAAACCGGAAACGGCGTAACTGCCCTGATAGTAGCGGCGGACAAAGGCAACACGGAGATAGTCAAGTGCCTGCTGGAAAAGGGGGCGGATGTCAATGCGAAGGACACCACCCATGGCAGAACAGCCTTGATATGGGCGGCGCAGAACGGTCATATGGAGATAGTTAAGTACCTGCTGGAAAAGGGTGCTGATGTCAATACGAAGGACACCACCCATGGCGCAACGGCCCTGATGGCGGCGGCGCAGAATGGCCATACGGAGGTTGTCAAGCTGCTTTTGGAAAAGGGTGCCGATGTAAATGTGAAACAAACCGGAACAGGCGGAACTGCCCTGATGGTAGCGTCGCTGAACGGCCATGCAGAGGTCGTCAAACTTCTTTTAGAAAAGAGTGCCGATGTAAATGTGAAGAAAACCGAACTCGGCGAAACCGCCCTGTGGGCAGCGTTGTGGAACGGCCAGGCGGAGATCGTCAAGCTCTTGCTGGAGAAGGGGGCGGGTGTAAATGTAAAGGCTAACGACGGCACAACCACCCTGTGGGTGGCGTCGTTAGAAGGCAATACGGAGGTCGTCAAGCTCTTGCTGAAAAAGGGGGCGGATGTCAATGCGAAGATAATCGACGGCACAACCGCCCTGATGTTGGCGGCGTATAACGGCCATACGGAGGTCGTCAAGCTCTTGCTGGAAAAGGGGGCCGATGTCAATGTGAAGACCAACACCGGCGTAACCGCCCTGTTGGTGGCACCGATGGGAGGTCATATAGAGGTCTTCAAGCTCTTGCTGGAGAAGGGCGCGGATGTAAATGCCAAGGCTAACGATGGCAGAACGGCCCTGATAGAGGCGGCACGAGGGCAGATTGGTTATACGGAAATAGTCAAGCTCTTGCTGGAGAAGGGCGCTGATGTCAATTCGAAGAAAACTGACGATGGCATAACGGCCTTGATAATGGCGGCATCTGTGGGCAATGTGGATGTTGTCAAGCTGCTTTTGGAAAATGGCGCTGAGGTAAATGCCAAGGATTACAGTGGCGTAACGGCCCTGTGGAATGCAGCATGGATGGGCCATGTGGAGGTTGTCAAGTGCCTTCTGGAAAAGGGCGCTGATGTCAATGCCAAGGTTAGCGATGGCGGAACGGCCCTGATGGTGGCGTCGCAGGAAGGCCATACGGATGTTGTCAAGCTGCTTTGGGAAAAGGGTGCCGATGTAAATGTGAAAAGAACCAACGATGACAAAACGGCGTTAGGGATTGCGAAGCAGATGGGTCGCACAGATATCGTGCAATTGCTTGAAAAAGCCGGCGCAAAGGAATAACGAGGGAAAACCCTGTGGGCAAATTCAATTGCTAAAGGTATGAAAGTATGAAATATAAAGGCAGATTCGGCGATTACGGCGGCTTCTACGTCCCCGAAGTCCTGATACCGGCGCTGGAAGAACTGGAAAATGCGTTCTACCGCTTTTATGAGGATAAGCGTTTCGTCACCGAGCTTTCGCAGCTTCTGGCAGATTATGCCGGCAGACCAACGCCCTTATATTATGCAAAAAGGTTCAGCGAATATGTCGGCTTCAAAGTTTACCTCAAACGCGAGGACCTGCTGCACGGCGGCGCACACAAGGTCAATAACACCCTCGGACAGGGACTGCTCGCCAAATATATGGGCAAAACAAAACTAATCGCCGAGACCGGCGCAGGCCAGCACGGTCTGGCTACCGCTATGACCGGCGCTCTTTTCGGAATGCAGACCAAAATCTTTATGGGTGTAACCGATATTGACCGCCAAAGCGTCAACGTCCACAAGATGAGACTCTGCGGCGCAGAAGTAATCGGCGTCGAGGGCGGGACAGGGACGCTCAAGGACGCCATTAACGATGCCCTGCGTTACTGGACGGCCAATGTCACCGATACGTTTTACCTTTTCGGCTCTGCCTGCGGGCCGCACCCATACCCGACAATAGTCAAGCATTTTCAAAGCTGTATCGGCAAAGAAACCCGGCAGCAGTGTCTGGAAAAAATCGGCAGATTGCCCGATATGGTCGTTGCCTGCGTAGGCGGCGGCAGTAACGCAATAGGCATGTTCTCAGGTTTTATCGCCGATAAAGGTGTGAAGCTAATCGGAGTCGAAGCCGGCGGCGCAGGACTGGCCACAGGCAAACACGCCGCCACCCTCGTAGCAGGCAAAGTCGGCATCCTGCACGGTGCAAAAGCCTACCTGCTGCAAAATGACGAGGGCCAGGTCAATGAAACCGAATCGGTCAGTGCCGGCCTCGATTATCCCGCTGTCGGGCCCGAACACTGCCTGCTTAAAGACACCGGCAGGGCCGAATATATCGCAGCGGAAGATAATAATGTGCTGGACGCATTTGAACTGTTATGCAAAACCGAGGGGATACTGCCGGCTCTCGAAAGCTCACACGCACTGGCGTATCTTTGCAGCCGGAAGGGAAAATTGTCCCCTGATACTATCGCGGTTGTGAACCTTTCAGGCAGGGGCGATAAGGATGTTGGAATTGTGGAAAAAAACAGACCGATGAACAGGACTTAGACTAATGAAAACGTATAAACAGGTTTTTGATGAGCTGGCAAAACAAAAAAAAGCGGCGCTGATACCGTTTTTCGTAATCGGCGACCCCGATTTTGATACGAGTCTGGCCGTCATTAAAACAGCAATCGACGCCGGCGCCGACATCCTGGAGCTGGGTATACCCTTTTCCGACCCGATAGCAGACGGCCCGACAATCCAAAAGGCCGACATCCGCTCTATGAAGGCAGGGATGAATGTGCAAAAAGCGCGGGAATTTATTCGGAAAATCAAAGATTATAAGGACATCCCCATCGGACTGCTGATGTATTACAACCTGATTTACCAGTATGGGCCGGAAAAATTCTTCGCCGATTTCCACGCAGCAGGCGTCAACAGTGTCCTCGTCGCCGATTTGAGCATAGACGATGCCGATGAGATTATAAAACCCTCAAGAGCAGCAGGTCTCGACACCGTCTTTATGGTAACGCCAAACGCCGATGCCGAAAGGATGAAACTTATCGCATCAAAGACCACAGGCTTTATTTACACCGTCTCGCTGCTGGGCGTAACCGGCAGCAGGGACATCTTGTCAAGTGCGGTTGAGGGGATGGTCGGCAAATTGAAAAAGCTTACCGCCGTCCCCGTCTGTGTAGGCTTCGGAATCAGCAAACCCCAGCACGCAGCAGCAGTCGCCGCCGCCGGCGCTGATGGCGTAATAATCGGCTCAAAAGTAGTGGAAATAATCGAGCATAATCTCTCGGACAGGGAAAAAATGCTCGCAGAAATCTCGGCGTTCCTGACAGATATAAAAAAGCAGCTTTGCTAAACCGCTTTCTGAAATGCGGTATATAAATTTACTTCAGCCAGTCCTTTTGCCAGCGTTCAAAAAGCCCATCTTTTGACGCCTTCATCCAGTAGATTCTGCCGCGAATGGCCCGTTTGCTTTCGGGCGGCATCGGCCCTAAGTTGACAAACGTATGCAGACAATCAGCCGGGTGGTGGTCGCTTATATGCGTCGTGCGTTCCCAGTAAAGTGCGCAGACCCAATTATCGTCAGCGACGCTTCGTATCACCAGGCCGTTATCAACATCAGCCTCGAATCGGCTGGTCTGCCGCGGGGAAAACCCGGGTTTCATCTCCGCAATCTTCGTCAGGTCGCCCGATGAGCGCTTCAGGTCCATTTGCAGCCCAACCGGCGTTCGGCAGACAATATGCTTCTCGACCGGCGGTATGGACGTCCATTTATTACCCCGCCGGACAAACGACAGACTGCTTCTCGGCTGTCCCCCCGCATCCTGTTTCGCCCACAAATCGTATTCGCTGAATGCCGGCGATTCTGCTATCGCCCGCCGCCACGGCCTGTTGGTCATCCCGCTGAACCGAAAGCACTGCTGCGCCGAATAGTACTCGTTCAGCCCTTTATCTTTTGTTTCAACCACCCAAAGCAGCTCAAACCCATCGGCAACCGGCACAATATAATACGTCCAGCTCTGCGGCGACCAGCCTTTCCTGCTTGCCAAATCCACCTTATACACAAACACGCCTGCCCGCCCGGCATACTGCCTTTCGAGAGCATTTGCGGTAACCGTTTCCATATCTTTCGGCGGCTTTCCGGGGATGTCACCATAAGCAATCGGCTCATACTCCTGAAGACGATAACCGATGCGATTGCCCGGATGTGCCTTGTTCAGCAGCGAGAGAAAACTTTCGACAGGCTCACATACGTCCGCGATACTCTTGCGGTCGCTCGGAAACCCCACCGATGTGGGGACAGCAGTCTGCTTCTCGCAGCGACCGGCGCCTGTGCAGCCGCTCAAAACCAGCAGCGACAGCATCAGACAATAAACTTGATGCGATTTCATTTTATTTCTCCAATTTTCTGTGAAATTACTGGTTACTGTCGGGTCTGCCCGGCAAAATAAGGTACGGCGGATACCATCGCCAGTGATGATTAAAAATTATTCGTTCAATCAGTCTCCTGTCGGTCCCGAGCCGTTCGTCAATTATCTCCAGTCGGCCGGATATGTCTTTGTTCATATCCGACAGCGTTTTCTCAAGTTTCTGATAGTCGTTTTTTACCCCCGCCATCATTTGATTAACCTGCTGATTTATTGAATCGAGCCTTTCTTCAAGCTCTTTGAGCCTTTTTTCTATGTCGGCCTCGAACTCCAGCTTTTTCAGTTTGGCACGCGAGGTTGTTTCTTTAATCCAAATCTCTCTGTCGGCCTCTATATGCTTTATTTTCTGGTCAATCTGGCTAATCTTTTCTGAATTCGGGTCCTTTATCTCCGCCAACAGGCGCCTCGCCTGTTCATAACTGCGTATCGCCTGTATAAAATCGTCAGGGTCGTCTCTAAAATCCCACGTCCTGCCTGCAAAATACTCTCCAAGCTCAAGGTAGTACTGATATTCAGGTATGTTCTTCGTATGCTCCGTCCGGGTGTCGACCTCTTTTTTGCTGTAGGTCGAGACAATCATCTTGCCCTCGTCTAATTGCTCAACGGTAATTTTATTCTTATCATCCGACAGCAGTCTGCCGAACACGAGCCTTCCGTCTCTTAGATAAAAGTCTGTCATCTCAACGAAATTCGACCTCGCCGGACGCTGTTTGACCTCATTGGGAGTCGGCGATTCTTTCTGCTCTGTTTCTCCCTGCTTTGAGACCGGCTGTGAACGCAGATTTGAAAAGCAAAAGACAAGCACGATAAGCAGCACAAACGTCATCTTGATTGAGGTATGAGTAATATTCATTTTTCTGCCCTCCGGTTATAGGGTGATTCAACCGTTTATTAATTGGTATGCCCTGATAAGTTCTGCCACGCTCCAGGCCTGTGCGATACAGCCTCTGGGCGTATGAGGCGGCTCGCCGTCAAATATCTCGCTAACCTGACCTAAGCAGCCGTCCTCCGTCAAATGCCGCATTAACGGCTCGATAATCTCCGCCGCATTGTCTTTGCTCTTTCGGCTGAAGCTGTTCACCTTCAGGTATGCCTCCACGAACGGCCCAATAAGATAAGCCCAGACCGTCCCCTGATGATAAGCCGCATCGCGCTGCTGCGGCGTGCCGACATAATGACCTTTGTAGCGGGAATCCTGAATGTTCAGTGTCCGCAGTCCGTAAGGCGTAAGCAGCTCTTTCCGCACTACATTCACTACCGCCTTCTGCTGTTGCGGAAGCAACGCTGAAAACGGCAGTGACACCGCAAATATCTGGTTCGGCCTCAGGCTCACATCGACCGCCCCGCCCGGCAGAACGCAGTCATTTAGATAACCGGCAGACTCATTCCAGAATATTTTGCGAAAACTCCCCTCAACCTTTTCCGCCAGACCGCGGTAATGCTTCGCAGCATCCGCATCCTTGTTATCATAAAACTGGGCGAGCCGGCACAGATTGCTGTACCAAAGCGAATTAACTTCCACAGCTTTTCCGAAGCGAGGCGTAAATGCCGTACCGCCGTATTTGGCGTCCATCCACGTCAGTTGCGTCTGCTCGTTGCCGGCCGTTATAAGACCATCATCATCTGCACGAATCCCGAATCGTGTCCCCTTTTGATAAGAATCCATAATCCGGCGGATTGTCGGCAATAAATCCTGCGAAAAACTCTTCGTGTCCCCGGACGTATGCAGATACCTAAATGCTGCGTCCACAAACCACAAAGATGCGTCGACACTGTTGAAGTATGCCGTATGGCTGGTGTCGTCAAAACAGTTGGGAATCATACCGTTCTCTGCTGTGCCTGCGAAATACGTCAGAATAGATTTTGCCTCATCGAACCTCCCCGTAGAAAGCAGCAGGCCGGGCAGCGATATGAACGTGTCCCTGCCCCAGTCCCCGAACCACGGGAAACCGGCCAATATGGTGGTGCTGAAGCCGCTGTTTACCCGCCGCTTCGTTATAAACTGCTCCGCTGCAAGGCATAGTGTCCTTAACCTCTCGTCGCGTGTCTTCGTCGCGGCGATTACCGCGCTGTAATGCCTGTGCAAGTCCTCTTTCGCCGCATCAATATCGAACCTTATATCGGCAAGCTCCTGCTCGCAATAGCTGCCAAGATGTCCCCAGAAAACAATCTTGACGGGCAAATCTATCCGGCATTTGAAAAAACCCGGCGTCCACAAGTCCTCCATAAAGTCATAACCCCTCTGCCCGTCGCCGCGGTACAAAAAATTGAACCACCATTTCTCGTCCTTCTCGAAATTCATAGCGGGGCATCGCATAAACAGCTCGCAACTACCCGGCACATTATGGCGAACCAGCAGTCCGCCTTTCAGCCATCTCGCACACAAAGGGGCGTGTGATTTTTGCAGCGTGTGAAAATTCCTCATCCCGACAAACGGCCGCAAAACAAATTCCACGGGCTTTCCAACTTTGACAAAATTATACTCTATCGCCACCGTATCGCTGTCGCGAAGAAGATACACGGACTTGGTCAGCTCTACCCCGCCGAGGCGATAATCGAAATGAACGCCGCCGATGTCCCTGCGGAACCGGCTTATGCTCCCAAAGCCTTCAGGAGAGAATTTGCCGTCAAACTCAAAGGTCGAAAGATGAAAAACACCCCCCTTCGACACTATCGTTTCGAGGCAGTTGGACAGACCCATTATCCGGTTGACAGGAGGATTAAGTGACCCGATAAGCAGCCCATGATACCGGCTGGTATTGCAGCAAATAATTGTTGATGATGAGTAGCCCCCGCGACTATTGGTCAGCAGCCATTCTTTGTTTAATAGATTCTTAACGGGCTTGTTGCGTATCGCCACCGAAGCAATCGTGGTATCGTCTGTCTTTTGCAGCATCGGCACAACTTTACTCCCTCACTGCGGACTACTTATACACTAAACTGCACATGCCAACTGTTGCTGCTGCGCCTGCGGCTGATGTGTCTGCTGCTGATACCTCGCACACCTGCCGCGTAGATTGTCCAGAACGTTCATAAAGTTTATATAAGAATCATAAGGCGAATCGTAAGGGTTAAAATACTTGTGTACGTCGCCGTCGGAAAAATACTTCGTGCACATATAATAAAAATGGTCCGATATTTGCATCTTCCGCCAGTCGGTGATAAGTTTTTCATCGCCGGTCTTCTTAATCTTTTTCTCGAGCTTATAAAGCTCATAAAAGGCGTTTGACTGCATCGGGTTGCCCAGCCACGCCGATAAATCTCTTTCTATATCGGCCCAGCTTATAACGTGCGGCACATCTATCGTACCAACCGCCTCGTAACTGTCAACTACTTCGCTGGGCGTCTTGAAATTATTGTCCGGATGTTTCAGTATCACTTCCGGCAGATGCCTCATAAAATCAAATATACCCGTGTCTTCCCATTGATGTTCGCCGAATGTTTCGTAATCCATAAACAAATTGACCGTCTGGCCATTCCCGTTGACGCTGCTGACCCATTGTGCGAATTTTTCCGCCGTCAACGGCCATTCCGTCCAGTTGCGATTCGAAAACCGAAACGCAATATCATCGCTCAGTGCATAATTCTTCAGCAGCAACTTCAGCCTTTGGCACCCCTTTGGGCGATAAACAAAATTGGGGCTTCGATAACCTAAAATGTGGTCGGCGCCCTCGGCTAATATTGCGTCAAATTTACCTGTCGATTCCATAAGAACCGCCAAATCATTGTTATATATCAGCTCCGTGTTCCTGAATATACGCGGCCTTTGTCCAAAAAGGTTCTCGATGGTATCGAGATGCTTGTTGACCTGCTCCATAAATTCGTTGCGAGAGCTTAAAAAGCTCAGGCTGTGATAATACGTCTCGCCCAGAAATTCCACACACCCGGTCTGCGCAAGCGCATCAAACGTGCTCAGAACCTCCGGCGAATATGCCTGAAGCTGTTCCAGCAGAGCCCCTGTCAGGCTGTATGCTATCTTGAATCTGCCTTTGTACCGCCTGATTAAATCCAGAAACATCCGGTTGGCAGGCAGATAGCACTTGTTCGCAACCTTCCTGCATATCGAGGCATTCTTGTAATCGTCAAAATAATGCTCGTCTCTGTCAAATACCGTGTAGTGCCTCAATCGCTGCGGCTGATGAACCTGAAAATAGAAACATACTGAAGCCATAATACGTCTCTTTCCGGAGTTTTCCCTCGCAAACTACAACTCTTAAACCGGCATAAGCATATCAGCGTAAATCTTCGCACACTTTGCCGCTGCATCCTTCCAGCGGAGTTTTCTTACCTCAAAATTGCCATAGTTTCTCAAAGTCGTCTCTAACGGCGGATACTTCAGCACAGCGACAATCTTGTTCGCTATCTCATTGACATCCCAGAAGTCGACCTTCAGGGCGTGCATCAATACCTCCGACACTCCGCTCTGCTTGCTAATAATCACAGGGACGTCATTTTGGAGGGCCTCAAGCGGCACTAAACCGAACGGCTCTGAGACCGACGGCATCACAAAAAGGTCGGCCATCCTGTATATCCTCTGGACGGCCTCACCCTGCAAAAAGCCCGTGAACAACACCTTATGACCAATGCCTAATCCCGCTGCCATTTCAATGGACTTTCGCATCAAATCCCCCGAGCCGGCCATCACAAATTTGACATTATCCATCACCTCCAGCACCTTCTTGGCCGCCATAAGGAAGTATTCAGGCCCTTTCTGCATCGTTATTCGGCCCATAAACAACACTATTTTCTCGTCCTTCTTGATGTCTACATCGTCCGGTACCCAGCCCCCATTGCCGTTATTTTCCGAACCGTTATGCACTACGTCGACCTTATCAGGGCTGACGCCATAACGCTCGATTATGATATTCCGCGTATAATTACTGACTGCTACCACCCTGTCCGCAAGGTGCATCCCTTTTCGCTCAATGTCATAAACCATCTGGTTGACATGCTCGCCGCTGCGGTCGAATTCCGTTGAGTGAATATGCACAATCAGCGGCTTGCCGCTCAACGTCGCCACCGTAATTCCGGCTGGAAAGGTCATCCAGTCGTGGGCGTGAATTACGTCAAAATCTTCCCCCTCAGCAAGCTGGGCGGCCATCGCTGCATAACGATGAACCTCGGAATACATATCGCCGCAATAGTTCAGCCCGCCTATATCCGACCCGCCGGCCCCGCCCTTCTGCTTGCGCCTTAAAATTTCTTCTACCATTCTCTGGTAACTGTCGGATGTCGTGTATGGCTGTAATGGCGAGGACACTGTGCAGAATTTCACATTCTTCAGCTCCTTGATATATTCCGAGGATTGTTTGCTCCCGGGACAAAGCAGCTTGACGTGTGTAGCATACTGGCTGTCTACCATTCTGGGCAGAACAAATGTCACGCCTATACCAAGCTGGTCAAGCGCCTTTGTTAGTCCGTAGCAGGCCGTGCCGAGCCCCCCGCTGATAAACGGAGGAAACTCCCAGCCCAGCATGAAAACTCTCATTCAGCCTCCCATTGTATTATCAGCATAACTGCACGTTAATAAAAAATAACAAACTTCCCTTTAGCAGAAAAAATCTCCCCACCTCCCTCCGCAATCTCCTGACACCTGCTGAACACCCTGGTTGCAAATCCGCAAGTCAAATGTCGACAGCAAATTGCAAACCCTTTACCAAACAGGCGTAAAATTTCCGATGCTTATTTTATTCCTATTACTGTTACATCGGAGGTTACCCCTCTTTAAGTTTAGGGAATTTTTAAAAAAGTGCGAATTTTAACGCTAATAATGCAGATTTTATGGGTAAATTGCTCCCCCCAACCGCTCCGGAATTAGCCGTCCCGCTACTGCAAACTTATTCTGATTCTCTTCAAAACCTGCCCCCCAAACATCTCAAGGACCGATAACCTGCAACAAGGCGAAGGTATTACAAGGTGGCACAGCCTTCGTGGCACAAGCTTTCTCGCCCTGCTGTCGCACCGGCGCAGCAGGCAACCCGTGTATACACGGCGAAAAAAGCCGTTCCGCCGAATATCAGCGGAACGGCTTTTTTCTCATCATTACTGTACTTTTTTTGTCTATAGGTCTTGTGCCTTGACCGTGCTGCGACGATTGGCCTTCGTCCGCGCCATCGCGCTATCCAGCATACAATACACCTTGTCGCTGATAGCCCCTATCGCTTCCGACGAGGTCATCATCTTCTGACTCCTGATGTATGCCTTTACCTTACTTGCCACAACCAGCGTTTCTCGTTCTTTCTTTGCCATTCTAAAAATCCTCCATGCAAAAAAGTAAAAATTTATTAATAGTCCGGTTTTACATTCCTCGTTTCCGGCTCGTTTAACGCAATGTTATTGCACTTGTTGGCAAAATTTGCAACAAAAAAATGTGTCAAAACGCCTTTTTTTTTGGCTATAACCGCTGTTAAAAGAAAAAGTTGCGGCCAATCCGTCAAAAAAATACCCTCCTTACGCAAAATTTGTGCTTTTTTCATCAATTTAAAATGATTTCACTCGCCTCTTTTGACGACATTACCCGCACGAACAGCTCAGCTCAGGTTTACCTGCTTTGCCTGGTAAAACAACGAAAATACGGCGATGTATGCCTTAACAAAATGGAGAGATGAAAATGGCAAAACGCTCCAGGAAAACTCAGAAATCGAAGTCTCGAAATGACCTCAAAGGCTATGTCACTGTTGCTCTCGTTGAAGATACCGAGCAGGCAAGAGACTATGAAACCCTGCTGAAGAACGAAGATATTCCTGTTGTAATCAGGGAGCAAAAAGATTCCGAGCTTGGCGACACTACAGGTTACGCCGTGATGGTCCCCGAAAGTGTGCTCGATGAAGCCTATGTGACAATCGAAACACAGTTCGCCTCCGATGACTTTTATGACTTCACCTCTGCGGATAATGACTATGGTGACAACGGCGAACTCGAAGACGACTTTCTTGATGACGATGACAACTACTAAAAGTACCTGATAAAACTAACCATTATTACCGTTGTCATTGCGAGCGAAGCGAAGCAATCTCATTTTGTCGGAAGAGTTAAAATTATGAACGACCAGCAGCAAAAAGAATTTCGGAACGGCCCCGAACGCAGACGATGTCTTATCGACAGACGTCTCGGCCTCGACCGCCGCCGCGGCCCGGGCAGACGCGTAGGCGAAGACCGCAAAGCCGCCGAAGAAGGACAAATGTCCGATGAGCAAATGGAGTTTCTCCAGGCCATTGACCAGTACAAAAGGAAAAACGCACGCCCATTCCCCACCTGGACCGAGGTGCTGGAGATAATAAAAGCGCTTGGCTACAGAAAGGTCGCCGAACCCCAGCTCATCACAAAAACCTTCAAAGACCCACTGCCGACCACGGCAAAATAATCCCTCTCTCCGCAAACCGCAATTTTCCGCCGGCAGGGCAAAAAATTATCGAACCTGTTTCTTTTGTATGATTTCGTAATTCTTTTCTATAATCGCTCGAAACTCATCCGACATCGTGTGATAGTCGATTACATCAATAGTCATCGGCAGATTTGAGGATGCAAAGGCATCCTTCAATAACTCTATCCTTCTCCAGTCTAATTTTTCGCCGCCGATAAGCACAAGGTCAAGGTCGGAAAATTTATCGGCTTTGCCTTCGATACGCGAACCGAAAACCCGCACTTCGCAGTCAGGAACCTGCTCGCTTAAAATCCGCTGAATCTCGACTATGTATTTTTTTTCGACATCAATCATTGAGTTCTTCCAGTTTTTCCAGCAGATACTTGGCGTCGTTTATGAAGCTTACCGCCGTTTCATAGACGGTTTCGGCCTTTTCTTCATCATAGGTATGCGAAGTAAGGTTGCGAGCATCGCCGTAGGAAAACCACGGCAGCGGGTCTTTAATCAGACCGTAACGTGCCGCCGCACGAAAAAGCTCCTTGCGGACACGCGGATACTCGGCTTCCGCAGCGGTAACGTTTTCTTTTAGCCACCTTTGGATATATTTCCAGCAAAACTCGTATGCCACTTCAAAGTTTTGAATAACTCCTGCCCTTATGGCATTTTTCGTATCAGCATCCAATCCGGCGGTTAAGCTCCTGTCGGCAACTTTCAATGTCTTTTCCAAAGCTCCGATAGCCTTGCGAAGACTGCTCAAATCAAGCTTCATTATTATTTACCTCCAAATCCTTTGTAGTTCAAATTTTATTATATACCAAAAACCGCCGATGGGCGACCGCAATTCCCGCCGGCTTACTGCAAATACCGCTCGAATCGGCGTTCTAACTGCTCTTTCGTCCTTGTCCCTTCGTAAATAATAATCAAAAATCTGAAATGTGCCGTCTCGCCCGCATTTAGCGCAAGCTTAAAATCCTGCGGGTTCTCCATCTTCAGCTTCCTCTGGAAATCGCCCTGCCCCAGCGGGTCCGCCGAAAACAGCCCATAAGCCCTTGTCATCCAGTATGTTGGGTAATTCACGCTCTCCGGGTGATTAAAAATAGCCACGCCGATTTTTTCTCCGTCCTTATCGGCCTGCATAGACACCCACCTGGCGCGCCTGCCCCATATATTCTTCTCCGTCTCGCTACCCTCCGAGCTCAAATACCTTCCGCTGCCTTTATATTTGCCGCTGGCGTTTTCCCTCATCCAGTCCGCCACCCGGATTGCAAACATACCCTCTTTCGTATCACCGAACACCACCTTCATACCCTTCGCCGTAAGGTCTACACTGAAATCGATGGCATATTCGTCCTCGGCTGCGTAAAAATTCATATCCCTCTTTTCTTCCAGCAGCGTTTGTCCTTTTTTGTCCACCCAGTATGCAATCGTTGCGAGTTCTCCCTGCCCGTCCCCGCCGGCTATGTCGGCCACCCTGATGTGCCGGACTGAACCTGCGCTGGTGCGCCAAAAGTCATTTCCGTCAACATCGCCATAACCGAAAAAGATGCCCGTATGGTGCAGATGGTCGTTGCTGTCGCCCGGCAGCGGCGCAAGCGGATAGCCCCGGCACACCATAACCCCTGACGGCGAATTCACCGGAAACAGCGCCGGCTTTGCTAAATTGCTCCCGTAAAGATAGCTGGTAAACAATTTGCCGCCTATCATCACGTCGATTTTCTTTTCGCCCTGCACAAATTCAACCTTCGGCCTCGGCCTGTTCGCCACTTCCACCGCCTTTGTCGTGGCATAATACTTCGCCTCCATATTCGGCGCTTCCCACGCCGGCAATTCCTCTCCGCCAATATATTTGAGGTATCTTTCCATAACCTTTCCGAAATGCGCCTCGTGATTAGTGCAACACTTATCGGGTATCTTTATATGCCAGGCTTCGCCCTGCCGTTCCAGCCCCATCCCCGGATACCTCGCCTGCAAAGCTTCTACCGCTTTTCCCAGCGCCGCACCCAGCTTATCCTTGTCCGCCCCCGCCGCCGGCTCTACGTAAATCTCCGGCCGATAATTCTGCTCTTTTCCCTGCCGCACCGCCACATTTGCCTTGCTGCCTCTTATTATTGAATACTGGGTGTCGCCGCCTCCTGCCGGCGCCTCGAAATTCCACTTCACGCGCACCCTCGTATAAACCCCCTTTAATTTGTAAATCATTTCCCCGTTGGCGTAATATGGCAGCACCTTTTTATCGGTAAATTTCTTTTTAAGAACATTGGGAAAATCCGGCAGGCCCGTTACCTTCACAAACTGCTCACGGTTTACCATAGTCGGCCAATGGTCGGCCTTTTCAACCTCAATGTCCCTCTGATAATTGACGCTCGTTTCCGGGAAGCACACCCACATCGCCATATCCACAAGATGTGTCGCAACGTCCGCAAGCCCCTCACCCTGCTGCCGGGTATCGAAAAACCACCACGGCCTTGTCAGTGCATTTCCCGCCACCGTTTTGTAAAAATGATGCACGCTTTCCATCTCAATTGCCGGCTCATCCGCCATACCTTTCTGAAGCTGCCCGAAAACATCCTCATTATTTACCAGCTCTTTTTGCAGCGCCGCCATGTCCGCCGAACGCTCCGTCATAATATCGTAAAGCGCCACACCCTTGTCCTTCGCCGCCGCAAACGCCTCCTGTAAACGCCCGAAACTGCTCTTTTCTATGCACATAGGCTTGTCCGCCAGCACATTCAGGCCGGCATCGACACACGCCTCGATATATTCTGCCTTCTTTTTATTATTGCCCGCCAGCACCACAACGTTGCCCGGCTTTTCCGCCAGCATCTTCTTCAAAAAATCATCCCCGATATACACTTTCTCTTCCCACCTGGTTGGGTTTTCCGCCCTGCTGTTAAACCCTCCGACCATTTTCAGGTAGTCATTGACATCTGTCCCCTTCGGCGCATACACATACACCGTCGGCGAAACCTGCCCGTACATCTTTTTCTGAATCAACGCCGCGTGAAAATGCCCCGGGTCCAGCACAATCAGCTTTACAGAGCCGGCAGAAACATCGGCAGGTTTTGTCCGGGCGGCCTTTTGCCCGCCCACGCAGGAAAATAATGTCACCGTCAGTAAAACCGTGATGACCGTCATTACCAGCTTCCTAATCATTGCAATGTCCCTTTCATTTTTCTTCGATGTCAAAAAGTTTTAGCCATTGTTCGGTCTCGCCCTCGCTTAGCCCGATTTCTTTTTCTATCGGCTCAGCCGTTGCGGTCTTGCGGCTTAATTGCCTGCGAACTTCCTCCCAGAATTTTTCAGACTTTAGTGGTATTGCTTTTCTTGCATGGGCTGCCTTGCGGATTCTGCGGTCGCTGCTTACCACAACTAATCTTCGCGGCGAGGTGTCGGCTTTTATCTTCGTTTCGATGACCGTGTCGGCATCGGTCGAACGGCCTGTGAAAAAAACCTCAAGACTGCTTATTTCATCGAACCCGCCCTTGTCAGGCGGCCCAATCCCGTCAAAAATTATTTCCCCCTTCTCGCCCGTCAGTTTCAGATACCTGCCCACAATCCGGCACAACTGAACGGTGCTGATTGGTTCGAGGTTCTTATCCATCTGCTGGACCGACCACAACACATTATTTCCGTCAATTATAATCATTCTCTGCCACACCACGTTTTTTTCGCAATCGCCAGCCAGTATACCGCCTATAACCCCGGAAATCAATCAATAACTTATGCTGCCAAAAGCCTTTAGAGCCAATAACCGCTGCCCAAAAAGAACTGTTTTTATTTTATATAAAGCAAATAGAATTCCTTGCGTTAAAGCCAAATCGGTGGTAGCATTGCAAAGCTATGAGGAAGATAGGCCGGGCGTATAAAAAAGCCTCGGCGCTGTCGGTCCTGAAGCTGGGGTTGGCAGCAGGGGTGGTTGTTGCGGGCATACTCTGTTATGCCCATACGCAAGGGGGTGTTTTCGTTTTCGATGACGACCATAGCATTCTGGATAATCCTTATATATTACATCTCTGGCCGATAAGCAGCGCAATGTCCGCGCCGCCCCAGTCCACCCTCGCAGGCCGCCCGATAGTAAGCCTGTCGCTCGCCTTAAACTACGCCGTAAGCGGCCGCGATGTCTGGAGCTATCATATCTTTAATATTCTGATTCATCTCCTGGCCGGCCTGACTCTTTTCGGCATTGTCAGGCGAACACTGGAGACTGAGCGATTGAGGCAGCAATTCGGCAGGCATTCGGCGACCCTCGCCTGGGCGGCGGCGACTATCTGGGTCGTCCATCCCATTCAGACCGAGAGCGTAACCTACATCGTTCAGCGGACCGAGTCTATGATGGGCCTGTTTTACCTGCTGACGCTGTATTCGGCAATCAGGGCAATGCAGTCCGGCAAACCTTTGATGTGGTCGGCTGTATCAGTCATCTGCTGCGTTTTGGGGATGGGGACAAAAGAAGTTATGGTAACCGCGCCGCTGCTTGTGCTGTTGTATGACCGCACCTTTGCGGCAGGCTTGTTTAAGTCGGCCTTGCGCCGGCGATGGGGACTATATGCATCTCTGGCAGCAACCTGGGGAATTTTAGTCCCGCTGATATGGTCGGGACCTCGCTCGGACAGCGTCGGCTTCTCCTTCGGAACAAGCCCCCTGGATTATGCCCTCAACCAGGGCATAGTGATTATGCACTACCTGCGGCTGAGTCTTTGGCCCAGCAAACTGTGCCTCGATTATAACTGGCCTATACAAAAGAGCTTAGCCAAAATTATACCGCCGCTGCTGATGGTCTGCGGAATGGCAGCAGTTGTAATTTGGGGCCTGATTCGCAATCGAACCTGGAGTTATCCCGCAGCGTGGTTTTTTGCCGTCCTGGCGCCGACATCCAGCTTTGTGCCTATTATAGACTTGATTTTCGAACACCGGATGTACCTGCCACTCGCAGGCCTGGTTGTGCTGCTTGTAATCGCAGGCTATCTCCTTTGGGGATATGTCGGAGGGCTGCTTTGGCGGAGTGAAAAAGCAGGCTGGCATATAGGCACTGTCTCAGCAGTAATAATTGTAATTGCACTGATAGTGGTAACAATCTTGCGAAACAGCGACTACAACAGCGCCATCCTGATTTGGCAGAAGGCACTGGATGTTTCGCCGAATAACCCTCGCGCTTATACCAATCTCGCCGCCGCTTATGGCGGATTGGAACAATACAATGAGGCAATGGAGGCATGCACCCAGGCGATAAAACTCAAACCCGATTGCGCCGAGGCTTATTCCAATCTCACAAACATTTATGTTCGGCTCGGCAAATATGAGGATGTGATAACAGCCGCTGAAAAAACGATAAAACTCAGGCCGAATTTCGCAGAAAGCTACAATAATCTGGGTCTTGCTTATGGCCAACTGGGCCGCTATGACGAGGCGGTGGCAGCGTGCAGCATGGCCGTAAAACTAAAACCCTATCTGCCTGAGGCCCATTGCAATCTCGGCGCCTCTTACAACAAACTCAACCGTTCCGCTGAAGCGATACAACAGTGCAAAGAGGCCATCAGGCTAAAACCTGCTTATGCCGATGCTTACTATAATCTCGGCACCATTTACAACAAACTCGGACGATACAATGAGGCCGCAGAGGCGTATAAGCAGGCAGTGAAAATAAAACCTGATTTTGTCGATGCCTGTTTCAATCTCGGCATTGCCTATCGCCGGCTCGGACGCTATCCGGAAGCAGTGGAAGCTTACAGGCAGGCGTTGGAAATCAGGCCCGATTTAGCAGAGGTGCACAATGACCTCGGCGTTGCTTATGGCCAATTACGATGGTATGAGGAAGCCATAAAAGCCTGCGGCAGAGCGATAAGTATTAAGCCCGACTATGCCGATGCCTACTATAATCTCGGCATCGCTTACCTGATGTCGGGAAAGGCGGATTTGGCCAGGCAGCAGTTTGAGGCCTTAAAACAACTCGGCAGCGAACAGGCCGATAAACTCCTGAACTTTATCTCGGCCTATAATGCCAATTGAAAAAGCCTTACCGGAACACCGCACCGCAGGCTCATATATATTCAACCGTTGCCGGCGGCTTGGGCGTCAGGTCGTATAGGCAGCGATTAACACCTTTTATAGCCGTGATTCGCTCACAAATCCGGTTTAGCTTCTCCCACGGCAGCCTGGTAACGGACGCGGTTCGGGCATCGATGCTCTCAATGCACCGAACAACAATAATCTGCCCGAATTCCCGCTTATTGTTCCTTATGCCGGTCGCATAATCGTTCAGCAGCACCGCCAGATACTGAAATGCGCCGCTCTCAGCCAGCTCCTCCTCGACAATCGCCGTCGCCTGCCGCACCGTTTCCAGTTTCCCCTCCGTTACCTCCCCGACTATCCGGGCAGCCAGCGCTGGGCCGGGGAACGGTATCCTCTGGTAAATCTCACGGGGCAATCCCAGCAGTTTACCCACCTCCCGGACATCGTCCTTTCGCAATGTCTCCAGCGGCTCAACCACCGAATACCCGTAAGCCTCTTTGGTGTCAATGCCTATCTGCGTCAGGATATTGTGCTGCCGTTTTATCCCCGCAACAGTCTCTTCGATGTCCGTAAGAATAGTGCCGTGCAGCAAAAATTTTGCGCCGGATTTTTTCACCAATCTGCCAAACACCTTCGAGTAAAATGTGTCCGTGATGGCCTGTCTCTTCTCTTCAGGGTCGGTCAGTCCCTCTAGCGCAGAGAGAAATTCTTTTCTCGCATCCACAAGTTCCACTTTAATGCCCATCCCCGCAAATGTCTTGACTACCCTTTGCGGCTCATCCTTCCGCATCAGTGAGTTGTCCACAAATACCGTCTTCAACTGCTCCCCTATGGCGCGATGCCCCAGCATCGTTACAACCGAACTGTCAACCCCGCCGCTCAGGGCGTTAATTGCCTTTTCCTTGCCGACCGTTTTTTTAATTGCTGCGATTTGTTCTTCGATAAACTTTTTGTAATCCATATCCACAACGTCCTTTCTCCCTTTTTCCTTTTTACTTTACCCAAGATGTTCCTGCGCCCATACCGCAAGGCCGGAACCCGACAGCAGAATTATACCGGAAACCCATTGAAAAGCATTAAGCGTTTCGCCGAAAACAACGTAAGATATGGCCAGCACAAGAAACGGCGTTGCCAGCAGCGCAAGCGACGGTATCGTCGCCCCTATTCGCCTTATCGCGGCGTAATACAGCACGTGCGAAAATGCTATCGACATCAGCGCCGAAACCGCAACATAAACCCACGGCGCCGCGCCCATACTGAAAGAGTCCTGCACCCTGCCGAATATCAGCGCCAGCGTCCCCAGCCCCGCCGTCGTGTAAATGCTCATCACCGAAAAACCGTTGCGCGAATCGATGTCCCTGAAAAATATCCGGACCAGAATTGTATAAACCGCCCACGCCGCCCCCGACAAAAGCGTGATTACTATGCCCGTCAGCGTGCCCGCCGCCGTAAAATCCTTCTTGAAAACCATTATCCCGATTACGCCCCCCACAGACATCACCATCCCCAGCCAGAAGCGAGCGCTTCTGATTAGCGCCCTCTCGTCTGCAAAGAAAATAAGTGAAAATCCCGCTATCCAGATTATCGTCGATTTCGACAGCAGGTACATAAACGCAGGGTCGATATAGTAATACGCCGCCGCCCACAGGCACTGCATAACTATATTCGCCGCTGCCGGCAGAACAGCCTTGCGCCAGATGCCGCTTTCAAGCCGCCCCCTCCGCCAGTTGAATATCATAAACGGCAGCCAGAAAAAACACGCCACAAGATACCGCAGCAGATTTTGCGTCCACGAATCCACCGACGCCGTCAGCAGCTTTATGAAAATCGGCCCAACAGACCAGCAGACCATCGCAGCTATAACCGCCAGCGTCGCACCGGCGTCAATTTTTCGGCCATTCGGTGACTTCATCATTGTCCACCGAAGGCAGGGCTGTGCAGCATATCGATTACTATCTCTGCAACCTTCTGCGACGTCCTGCCCTGCATCAGCGGCTGCGTCAGCCTTATCAGCTCATCGCTGGTTTGCACTAATCTGTTTGTGTCCTGCAAAAGCTCCCCAATTGTCCCCACAATCGGCTCAATCGAGGAAAAATACGGCATAAATTCCGGCACTAATTCTTTGCCGGCAAGTATATTCACTAATGACAGGTGTTTCGTCTTTATCAGCCATCGGCCCAGTATATGCCACATTACCCTGCTCGACTGATACATCACCGCCATCGGGCATCCCGCCGCCGCCACCTGCAAAGTCGCTGTCCCGCTTGCAACTATCGAAAAGTCAACGCCGCGCGCAACCGCCGGCAGCGACCCCGTCGCATATTTGCACCTAAATCCCACAACCTGCATCGACCGCAGGGCGTCTTTCATCTTCTCGTCCACAGTCGCCGCCGTAAAAGTCGCATTCGCAAATCTCCGCCTTATCTGCACCGCTATCTCCTGCATCGGACGCCACAGCGTATTTATCTCCGCCTGCCTCGACCCCGGCATAAGCGCTATCGAAACATTTTTCGGGTCAAAACCGGCATATCTTTTTTGCCCGCCCGCCAAATCTTCCTGCTGCTCACTCAACAGCGGATGTCCCACAAAAACCGCCTCAATCCCTCTTTGCGCAAACCACTCCTGCTCGAAAGGCAGAATGCAGCACAGCTTGTCGCACCATTTTCGCAGCTTATTTATCCGCCATTCCGCCCACGCCCACAACTGCGGCGCAACGTAAAAAAACGTCTTTATCCCCAGCTTTTTCGCCGCCTTTGCAACGTGAAAATTAAACGCCGGCGAATCGCAAACCACAACCAAATCGGTCTTGTTGCCCTTCAAAAACCCCTTTATTCGCCGAAGCAGAAAATAAAACCGCCCCGCCTGCCCGATTGCGTTATGTGCCATTACCGCCTTGTCAGCGGTCTTTTCCAATAGCGCACAGCCCGCCTGCTCCATCTTCTCTCCGCCGACGCCGGCAAATTCAATATCGCAGTCTGCCTGCTTCAATGCGGCTATCAGCGATGCGCAATACGCATCAGCGCTTGGCTCAGCAGCGCTTATAAACACGCGATATTTCCGCTTCTCTTCCATAACTTAAACGATATATGGTAATTACATTCCCCCAAACCGCAACACTAATCTTCCGCAATACGACATACGAAATGCACACTGCAACGCTTAGCCCCCAGGCCTGCCTGGGGGTTTTTCTACTTGCACCGCAAGGGGTTTTTATTGTTTTCTTTTAATGGCTTCCCCGCCGTTTCGCGGCGGTTTGCCTGCGTTAGGTCCGCTTAATGTTTAGCCCCCAAACCCCTTGCCTGCCTGCACCAGAATGTTTTTATCTGAAGTTCCTCTGATACTCATTTCCTGTCTGCCTTCGGAACGTTTTTATCCGGGGATTTTCTGATACTCTGATTCCCTGTTTTTTCTCAATCGACAATCGGAACTCCCCGTCTTTCCACTTCATAATTCAGTATTCGTTAGCGGTGAGCGTAATCGAACCGTCGAATAGGTAGGAATCCGGATGTTTTTATTAAAATAAATCGGAATTATATACTTGACAAAGCAAAGAGGGATTACTAAAATGTGCTTATTATGGTGATTGTTAAATACTATTGGAGTTTGTTTCGATTTGCCGTTGATGGAGCGTGGGGATTTTCTCAATTGGTATCCGCAATTTTTGCATTTGTTGGTGGTTACATCGGATACAAGCATCCAGAATGGGGTATTGTAATGAATAACCTCTTGTGGGTGATTCCTTTAGGAATTTTTGTAGTGTTATTTGCAATAAGATTGATATTAGCTCCTTACAAAATATACAAAGACCAACAAGATGAAATAAAAAAACTACAACAGCAGAACGCCAATTTGCGGCAACAGATAACCGACTTACAATTGAAACTTGATACAGAAATGAAACCTAAAATGACTATTGGTGGTTTTGTTGGCTCTGTTGAAGGGAATGTAAAAATAATTGACAGTAGCTCTACGGGAAATATTAATATAGATACCAAAATGACTAAAGATAAAGATTAGCGGAACAAACTTTAATATAGCCGCGTAGAAAATATGGAACGACCGGCGCCGTGATTGTAAACATCGTTACTACCCGATAAACAAGTATATGCGACAAGGCGGTACGTAGCCGCTGTAATCGCCGATTATCCCGATATATCGGGACAGCAAGGTAGGATGGGGTCTTTACCCCATCATTCAAGTATGCCCCCATCAACTACTTTCGGCCAGCCACACCTTTTGAATTTCGGATTTTGGTTATTAGGATTTGTTTAGGATTTAGAGTTTAGGATTTTCCTACCCAGTTCAATCATCCGCGCATCTACCTAATAAAGAAAATTCCAAACTCGCAAAAATTTTTACAACCCCCCTTACTCCTTATTGCATAATAATTTATCTATTCTCTGTGTTCTCGGTGCCCTCTGTGGCTAACATCTTTTTCAACCCAAACACGCATCTCCGCCCAATTATGAGAAGATTCTATATCCCGATGTTGTATGGAATAAAATTTAATGAAAAATAAAAAAATCTGCGTGAATCTGCGTTAATCTGTGGTTAATTTTGACTCTAACTAACACTACAGCGCAACATAAGCTCAAGAATTAAAGGGTTACAGGTCGATAACTTCTGATGAGCAAGGTGCTTATAAGGA
>Ga0315276_10000822_pt1 | contig 27204 bp, 29 predicted proteins | sample YL17G05_0_MG_FD_204542 | JGI IMG/M metagenome (GOLD analysis project Ga0315276, IMG submission 204542) | Sediment microbial communities from Yellowstone Lake, YNP, Wyoming, USA - YL17G05_0 | ecosystem: Environmental > Aquatic > Freshwater > Lake > Sediment | place: USA: Wyoming | collected... | reverse complement strand
CGAGCCCGAAAAGGGCGGCGCTGAATTATGAAGCTCTCCCATCGACGGCCTAGCCGGCGAATGAGCAAGGCGGGAAACTGTTCGCCCGCCGCCTCGTGATCAGATTTGATTACGGTTTAAGGAACGGCGCGGTCGTCGCACAACTTTTCGTGCCCACACGCAGCATCCCCGTCGTGTCATAGTAATTCTGCCCGGTGCAAACTTGATCTTGTGTACCGATGAACACGGGGAAGTCCGTCTTGCCACCATTGGAGAACAGCGCCACATTCTGCGTCGCGCCATCCTCCGTCAGGGTCAGGGTGTAAGGTCCGAAAGGCTGAGACACTGGCAAAGCCACGGTCGCGGCGCTGCCACTCTGCACAGCGAGCGCGGGGCTCGCACCGCCATCCAAGGCCTGCGCCGTGCCTACCTGATTCTGACTCACCAGTTTGGCCAGGGCCATCGTCGGGCGAAAATTCAGCCCTGATAGGGTCAGAGTCTCACCAGGTGTGGTCACCAGCTTGCTGACGCCCGTGACCTTGAAGCTACCCTGGGCACCAGCGACATTAGCACCGCCGGTCGTGGTGACGGAGAGCTTGGCCCGGCAGCCCGCAGTACCTAAACCAAGCACAAGCATCAGCAGCGCCCAGCGATTCCGGGCGATTAGTCCGCGAATATATATGTCAGGTCTATTTGTGCGGTCGTGCTTCGCCATGACCAAGTCTCCACGACTGATAACTTGCCTTCGGCATGAATGTGACAAATCTTGAGCGAGACTAGATTAGATTCGCATTTTCAGATGGTTATGGGGCACCAAAATTAACCACCGGCGCAACCATGCGATTGAGGGCGGGATATCGCCGGTTATACGGGGAATTTTTGGTCACCGTCCCGCCGGTAGCTGGCTACCGCCGCACGACGGCCGATGTGGTGCAGCTTTCGCCTCCTTCGAGTTTGACCGCGATAAGCTAAAGCGCGTGTCAGGTTATGTAAATAATGTGTTATATCAAGTGTTTATACTGTCAACATACTATTATTACTAAGGTTTATTGCGCGAAAGGCCGACAAGAACTAGAATTGCGGCATAGGCCTTGCCGTGAGCGGACCTAGGAGGACACCCCGATGGAAGCCACTTCCAGCCTCGCCACCGAGAGAGGCGCCATTAAGGACAGCATGCGCTGGTTTCACGACCAGGGCCTCACGCGCCTTAACACCCGTAACGTTAAAACCTACGGCAAGATCGCTGGCAAGTCGGTCGCCAAGCTTGCTGGCGAAGTCGGCGTCTCTCGGCCAAAGCTCTACCAGGACGAAGCCCTCATCACCGACAAGGAGATCAGGGATCGGCTCGTCCCACTCGTCATCATCAGCGACCTCGCCTTTGAACTATTTGAGGGCGATGAAACGAAAACGATCCACTGGGTCATGGCCCCGAACCACCTTTTCTTTGGTCATTCGCCTTTTGAGATGGCGCTCGCGGGGAAAGCAAAAAGCGTCGAGGACACGCTGCGTGAATGGCTCGGCCGGTAGGTAAGTTCACGATGGCAGGGAGCAGCGTTTGGCGAGAGACAAAGGTCTATTCATCCAAAGTGAGCGCGGCGGCGGCTGGCTGATTGATTCAGTCCGCCAACTCAAAGCGGAGATGCGGCGCCTCTCCGAGCACTTTCGTGACCAAGACCGCTACCGCCAAGCTGCAGCCAAATTCCTGGCAGGGTATTGGCAGGGAAAAGCTGAAATTTCCCGAAATCTCGGTAAGGGGACCTTAGAGCAGCCTCTGTGTTTTCAAGCCCTTAACTCACTTAGTTTTTTCATTCTCCCCGCCCTTAGGACAGCAGAAGAATGGTCGGGGTGACAAGATTCGAACTTGCGACCTCATGGTCCCAAACCACGCGCGCTACCAACTGCGCTACACCCCGACTTCGAAGCTGAGCGACCCTTCTAACAGCCCCTAGAGTCAGCGTCAAGCAACTAGCGCCTATGCCACCAATTTAGCGATACCGTAGGCCGCACTCGCCGCGAGTCCACCGATCGCCGCGGTCCGCAGCGCGGTGCGCCATGCTCCTGTTCCCGTCATCCGCCCTTTGACGTAGCCAAACCCCAACAAGGCGACCAGGGTGACTCCCACCGAGGCCAGCAAGGCCTCCTTCGCTCCAGGCAATGCCACATACGGGATCAGCGGGAAAAAGCCGCCGAGGATGTACGATCCTCCGATCGTCAGCGCGCTGGTCACTGCCCGTTTGGGGTCAGGCTCTTCGAGGCCAAGCTCAAAGCGCATCATAAAATCGCGCCACAGCTCGGGCCGGCGCTTGAGGCCGTTGACGACGACCTGGGCCTCTGCCGCCGTGACCCCGTAAGTTTCAAATATTTCAATGACCTCGCGCTCTTCTTCATCGGGAATATCGCGGATTTCCCGTTCCTCGCGGTGCTTCTCTTGCGCATAATGCTCGACATCCCCACGCCCAGCCAGGTAGCCTCCAAGGCCCATGGCGATGGCCCCAGCGGCGATTTCGGCCAGCCCAGCGGTGACCACGACCTGGTTGCTCTGCACGGCAGACGCTAGGCCCGCGGCTAGCGCAAACGGGACGGTCAAGCCATCAGACATGCCAATCACTAGGTCGCGGACGATGGCTCCGGCGGTGAAGTGGGATTCCACGTGGCTCGTATGATGTAATGACATGTCCAGCTTCCCTTATCCCTTAGGTGCGTCACCAAGCGCGGCGCATCGCCGACCAGGATCCCTTGAAAACCAACAACGCACAAGCTCCATCAAAATCCCTTGGCACTCCGGTCACCACGGCTGACGGCAGCTTGACGATGATTCACCCAGAGCACGGTGAGACCTATCACACTCAGGCAGGGGCGATGGCCGAGGCTCGCTTGCTCTATATTGAATCCAGTGGCCTTGCAGCACTGTGGCAAGAGGGTCCGCAGCGCATTGCGGTCCTCGATGTCGGCCTGGGCCTTGGGCTGAATGCAGTCGCGACCCTAACGGCGTGGAATGAAGCCAGCAACCCAGGGCCTCTGGTCATCCACAGCCTCGAAATCAACCGTGACTTAGTTGAGGCCCTGGCTTCCGGTGCGGCACCTTGGCAGGAGCGTTGGTCGCCGGACATCACCCATGCTTGTTTGCAATTAAAGCTGGAATCTCCGCAACACTACAGCGCAACGATCGCGCATCAAAGCACCGAAGCGACCGCCACCTGGCACATTTACATCCGTGACGCCGCGATGAACGATGTCCCGCATCCACCAGACGCAAGCGGCTACACCCATGTCTGGCAAGACCCATTCTCCCCAGAGAAAAATCCGCCCTTGTGGGAAGCAGCCTGGTTCACTCGGGTTCGGGCAACCGCTGCTCCCAGCTGCGTACTGATGACCTACAGCGTCGCGGGCCCGGTGCGTCGCGCCCTGGCTGCTGCTGGTTGGAGCTGGAAGAAGCTTCCCGCACTGCTCCCCGGTAAGCGCGAATGGCTGACGGCCACGCCTAGGGCGGAGGCAAGCTAAAGTCTCCTCGTCGTCTCCAGATTCGGCGCTGGACGCAGCTGGCGCCTCTGTGGGATTTTAAGGACACGAAGAAACGAGGCCCACCATGGACGCACACGCTACCGCCACCGCACCGACCTCTGACGACGCTACGGCCGTCGCCCCCGAGGCGGTGATCTATGACGTCCTGATTGCTGGTGGCGGCACGGCCGGAGTTCTGACGGCAGCTCGGTTGGCCGCAGCGCATCCGGGTCTGAGGATCGCTTTGCTGGACCAGGGACGCACCCTCGGCGGCCGCATGCGGACTAGCTCGCCCGAAGATCAGGTCCATGGCTACGGCTTGAGTGCTGGTTCCGATGACTTGTTTGGGGTCTGGCAACAGGCGCTGAGGGAGCTTGGGGCCAGCGCTGAAGATCTCACCGCACTGCCCATCCAACGGCAACAGCACCTCGGGGTCTTGGCTAGCGGCCGCATCGTGCAGCAAGAGATCCAAGAATGGTTCACGCCAAAAGGCGCCCGTCTGCTCGGAGGCCTTACCGCGTCGCGGCAATGGGGCGAGGTAGAGGACATTTTGCGTCAAGGCGCAAGCGCCGCTGGTTTGGCCAAGCCCGTTTCGGAAACTAGCGCGAGAAGCGGTGCCGTGAAGGGTAGCGCGCCTGAAGGCAACGCAAATACCGACGACGATCAAGACGATGACCCTGAAGAGGTCGCCGCCGCTCGCTCTCACGCCTTTTCGCACTATTGGAAGCAGCCGCGCAAGGCGCCGGCGGCGATCGTGCTGGAGCACTTTGCCAGTGCAGTCGGTATTCCCGATGTTTGGGGGGCAGCGACAGCGGCTTTAGCCGATCGTGCGGCTTTTCATGGCAGCAGATTGCACAGTGGTAGCTGGGCGGAGATGATGGCGATCCTCGTGGCTCAGCCGGCCTTTGCCGAGGCCGTCCATATTGAGATGTCCAATCGCCTGCTCCATGCCGACTTCGAAGGCGGACTCTGGACGATTGCTGCTGAGAAGGGTGCCTACCGCGCCCGCTCGCTGGTTGTCGCGCAGTCGCCTTGGCAAGCAGCGCAGTGGCTCAAACGCAGTCTCTGGCCTACCCAGTTGCTGCAGCTAGCGAGTAAGACCAAGCCAGTGAGCATGGTGGTGTTGACCGAGCGCCTACTGTTTGCTGAGGACGTCGCTCATGATCTTCCAGATGTGACGATTGTTCCTGCGGAACGAGTGCAGATCATCCGCAGCGGCGAGCGCGAACTGTGCTTTCAAGCGACCATCGACTATGAGCTGTCGCTCCAAGCTCCGGCCGTCATCAAAGCCGTCAAAGCCTTGAAACGGGCGCGCAAGAAGTTGCAGCAAATCTATCCCGAGACGGTGAGTGAAAGCGGTCATGTCGCTTTGCTGCCGGTCGCTTGGGCCCAATCACCGGTGCATAGCGACCGCCGCTATCTCGAGCGATTGGACAAGAAGTCCTATCAGACGCCGACGCTGGCATTCTGTGGCGATGCCTACGGTGCGCGCTATGACGGCGACGCCAATTTGATTCAGTCGGTGTTTTTGGCTAGCGCCGCCATCGGTTCGAGCATCGAGTCGGTCGCTAGGCCTGAATCAAGGTCTTCAAGCGTTGATGCAGCGCCCGACGTCGCTCCTTGACGCCGCTTAGGTGGCGTCTTGCGGACTTTTTCGCTTCGGCCTTGAAGTCCGGGTCGATGACGTACTTCAGGTTGATCCAGACGTTGTAGCGGGAAGCCTGTAAAGCGGCGACGACGAGCTGCAAGGCAATTCCAGTATCGCTGGCAACCGAGGCCTTAGCCGTCATTGACACGGTGTCCACGACGTCTAGGAGCGCAGCCAGTTCCGCCATGCCCTGCAGAGGGACTCGCGTCGCCTCTTTAAATGCTTTCTGTACCGCTTCGCCCCGAGCTTTCTTCGCAGCCTCGTCACCCTTGGGTAATTTATAGGCGGCAAGGACCGCGGTAAATGCCTTAGCATCGTCATCGGCCAAGCGCAAAAAGACGGCGCGCCGATCGTCGAGCAGCGTCAGGAGTGCGCTATGCTCGCCTTTTTTGACACCGTTATTGGTGGTCTCGCCGCTGACTCTCAAGGTCATGGCCAAAAGCGCGCAGGCTTGAGCGCCAAGGAGCGCCACGACCGCGCCACCGCCTGGTGCCGGGGCCTCGCTCGCTAGCTGCTCTAGGTAAGCCTCTAGCGATAGGGAACTCAAGCTGCGAAGGGCGTTAGGCATGGTAGTTCTCATACAGACGTAGGGTGTTGCGTAAAGCCATGGCGACGGTCATGGGACCGACGCGTGGAATAAACACGCCGGCGACGTCGCCGATCTCCGGGACGAAGTTGCGCAGCGTCGAAAAGTTTAAGCACACGGCCCCGGGGCGAATCTCATCGGTACGCACCAAGGGAAACTGTCGACTCGGGACCCCCGTGATGACGATATCGGCCTGGCTCAGGGCGTCGGCGCGTTGGACCTTGGTCTCACTGACCTGACCGTTGTGGAACAGCTGCGGCCCATCGATATCAAACGAGTAGACGCTGGCCCCGTCGTTTGCCAGCATGCTTGCCAGCGGCCGCCCGACCACCTCGCTGCGGTTGAAAATAACCACGGTCTGCCCCTCCAGGGCCCTTGCATGGTCGCTCCCTGAACGGCGCAAGGCCCCGGCAGCTTCGAGTAGTTTGATGACGGCCAGTGGGGTGCATGGCAGCAGTGCTTGCTTGGTTTTAGCTGCGTCGACGTAGCGCTGATTGTGATAAAGCATGCGGGCCCAGTAGGTGTTTAGGCCTTCGATGTCTTTGCGATGGTCGACCAGGTCTTTGATGTAGGCATCTTGTTCCGTCGCGAAGATCGGGTAGTAAACCATGATTCCGTGGACGCTCGGATCGGCATTTGCGGCATCAACCGCAGCGGCAAGGGCTAATTTGTTGACGTGGCGCAATTCATATTCGATGCCGACATCATCACAGCCGGCCTTGGTGTAGCTGGCGTAAGTCATGGACGGAGCATTGTCGGACGAAAGCAAGCCAACCAGCTTCAGCGGGACCCCGAGCTGGGCCACCCGCTGCCTGATTAGTTTGCGAAATTCCGTAGCAATCTCAGCGGGATCAATAACGCGGGTCACACCTTACCCCTTATTGCACGAGGACAGATGGAGTTTGATAGCACGAAGGTTCGCTTCGAGCTAGCATGCGCTCGGCTGGACCGGGACCGGACTTAAGCTCATGGCAAGCCCCCCGACGCCACGACTGACGAGGAGCGCTGTGTATCCTATCACCACGACCATTGCTGCCCGTGCTCGCGGTACGGAGCTAGGGGCTGCCGAGAAGACCCGCTACAGCCGGCATTTGTTGCTCCCTGAGATCGGCCTGGACGGACAGCTGCGCTTAAAGTCAGCGCGGGTGCTCATCGTCGGCCTTGGCGGGTTGGGAACTCCGGCAAGTCTATACTTGGCGGCGGCGGGGGTCGGCACCTTGGGTTTGGCCGAGTTTGATCAAGTCGAGGCCAGCAATCTGCAGCGCCAGATCCTCTATACCGAAGCCGACGTTGGTGCGCCGAAGTTGGCAACGGCTGCAACCAGACTTCGTCAGCTCAACAGTGCGATCGTCGTGGAGCAACACCCAGGGCGGATCGACTCATCGAGTGTTGCAAAGCTCGTGGCCGGATATGACCTGGTGCTCGATGGAACCGACAACTTTGCCACGCGCTTCTTGCTGAGCGACACCTGCGCCCAGCTTGCCAAACCGTACATCTACGGGTCGATCCTTCGTTTTGCCGGTCAGGCATCGGTGTTTTATCCACCACACGGTCCCTGTTACCGATGCCTGTTTCCGAGGTCTCCGGGCCCTGGCGAGGTGCCAAGCTGTGGCGAGGGCGGCGTGCTTGGGGTGTTGCCGGCGCAGATCGGTGCGATCCAGGCGACTGAGGCGATCAAGATGCTGCTGGGGATCGGTACACCGCTGATTGGTCGTCTGTTAACGCTTGATGCATTGACGATGCAGTTTAGCGAGTATCGCTTGGAGCGCGATCCAGAATGTGCGGGGTGTGGTGCTGGATTGAATAAACCTGGAGCCAGATCCTTTGAGATGGATGCTGTCGTCATCGCACCGGCTTGTCCTTCGCTTCCACCGGCTGACCTCGAGATTGGTCTGGCAGAGTTCTATGCGATGCGTGTCCATGGCGTCGCCCATGTGCTAATCGATGTGCGCAGCGCAGCAGAATTTGCGATCTGCCATATCCAAGGCAGTCGGTTGATCCCGCTTGGTGAGCTGCCGCAGCGTCTCGCCGAGCTGCCTGAAGATTGTCCGGTCATTGTGCATTGTAAGGCGGGATCGCGCAGTCTCACGGCTGTGCAATTGATGCGTCGCGCTGGGCTGCACCAGGCGCGTAGCCTGCACGGTGGAATCCTTGCTTGGGCTGACGCCTATGCGCCTGACCTGGCTAAGTACTAGCGCCCTAGGTCGGGTGTCGCCTCAGTTGAATAAACGGGACCCACCGCAGCTCGAGCACGGTGGTCCGCGTCAGAAATGGGCGAACCGAGTCGATAGGCCTAGATCACAGGTCCTTGATGCAGTTAGCCTTCATCACCTCGATGGCCTTCTTCGGCCCTTTGCACAGCGGGTTGTCCTTGCCAAGGGCTGCTGCTTTTGCGCAGGGAGTGCCGGCAACTGCGGTTTGCTCCTTTTCGACATTGTGGTTCATGACAGGTTTGGGCGTGTGCACAAGGGTTGTGACGGACTTGATCTCGTTTGTGCACTTCAACATATAGGCGGCGCCGTTTTTCTTTTTACAGTTGTCTTGCTCAGCCTTGGCAGCGTCGATCTTCTTGGTCACTTCCGCCTGAACTAAATCAGTGCAGGCTTTGGTGTCGCTCGCATACTCGGTGCAAGCTGCTTCGGTGGCGGCCACCGATTTGCATCCGACTTTAGTGTCAGCACGCAGGGGCGTGTTTACAAACAGAGCCGCAATGACGAGGGTAAGTAACGAAGAAAGCTTGGTGAATGTCATTTGTGTTTCCTTTTTCCATGGGTGTTGTGAGGACGTACTCATATTATAGGCGACCTACCGATGGAAAAGTAGCCGCATGGAGGTGAGCTTGTTGGCATGATATACTTTAAACGGTCCCGAGCTGTGATTGATAAATAAACTATCTATCTTCGTTATAACAGTTTGTTGCAGGAGGTGACTGACCCCCTGCCCGCCTGGAGTTGCAATGTCGTATCGGTCGCACATGATATCCGTGTTGTTGCGCTTTGCCCTCGTACTCATGCCTGCCTGCGTCCACGGTAAGGGTGACTCCCAAGCGCAAGTCGATGCGGTTACGCCAGTCTCTGAGCTAGACATCACCGATCCCGACCCAGCCGAACACGACGACAAGACACCTCCGTTTTGTAACCCAAACGGTAAGCAAGGCGATGAGCTGCGCAAGTGCTACGAGCACAATGACTCGCTCTACAAGGGCTTCGAAGACGAGGCGAAAAAGCGCGAGCCGTGGTTCAATTTTGCCTCCGACAGCTGGTTGCAGGCCAAAGAGGTCGAAGGCCAGTTTGTGCTTCCAGTCATTAAGGAAGATGAGGCGGTGGCAAAGTTGGCCAGTGAAGCTGTCGTTGAGCTCAGCCCTGCCGAGGCTCAGGCGTACTCCGGCAAGGCTGCGACCTTCCCCGGACGCAAGCCCTACCTTGTCAGGGCACTCCTGTACTTCCGAGACACTGGCAGTTTTTCGGTCTTCGAAAAGGACCAGGCGATCTTTATTCGCCATGATTCGATCGGAACCAGTAATCCCGGTGAAAAGCGCACGGCTGTGGTAGCTTACCTGACCTTTAAGCCTAAGCAGGTGTACGTGGACTGCCAGATGACCGAGTAGCTATGGACTTCGATGCACCGAATATCATCGCCGCGCTGGTCTTTTCTGCAGTTGGGTTTGTTTATTTCTCTTATGGAAAAAAGCAGACCCAGTTGCCGCTGGTCATCACCGGCGGTCTGCTGATGGGCTACAGCTATTTCACGCCGACGTTGGCATGGAATATCGGGGTCGGCGTGCTGCTTTCGTTGCTGCCGCTTGTTTGGCGTGCGTAGGGGTATTTTCTAATCACTCGTACAGCGGGCTGGTAGACAAGGAGAGCGGCGTGAGTATCATGGTAAAAGTACGTGGTATTTGTGGTCTGATATATGCCTTTAGCGGACTCATCTGCCTTAGCTCATGCCAGACCACGGCGTCGCGGGTAAAAAGCGGTGAGGGCAGCGGCGTTGACTCGCAAGGAGCCGTGGCCAAAGCGCCAAATCCGGCGCCGTTGCTGGACCAGCCGGCGGTGTTTGATTGCGCCGCCCTCGACTTTGGCATCTATTGGTACGGTCCAGGCAATACCGCGCAGAAGGCAACCACTGGCACGACGTCGGTCTTTTTTGATCCGAGTAAGCCTACGGTGATCTATGCACACGGCTGGCAAAAGGACTCCACCAAAGCACGTCGGCGTGAAGATTTTTTATTTAAGGAGGCCGCGGACGATAGCGTCAAAAATGTCGCCGACGCCTGGCTCACAGCCGGCTGGAACGTCGGCATCTTTTACTGGAACCAGTTCGCCGACGAAGATGATGTGCGCAGTGCCGAAAGCAAAATATGGACGCTCCCTGACCCCACCGTTGCGCTGACTGGTATGCGGTGGCGCCAATGCGATGGCAGTTTCTCGTCGGTCTCTTCGCCGGTAGTCCCCGTCGGTGAACTCTTTTTAGAGTCATACCGCAACGCGCTTGCTGGGTACCAAGGGTCTAATATCCGTCTCGTTGGGCATAGCCTCGGCAATCAGGTGGTGACGCGCTTGGCTGGGTTGATCGCCGATCAGGTAGCGAGCGGTCAATTAGCTCGCAACCTGCTCCCGACGCGTGTGGCCCTCATGGATCCGTGGTGGTCGATGGCTCCGGCATCCGGTGATAAGCTGCCGGAGCCGGCGCCCCAAGGTGGTCTACCACCAAAACTGCCGCCATTGGTTCCTTGGCATGGACCTGAGGCCGCAGAAATTGTTCGGCGACTGGTTGCCGGGGGGATGATTTTCGAACGTTATCAAACCTCTGATATTCTGGCACTTGCCAGCGGCGATCCAAACCTAACACTGACAGGTCTCATCGGCATCGTGATCCGGGCGCCGATCTTTATCAGTAGTAGCGACTTGGGTATGCAAACTGGAATGAGGCATGTGGTGGCACCGCGCCTCTATTTTCAGGACTTCGCCTTTCCTCCGCCGACGACGTGTGACGATAGCGGCTGTGGTGGCCTGGCTTTATCGTCCTCAGTCAGTGACGAACGGGCTCGCGAACTGATGCAGAGGCACGCGCGCTTGCAGCAAAATGCTGGGGAAGCGACCGTGACCCCTGTGGACGATCGTTACCAAATGATCGTTCCCTGACGCGACGATCGTTTCAGCCCGTTACAACTCACTACTTGACGACGGCCGCTCCAGCCTTGTTGGTCGGAGCGCGTAGCGAAGTATTCACCGCCTGGCCCTTCCCTATGACGAGCACGGCCAGTTGATCGTCATCGATCGCTCGTGAGGCGATGCCCACGACATTGGCATCTTTGTTTAGCAAAAGCTGGCGGTGCCTAGGCGAGTTCCAGAGCAGCCAGGCCATACTTGCAGTGTCATGCGCGCGGACTCGGTCTTCACCAAGCAGATCGATGTTCTTGGTTTTGACGGCGGCCTCGGCTTGCTGCAGCAGTTGGCGGTTGTGCACCAAGCTACCATCTGCAGCTAGGTTCGCTGCTGCTTCGTTCAGCGCTTCACTGGCTGCCATGGGTGGCAGCCCCTGACTGGCGCGCAGGCGCTGCAGCCAAGGTACTAGTGCCGTGGTTGAAGTCGCAGCGGCAATCGACTCGCCGTCCGGTGGTGTCGTCTCTGGGCCCTTGCCGACCGGAGCCAGGTACCACAGCACTGGTCCCTGCCAACGCGGTGTACGTGGCTGACAGGTTAGGCTGACCGTGCCGTCACCAAGGTCTTTAGTGTTCACGGTGCTGCCGAAGATGACGAGCTGCTTCAACCCTCTGACAGCATCGACTTGACGCGCAGCGAAGTCGACGCGGTAGGAGGAGCATAGACGCTCCAAATCCGTCTGCGGCAGCGTCCACTGGTCTTGACCAAGCTTTAGTGCGGTTGGAGCTGGTACGACGGCAATCCAGCCGCGTTGGCCACCCTCGCACAAGCCGTAACTATAGCCAGCCACAGACCTTAGCGAGGCAAGTCCACGGGCCCTTTTAGCCAGGTCCTCGGTGGCGACCGGTTGGCCATGACGAGAGGCAACGAGGTGCGCTTCGATCTGCGCATCGTATGCTTGAGTGGCCCATGCCGCTAGCGGCTTGTCGCCGATCTCGCCGGCACAGACGGCTTTACCAAATGCGGTGCTAAGGTCGCGGCGCCACAGTGGCTCGGCGCTTTGCGGTGCTGCCGCGCCCGCTGCGACCAACATGACCAATAGAGTGTTGCAAAACAGGATTCTCAAAAGCACTTTTTTCATTGTCTAGGTCCTTTTGCTCAGTTTGTATCATCTGACTCGAGCTAGTTTTTATGGGCATCGAGTAGTTTAAAAATAGTCGTGAGCTGCATATTCGAGGTGCCTTCGTAGAGCTTGCCGATTTTGGCATCGCGGTAATACTTCTCGGCGGGAAACTCCTTGATGAAACCATAGCCGCCATAGATCTCAAGGGCCCGCGACGCGACTTCCTCGGCGAACTGCGACACCAGATACTTGGCCATCGCTGCCTCTTTGATGAATGGCTGGCCAGCATCCTTGAGACGCGCAGCGTTATAGACCAACAGCTTGGCCGCTTCGACCTTGCTGGCAAGTTCTGCCAACTGCATTTGGATCCCCTGGAAGTCACGCAGCGGCTTGCCGAACTGCTCACGCTCACCAGCATACTGCAGGGCTCCAGCGAGAGCGCCTTCGGCTAGCCCAAGCATCTGCGCGGCGATGCCGATGCGGCCTTCGTTGAGGGTTTCAATGGCAATCTTATAGCCCTTGCCGATCTCGCCGACGACGTTAGCTTTCGGGACACGGACTTTTTCGAGGATGACTTCGCAGGTGCTTGAGGCACGAATACCGAGCTTTTTTTCCTTTTTGCCGAGCGACAATCCAGGCGTGCCACGCTCGACGAGAAAGCAGGTGATCCCTTTGTAGCCAAGCTCCGGGTTGACGTTGGCAAAGACGAGAAAGATGCTGGCCTCTTTGGCGTTGGTGATGAACACCTTTTTGCCTGTAAGCACGTAGTCGGCGCCGTCGGCGACGGCTTTAGTTTGCAGGGCAAAGGCGTCGGAACCGCTGTTCGCCTCGGTCAGGCAATAGGAGCCGACCTCGCCCGAGCATAGGCGCGGCGAATACTTCTTGCGTTGTTCCGGCGTGGCATAGGAGGCGAAAATATTGTTCACGAGGGTGTTCTGGACGTCGCAGATGACCGACACCGAAGGGTCGACCTTGGCCAGGGCCTGGATGGCAAGGATCGCCATCATAAAGGTGCCGCCAGCACCGCCCAGCTCCACCGGGACTTCGATACCCATGAGGCCAAGCTCAAACAGCTGCGCCAGCACCTCGGGGTCGAGCTGCTCCGCTTCGTCCATGGCCATGATCTTTGGCCCAATGACGGTGCGGGCGAATTTTTCGACTTCGTTGAAAAATAATTGCTCGTCGCTCGACAGCGTGGTCAGTGGCGCGTGAGTCATGGCGCAGGGCTCCTGGCTTACAAGTTAGGGAAAGCCGATTCAGGCTGAGGCAAACAATCTCTTGCTTTTAGCCTTTCTACGCTCCTTGCGCCAGGCTAGAACGGCGATGCTATCGCCTGCCGGCGGCTCATGTTAGGATTCCAATGCCTCACAAGGAGACTGCGACGATATGAGTAAACACCAAGAAAAACCGCTAATTGCCGCCGCCCTGGGGCGCCGTCCGAGCCGCTATCCAGCGTGGTTCATGCGCCAGGCCGGGCGTTACTTGCCGGAGTACCGGGCGGTCCGCGCCAAGGTCGATTTCACCACCCTGTGCCAAAGCCCTGACCTCGCCGCCGAGGTCACGCTGCAACCCCTGCGTCGCTTCGATCTCGATGCCGCGATCATCTTTTCGGACATCTTGATCCCTTGCGTGGCGATGGGCCAGTCTCTCACCTTCGACAAAGGCGAGGGACCGGTGTTGTCTCGGCCGGTGCGCTCGGGCGCTGACCTAAAGGCCCTGAAGCGGCCGGTCGCTGCCAAGGATCTTGGCTATGTGGGTGAGGCCATCGCCAAGACCAAGGCCTCGCTCCAGGCGAGTCAGACGATGATTGGCTTTGCCGGGGCCCCATTCACCGTAGCCAGCTATATGATCGAGGGGGCGGGTAGCAAAACCTTCACCGAGGTTAAAAAATTACTGTTTACAGATGCAGCGACGTTGACCGGTCTGCTTGAGTTGATCGGCGATGTGACCATCGACTATCTGCAGATGCAGGTGGCCAGCGGCGCCGACATTCTGATGCTGTTTGACACCTGGGCCGGCCAACTGACTGGGCCTGATTATCGCCAGTATGTCTTTCCAGTGACTAAGCGGGTGCTCAGCACCGTGCGCCAGACGACTGGTGTGCCGGTCATTTACTTTCCTGGCCAGGGCATCGACAAGATGCATGAACTCAAGGATCTAGAGGTCGACGTCATCTCGGTCGACTGGCGCACGCGTCTAAGTCTAGCGCAGGGCGTATTGAAGAGTGTCGGGCTCAACGTCAGCCTACAGGGCAACCTGGATCCGCAGACCTTGATCGCACCCGAGGCTTTACTCCGCAGCAAAGTGCGTTCCTTACTGGAGGAAGTCCGGACGATCGCGCCGCGTGGCCACATCTTTAACGTCGGGCACGGGCTGCTGCCGCACACGCCGCCGGAGTCCTTGACGACGGTTCTCGACGAGCTGCGCCGTTTCCAGTTTTAATCGGTGCTTGGAACCTGCTTCTCACCCAGTTTGACGGCTTGCCACAGTGCCTCTAGTTGTTCTCTTGAGGCCTTGGCAAGGTCGATTCCCTGACCGCTGGCAATGATCTCCAGTGCGGCGAACCGACGCAAAAACTTGCGGTTGGCATCCAGCGACACGATCTCCGGGTCAAGACCCAGGTGGCGGCTGAGTTGCGCTAGGGAAAAATAAAGGTCGCCAAGCTCTTCAGCAACTTTCAAGCCATCGGGTTGGGGGTGTTCTAGCTCGACAGCAAGCTCATCGACTTCGGAGCAGACTTGGCGCCAAACCTCGGCCGTGTTGTCCCAGTCAAAGCGGATCTTGGCCGCGATTTTGCCGATCGTCACGGCCTGAGCCATAGCTGGTTGTTTGCCCTTAGCGGCCGCGAATAAACCTTCAGATGCTTTGGTCGTGGCTTTCGAGGATGCCGCCTTTTCCGCAGCTTTAATCTGGTCCCATTTAGCATGCACCGACTGAACGGTGGCCCCACCTTCGGCACCAGGTGCGAAGACATGAGGGTGCCTGCGTCGCATCTTGCTGTTGATTCCCTTGATCACGTCGACGATCGAGAAGCTTTGTTCATCAAGTGCCACCTGGGCGTTGAGCACGACCTGCAGGAGCACATCACCGAGTTCCTCACACAGTTCGGTGGGCTTACCTTCGCCCATGACTTCCACGGCTTCATAGGCCTCTTCGACCATATAGCGGCGTAGCGAGGCATGGTTCTGCTGGAGGTCCCAGGGACAACCGCTGCTTGGATCGCGCAAGGCGGCAATGGTCTGACAAAATTCAGCGAAGGCCTGCGCAGCGGCGGCGGTATTTGGCACCCTTGGGGCGGTTGCATCGAACGGTGTCGTTGACATGGATCAGGAACCTTTTTTGCGGATCAGGCTAGGCAAGTAAAGCTTGTTTAAGGGCAAACCGAGCAGTTCGATGACGGTGTTGGCGATATTGCCGAGACCACGCGGTGTCGTGCCGGCGAGTTCAAAGGAACCGGAGTTTTTGCCGTAGATTGCCAGCGGCACCTCCGCTAGCGTGTGCGCCGTCTTGGCCTTGGGTAGGTGATCCGTGGCGCCAGGACGCCAATGTGGAAAATCCTTTTCCTTGGCATCAAACATCTCGTCGGCATTGCCGTGGTCAGCCGTGACGATCAGCGTCGTACCGGTTTCGTCTGCAGCCTGCAGCAACCGCGCCAGTTGCTGATCGACGGCCTCGACCGCCTTAATCGTGGCTTCAAGGCTGCCGGTGTGGCCGACCATGTCGCCGTTGGCGAGGTTGATACGGCCAAAGCCAAAGGTCCTGCGGCGCATCCGGTCGATGGCGACGTCGGTGATCTCCTTGGCCTTCATCTGTGGCTTCGCTTCAAACTCGGCGGCCGGGTCTGAGGGCACCTCGACGTATTCCTCCATCTTGGAGTCAAGGTAGCCGCTGCGGTTGCCATTCCAAAAGTAAGTGACATGGCCAAACTTCTGGGTTTCGCTGCAGGCAAATTGGCGAATGTGGTGCTGGAGCAGGTATTCGCTGAGAGGGTGGTCGATTAAAGGCGGACTGACCAAAAACCGTGGCGGCAAGTGGAGGTCGCCATCGTATTGCATCATCCCGGCGTAAGCTACGGACGGGAAACGCTCGCGATCAAAGTGGTGAAATTCTGCTTCGGTAAATGCGCGGGTGATCTCGATGGCGCGGTCACCGCGAAAATTAAAGAAAATGACGCTATCACCGTCTTGGATCCTGCCCACGGGCTGACCCTGCGCGGTAAGCACAAAGGCCGGGATATTTTGATCCGTCAGCTTATCGTCCTGACGGAAATGGGCCAAGGCAGCGCTTAGGCTGGTGAAGCTGTAGTCGGCTTTGCCAAGGACATGGGCCAGCCAACCACGGTGGACCATCTCCCAGTCGGCATCGTAGCGGTCCATGGTGATCGCCATCCGCCCCCCGCCAGAGGCCGCCTGGACATCAAAGGCACTGCTGCGCAGCTCCTCCATCAAGGCCTCCAGCCGGGCAATATAAATCTCTGCCGATTTAGCGCTGACGTCGCGCCCATCGAGCAAGGCATGGACCCTGACATGTTTGACACCTGCCGATTTGGCGGCTCGCAGCATGGCATAGAGGTGTTTTTCATGCGAATGCACATTGCCGTCCGACAGCAGGCCGATAAAGTGCAGCGTCTGACCAGAAGTGGTTAGTGGGGCTACGACCTCCTTCCAGGCTTGTCCGGCAAAGAGCGAGCCAGTGGCAATCGCTGCGTTGACCAGCTTGGCTCCCTGATCAAAGATGCGGCCGGCGCCGATGGCGTTGTGACCGACTTCGCTGTTGCCGATGTCGTCGTTTGTGGGCAAGCCCACGGCGGTGCCATGCGCCTGCAGGGTCGTGTACAGGGGGAGCGAGCAGAGTCGTTTTAAGGCTGGGGCATGGGCCAAGGCGACGGCGTTGCCAAACTGGCTAGCACGAATGCCCACACCATCCATCACCACACACAGGACTTGCTCGGCTGGTACCATGTTCGTCTCCAAAATAAGGGCTCTCACCTGGTGATGAGTGGTTCTTTATACCTGAATCCATCACATCACCATATACTGGAGCCATCCGAGTCTATTCCCGTGCCCTCGTGCCCTCGGGCCCAGGTGTTTGCAAAGGAGTCTTTCATGCGCTCTCCCTACCGGACCCTTCTGGTTGTTGGCACTGTCCTCTTCGCGTTGAGCTGTAGGACCACCAAGCCCCAAGACACTGCGACCACGTCCGAGTCAAAGGAGTCTGATGCGGACGACGATAAGGATACTGCTGGCCCCGAGGGCAAAGCAGCGACGAGCAAAGGGAGGGCTGCGGGAGTCCATTTTAGTAGCGATGATGAGCAGGCACTTTACCTGAAGATGCTGACCGTCGAGACGAATGCTGGTGTCAAAGTCCCCAAGGATCAGCTGCATACCGCGCGTGGCCTGGTCGAGTGTCGCCGCACGGGTGGCCAAGCGCCGTGTACCTTTCGGGTTCGGCTGGAGGGTTTGGAGCTGTCGGCGACCCAGCCTATCGCCAGTGGCTTGGCTCCAACCCTTTGGACTTTTGCCCAGACCAACCGACCCGAACTCAAGGGTGAGGCGGTGGTGTTCATGAACCTGCTTTGCGACTATATCGGCACAAAATCGCCACCCTATAAGGTCACCTCGGTGCATTGCGACGTCAACACGCCGCGCTCGGAGGATGAGGCGATTTTTCTCGCTAAGGCAGCAGAGGAGCTGAGCGAAGGCATCCGCGGCGGTAAACCCTACGGCCCCAAAATAGTCACCCTCACTGGCCTCGTTTCCTGCCAGTGGCTCAAGGCTTCGCCGCGAACTCCCTGCATTGTCAGGGCCCAGGTCGGTGGCGTGCTCGATGAAAAAATCACCGAGATGAGTGCTGGCGTGGCGACGGAGGTGGCTCGTGGCCTCAAGCAGGCGGTGTCCGACCATGCCAAAGTCACGTCGCCGCCAAGTCCGAACGCCAAGGTCTCGGTAGAGGAGGGTCAAAACATCGTTGGCGTTCTCACCTGCCTCGTGGACAACACCAGCAGCGAGGTAGACGGCAAACGCAGCTATGCTTGCAGAGCAAAAATTTGATTTTTTGCAGTGCCGCAGCCACGACAAAAGGCGCTACATAGCGCCTTGAGATCGAACTCGGCTTGGAGAGCGAGCTTCCAAGCCGATGGGCTTACTTCTTTTTTGCCTTGGTCGTGGTCTTGGCAGCAGCAGGAGCTGCAGCGCCAGGAATGACCTTCTTCGCGGCAATGGCCTTCTTCGCGGCGGTCTTCGTCGCGGCTTCGCTTGCAGCTAAGGTCGCGGCTTGGTTTGCTTCGGCGCGACGCACAGCGGCCGACTTTTTCGCCGACTTGACGTTGGCCTGGGCGACTTCGCCGGCTTCTGCCGAACGCAGCATCGCGGACAGACGGCCGATCTTGCGGGAGACGTTATTGCGGTGCAAGATGCCTTTGGTTGCGGCCTTGGCCAGCATCGACTGCGCGCTCACGAAAAGCGGCCGCACTTGCTCTTTTTCGCCTTTGCCTTCGCCTGCGGCGATGACAGCCAAGCGGAACTTCTTCACTGCCGTCCGTACGGAGGACAGGTATTGGCTGTTGCGGACATTGGCGCTGTTGTTTCTACGGATACGCTTAATCGCTGACTTATGATGTGCCACGGAGGTCCTCTCGGATACACTTTAATCGCCGGCCCTGGTGGTACCCAGTATGCACACCTACTGCCGACGGCGAAGGGTTTGCTTCTAGCAAGAAGGCCCTAGGGCGTCAAGCCAAAGGTCGCGTTCACAGGCTGAGGCGAAGGGCTGCTTCCATGCCGTGGGAGAGGCCAGCGTTGAGGACGTGACTGGCAGCGACCACTGGACCACTGAACGCCGCCGTAGGAACGACGTCGCCGCGATGGTAGGTGACGAAACCACCCCAGGCGACACTGACTCGCGGGGCCATCTGCCAACTCTTTTCCCACCCCACCATGAGCTCTTGGCCTCTGGATTGATAAGCCTTTTGTCCGTCTCTGGCCAGTCCTGTCTCGTTGAACAAGGCCAAGGCCCCTTGGATCATCCAGTCGCTGCTTAGATGCCAGCTAAGGAGCGGACCTGCTCCCAAACGGTAGAATTCCCGCTGACTGGTCTTGCCGCCCTCGCCGATACTGCGTAGGCCAAGCTCCAGTCGGTGGCTCAATCTTTGACTGATGTCCAGAAAGATCAATGAGCCGGCGACCGCCCGGAAGCCGGTGGAGGACTGATCGGCGACGGCAAAGCCAAGGTGCGACGAGGTATGGAGGTCAGCCGGTGCTTCTTTCACGGCGATGGTTTCAGCCTTTGCTAGGGGCGCAACGCCCATGCCCACTAAGCCGCATAGTGCGGCCACACTTAGCCGGATTAAATTTGTCGTGACTTTAGCACCCATGGCACGCTCCTTCACAGAATCGCTGAATCTATGAAGCTGTTCGGCAAGCGAGGCATTTTCTTGAGTGGGAAAAGGATGCCTATGCACGGCAGGCAAATCTGGTACCCTGGATGGCGCTTGACGCAGGAGGTGCGATGAATCCGTGGGAAAACGATCCGGCATACGCCGACTTTAGAGTCTTGGCGCAGAAGCTCGAAGCGGCTTTGAGTGCGTCCAATAGACTGCTGATCAGCCTAGCAAGCCTCACCCCAGAAGCTGTCTTGCCGGCATTTAAAGCGGCGCAAGGGCAGATCCTCGGCTTTGACGAACACGCCATGGAGCGATTTGCCGTGGCCTTGGAAGAAAAGCGCGTGGTCACGCTGTCGCAAAACAACATCTTTATGACCTGCATCCTGTCGTCGGCCGTTGCCCTCAGCGAGTTCAAGATCCAGCCGCAAAAAGCCGACGGCGGCTTTTTGGCGAAGTCGCTTAACAAGCTGCGGCAGCACAGCACCACCAGCCTCAGTCTGGGGGCCTTGGCCTGGGCCAGCTTCTACACGGTGATGGGCAAAGGGCTCCTGGTCCATGCGAAGCAAAGGCGCGGCAGACAGAAGGTCATCCGCGCGCGCTAAGGACCCATCAAAAACAAAGATAGCCAGCCTCGAGGGGCTGGCTATCTTGTCGGCAATGGTCCGTTAATCAGACCTTTGCCCTCAGGCTTACTTTTTCTTAGCTGGCACCGTGACTTTAGCGGCTTGGCCGGCTTCAATCTTGGCCTTCAAGCGCAATTTCTTGCGCCTCCAGGCCTTACGGCGACGATGTAACAAACTACGACGGCTATCCCCACGACCCATGCTGCACCACCTTATTGTTTAGCTGGCAACCAGCGTGTTACAGCGGCGCAGAAACGTATCCAGACCGACTTTGTCGATCGTCCGGATCGCTGCTGTGCTGACACGCAGGGTCACGAATTTCTTGTCAGTCTCAGACCAAAAGCGCTTCTTCTGCAGGTTGGGCAGAAAGCGATGATTGGTCTTACGGTTCGAGTGCGATACGCGGTGTCCGGTTTGGATGCCTTTACCGCTCAAGCATTTTCTAGACATAAACCTTAGTCCTCCCGGCCGCCGCCAAAATCGTCATCATCCTTGCCGTCACGGTCGCCCATGCCGTCGCCATCGAAGTCGCGACCACCGCGATCAAAGTCGCGTCCGCCGCGATCGCCGAAGCGTCCGCCACCAGGGCCGCCCGGTCCACGACTGTCGCGGAAGCCGCCGCCAGCATTAGCCGCCGTCATTTCACCGGCAAAACCACGCTCAGGACGGTGCGTCACGGCGTAAGGCAGCAGGGAAAGATAGCGTGCACGTTTGATCGCCGTGGTGATCGCGCGCTGCTGACTTGCAGTAGCGCCCGAGATGCGGCGAGGAATAATCTTGCCGCGATCGGTGATGAAACGCTTAAGCGTATCGGGTTTCTTGAAGTCGATCGCAATCGATGGATCAAGTGTCCGCTTTCTGCGTAGCATAAAGCGGCGGCGTTTTTTCTTACCAATCTTCGGAGCCATGCAGCCTCCCAGTAACTAAAAGGGCCTCTGTTTGTGTAGGGTTCTGTGCATCGTCCGAATAAGGTCCGTGCCGCTTCGTTGGAAACCCCTGCGCGAGCCGGGAAAGCTACAACAGAACCACCGAGCGAGCAAGCGTGAATGTCACTCGCTTTCTCTCGCCGCCTGAGTATGCTCACTCAGCGCTGGATATCACGCCGCATCAAAGTATAATTTTATGTCATTTCAGGAACTTACAAATCGTATCGACGTCGCGGTGCCGACCCCGCTGCACCGCACCTTCACCTATCTTTCGATAGATCCGGTGAGTCCTGGGCAGCGGGTCCTGGTTCCGTTTGGCAAGCGCAAGGTGGTCGGGGTGGTGCTTGGGCCGGCCTCGGCCGCGGCTATTGATCCAGGCATCGAGCTAAAGGCCATCGATTCGGTGATCGACGTGCAGCCCGCCTACAGTGGCACGGTGCTCGAGATCGCCCGTTGGCTGAGCGCCTATTATATGCACCCGCTTGGTGAGGTGCTGCGGACCATGCTGCCCGCATCGTCCAGCAAAGTCGTCAAACAGAGCTTTGAGTTAAGCGACGCTGGCATCGCCGCGCGCGGAGGTGGTGGGTCGCCTGAAGCGCGGGCTTTGCTGGCACTGTTTGGCAAAAAGAAGACCTCGCTGTCGGCGAGTCTGTGTCGCTCGAAGTTGGCGCGTCTGATTGCCGCTTCCGCTCCAGACGGCGAGATCCGGGACGTAACCGTTCGGAAGCTGCAAAAGGCCGGCCTGGTGACGTCGACCCGAGCGTCGAGTGCCACCGCGCGCCGGCATCCAGCGGCTCTTGATGCAGCTGTTGCAGCAGCAGTGACGAGTGAGAAAGCGCAGCAGCCACCTGCGCCTACACCTGAGCAGGCTGGGGTCTTGGCGGAGATTCTCGCGGCTGGCCTGGAGGCGCCTCCGGCGGGACGGGTGTACCTTTTGCACGGCGTGACCGGCTCGGGCAAGACCGAGGTTTACCTGCAGCTGATTGCGGCAGCTCTGCCCTTAGCTGGTGGTACCGGGCAGGCCCTCGTTCTAGTCCCGGAAATTTCGCTGACCCCGCAGATGACCCGCGTCTTTGCCCAGCGCTTTCCAGGCTTGGTCGCCGTCGTGCATTCGGCGATGAGCGATCCTGAGCGCTGGGCTCAGCTGAACAAAATCCGCAGCGGCGAGGCGAAGATCTTAATCGGTCCACGTTCGGCGATCTTCGGCCCCTTCCAAAGGTTGTCCCTGATCCTGGTCGATGAAGAACACGATCATAGCTATAAACAGTCGACTGGCCTGACCTACCACGGCCGCGATATCGCCGTGCTGCGGGGTAAGCTAGAGCGCGCGACGGTCGTCCTCGGCAGTGCAACGCCATCCCTTGAGAGTTATCAGAACGCGCGCACCGGTCGTTACAGGCTCCTGAAGCTCACACAGCGCGTCACGGGACGCCCGATGCCAAGCATCGAGGTGTTGCCCATGCCCAAGGCCCCTCGCCAGGGTACGTTGATTACCGCCAGTGGTAGCGGCAGGGGCGCTATGCCGCTTGAATCTCAAGATCAATCGGTGCCCCTAGATCCGGTGGTGTTAGCGGCGCTTGCGGCCAATCTCGCCGACAAACGTCAAGCCATCGTCCTGGTCAATCGCCGCGGCTATGCCTACTACCTGTTATCGGTGGATGACAAAAAGGCGGTGCAGTGTGTCAGCTGCAGCATCAGCATGACCCTCCATGCGCGCAGTACCGTGCTTCGCTGTCATTACTGCGACTATGCTGTGACGGTGGATCAGATCCTCAAAGATCGCCCCGGTGAGCGCTTTATCGCCATCGGCTACGGTAGTCAAAAAGCCGAGGACGGATTGCGCTCGGCTTTGCCGGGTGCGCGGATCGTCCGCCTGGACTCCGATGCTGTCACCACGCAGGGGATGTTGCCCAAGACCTTGAACGCCTTTCGCCAGGGCGAAATCGATATCCTCGTCGGCACGCAGATTCTGGCCAAAGGTCATGATTTCCCCAATGTCACGTTGATCGTCATCCTCGAGGTCGATCAGCTGCTGGGGCTGCCGGACTTTCGTGCGGGCGAGCGGACCTTTCAGTTGATCGTGCAGGCGGCGGGCAGGGCCGGTCGTGCGGAGCATGCTGGGCGGGTTTTGATCCAAACCATGCGCGAGGACCACCCGGTGGTCACGGCGGCTGTCCAGCATGACTATCAGAGCTTTGTCGAGCGCGAGCTCGCCTTTCGCCAGCAGCACGCATACCCACCGTTCGCGCGGATGATCGCCGTCGAGTTTAATGGTCCAGACCGTGGCCGACTGGATCAGCTGACCCGCCGCATCGAAGGATGGATCGAGCAGATGGCCGAAGCGCAGCCGCAGCGAGTGCGCCAGGTCCGGTTGCTTGGGCCGGCCATTCCGCCGATCGAAACGATTCGGGGACGACATCGGCGGCAGCTAATTTTTGCCTCGGAACACCTAGAGCCGCTGCGGGCGCTGGTGGCGCAGTTTGCTGCGACCTTTCACAAACAGCCGGGCGATGTCCGGATGCGCATTGATGTCGATCCACAAAGCCTGATCTGAGGGTGCCTTTGGGCGGGGTGTGGGCCGTCGGCCACGGCCTCGATCGGCGGCTCAGTTCGGCAATTTCTTTTTCGTTTCCGACCTGATAGGCTTTGGGGCAACGTCTTGATTCGGCTAGGTGAGAGCTATCCTCGACCTGCTGTAACTCATCGCCAGAGAGAGGGAGACCGCATGACCCAGTTTTCAGATAAGTCGTCGCAGATCCAAGCTGCGAGCATTTCAGACCTAGGCCTACTCGACCAAGTGACCGAAGTCCGTCTGCTCGAGCGCCGCAAGATTTTCATCTCCGAGGCCATCACCTCAAAAACGGCCAAGCGCTACATCTCCGACTTCCTCGCTCTTGAGCACGATAAACCGGGCGAGCCCATTACCCTGTACCTCAACAGTCCCGGCGGCGAGGTCAACAGCGGCTATGCCCTGTATGACACCATCCGCTTTATCAGCTCGCCAGTGACCATCATCAACACCGGTCTATGCGCCAGCATCGCCACGGTCATCAATGTCGCGGCCAAGAAAGAGCGTCGTTTCTCGATGCCCAATGCGAAGTTTCTGATCCATCAGCCGCTGATCCCAGGCCAGGTCTATGGGCAAGCCTCGGATATCGAGATAACCGCTAAGGAGATCCTGAAGACCCGCGAGAAGATCAACAAGCTGCTGGCAAAAGAGACTGGCACGCCGTTGGAAAAGGTCGAGCGCGACACGGTTCGGGATTACTGGATGAATGCGCAAGAGGCGTTGGAGTACGGGCTGATTTCGAAGATTGTTGAGACTTATAAAGATCTGCCCTAGGGGGTGGGGTGTGGGTCTTTGGGGGCATTGCTGCCCCCGAGTCCCCTAGGTGCGGCCTTGTGAGGGTTTGAGGGTTTGAGGGTTTTGGTTGCAATTTGGCAAGGCCTGCTTTAAGTTGCGCCTCCATGTGGTTTTTTACCAAGAGCCACGATGTACCTGCGAGCGTGGTGGAATTGGTAGACACGCTGGTCTCAGAAGCCAGTGGGGGTAACCCTGTGGAGGTTCAAGTCCTCTCGCTCGCACCATCTTTCGAGGCTCTGCCTCGAGCTCCGGTCAAGAACCTTCCAAAAGGTTCTTGACGATCTCCAATTGGGGGCCGGCCATCCGGAGCGGTCATTAAAAAACTAGGCTTTTTCTGCATGCAGAGGCCTGGCCGGCAACTGTGGCGGAAAACGGCTCACGATGACGGTACGGTTGGCAGTTAGTAGACTCAATCGTCGACGGACGCCAAGCAAAGGTCACGCCTAAGCACCATGAGCTTACTTGCACGAGGCTGCGGCGTCGGCGTAAGCCGCCGTGGCTTTGACTTCGAACGTGCTCAGATCGTAGCTCCTAAGTCCATAGCGCGACATCGCGATCAGTTTGCCGTCGACTTTGAAGATGCGGTTCACGTCGGCGGAGACGGCTTGATCTTGCCACCAGTGGGCTTGACCGATTTGAGCGACGCAGGTGCTCGGAATTAAAGTCGCCAGACTAAGGCGGGCTGTTTCGGTCAGCTTGTCGCCAACCTTATACACGATGGCGCCAGAGAAGCTTACATTGCTTGCCATCTGCGAGGCACCGTTACCGCCGTCGATCTGCACCGCCGGAATCGCCATCAGCATGGAATCAGCGTCAAAGAAAAAGGCGTGATGGTCGCTAGTGGCGTCCGAATAAGAGCCGCGATTACCGATGATCTTGTTGTCAAGACGCTTCAAATTCACGGGGTCCGTGATGTCGAACAGAGATACCTGCAACCCTTGGTACCACGCAAAGCTACCTTCGTCGGTTGCGTCAAAGCCGATACCGACCAAGCGAGTGGGAGAGACAGGATGTAGATAAGTCGAGAACCCAGGCATGACCAGCTCACCTAGCAGCTTTGGGGAATGTGGATCTTTCAGATCGATAGCAAATAGGGGGTCGGTCTTCTTAAAAGTCACGACATAAGCCAGGTCACCAACGTAACGGACCGACCGGATATCTTCCCCGGAGCCGAAATTGTGTAGGCTCGCATGGAGCTGCAGCGTCGGTGACGTAGGGTCAGCTTTCAGTATCCACAGGTGGTTTTGCGCCCTGTTCGCATCTTGATCAAATAGGACACCGGTGGAGGTCATCACGGCAAGGAGGTTGCTGTCGCTGAGCTGTTTGAAGGCCCATTGGTCTTTGACGTGGCCTTGAATAGAACCTACGCCTTCCAGCTGAATGGCACCCGTGTCAGCATGGATCGCCAGACGCGATAGTATGAGTTGTTCATTGCTGGTGTTGTTGAACGCGGCACTGCCGTACCATTCAACACCCTGTTTGGCGATATAAAGGTGGTCATTGCTCATGTAGATCTGGTCGCCGCCGCCCAGAACGCCCGCCACGTGTTCCGGGTCATTGGGTTTGGCGATCGACAACGTCAATACCTTTGTAAGGCGAAAGTCAAAGTCGCGGATCTGTTGTTTGATCAGAGTTGTGCAGGTGATGCCCCAGGTGCGTTCATCGTTGTCGAGTTGCACTGGACGTTCAGTGACGGAGGTGGTTGTAGTCGTCGACACCACATAGGGTGCCGAAGGATGGACCAATGGCAGTTGATCAGAAAATACCAACACCAGGTGACCATTCGCCAAGCGCGAATCTTTGACTCTCCCTGCAAAGGTACGCTTAGTGGCCAGCGCCGGCACTTGGCCAGGCGCGGCGTCGTAAAAGCGGACTTCGGTTTGGTCATTTGCTGTAGCCGGTTGCGAGTCGACATAGATATTGTTTTGGTCGCAGGGAATCATCGATGAAGCCGCGCCGTTAGGAGCATTGAAGACCGGCACTATGCAGCTTGGGTTGTTGTTTGTCGTGCCGATGACGATCAACTGCGCGGCATTGGTATAGAGAGTGACTTGACTCATGCTGCTAATGTCTATGCTACCAAGGTATTTAAGCGTATCCCGAGCGACGACTTGGATTTTACCTGTCTGAACGGTAAACAAATGCTGGTCGCCGACCTTGAACGTGTCGGCCTCGTCGACGCCCCTTTCCTGGACGTTGGTGGAGCTAGCCGCGCCGGAGCTGGGTGCGGCAGAGTCTGCGGCGGCACCCGGAGAGACAGCCGATGCGGTGCTCGAGGCTGCAGCTGCGTTTTTGGTCTGACCAGGGCGGTTGTAGGCTGCCGCCGATTGGGCTTGCCTTGCAGCCTCCAGATCTTCTTGGCGCTTTTCCTCCTCGGCCCGGGCCACAAGGATCCCATGGATATCGCTTTGCAGCTCGTCACAGCTGCTATAGCTCGTTAGGGCGGCTTGGAAGGGGGGTAGCTGGGGCGGTTGGTAAGCCGGCGCTGCGTCGCCGCTATGGGAGGCCTTTTTGTGGAGGGAGAGCCCGCCGCAGCCCACTAACAACCCGGTTGCCGTAAAAAACGCTGTGATATTTGCAAGGTGCTTACTCATACCCAACCCCCCTGGTGCATTCTGTTATGAGCGGGGATTTCCCACGCCCAATCACCTTGTCGGCTTTTTGGGCTGGGCCAGGGAGTGTTTAGGAGCAGTTTTCGTATTCAAGCGTATACAAAGCACAGCTCACATGTGGACGCCGGTGTCCACTTGTGAGCTGGGCATGGCCACGGCTGAAAAGAAAGGTATATCGAGCGGGTTCGTGTAATTTTTCACGTCGTTCAAGGAGTCGCCGACGGAGATTTTGAACAAATACTCGCGCAATCACGCTCCTTTAGGGGCGTGTCAAGCGAGTGCGTGTGAGCCACTGCGCTAGCGGTGGTGAGCACTCATGTTTTAGTTGGTCGAGCTTTTCCGCTTAGCTCCAGGGA